>Ga0105340_1001522_pt1 | contig 10290 bp, 4 predicted proteins | sample EasRivMeERMLT700_FD_89676 | JGI IMG/M metagenome (GOLD analysis project Ga0105340, IMG submission 89676) | Soil microbial communities from meander-bound floodplain in the East River, Colorado, USA - East River MetaG ERMLT700 | ecosystem: Environmental > Terrestrial > Soil > Floodplain | place... | reverse complement strand
TGCCGGTCGCGAAGACGAAGGGTTCCTCCGCGCTCGATCGCTTTTATCGCGAGGCGCGAGCGTCGGCCACGCTCGATCATCCGAATATCGTTCATGCGTATGACATCGACCAGGACGGCGATTTGCACTTCTTGGTGATGGAATACGTGGATGGCCCGAATCTGCAAGAAATCGTCAAGCGCACGGGCCGGCTCGAAGTTGGCCGCGCGTGCAATTACATGTCGCAAGCGGCGCTCGCCTTGCAGCATGCGTACGAGCAAGGCATGGTGCATCGGGACATCAAGCCGAGCAATTTCCTGGTCGATCGCACCGGTGTCGTGAAGTTGCTCGATCTGGGCTTGGCGCTCAAGTCGGAAGGCGAGAACAGCCAGCTCACGAAGATGCACGAAGACGGCGCGCTCGGGACGGCGGATTACATCGCGCCGGAGCAGGCGGTGGATAGCCATGACGTCGATGTTCGCGCCGACATTTACAGCCTCGGCGTGACGTTCTACTTCCTCTTGACGGGCCGAGCGCCGTTCGAAGGACTGCCCATCGCCGACAAGTTGCTCGCACATCACATGAAGGCGCCGCCGCCGATCGCGGACTATCGCAAGGACGTGCCCGGCGGTGTGATAACGATCATGAACAAGATGATGATGAAAAGCGTGGCGCATCGATATGCGACGCCGGGCGAAATTATCGACGCGTTGGCGCCGTTCGCGCCGGTGGAGCTATCACCGCCGACCGAACCGGAGATGCCGGTGATCAGTCCGGCGGCGATGAGCGGCGAACCGGCGCCCGGCCAGCCTGCGGCGGGCTCCGGATGGAGTCGAACGACGCCCGCGCCGACGCCGCCCGCTTCGCGAACTGCAACGACGCCGGCGCCGCCCGTGCCATCCAGGCCGGCCGCGATCATGGCGCCGACCCTGGTCAAGGCGCCGCCCGCCCCGGAACGCGCCCCCTGGGAAGACGTCGCCGCCGATACCGACAATCCGCTTGCCAACGGCGAAACCGTGCCGACACCGGTGCCGACCGGCAACCGTACCGCGCAGTCGTCGCGGAAAAGCATGCTCTTCGTGGTTATTTTAATCCTCGGCTTCATTGTGCTGCCGTTGTGCTTGACGAGCCTGATCTTTCCCGGACTTTGGTATCTTGGCTTTCTTGGCCACGACCAAGGCAACAAGAAGCCCGAAATTACGCCGCTTCGGTTGGAAGTCAGCAAGGACCCGAATCGACGCAAAGCATTTCCGACCATTCAGAACGCCTTGAAGTTTGCCGAGACTGACACCGTCATCGAACTTTGGGATGAACGATACGAAGAAAACGTCGTCCTCGATGGCAACAAGAATATTCGCACCAGCATCACGCTGCAGGCCGCTCCGGGTAAAATCATCGAGTGGCGCTCCGCCCGCAATGATCCCGACACGCCGCTGTTGCGCATCATCAAGGCGTCCGATTTCAAGTTCAAGGGCGACGGCATCATGCTCGACGGCTCGCTGGACAAGGATCGCAACGTCAACGACCTGATCATGATTACCTCCAATTGTTCCGGCATGGTGATCGACAACTTGCAAATGCGCCACTTCGCGCGGAACGCGGTGCTCGTGATGAACGCCGTCGGCGCCGCCAATCATCCGATTCGGCTCGAGCGCTTGCACACCTTCACGCAAGAATTCGAGAAGCCGCGGGCCGCGATTTATTTCGACGCCAATCCCAAGATGGTTCCGGTGTTGAACGAACACATCGAAATCCGCGACAGCGTCTTCCGCGGCATCGAGCCGATGGACGCGATTCAGTTCAACAAGAACCTCGAAGTGCTCGGCGACAACGTTCGTTGGCCTGGAAAGTAGTCATCACGCTCCGCGTGATGAATTTGGCTCCGCTTCGCAATCTGCTAATTCCGTCGATCGACACGCCCAACTCCATCACGCGGAGCGTGATGACTACATTGGATAATCGGCTATAATGTCGCCAGTCCCAGGATTCCTCTCGCAAGGAAGCTCATGGCCGCCGAATCGATACACTTTTTGACGGTGCCGCCGTCGCGCGAAGTCGCGGAGCAAGGCTTGCTTCCTGACGTACGGGACTGGTTCGCGGCGACATTCGGGCAACCGACGCTCGCTCAGTGTTTTGCCTGGTCTGCGTTTTCCAATCAAGAGCATTTTCTGCTTTCCTCGCCGACCGGCACCGGCAAAACGCTGGCTGCATTCCTGCCGATCATGAATGCGATCCTCGCACAGCCTGCGGACGGCTTGCAATGCCTCTACGTCGCGCCGCTCAAAGCGTTGTGCCGCGATGTGGGCGTCAATCTCAAAAAGGCGTGGCGTTCGCTGCGTCGCACCGGCAACTTCACGGACCGAGCGATGCGCATCGGCTTGCGGACCGGCGACACGTCGCAACGCGTTCGCCGTCGTCATCTGCGGCATCCACCCGCAATCCTGTTGACGACGCCGGAGAGCCTGGCACAAATGCTCGCGCACTCGCCGTCGCGCGAAATGTTGCAATCGGTTCGCTGGCTGGTGCTGGACGAGATTCACGCTCTTGTCGCCAACAAGCGCGGCGCCGATCTGGCGATCTGCGCTGAACGACTCGACCTGCTCGCCGGCGGCCAATTGAAACGCATCGGCCTGTCGGCGACGTGTGCCCCATTGACGGCGGTCGCGGAGTTTCTCGCCGGCGCCGGTCGAGCGTGCGCGATCGCGCAAGTTGCGGATGCTACGGAAAAACACCTGGTCGTTGAGCCGCTCTTCGAGAATCTCGAGTATTCCCCCGGCTGGATCGCGGCATTGATCGATCGGATCGCGCCGGAACTGGCGGCCAACGCCACGACCATGATCTTCACCAACACGCGCAACCTCGCCGAACGCTTGACGTATGCGCTGCGACGTCGTTACCCCAGTCGCAAACACGAGATCGCCGTGCATCATTCGGCAATCTCGGCGGCGCGGCGGCGCGTTGTGGAACGGCGGATGAAGCAGGGCCGGCTGTGGACGGTCGTCACCAGCACGAGCCTGGAGCTGGGCATCGACATCGGCACGGTTGATCAGGTGATCTTCGTGCATCCGCCCGGCGGCGTCGTGCGGCTCCTCCAGCGCGTCGGCCGCTCGGGCCATCGCCCCGGCGAGCCGCGCCGCGGCCTGTTGCTCACCGCATCGCCGGGCGAATTGCTCGAAACGGCCGTGACCGCCGGCAGCGGACGCGACGGCCAGATCGAAGCGGTTCGGCCGATCGAAGCGCCGCTCGACGTCTTGTGCCAGCAGCTTGTCGGCATGGCGATGACGGAGCGGTGGTCGCCCGACGATGCGTTTGCGTTCGTTCGCCAGGCCGCGCCGTTTCGCAAGCTGGAGCGATGCGACTTCGATGACTGTCTCGACTATCTGAGCGGCCGACGGCGCGACGGCACGCCATGGCTGCCGGCGCGATTGCGCTGGCAGGACGGCGCATTCACGATCGCCGACGAGCGAACCGCCCGGCTGCTCCGCCGCAACCTTGGCACGATTCTCACCGAGGACGCGTGCGCCATCCGCCTGCGCGACCCCGCCGAGGACGACGCCGACCGCACGCGCGCCCTGGGCGAAGTCGATTTGAGCTACGCCGAGCGCTTGCAACCCGGCGATCGCTTCGTTCTCGATGGGCGTTGCCTGGAGTTGAAGACGCGCGAGCATGCCGCGCTCGTCGTGGAGGAAGTCTTCGGCCGGCCGCAGATCCCGCGCTGGCTGGGCGCCGGCGTGCCGATGCCGGGCGAGCTGGCCCGGCGCATCTTCCTGTTCCGCGAACGGGCCGGCGAATGGTTGCGCGACGGCGACGAGGCGCTTCGGCAATGGCTGCACGATGAATATCACCTCTCGAATTCCGCATGCCGAGCCTTGACGCGTTATTTGCAAGAGCAAGAGTCGCGCAGCGAAATCCCGACGCTGCAAACGTGCCTCATCGAATGCGTTTCGATGCAGTCGTGCAGCGAATTTTACTTGCATACGCCGCTGTCGCGCTCGGCGAACGAGGCGCTGGCGCGCGTCTTCGTTCATCGGTTTCAGCGTGCGAACGTCAAGGCGCTCGCATCGCCGGCGGATCTTGGCGTGCACGTCGTCGTCGTTTCATCGGCGCCGATTTCGTTATCCTCATGGCGAACCGCGTTGCATGGCGACCGGTTCAGCGAAGTCTTGCACGAACACTTGCGTTCGAGCGAGCTATTGCCCCAATCGTTTGCGCGCGTCGCCCAGACCGGCTTGATGGTGCTCAAAAACCCGCTCGGCCGCAAACGCAAGGTCGGCGGCAAGGACTGGGCGGAGCGAAGATTGTTCGAGCAGATTCGCATGGCGTCGCCCGATTTCGTGTTGTTGCGCCAAGCGGAAGCGGAAGCGTTGTCGTCCCAGTGCGATCTCGCGACGGCACTCGCTTATGCCGAACAACTCGTGTCGCTGCCGATCCGCATTCGTCATCTCGCGGCGCCGTCGCCGTTCGGCGAAAGCCTGTTGATGCGATCGAATTTCACCGGCCCAATCCGCGAAACCGTGGAGGTGGCGTGATGCGGATCTTCAATGAGTGGCTCTTGTTGCCGCAGCGTTTTGCCATCCATGAGCCGACGGCGACGGCCGTCCTTGCGGACGTTCATTTAGGTTACAGCGCCGCCCGTCAGCGACAGGGGGACGCGATTCCCGGACGAAGCGTCCACGAGGAAATGGCGGCGCTGATCCAGGCGGCGCGCATCCATGAGGTGCGCGCACTAGTCGTCGCAGGCGATTTGTTTGAACGTGGTTTCGACGGGAAATTGCTTCAATCATTCCTCGAATTACTGGACGGCCTGCACATTCGTTTTGTCGGTCTCGTTCCAGGCAACCATGACCGAGGGTTGCCGAATGCGCCAAACGACATGAGCGTTTTTTCAGACGGTTATGAACTTTCAGATTGGCGAATCGTGCACGGCGATCAATCCGTCGATGCTGCGAAGACGATCATGGGACACTGGCATCCCGCGATTCGCTGCAAGGGCCGGAAGACGCCTTGCTTTCTCCGCCGTGGCACGCACCTGATCCTGCCCGCGTTCTCAACCGACGCCGCCGGCGCCGATGTGGATGTGGAGGCTCGTTGGCATGAATGGGAACGATTTGCGATTTCCGGTGAACGCGTTGCCGCAATCAAGAGAAAGGCCCTGAGATGAACGAGTTCATCTCAGGGCCGATGGCTGCTCATGTCAAGCGGGAAAGCCCGACCTACCTTGTTACCAGTACCGAATCCGCCACCAATCGTGTCCGGTCGGATTGCGATGGAACCACCAGTGGCCGTCTTCCCATGTCAACGACACGGAACGCCAGCCGAGCGGCACGCGCGGGAACGGATACATTGGTCCGATGAACGGAAATTGTTCATACGGATACGCCTGCGGATACGCTACGCGCGAGTAGTTGTTGTACGGGGCGTACGTCGGCCAAGCGTACGGCGGCATCGGCGGCGGCTGCATCATCGGGTTCGGGCCCGGCATCGGCTGAAAGATCGGCATCGGCTCGGGCAACAGGCCGTCGATCCGCGGCGGCATCACCGGGCCTCGCAAATCCGGCGGCATCGGTTGCGGTTGGGGCTGGGGCAACGGCAACGGCAGCGGCTGAATCAGCGGCGCCGGCCCCGGCCCTTGCGTCTGCATCACCGCATGGTCCGGACGCACTTGCATCCAGTCGCGCACCACCGCCACGCCCGGCGTCGAACGCGCGATGTTGATAATCGCGGCTTGCTGCATCGCGTCCGCCACTTCGCCGCGCAAATCGACGACGCCGCCGACGGCCGTTACCTGCAGCCGGCACCGCGTCAGCGCTCCGCTCTCCTTGAGCGACGCCGCGACCGATTCCGCCAAAGCGGGGTTCGGCGTCGCGGGCATCGGCGGCAGAGGATATTCACGGGCTTCCGATTTCGGCGTCTTCGAAGGCAAGAACGCAGGCTGCGCATTGGCCAACGCAGCGGCGCCAAGCCACGCGCTAACCGCCAGAGTCAAAATTCGTTTTCCTTTCACGGCAACCTCCCTCCACGTGACCGTTCGTCTCTATCCATTCAAATCTGATTTTCCAGCGGTCGAAAACCAACAGATGCGGGAATCTGCACGAACGTTTTCCGTAGAAGGGTAAGCAAATTCGGCACGCGCGGCGAAGGCGTTCTCGTCGGCGTTGTCGTCACGACACGATTTGTCGAATCGATCCGTAGAACCCGAACGACGCGAAGCGACCATTACAGATTCCCTAGTTTTCCTTGGTTTATTCCTCCTCCACGCAACATGAATTCTACAGGCACATTTTCCGGCAAAACCCCCCTTGCGAAACACCCATTCGAATGTTCAAATCTTTCCTTAACGCGCAGCGTCCCGTCAATTCGTGCTGCGTGAAACGTTCCCGTCGCGGCCGTTGATGCTACGCTCATTGCACTTCGTCGGCCATTGCTGTTTGCCCGTTGCCAACGCCTCATGTAAGAGATGCAGTCACTCTCCCATCGGTATACCCATTCGTTTTGCACCACAAGGAGACACACCATGCGCACGAAATCCTACGCCGGCCGAACCGCACGCCGTTTTCGTCCGGGCGTCGAGCAGCTTGAAGATCGCGTCACGCCTGCCACGTTGCCCACTGGTTTTCAAGAAGGGATCGTCGCCGACGGCATCAGCCGCGGCACGGCCATGGAAATCGCGCCCGATGGCCGAATCTGGGTCCTGGAGCAAGGCGGCGATGTCGAAGTCTTTCGCGCCGGCAGCACCACCAGCTTCACCGCCCTGGATATTCCCGCCGCCGACATCAACAGCGCCGGCGAGCGCGGCTTGCTCGGCATCGCGTTCGACCCGAGCTACAACATCGGCGACGCGGCGTCGGATTTCGTGTACCTTTATTACACTTCCACGGCCGCGCCGAATCCGCACAATCGCATTAGCCGATTCACGGTGAACAACACGAACCCGGATCAACCGACGCTGGGCAGCGAACTGGTCATCTTCGAGCTGGACGCCTTGAGCAGCTTCACCACCCACAACGGCGGCGCGATCCACTTCGGGCCGGACGGCAAGCTCTACGCCGCGGTCGGCGACAACGCGAATGGCGCCAACGCCCAATCGCTGAACACGCTGCACGGCAAGATGCTGCGCTTGAACCCCGACGGCACCATTCCGACTGACAATCCGTTCTTCAGCCAGACGACCGGCAAGAACCAGGCGATCTGGGCACGCGGACTGCGCAATCCGTTCACGTTCACGTTCCAGCCGGGCACGGGCCGCATGCACATCAACGACGTGGGCGCAGGCACGTGGGAAGAGATCAACGTCGGCGCCGCGGGGGCGAACTATGGTTGGCCGACCACGGAAGGCAATTTCAATCAAAGCCAGTTCCCCAATTTCACTCGGCCCTTCTACAGTTATTTGCACGGCAGCGGCACGTTCCAGGGCTTCGCCATCACCGGCGGCGCGTTCTACAATCCGTCGAGCCCCGGCATCAATAGCTTCCCGATATCGTTGGACGGCGACTACTTCTTCGCCGACTTCGTCAACGACTGGATCAACGTCATCGACATTCCGACCGGCGCCGTGTCGCGCTTTGCGACGAACACGCCCGGCACGGTGGACTTGCGCGTCGCGCCCGATGGGAGCCTCCTGTATCTGGCGCGTGACAGTGGCCGCGTGAACCGCGTCATCTTCACGGCGGCGATTACCGTCACCACGAGCGCGGATGAGGACAACGGCATCGGCGTGGGAGGCGTCTCGCTGCGTGAAGCGATCAAGGCGGCCAACTTGACCGCGGCGGCCGATACGATCAACTTCAACATTCCCGGAATCGGCCCACACGCGATCGCGTTAACGTCGGCGTTGCCCGCCTTGACGAGCAGAGTGTCGATCGCGGGCCATACGCAACCTGGCATCATCCTGAACGGCCTGGGCGCCGGCGCGGGGGCCAACGGCTTGGTCCTGAAGGCGGCCGGCAGCGTGGTACGCGGGCTTACCATCAATAACTTCCAGGGCAACGGCGTTCTCGTGTTCGGTTCCAACAGCGTCGTCGAAGGCTGTCGCATCGGCACCAGCGTCGATGGCACGATCGCCGCGCCGAACCAACTCCACGGCATCATGATCGCGGGCACGGCCAGCGGCGTTCGCATCGGCGGCACTGCCGCTGGCGCGGGCAACGTCGTTTCCGGCAACCGGCTCGCCGGCGTCGCCATCCATGGTCCGTCCACCAAGAACAACGTCGTGCTAGGCAATCGCATCGGCACGGACATCTTTGGCACCGCCGCGCTGGGCAATGGCTATGTCGGCGTGCTCATCTCCGGCGGCGCCGACGCCAATACCATCGGCGGAACCGTGACCGCCGCCCGCAACATCATCTCCGGCAACGCCGGATCGGGCGTGGAAATCTCCGGCGCAGGCACCACCGGCAACGTCGTGGCAGGCAACTCCATCGGCCTGGATATTCTGGGATTCACGGAAATCAGCAACACCGGCGACGGAGTCGTGATCAAGGACAGCGCCGCCAGCAATCGCGTGGGCGGCGGCGCCACTTCGCGCAATTTCATCTCAGGCAATTTCAATGGCGTGAACGTCTTCGGCGCCGGAACTACCGGCAACGTGATCTCCGGCAACTTTATCGGCACGGACGTCAACGGCACCGGTGCGATTGGCAACGCCTTTGCCGGTGTTCGCATCACGACTCAAGCAGCCGGCAATACGGTGGGAGGGACGATGGCCGGCACGGGCAATGTGATCTCCGGAAATAGTACCGGCATCGTCATCGGCGGCGCCGGCGTCAATGGCAACAAGGTGCAAGGCAACTTCATCGGTGTTGACGCCACCGGCACGAGCGGCCTTGCCAACGGGCTTGAAGGCGTCAGCGTGTCCTTAGGCGCCAAGAATAACCTCATCGGCGGAACCGTGCCCGGCGCTCGCAACATCATCTCCGGCAACGGCGCCTCCGGCGTGCTCCTTTCAGGGCTCGACACCACCGGCAACCTGATCCAGGGCAACTTCATCGGCACCGACGTCACAGGCAGCCTGGACCTCGGCAACGTCGAACATGGCGTGACGATTCTATTGAGCGCCATGATCAACACCATTGGCGGCGTCGTTGCGGGGGCGCACAACGTTATTTCCGGCCACAATGGCAATGGTGTCAACATCGAGGGCGCGTCGAACAATCGAGTCCAGGGCAACTTCATCGGCACTAACGCCGCCGTCGCCGCCAGCCTGCCCAACACCAACGGCGTCAACCTCCTCGCCGCCGCCAACAACACCATTGGCGGAACCGCGCCCGGCGCCCGCAATGTAATCTCAGGCAACATTTCCAACGGCGTGGCGATGACCGGCATGGGCGCCACCGGCAACCTGGTTCAAGGCAACTTCATCGGCGCCAACGCCGCGGGAACCGGCGATCTGGGCAACGCGGACGGCATTGCCCTCTTCGGAGGCGCGGACGCCAATACCATTGGCGGAACCGTCGCGGCGGCCCGAAATATTATCTCCGGAAACGATCGAAGCGGTGTGTGGATTTCGTCCGGCGCTCAACTCAACCTCGTTCTAGGGAACTTCATCGGTCTGGCGGTCAACGGCCTCGCCTCCCTGGGCAACTCTCGAAGCGGCGTATTCGTCATGGATGGCGCCGCCAACAATCGCATCGGCGGCACGCTTGCCGGCGCGGGCAACACCATCGCCCACAACGGCGGCGACGGCGTCCTCATCGGCAGCGATCCCGCCAACGGCTTCAACGACGCCGCCGGCAGCGGCAACTCCGTCCAGGACAACCGCATCTTCAGCAACGCCGGCCAGGGCATCGACCTCGGCGCCAACGACGGACCAACGCCGAACGATCCCGACGACGCGGACACCGGCCCCAATGGGCTGCTCAATAATCCGGTCCTCACCAGTGCGTTTCTCGATGGGGCCAATCTGATCCTCACCGGTTTCATCAATACAAACTTTTTCACGGCCTGGCGCATCGAATTCTTCGCCAGTCCCCCGAGCGGACAAGGCCAAACGTTTCTCGGCGCCCTGAACGGCAACATGGACGACAGCAACGAAGTATCCTTCGCGACTGTCCTGAAAGTCCCGGCGACGGTGCTCGCAGGACACAAGTTGACCGCGACCATGACCGACGAGCTCGGCAACACGTCGGAGTTTTCGATTCCGCTCACCATCGAGTGAGGCAATTGAACCACGGGGCACCCGGCGCTGCGAAGCCTCAATAAAAGCAAATCCGAAGCGGAGGGCTTGGTTCACAATCAGGAACACTCTGCGTTCTCTGCGCCTCTGCGTTTCTAAAAAAGGGTGATCCGCGCCGTGAGTGAATGGCATCCAATTTA
>Ga0105340_1001520_pt1 | contig 10292 bp, 11 predicted proteins | sample EasRivMeERMLT700_FD_89676 | JGI IMG/M metagenome (GOLD analysis project Ga0105340, IMG submission 89676) | Soil microbial communities from meander-bound floodplain in the East River, Colorado, USA - East River MetaG ERMLT700 | ecosystem: Environmental > Terrestrial > Soil > Floodplain | place... | reverse complement strand
CTGCTCGCCTACACCGGGTTCTCGATCACATTGTTCCTCGGCATCGCGGTATTCGCGCTGTTCGTCCTGCGGCGGCGCGAGCCGAACGCACCGCGCCCGTTCAAGGCGCTTGGCTACCCGATCGCGCCCGCAATCTTCTGCGCCGCGTGTTTCATCATTCTTGCCAACGCGCTCTACACCGACCTCGTCAAGACAACGATGAACGGCCAGCCGATTGGCCCGTCGGCGTGGGGATTCCTGGTCATCGGCCTCGGGCTGCCGGTGTATTACTTCTTCGCAAGGCGTCGGTAACGGCGGTCAGGAGCTGATGTGATGACAACGATCAAAACCGTTGCGGTGTTCGCGATGGCGCTCACGTTTGGCGCGGGCTCGCTCTTTGCGCAGGCGCCGCCGCCACCCCGCAAGGTGCGGCCGCGAAACCGCGGCCGCCGCAAGACTTTCCGGGTTTCCTGCAGGCGCAGTACGCGGTGCTGAAAACCAACTTGATGGGCTCGGCGGAAAAGATGCCGGCGGATCAATTTGCGTTCAGGCCGACACCCGAAGTCAGGACCTATGGCCAGTTGTTCGGCCACACCATGGCGGCGCAGTACAGCTATTGCTCCACGGTGAAGGGCGAGGTGAGCCCGTCGTTGAACAAGGATCTGGAGAAGGTCACCGACAAGGCGACCGTCATTCAGATGGTGAAGGATTCGTTTGCGTATTGTGACGATGCGTTCGCGAAGCTGACCAATGCGAATGCGCTCGAGATGATCACCCAGGGCGCCGCGCCGAACCAGCGTCAGATTGCGCGTGCCAATCAACTGACGATGTTGATCGTGCACGGCAACGAGCACTACGGGAACCTGGTGACCTACATGCGGATGAAGGGGATTGTCCCGCCCTCATCCGCACAGTAGTCATCTGCTCTACGGCCTCGGCCGCAGGAATTCCTCGAGCGTGATCGTGCGTCCCGGCTGCACGTGCACCTCGAGCTCGAGATCCTCGAAGCCGGGCATGCGCACTTCGATCTTGTGCCCGCCCGCTTCGAGCTTCAGCGACTGGAACGTTCCGTCGAAGTCGTCGACGCGCCCCGCGTAATAGCCATCGACGAACACCTGCGCGTCGCGCGGCTGGATCTTCAGGCGGACGCCGCCGGCGATGTGCGGATAGGCGTAGGTTGGATAAGCGCTCGGGTAAATTCCGGACCCATACGGGTAACCGTACCCGTTGTAGCCGTAGTAGAACGGGCTCGGTCCGACACCGCCGTAGAAGCCGTAATTCGAAAACCCGATCGACCCGTAGATCAGCGACCACGGGGCATAGCCGATCGGACTCCAGTGATAGTAGCGCCGCGCCCAGTAGTCGTAATGCACCGGCGCGTAGTGTCCGCCGCGATATGAGGATCCGGTGTTGATGTAATAGTCGCGGTCGCGATAGTCGCGCGAGGTGTTGCGGGGGCTATTGACCACGGCGTTGTAGGTTTTTGGCACGGCGTAGCGCTCGTTGTCGTCGCGGTCGCTCGTGCGCGATTCGCCACGACGTTCCTCAGCGCGGCTGTTGCCGGTGCTCGCGGTACGCGGAGAATCGTTGTCACGATCGGCAGTGCGCGTCTCGGCACGGCGCTCCGCGGGCCGGCTGTTGGTGCCGGCGGTGCGATCGCCGCCGCCGCGATTGGTGTCACCGCCGCTTTTCTCGGCGGTTTGAGTGCCGCCGCCACCTTCGCGCGGCTTGTAGCCACGCCCACGCTGGGCTTGCTCGGCGCTGGTGATGGCGGGGGATGCGAGGCAGATCGCCGCGAAGAGGGGAATCGCAACGACACGTAACTTCATACGTGCTCCAATACGGGGCGCTGGCAACGCGGCGTAGGCAAGACCAGCGTAACACGACAGGTCTCCGTTACGCTGGTCTTGCCTACGCCGCGCAACGCGCAGTGTTTTTCGGCCCGCCTCCGGCGGGTCATATACTACGGAGATGGAGTCGACCTTCCACGCGACCACCATCCTGGCGGTGCGCCGGGACGATCGCGCGGTGCTGGCCGGCGACGGGCAGGTCACCCTCGGCAACACCATCGTCAAGCAGGGAGCCCGCAAGATTCGCCGCCTCTATAACGACAAGATTCTCGCCGGCTTTGCCGGATCGGCAGCCGATTCGTTCGCGCTGTTCGCGCGATTCGAAGCGAAGCTCGAGCAGTATCGCGGCAACCTCGAACGCTCGGCCGTCGAGCTCGCGAAGGACTGGCGTACCGATCGCGCGCTGCGCCGCCTCGAGGCGATGCTCATCGTGCTCGACAAGAACGCGATGTTTCTGCTGTCCGGCACGGGCGATCTGATCGAGCCCGACGAGGGCATCATCGGCATCGGGTCGGGCGGCGCCTACGCGCAGGCCGCGGCACAAGCGCTGTCGCGCCACACGACGCTGGCGCCGCGCGAGATCGCGCAGCACGCGATGACGATCGCCTCGGAGATCTGCATTTACACCAACGCGAATCTCACCATCGAAGAACTGTGATGCCGATCTCACTACCGGAGCGCACGTCGACCGGAATCGATTCGCTGACGCCGAGGGAAATCGTCGCCGAGCTCGACAAGTACGTCGTCGGCCAGGCGAAGGCGAAGCGCGCGGTGGCGATCGCGCTCCGCAATCGCATGCGGCGCCAGAAGCTGCCGCCGGATCTCGCCGAAGACGTCGCGCCGAAGAACATCCTCATGATCGGGCCGACCGGCGTCGGCAAGACCGAGATCGCCCGCCGTCTCGCGAAGCTCGCGCATTCGCCGTTCATCAAGGTCGAAGCGTCGAAGTTCACGGAAGTCGGCTACGTCGGCCGCGACGTCGAGTCGATGGTCCGCGATCTTGTCGAGCTCGCCGTGAACATGGTGCGCGAAGAGCGCATCGAAGACGTGCGCGCGAAAGCGGAGCTCAATACCGAAGAGCGGCTGCTCGATCTGCTGCTGCCGCCGCGGCCGGCGGCGCCGGATGAAGATCCGGGGCGCGTGCGCGACGAAATGGGCGGCACGCGGCAGCGGATGCGCGAGCAGCTGCGCGACGGCAAGCTCGACGACCGCATGGTCGAAGTCGACGTCCAGGAAAAATCGTTCCCGTCGATCGAGCTGATCACGGGATCGTCGATGGAAGAGGTCGGCGTCAATCTGCGCGACATGATGCCGGGGCTTTTCCAGGGTCGATCGAAGCGCCGCCGCGTCAGCGTGTCCGAAGCGCGCGAGCGACTGCTGTCGGAAGAAGAGCAGAAGCTGATCGACATGGATGCCGTGGCCACCGCGGCGGTCGAGCGCGTCGAGCAGGCGGGCATCATTTTCGTCGACGAGATCGACAAGATCGCCGGCCGCGAGGGCAATCACGGCCCCGAAGTCAGCCGCGAGGGCGTGCAGCGCGACATCCTGCCGATCGTCGAAGGCACCACCGTCAACACCAAGCACGGCATGGTGCGGACCGATCACATCCTGTTCATCGCCGCCGGCGCGTTCCACGTGTCGAAGCCGTCGGATCTGATTCCCGAGCTGCAGGGCCGCTTTCCGATCCGCGTCGAGCTCGAGCCGCTCGGCCAGGCGGAGTTCGTGCGGATCCTGACCGAACCGCGAAGCGCGCTGATCAAGCAGTACATGGCGCTGCTCGCGACCGAGGGCGTCGATCTCCGGTTCTCTGAGGATGGGATCGCCACGATCGCGGAGTTTGCGACGACGGTGAACGAGCGGACCGAGAACATCGGCGCGCGGCGCCTGCACACCGTGATGGAGCGGCTGCTCGACGAAGTGTCGTTCGAAGCGCCGAACCTGCAGGACAAGCTGATTACCATCGACGCGGCGTACGTTCACCGCATGCTGGCGGACATCGTGAAGAACGAAGATCTCTCCCGCTACATATTGTGACCCATTCGACTCGCATGGCCGCCGCTTCGCGGCGCCCACGCTCGCTCAGGGCAGCCGGCCTCGTGTTCGTATTGCTGGCAATGGCGGCCGGCTGTGGAAAAAAAGGACCGCCACTGGCGCCACTCGTGCGGGTGCCGGCGGTCGTGACGTCGGTCACTCCGCAGCGCATCGGCAACGACGTCTACTTGTCTTTCAAGGTCCCCGAAACGAATGCCGATGGGCAGAAGCCCGCCGATATCGGCGCCGTGGAGGTGTACGCCGTCACCTCGGAGAAGGCGCCGGCCACCGAGCAGCAGCGCGAGGTGGCGACGCTCATCGCAACGCTGCCGGTGCGGCCGATTCTCCCTGAAGTGCCGGTGCCCGCGAACGGATCGCCACCGCCGCCGGTTCCGCTGCCGCCCGGTGTCGATCGCGGCGCGGCCGTCGCCGTGAAAGAAGCGCTGACGCCCGAGACGCGCGTCGCCGTGGAGCTGCCGGTCGATCGACTCATTGCAAAGCTCGCCGAGCCTGCCGAACCGCAAGAGCCATTCGGCCCGCTTGTCGCGCCGCCGCCGACCGCGCTGCCGCGGCGCCATTACTTCGTGATGTCGAAAAGCTCGCGCGGCCGCGAGAGCGTGCCGTCGACGCCGGTGGCGGTGCCGCTCGAAGCGGGCAGCTCGGCGCCAGGTGCGCCGGTCGTCACCAACAGCGCCACCGATGTGACGATCACGTGGACGCCGTCGCCCGATGCGCGCACCTCCACGTTCCTGTTGCCGCCATCGGTAAAGCCGACCGTGGGCGCGAACGCGACACCCTCGAACGCGACGCCGAAGGTGCTGCCACCGCTGACAGCGAAATCGCTCGGCTTCAATACGCAAGCGACGACGTATCACGTGTACGACGTCACACCGCCGCAGACACCCGATGAACCGGATCCTTACGCGATCAAGGCGCCGTTGCCGATCACGCCCGCCGCGGTCGCCGCCACCGAGTTCGTGATCAAAGGCGTGACGTTTGGTACCGATCGCTGCTTCGAAGTGCGGCCGGTCGACCAGGTCTTCGGCTCAACGGTGATCGGACCGCCGTCGCCGCGCACGTGCTTCACGCCGAAGGACACTTACCCGCCGGCGGCGCCACGATCGCTCGCCGCGATCGCCGGCGCCGCCGTGATCAATCTGATCTGGGACGCGAACAGCGAAAGCGATCTGGCCGGCTACATCGTGTTGCGCGGCGAAGCGCCAGGTGACACACTGCAGCCGATTACGAAGGAGCCCGTGACCGTGACGTCGTATCGCGACGAGAGCGTGCGGCCGGGCACGCGTTATGTTTATGCCGTGGTGGCGGTCGATCGGGCGACGCCGCCGAACACGAGTCCGCAGTCAAACCGCGCCGAAGAAACGGCCCGACAGTGATCAGGGAGCAGGGATCAGGGATCGGGGATCAGGGGAACGATGGACCGCATTTATAGAATCAAGCAGGGCATGGGTGGACGACCCGCAATCGAGCGCGACGGTCAATTGCACTGGCTCAAGGGTGAGCTCTTTGGCAAATACGAATTGGGCGAGCCGGTGCCTTCGGGATCACCGCATCGGTTTCTTGCGCCGGTGATGCCGTCGATCGTCGTCTGCATCGGCTTGAATTACAAGGATCACGCGGCGGAGATGAACAAGAAGCTGCCCGCCGAGCCGCTGGTGTTTCTCAAGCCGCAAAGCTCCGTCATCGGGCCGGACGATGAGATCAAGATTCCGGCGTGGGCGGGCCGCATTGAGCACGAAGCCGAGATGGCGGTCGTGATCGGCAAGCGCGCGTCGAACGTCAAAGCGGCCGACGCGATGAGCTACGTCCTCGGCATCACCTGCCTCAACGACGTGACCGCCCGCGAGCTGCAGGCGAAAGACGTGCAGTATTCGCGCGCCAAGGGCTTCGACACGTTCTGCCCGCTCGGTCCCTGCATTGCCGTGGGCCTCGATCCGTCCGAGCTCGGCGTCGAAGGCTGGGTGAACGGCGAGCGCCGTCAGAACTCCAACACGCGCGAGCTGATTTTCCCGGTGCCGTTTCTCGTCGAGCACGTCTCGCGCTTCATGACGCTGAATCCCGGTGACGTGATCACGACCGGCACGCCGTCCGGCGTCGGCCCGCTCGCGCCCGGCGATCGCATGATGCTCAAGGTCGAAGGCGTCGGCACATTGTCCAATCCCTGCGTCGCCGGCTGATGGATCCGATCGAGCGGCTCAGGGAACGCGAACGGCTCGCCGAGCTTGGCGGCGGCGACGAGCGCCTCAGGAAGCATCATGCGCAAGGGAAGCTGACCGCGCGCGAGCGCATGACGCGCTTGTTCGATCCCGGCACCTTCGAGGAAGTCGACAAGCTGGTCACGCATCGCTGCGTGGATTTCGGGATGGAGCAGCAGATCATCCCCGGCGATGGCGTCGTCAGCGGCCACGGCCGCATCCACGGCCGCGTCGTGTATGCGTTCGCGCAGGACTTCACGGTCTTCGGCGGATCGCTCTCGGAAACCAACGCCGCCAAGATCTGCAAGGTCATGGACATGGCGACGCGCAACGGCGCGCCGATCGTCGGCCTGAACGATTCCGGCGGCGCGCGCATCCAGGAAGGCGTCGTCTCGCTCGGCGGCTACTCCGACATCTTCCTGCGCAACACCCTCGCCTCGGGCGTGGTGCCGCAGATCTCCGCGATCATGGGCCCGTGCGCCGGCGGCGCCGTGTATTCGCCGGCGATCACCGACTTCATCGTCATGGTGAAGCAGTCGAGCTACATGTTCATCACCGGGCCGGACGTCATCAAGACGGTCACCCATGAAGACGTCACCATGGAAGACCTCGGCGGCGCGATGACGCACAACGAGAAGAGCGGCGTCGCGCACTTCGCCGTCGAGGACGACGCCGAATGCATCGCGCTGATCCGCGAGCTGCTGTCGTTCATGCCCGGCAACAACCTCGACGATCCGCCGCGCCAGCCGACCGACGATCCGCTCGATCGTGAAGACGACAGTCTCGACACGCTCGTGCCGGCGTCACCGAACCAGCCCTACGACATGCTGGATCTGATCCACACGATCGCGGACGAGGGCTACTTCCTCGAAGTGCACCAGCACTACGCCCGCAACATCATCGTCGGCTTCGCGCGGCTGGGCGGCCGGCCGGTGGGCATCGTCGCCAATCAACCGGCGTATCTGGCCGGCACGCTCGACATCAACGCCTCGGTCAAAGGCGCGCGATTCGTGCGCTTCTGCGACGCGTTCAACATTCCACTGATCACGTTCGAAGATGTCCCGGGGTTCCTGCCCGGCACGGTGCAGGAATACGGCGGCATCATCCGCCACGGCGCGAAGCTGCTGTATGCGTTCGCCGAAGCCACGGTGCCGAAGATCACCGTGATCACCCGCAAGGCGTACGGCGGCGCCTATTGCGTGATGGCGAGCAAGCACATTCGCACCGATTTCAATTACGCGTGGCCGAGCGCCGAGATCGCGGTGATGGGCGCGGAAGGCGCGGTCAACATCCTCTACAAGCGCGACATCGAGAAGGCCGCCGATCCGGCGGCGATGCGCGCGGAAAAAATCGCCGAGTTCAGGGAGCGGTTTGCCAGCCCGTACGTCGCGGCCGAGCGGGGCTATGTGGACGAAGTCATTCTGCCGCGCATGACGCGCAGCAAGCTGGTGCAGGCGCTCGCGACGCTCGATCACAAACGCGACAAGAACCCACCAAAGAAGCATGGCAACATTCCGCTGTAAGGAGCGAGGGTTCGCCTCGCTCGGGCTACGTCATCTTGCCGGCCTCCGGCGGGCGGTTAGGCTGTTGTTCGTGCTGATGAGCCTGGCGTGCGCGCCGCGCGATAGCGCGCCGGAGCCGTCGGCGGCGACCGCCGAAGTGGCGGTGATCCAGAAGATTCAGATCGAGCACGTCACGCCGAGGCGCGATTTCGTCGGGCCGCTGCCGACGACGCTTGAGTGGACCGCGGCCGACGGCGTCGACAGCTACGCGGTCAGCGTCGAGAACGAGATCGAGCTGCCGGTGTTCGATCAGGAAGGCATCAAGACCACATCGGTGCCGTGGCCGAAGGAAGTTCGCCCCGAGCCCGGGACGTATTTCTGGCGCATCGTCGGCATCAAGGGCGACAAGGTCATCGCCGATTCGGGTCGCGCGGCGTTCGTGGTGATGGAGAAACCTTGACCTCCGTAGCGCCCGTATAATTGGGCGTCATGCCCGACAGGCTCAGGGCGCTTGTTTATCGGCCGGGATCTCTCGGCGACACGCTGGTATCGTTACCGGCCATCGCCGAGATTCGCCGCCGCTACCCTGAGCATCGCCTCTCGCTGCTTACCGAGAATCAGCTCGCCGGATCGATGCGCGTCTCGCCGTGGACCATCCTGAAAGAAACGGGATGGTTCGAAGACGTCTACTTCTATTCCGTCCGGCCGACGTCGCCCGCCGAGCGATGGCGCAACGTGGCGCTGGCGATGCGCCTTCGCCGCAACGCCTACCAGGAAATCTTTGCCCTCGCGCCACCGCGGACGACGCGGCAGCTGCGCGTGGACTCGTGCATCTTCCGCGGCGTGGTTGGCGCCCGGCGCTACCACTCGGCACAACACGCGGCGTGGCCGCCGTCAGATGTTGACCAGGCGCAGGTGGAGCACGAGGGGTTTCGCCTGCTGCGCATCGTCGATCCGGACGCGAGCGGTGATGTGCTTCGCACGTTCCGGCTCGAAGTGCCCGATATCGATCGGGCGATGGGGCGCGGATTGTTGAACGAACTCGGTGTGCGGCCGGATCAATTGCTCGTTGGCGTCGGTCCAGGGTCGGGTCGATCGGCCACGGCGTGGCCCGCCGAACGCTTCGCCGCCGTCGGGAGCGCGCTGTTGCGTGAGTTCCGAAACATCGTGCTGCTCGCGATCGGCGGATCGAGCGAACAGCGGTTGTGCGGGGAGCTCTGCGCCGCATGGGGACCGCGCTCGCACAATCTCGCCGGCCGGCTGAGCGTGTTCGGCTCGGCGTCGGTCCTGTCGCAATGCGCGACGTTCATCGGCAACGACTCGGGGCCAACGCATCTCGCGGCAATGGTCGGCATTCCGTGCATCGCGATCTTCAGCGCGCGCAACGCGCCGGGGCAGTGGGCACCGCTCGGCGAGCATCACGTCGTCATCGAAGACCGGCCCGAGTGCGCGGGCTGCATGCTCGATGACTGCGTGCGCGAAGCGAAGAAGTGCCTGACTCGCATCGAGACCGGGCGCGTCGTGCGCGAAGCCATTTCGCTGATCGAGTCGCGCGGCAGAACGTGCCTGGCGCATTAGGGCCGCCGTCCGGCTACGGCGGCCGGACCATTGCGGTGACCGGCGCCGCCGGATTTCTCGGAGGACGGCTCGTGAGCCGCCTCGCCGCCGCCGACTGCCGCATCATTCGGGTCGCGCGATCGGCGCAACCGCCCTTAGACCTGCCCCTGGGTGCGACCGTCATTGACGTAACAGGCGCCGCCGGCGATCGCGGCGTATGGGATCGCATCGCCGATGCGGATGTGATTTTTCATTTCGCTGCGCAGACCAGCGCGGCGACGGCCGCCGATGATTCAGATCGGGATTTTCACGCCAACGTGACGCCGATGCGCCAGCTGCTAACGATGTGCCGTGAACGCGGCCGCCGCCCGATCGTGTTGTTCGCGGGCACCGTCACCGAAGCCGGCATCCCGTCGCGATTGCCGGTCGATGAGGACGCACCCGATGATCCGATCACGATTTACGATCGGCACAAGCTGATGGCCGAGCAGGATCTGAAGGCCGCGGCCGTCAACGGCGACGTGCGCGGAGCGACGCTGCGGCTGGCCAACGTCTATGGTCCCGGAGCGCGCGGCCAGCGCGTCGATCGCGATGTGTTGAATCGCATGATCAAGACCGCGATTGACGGCGGGACCCTCACGGTCCATGGCACCGGCGAGTACGTGAGAGACTACGTGTTCGTCGAAGACGTGGTGGATGCTTTTCTCATGGCCGCTGTCCAGCCAGATCGAGTGAACGGCCGGCATTTTGTGATTGGCAGCGGCCGGGGCATCAGCATCCGCGACGCGTTCGAGCTGATCGCGGCGCGCGTCGAACTGATCACCGGCCGGCGCGTGCCGGTGACGACGACCGATCCGGGCACCAGGTTGTCGGCGATCGAGCAGCGGCATTTCGTCGCCGATCCGTCGCGGTTTTCCGCAGCCACCGGATGGCGGCCGTCGTGGAGCCTGACCGAAGGTATCGATCGCACGATCGAGGCACTCAGATGCGCATAGTGGTGACCGGTGCGCTCGGGCATATCGGCTCGCGATTGATTCGCGAGCTCGCCGTGGCCTGGCCGGGCGCCGAGGTCGTGATGGTCGACAACCTCGCGACCGAGCGATATGCCTCGCTGTTCAACCTGCCTGACGGCTGTCACTACGAGTTCGTGGAAGCGGATG
>Ga0105340_1001519_pt1 | contig 10295 bp, 13 predicted proteins | sample EasRivMeERMLT700_FD_89676 | JGI IMG/M metagenome (GOLD analysis project Ga0105340, IMG submission 89676) | Soil microbial communities from meander-bound floodplain in the East River, Colorado, USA - East River MetaG ERMLT700 | ecosystem: Environmental > Terrestrial > Soil > Floodplain | place... | reverse complement strand
GACTGTCACTTTCAGCAGAGTAAGCCGGTCTACAACAGTTCAACCGACTATCAGGGTCATGTCAGTGACCCAGTCTACAACAGGTCAACCGACTGTCACTTTCAGCAGAGTAAGCCGGTCTACAACAGTTCAACCGACTGTCGTGATCACTGTTGTTAAGCTGGGTGTAAAAACCCGTTAGCCGACCGGCTTGATCGCCGTTTCATCTGGCTGTACAAAGACTCAACCGACTGTCCTGATCACCTGTGTTAGCTGGCTGTGTAGCCAGGCCGTCGGCAGACGGCCTCTCTCAGGCCAACCAGCTGTCTTGATCACTCATGTTCACTATCGTGCAACTGAGCGTCATTATCAGGACTGGCAGATAATTGACAGCAAAAGGTCCTCATCAGCTGATGTACCACCGGCTGGTCCCTATCATTAACACACCGGTCTACATTCTGCATTGCCTGACAGTGGTGTGAACATTAGCTGGAAGCATATTTGTCATATAATTACAACAGGCTGGAATAACTATTGCATGCTCCTCCTCTTTTTCTGAATTAGAACTGTCAAGCTATGGATCATGGATGACTGCCTCTTAAGCGTAGGAACCAAGTCCCTAAGCTTCAGCTGACAACGTGCATATTCGAATTGCAGTGTCATGATAGCTTGGTACATCGGCATGGTTGCCACATGCCGAGGATCTTGCAGCACTTCGGCCAGCCGATTGATGCAATTGACATCATCAACGTCACCCCAGGCCATATCCAGTGCTGGCCCATGACCGACGTCCTCATTGCTTGCGTCGATGAGAATTTGCTCCATCTGAAATTATTGCAATCAGTGCAATGGGAGGTAAAAGCAGAGGTAAAAAGTTCACCTCAGCTTCAACCTCGTCGATGTTGATTGTACCGTCTAACATTTCCTCGTCATGATTGGGGGGTGGTAACATTTCCTCGTCATAATTGGGGGGTGGTAACATTTCCTCCTCCGGATAGGCGGGTGATCCTTCCATGGAAGCCTCGGATGGCTCTGAAGATTCCCCAGGAAACACTTCCCCGGACCGACCAGGGACAGCTAGTCGTACATGTTTTCCACCTGCACCGTCGGCAGGTCCATCATCGGCATTGGTATCTAGATGTTATGTCAAGAATTGCACTTGTGATATCGACTGTGAGACCTTACAAATTCTATCCTTAGCCCTCTTCTTCTCCTGTTTTTCCCTTAATATATGCTCTGGAATATCTGAGATACGGGCAACAGTTCTTCTTGGCAAGGACATGGTCGGGGTCGGGGTCGGGGTCGGTGTGTCCAGCCGTGAGGGTTTTTTAGGCTTCGGTAACGGGAAGATGACTGGAATGCCGTTGTTTTCAGTGAAATTGTAATGATGGCAAAATTAGGGTAGCTTACCATTGTTGGGGGGGTTGACTATAACATCACGAGGCAAAGGTACTAATGCTCTTCGTGGTTTTGGCAGTGAAAATATGATGGGTTCTGAAGCGGTTTCAGACCGGCCTTTCCCTTTTACCTCAGTGGGAGGTGGGGACAGTAATGAGCCTGCTACGAGTTCTGGCACAGATGTGGGCCTCTGGTCTATGCTATCCCGTTTAAAATGCATGGGGAGGCTGAATATTCTGACCGATTCATCGGGTTTGGCTGGCGAAATCGAATTCTGCAGTGCATTCTGTCGTTTCGGCAATGGATAGACAGACATAGTCGGGTCACTGGTATCGGCCTTTGATTTACCATGTAAGGACACTGACGACGACATGACCGGTTCTTGGACCTCTCGCGGTTTCGGCAACTGAAATATTCTCATGGGCGGCTCATTTACGTCGGCATTTCGGGACCCTTCCTCAGGATCGGCTGTGCCAGGAACAGATTGCGTGACGTTGGAGGGTTTGTACGACATACTAGGTAGAAAATAAGTCAATGTATGTAAGTAATCGAAGGCTATGATTGTAGATAATTGCCGTCAAAAGGACAAAAGCTTGAAGGCAAGTTGATTATTTGCACATGTTTGACTGGATCACGTGTCGGTTGAAAAACACAAAGTCAGACGACTTGCTTTTTTTTTTGACATCGAATATCATCGATCTCTCTCTCTCTACGCATATCTACGTATCCTACCCCCAAAATGTCTCCCACAGCAACCTACGAACACCTGGAAGCCCGCGCAAATGACCTGGACAAGCAGGTCATTCAGGCCTTGGCGGTCGCTGGAAAAGGCGATCAGGAACGCATTACCGAATGCGAAAAAAAACTGCGTATGGATTTGGTAAGTCGGTCGGTCGGTCAGTCGGCATGATTTCTCACCGTTGTTGTTACATTTCCAGGCCGCTTTCATGAACGACATCACCGAGGCTGGTGATGTCGGTAACCCGACTCCATTCCTCCCGCGCATGGTCAGCAGCGCGGTGATGGCTATGAACGAAGCCAATCAGGCTCATCAACCCATCAAATGGACCACCATAAAATTGAACGATCCCCGCACCGCCGACTACTATATGGAGTTTGGCTCTGGTGATCATGTCACCCCGGCTTCATGTGAGTAGTTGTACCATTTAATCTTCACTTACTGATCACTGAAATAGCCCCACATCCAGCGCCACAGCCAGCCCTTGAACGGATGGATGTGGATCCGACACCGTCTGTGCCAACGACCTCGCGCGACGTGAAGCCCACCGTGGCCAAAGGAGACCAACGTCCGGGTTCCCAGGAATCCACCACGTCAAAGCCGATCCACGTCAAGGGCGTCAAGTCCTCAGTGGCGAAAATACCCATTCAAGAAGGCCTCAAGTATAATGGGTTCGGGTACATGAGTGCGCCGAAAAACCCCGTCACAGAACGCAGGCAGATCAAGAAACAGGAGGGGGGGAAGGACAAAGAAGTTGGGGATGGAAAAGCGGACGAGGTGAAGAAGAGACCTGCGAAGGATGACCATGGGGGGGTGAAGCCGGCGAAGAAACGACGAGTAACGACGCCAGAACCCGTGCCGGCGAAGGCTCCGCATGTGAAGAGGGGGAAAGTAGAGGAGAAGGGGAAGGGAAAGGCGAGGGCGAAGGAGACCTCAACAGAGAAAGGGGTTAGCTCTCGTCATAGAAAGAGAGCCGCGTCGGCAAGGATACAGACTCCGGCCATGGTGGGTGACACAGATGATGAAGACAATGACAACGGCGATAACGGCAAGAACGAGAACGAGGACGAGGACGAGGACGAGGACGAGGACGAGGACAAGGTTGAGGAAGAGGACGAGGACGAGGACGAGGTTGAGGATGAGGTCGAGGTCGAAGACATCGAGGAAATCGAGGAGATCGATGAGATCGAGGAGGTGGAAGAACAGGCCGTAAGCAGCACTCGGAAAGGGAAGGGAAAAGCTCCCACTGTGGATGACGGAAGGAAGGGCAGTAAGCCGAAGCCGAAGATGATTGCCAGGGAGGAGGTCGAGGTGGTCGAAAAGCTCACAATAAGGCCTGGGAAGGGAAAGGCCCCAAGTATGGATAGCGGAAGGAAGGGCAGTAAACCGAAGCCGAAGACGGTTGCCAGGGAGGAGGTCGAGGTGGTTGAAGAGCCCACGAGCAGGATTGGGAAAGGGAAGGGAAAGGCCCCCAGTGTGGATGATGGAAGGAAGGGCAGTAAGACGAAGCCGAAGACGGTTGTGAACGAGGAGGAGGACAATGAGGAGATGGAACCAATGACCACAGGCAGGAAAGGGAAGAGAAAGGAAAGGGCCACGAGTGAGGTCAACGGAAGGCCGGCGAGCAAGAAGGCGAAGACCGTAGCAGAGAACGGCAAAGTCGCTGGTGGCAGCAAGGCATCAGCATCCACGAAACCGACGGGCAAGAGCGGGGCAAAAACCGTCGAGGTCAAGCCTGAGCCGGTGGAGGGGGGAGTCCCGTCGTCTCAGTCTGTTCGATGCGACAGGTGTCGCAAGGCTGGTGGAGCATGTGTGGTCCCGACACCGGGCGCGGCATGCATTCGATGCCACAACCAGAAATCGAAGTGCAAGTTAACGAACCGAGCATTGAAGGCGAAGAACCGCACCAAATCTGCGGAAAGGCGAGCAACACCTGCACCATCGAGAACACCTGCTGCATCGACATCGCAGCTGAAGACGCCGAAACAGCAACAGGTGGAAGTCGTGATAACCAGGCCGGACAAGAGGAAACGGTCCCCAACGTTGGTGGAACCGGCAACGGCAACAGATGACAGCAACAAAGGTAAGTATGACATTTTTTACACATGTGCTAACTGACGTCTGTTGTACAGCGTCCTCACGAACACCGACCGGCATGGAGGAGACGCGTCCGAACGACAACGCAATCAATCGCCTGATAGAAGAAGTTCGGGGTCTCAGAACGCACGTCGAGGCTTTGACAAATTGCCAGGAGGCATTACGTGTCAAAGTTGTTGGGTTGTCGGCTGGCGTTGGAAACAATGCAAAGGCCGACATGATCGATCGCGCCACACAAACGCAGCCCGGCGTGCAAGAGATAGTGGACCTAGCGAACGGGATGAATCTCACTGACCAGCAGAGGTATGGATACAGGTATCCAGGACATGAGGAATACCGACGACGGTCCATGTCGGCACCACCCATGGTGAGGCCGAATTCCCAAGACGGAGCGAAACTGTGGGATTGTTGGCTGACTCGGGATGCATTCGATTCATCACCGACGATGCCCCCTCGACGGACACCTCTTCCCGCCCTTCCCCCGCCTGCAACGACTCCGACTCCGACTCCCCACCAGACCTCCCCTACACCCCCAAGTGATTCTGATTCCAACGCCCCGTCACAGGTACCATCCCCTTTGCCGACATTCGTATTGCCACAACATCGTGCAAAGCCATTACCGCGTCGGTCACCACAATATGTTGCACCGACTCCTTCACCAGTACCACCGTCCCCCAGTCCCGAACCGGCTCCCCAACCGACAATGACTCCTCCACCATTCCCGACATCACCCAGAAGTCGTACTGATGCAAGAAGTACAAGTTCGAATCCACTTTCGTTATTCTCATGATTGCTTTCACACCCACAGATTGAAGTTCAAAACCCTTGGGCTTGATCGGGGTGAGGATAGTAAAAGCAAAGGAGAAGTAGGGTGGATATTTAGTTCGGACAAATGGGCATTTCGAAGGGTTTGCGGTTTTCTCAATGATCATAAATGAAGTCGTTTGGTAGTCACTGAATGAATTAAGATGAAAGCATGCCGTGATGCATTCCACCGAATGTAAGAAGTCAAAAAGGCTCAAATGACTGTGCCGGCATTCGATCGGTCATCATTTGTTATAGATATTATTCAATGACAATTTCTGGTGCTGCTATGTTGCCTTCCTGAGGTGAGAAACTTGAGTAAAAATAAGTGAAGATAGAATTGTTAGACTGACCTAGGTCTTCCTCTCCTTTTGGGTTCTGCTTGAGACTTGTCATTGACCTTTGGCCTTTTGTTACTTCTGTCACCTCTGCTGTCCTTGTCATCCAATGCCCGTTTCGATCTTCGTTTGAGTATACCTAAGTCTGTATCGGCAACTACAGATGGAACTTCCTTTGGTTTCCCCCGGCCTGCCGGTTTCGGAGTGTAGTTTGCCTTGATAGTTCCCTTCCGGGTCCTCACTGCTGGGAGTAAATCATGGTCTGGGTCGAACATTTTTGTACTCCTTCCTTTGGCTGGCTGTACATCCTTGGCATTTCTGTCCCCATCTTCAGCATTGACTTCCCCCTCTGTATCTCCATACTTATCCTGGACATTGCCTTCCCTATCATCGGCATTGGCTTTGCCTTCCCTGCCATCGGCATTGGTGCCGGCATCCCTATCATCAGCATTGGCACTGCCTTCCCTATCATCGGCATTGGCACCACCTTCCCTATCATCGGCATTGGCACCGCCTTCCCTATCATCGGCATTGGCACTGCCTTCCCTATCATTGGCATTGGCCCTGCCTTCCCTATTATCCTTGCCGCGACCATGCCTATTCTCCTTCCTGCCGTCCTTGCTTGCATTTTTAAATGTCGGTACCGGCTTGGGACGCGTCATCTCTTTGGCTAAACGAGCTGCAATTGCATTCCTTGCTGCGGCTTGTAAACTGTCGGTCACTGAATCGTCTCTGTCTGCCCTCTTGTCCTTGTTTCTCTGTCTTGGACTATCCGGCTCCGGGGTTTCGTCTTCGTATCGGGGTTCTGGTCTCTTGTAAACTCTTTGTTTCCGAACCAGCTGGTGCTCATCCTTCCAGCATTACATAAGGGATTGATTCAATAGAAACTCACCGGTGTATACAAATGTTCATACTCCTCATCCAAATCCAAATCCAAACCCTCCCGGGTATCAAATTCCTTCAACTTGGCAGCTATGTCATCTTCGATATCTGAATCATCCTGCATGTTCATAGCTTCCTGTCTCTGTTTGCCTTTGCCTTTGCCTTTGCCCTTGCCTTTTCCTTTCGGCGTGGCCTTCCCTTTGCCCTTTCCTTTTGATTTCCTGTTGGCTGGGGCTGGTGACTTTGGCTGACGTGACACTGCTGGAACTCCTATGATGGATACCAAACCTGTGGGGTCCTTCTGTTCAATCCCACAGAAGGCAAAGGTGACATCTTCCGTAGCGTCTTCTTGCCGATCCCGCCAGTGCTGCATAATCGACTCGGTAACATCTCGGTGGATTTTCGAAGGATCGGTTAACTCCACATCCTCCGGCAAGTACTCTGAGTCAATGAACAAGTCCTGCTTTGTTGTAAGCTGAGCCCATGGGACTCTGGCGTTTTTGTTTCTTGATGCGTCTCCTATACAGGAAGGGCCGGTCATTCTTTGCTGAACCACGCCGACCACATATTTTCAAAAAAAAAAACAACTTACGGTAATAATGGGTAACAAAATGCCGAATAAATGTCTCCCTATCTGCCCCCCTGACATTGACCGGGTCGGGAACTATCGGCTCATCATTTTCATCCATCTCCAGGTCAAGTCCGGTTCTTCTCTTTCTTTTCACGGCTTCCACGACTGCAGGATCGATTTCCTCGTCATGGTCGGCTTGTTCACCATTGTTCAACCGACGGTCACCTGGTGTCAACTTGGTAGAACGCTTACCAAATACTTCGTCGGCATACTGCTCCCACCTCTGTTTAATCGGCCCGGTTTCCCAATCTGGAAATCTTTTTGAAAAGCTTTGTCCCATCCCAAGGCCTTCATTAAAGTCATGGCTACCATCGGTCGGTCGGTCGGTCAGTCAAGGCATTCCAAATGCACATCTCAACACTCACTTGGAGACACAAGTAGCTCCATTCTTGTTAATATGTGCCGACATCACGCAGACTCTCATGCCGAAACGTTTAAACGCTTCCTCGGCCAATGCCTTCACGACCTTGTGTGCGCCGTTGTCGGCATCTCTGAAAACATTCATTTCAACATTGACCTTTGTGGACGAAAGCATAGACATTACCTTCTTTGTATATCCTCTGGTGGCTTGGACTGGTTCCATTCATTAGCGGCATCCTTCAAGTCCTGCAGTTCATTCTCTGACAAATCGTCGGTGATTGCCTTGAGGTGTGTCTGATATTTCCCCAAATACCCCTTATCGTTGGGGTGGAGACTGGGATACAGCTCTCTCATAGTGTCCTTGACCTCTCCCCCATACCTAGTTGATGCAACATTGTACCAGGTTTTATTTGTGGTGTACTGTTTTTTCGAGCCCTTTGTCGTTTTCCGAGCGAATTTCTGAAACCACAGTTTGGTAGCCTGTGAGATAACTCATTAGAACAAAAGGGGGATCGGCATATTGTTACAATCCAGTCATTCACCGATTTTACCGCTGAAATCTTGTTCTTTTCCACTGCTGGTGGTCCCACTTCAATCTCTTTCCAGGCCTCTTTGTAGACCTGACGGCGTTCCTTCCTGTGTGAATCACGATAACGTTCCTGATAACTTTTCAGGATGGCCACCTGGGCCCCTGTTAATGGACAGTCAATGTCAGCAGACATTTTAGAGTTTGTGGTTGAGGTTGTAAAGGAGGTTATCCAAAAATGGTTTTGTATTAACACGTCCTAACATGCTAATACTTGAGGAATTTTCCAGCAATGTCCATGCTCATCTCAGAAATGTCATAGCATGTCCATTTTCATTTGTGTCTTGTGGAGTGCTAACTTTGAGCATATTAATTCATCTACTTTCAACAATTCAATCTCGTCAATGAACCATGACTGAAATGACATATTTCCCAAATTGAGTCATGCATGTACACTCGATCACTATTCTCGATCACTTACACTGAACTACCATGCCAAAAACAAGAATGAAACGGGTGTCTCACCGTGTCAAAACTGTCAAGTGGCTGGAAACACAAACCACTAGAGGGCCAGGGACTAGGTTGGTGGAGGAAAAACCTAGTTCTAGTCAATTGAGACGTTCTCCAGTCAAGACTTCAGCCTCAGTCTCACAGGATCGACCTTCCATGGATGTTGAGATGGACTATGGTATTGATTATACTGAAACACCCACTGGACAATGCAAAGTAGGCCCTTGTTCATTTGGATTTAGGAAGGTAACATTTTGCTAACTCTTTCCCAGTCACAAAATGACTACTTGCGGGAGTTCTTGCCAAAGAGGAGAAATTATCTGGAGCAGATCCTCAGCTCAGAAGCCCCACCAGTGGACGGCCTGTGCAGTCGATGTTATACTGCTTCAGCAATATGGAGATGCTTGGACTGTATGGGAACGCCGACATTTTGCATGGAATGCTGCCGGGACCAACATTCGATTGTTCCTTTCCACCGAATAGAGATGTGGACCGGCCACTTTTTTACACCAGCTTGGCTAAGGCAGGTCGGGGTGGTCATCTATCTTGGTCATGGTGGGAAACCATGTCCTGAAAGCCGAGCAGGGGAGTTGGAACCAGGCGGGGAAGGTGAATGTGATGGTGGTCAGGAAGACGATGAAGATGACAAAGACAAAGAAGAAGAAGAAGAGTATTCAAACCATTTCGAGGACAAGCCGCCGAAGGCTGGTCAACTCGATGAGAATGGCAATACCATCATGCTCGTCATGGACAAATCCGGAGTTCACCACCTACCAGTGAACTGGTGTGAATGTCCAGGGTGCCCTGGAAAAGAGATGCAACTGCTGGCTATGGGCCTGTTTCCTGCGTCGTTCAAGAGGTTCCATTCTGCTTTCACTTTTGCTGTGCTGGATGACTTCTTGTTGGAAAATCTGGAATGCAAGACCTCTGCATATCACTACGTTAGTAAGCTCGCCAGAATCACAAGCCCACTATTTCCAGATCGTGTCACGGTATGCCCAATTTTCATTGTACGTGGGATGTGCATCTGATTCATGATGATAGAATCGATACAAGGAACTATTGAGAGTCAGCCGACAGTGGAGAAACATCAAAGACTGGATGTGGTTCGGATTCGGCCATGATGATCATGAACCAGGCGTAGGAGAGTTGACAATTTTCTGCCCGGTGTGCCCACAGCCAGGTGTGAATTTACCCGAAAATTGGAAGGACGATCCAGATAGGTACATGCTACATCAACATGGCATTGACTTCTCGCCTGACCGAAAGTAAAACCATTGCAGGACTGTATATGTCCGTGGATATGTAGACGATGGCAACTTCACCGCCCTTCACCAGATTCAGAGGAACCCGGATGATGATGTTTGGTTGTCAGAGGGGCGGGGATTTATGGTACCCCGGGAACGTTACCAAAAACACCTCAAAGTTGCCAAGGAATACAAAGAGGCATGTCCACCGATGTCTTTCCACATTACCGTCATATTAAGAAGCACATTCATCTATCTGATCAATTGCAGAAATCTACATGTAATGAGCACCATGCCGTGAATGATGCTCACCGGATAAACTCGGGGTGTGATGTTACCGGAATCGGTGCAACAGCATGTTGGCATGGCTTTTTTTGTCCTTCTGGGGTCGTGGATTTTCAGAAGGGTGAACGGTGAGTGATATTCCATTCTATGCCGATGTATTCCCAAAATGGATCGGCTTCGGTCATAGGCAGATGAATATGGACTACTCATTTTGTGAGGCCATGAAACATAGCAATATGGATGGCATCGACCGTGCCATATTATTATATGATGTAAATTGCCAGTTTTCCAAGAAGTTTTACCGGCGAGTTAGTGAGAATCCTTATCTGTCGGTGCCGGAAGGCATTGACATTGATTGGTCGATCGGGCTGTTCCATGTTCATGGTCACCAGGACGCCTGCCTGGCTAGGTATGCACCGTCATTTTTGAGGGGAGCAGGGCGATTCGATGGTGAAATTGTGGAAACCTTGTGGCCGGGCATAAATGAAGTTTCGCCGAG
>Ga0105340_1001518_pt1 | contig 10316 bp, 11 predicted proteins | sample EasRivMeERMLT700_FD_89676 | JGI IMG/M metagenome (GOLD analysis project Ga0105340, IMG submission 89676) | Soil microbial communities from meander-bound floodplain in the East River, Colorado, USA - East River MetaG ERMLT700 | ecosystem: Environmental > Terrestrial > Soil > Floodplain | place... | reverse complement strand
CTTCCGCATCCGCTTGATCAGGCGAATCAGGTCGCGGTCTTTGTGCCCGCCGAGAAAGACAAGCTGCAGTCGCGAGGTGATCTCGGACGCCAAAAACTCGACCGGGCCTCCTGCCAGGCGTTGTACGGTTTTGTTGCGAAGTAGCGACATCAATGGCCCTTGATTTCTTCGTAAAAGTCCGTGGTAAATTTGTCAAGTAGGCGGAAATACTCCGGCGGCAAACTCTCTGAATTGCGTTACCAAATTGGGTAGTCTGTGACGACGCGTTGTCGCGACTGGCGGACGAAAGGGACATACCGCAGCAGCCGCCGTGCCGGTTTCAAGACTGGGAGGCTCGCGCCTGTCCGCAGCGACAGATTGTCCGTCCGATTTCGCGCAGACCAGATGCAGAAGGTCATTGCGCAGCAAGATGGCCGCGGCCAGTGAAGACTGATCCAAGCACTTTCGCAACGGGGCGTCACATCGCGAATATCAGCACGACAATCAGCATCGTCAAGCCAAACAGGATCGCGCCGGTAATGATGCCGATCGACATCCTCCGGGCTTCCTCGTCCTCCCGAATCATCTCATGCCGCTCGCGCGGCGTAAAACGCTTCAGCCACGCCTGGTGGCGTTCGTGCGGCGGTGACATGTACGTGTGAGGCCCGAGACTGTGGCGTTTCATGACCAGCACTCCGAACTGTGAGAAAGAGCGGCATCCGTTTGGGAATGTCTCCTGCCACCATTCATCCTACCGCCGATTGAAAGGCGCTGGCAACATTCAGGCGGCGTCGGCGAAGAGCGCATCGACGAACTGGTCGGCGTTGAAGACCGCCAGGTCGCTGGCTTTCTCACCGAGGCCGACGAATTTCACCGGGATCGCGAACCTCTCGCGGATCGGAATCACGACGCCCCCCTTGGCAGTGCCGTCGAGCTTGGCCAGGACGATGCCCGTACATTTGGCCGCTTCGGAAAAACCTTGCGCCTGGCTGAGCGCGTTCTGCCCCGCGGTTGCGTCGAGCACCAGCAGCACTTCGTGCGGCGCATCCGGAATCTGCTTGGCGATCACGCGGTAGATCTTTTCGAGCTGCTGCATCAGGTTCGTCTGCGTCTGCAAGCGGCCGGCGGTGTCGATGATGCAGATCTCGGCTTGCGACTCGATCGCTCGCGCGACGGCCTTATGCGCGACGGCCGCGGGGTCGCCTTGATTCTGCACCTTGACGATCTCGGCGCCGAGACGATCGGCCCAGATCGTGAGCTGATCGACGGCCGCGGCGCGGAACGTATCCCCCGCGCCGAGCACGACTTTCTTGCCTTGCTGCCGGAAATAGTTGGTGAGCTTGGCGATCGAAGTCGTCTTTCCCGAGCCGTTCACGCCGACGACCAGGATGACCGTGGGACCGCTGGCCGCGAGCTGCACCGGATGCTCCGGCTGGGCGACGAGGCCGCGCAGCTCGTCTTTCACGGCTTTCAGCACGTCCTCCATGTGGACGACGCGGGCGCGGAAGTCCGTCCCGATGCGGTCGCGAATGCGGGCCGCCGGGCCGGTGCCCATGTCGGTCTTCACGAGGATCGCGTACAGCTCGCCCAGGAACTCATCATCCACCAGCCGGCCTTGCCGCTTGAAGAGATCGCGGACATCCGTATTGAGGACATCGCTCGTTGTCTTGAGCGCGCCGCGCAGCATGTCGAACAGACTTTGCTGGGCCGGCTCTTCCGGCCGCCGCGGCGCGGTACTCCCCTGCCCTTCCGGTTCATTTCTCGCGGGAGATGGCGCGGTATCAGATTTTTTCTTGAACAGATCGAACACGCCCACGCCGTTGTCTCCTGGCTCCTGTCGTCGGAACGCCACGGAGGGCGTTCCCTACAGCGCCTAGCGCCGCTCTTTGTGCACAAATCGGTCCAGCACGCCGTTGACGAAGTGCGGCGATTGCTTCCCGCCGTAGCGCTTCGCCAGCTCGACCGCCTCGTTGATGGCAACTCGCTCGGGCGTGCCGCCGTGGAGCATCTCGAATGCCCCGAGCCGCAGGATGTTGCGGTCGGTGACGGCCATTCGCTCGAGCGTCCAGTTGTCGGCCCGCTCCAGCAGCAGCTTGTCGATCTCGGCCCGGTGCTTCCGCACGCCGGCGATCAGCGAGCGGCCGAAGTCGATCAGCTCCTGATCGTCATTGAGCCGCGTACACAAGAACTGATCGGCGACTTCCGGACTGCGGTCCGGATTCAGGTCGTCCTCATACAGGACTTGGAGCACGATTTCGCGTGCCCGGCTGCGACGCGACATATAGGAAAAACCCGCAGGGATAATGACTGGCCCGCCACGAGGCGGCCCCGCAGGGACCGCCCAAGTTCCCTGGATTATACCGTACCGCGGCGTTTTCCAGAGGGCCGGGGGCGCCGCTACCAGCACCACAGCCAGGCTTCCTGGCAGCTCCAGCCGCACCAGGTGAACCACTCGGCCGTCCGGCGCTGGGCCCGCAGGCACCAGGTTTCGCGCTGGGCGAGCGGACCGATGGCGACTTCCTCCGGCGGGCCGTAGTGCTCGCTGGACTCGATCGTCGCATACAGTGCCGAGGGATGGACTTTCGCGCCGTTCTCCAGAGCCAAGCGGCCGGAGGCATTGAGCACCAGCGAGGTCAGCTCGGCGCAGTGAATGCCGTCGCCCGGCTTCGTGCGGACGTAGTTGCGAACGGAATATCGCCGGCCGAGCTGCTTTTCCAAGGCCAAACGCATCGCGGCAAGTTCTGCCGGGGTATAGGCGGGCGTCGGCCGCAGCAACCAAACGCGCACCTGGTCGTCCGCATCGCGGCGGCGATTAATCCGGGCCAGCTCGGCATAGTACTCGTCGAGCGCGACCCTGCGCACTTCGCCGGGCGTCGCCTCATAGACGAAGCTGCCCTCCGCGTCGCCAAAGACCAGCGCCACGTGGCCGATCTTGCCGTCGGTCGAATACTCGACCACGCTGCTGCAATTCTCCAGGAACAACAGCGTGCCATCCTCCAGCGGCCTGGCTTCCAGTGGCCCGGCTTCCAGTGGTTGAGCGTTAAGCGCCAGAGCCGTCCACAAAAACAGCGAATGCATGGTTCCTCCGTTGGGGCCGGAACCGGTCCCTGGAAAAGCTATTCGTCCGCGGCTCGCCATTCTTCGCTCCTGTGCGCCGCCTGGGCAAGTGGCGATCCGCCCAGGAAGCGGTAAACTGCTGGGCTGACGTGGTTTAGCTCGGCCCGAGCGGCAGCCCCCACCGGGAGGCTAACGCCTCCCGCTCGCCTGACCCGTGACCCCTGACTCCTGCTCCTATGAAAACCGCCATCGCGATTGCCGCCCACCCCGACGACATCGAGTTCCTCATGGCGGGCACGCTGATGCTCCTGCGTGCCAACGGCTACGAAATTCACTATTGGAACCTGGCCAACGGCTGCTGCGGCTCGACGCAGCACGACGCCCAAACGATTGCCCGCATTCGCCGCGAGGAGGCGCACGCCGCCGCCCATGCCATTGGCGCGACCTTTCACGAGAGCATCTGCAATGACCTGGAAATCTTCTACGACAAACCGACGCTGGCCAAAGTCGCCTCGGTCGTGCGCGAAGTCGCGCCGGAGATCGTCCTGACCCACTCGCCCGTCGATTATATGGAGGACCATACCAACACCTGCCGGCTGGCGGTCACGGCGGCCTTTGCCCGCGGCATGCCGAATTTTGCGACCGATCCCCCGCGGCCCGCGGTCAGCGGCAACGTGACGCTCTATCACGCGCAGCCTTATTCGCATCGCGGCCCGCTGGGCAATCTCATCGAGCCGGAACTGGTCATCGACACGACCGACCTGATCGACCTCAAAAAGAAGATGCTCTCCAAGCACGCCAGCCAAAAGAAGTGGCTCGACGAGAGCCAGGGGGTCAACTCGTATCTCGACACGCTGGCCGAATTGGACGGCGAGGTCGGCCGCATGTCGTGCCTGTTCAAGTACGCCGAAGGCTGGCGGCGGCATTTGCACCTGGGCTTCTGCGGCCCGAAGGACGACCCGCTGCGGACGGCGCTCAAGGAGCGCGTGCTGGTGGCTGCGAAATACACGAGCGGATAGCTCGGCGGTCGCCTGCCCGCGAATCGGACGGCTTGTTAAACTACTCCGGTCACTAATTCGCTTCCGGAGAGGTTCGATTTTCATGGACAAGTTCCTGCTAGTGCTGGCTTCGATTGCGACGACCGCCATTTGCTGGGGCGTGTATGGCCCGGTGCTCCACTGGGGCCAATCGGGCATGGGGGGCGCGCGCCTGCGGCCGTTCATGGGCGTGGGCATCGCCTATTTCTTGATCGCGATCGTCGTGCCGATCGTGCTGGTCTATGTGCTCCAGCAGGAATCGGATGAGAAGTATCACTGGACCTGGAAAGGCACGTTCTGGAGCCTTGCCGGAGGCGCAGCCGGCGCGATCGGCGCTCTGGGCATCATCATGGCGTTCAACTTCGGTGGCCGCCCCGACTATGTTATGCCGCTGGTGTTTGGCGTGGCGCCAGTCGTCAATACGCTCTTCACGATGTACTTCAATCAGACTTGGAAATACATCAACGGAATCCAGGGCAGCATGTATTTTGCTGGACTCATCCTGGTCGCCGTCGGCGCGGTCGTCGTGCTCACGTTCGCCCCCAAGCCGCCGAAGACTGCTCCAAAGGGAGACGCGCACGCCGCAATGTCCGCCGCCGCTGCGACGAAGGAATTGGCTGAAGCCAAAAAAGACGAAGTTGAGAACGATGCGAAGAACGAGGAGAGCAATTCAGAGAAGGGGTGATCTTACGCCTCTCGCTCGCCTGATGCCGCGCCGGGTTCGCCCGCGCGATTCTCATACTCCTCCGCCGCTGCGATCTCGCGCTCGGGATCGAACTCCTCGCCGGGCACGATCCAGATCTCGCCGTGCAGGTCGTTCTGTTCGGTGTGCACGCTGTGATGCCGCACCAGCTCCAGCACGGCGAGGAACACGCCGACAATTGCCGACTTGTGCATGCCCGGCTCGAACATGTCGCTGAACGCGGCTCGCTGCTCGGCGACCAGCTTGACGTGGATCCGCTGCATATAGACCTGGATCGGCGTGTCGTCATAGACGATCGCCTGCGGCTGCACGGCTTGGGAGTCGCGGAGGATCCGCCCGAAGGCACTGACCAGGTCCCATAGCTCGACTTCGTGGATCGGCTGGCCCGCCGGATCGACCTGCCGCGGAGGCAAGTCGCTCGCCAGCCGCGGATAGTGCTGCTGCCAGTCGCGGCTGCGGTCTTCGAGCACGCTGGCGGCGTCTTTGTAGCGCTTGTATTCGAGCAGGCGGGCAACCAGCTCGTCGCGCGGATCGTCCCAGGTTTGCTCTTCCTCGCCGCCGCGGGGCAGGACCATTTGCGATTTGATCTCGATCAGCGTGCTGGCCAGCTCCAAAAAATCGCCGACGTCGTTCACGTCGAGCTGCTGCAGCACCTCCAGGTGCGCCAGGTATTGTTCCGTGATCAAGGCGACCGGAATGTCGGCAATTTCCACCTCGTGCTTGCGAACCAGATACAGCAGCAAGTCCAAAGGACCGCGAAAAACGTCGAGCTGAACGCGAAAATCCATGGGCGGAATGAAATCCAGACGGCTCGGCCCGACAACGCGGGTGCGGCGGAATGCCGCCTCTCATCCTAGGGATTCCGGGGCTGACCAGCGACACCAAATGGCGTCGGCGTACATTAAAGGGGGGAGCCCTAAAACAGAATTTGCGGGCTACGGGGTGTCCGTGTATATTACGAAACGTTCAAGTTCTCATTATTTTTCCTCGCAGGTTTGAAGAGGAGGTGGCTGGCCGCGAACCGCCGGGGTGTGGCCAGTGGATCAAGGGGAATCGACAGGGCATTGCGGAACACAGGGTATTGCGGAACAGAGTTGGCGCTTGGGTGTTTTGGGCCCCGCGTGCCAAAAGGGGCAAGTTCGATCGCAGGGAACCGCTGGCGAGCCGCTCGCCGCGCGGGATGTCGCGTCATTGACTTGCCGAGTGGGACATGATTGAAATCCGGCACAAGCGAACGGGCGAAGTGCTCCGCCAGATCGAATCCGAAACGCTGGTCGGCACCTTCCTGGAAGGGGCCAAGCTCGCCGGCGCGGACCTGTCGAAACGCGATCTGGCGAAAGCCGATCTGCAGCGGGCCGACCTGCGCGATGCCGACCTCAGCGGGTCGGACCTCCGCGGCGCGCTCTTGGCTGGCGCGCTGATCCGCGGGGCCACGTTCGATGGCGCAAACCTCGAGCGCTGCGACATGACCGACAGCTTCGCCCTGGGCGCGGGCTTTCATGACGCGAACCTCAAGGGGGCGACGCTCCGCTATTCCAAGCTTTCGGAAGCCGACTTCTCCGGCGCGAATCTCTCGGGGGCTGATTTGAGCATGGCCGAGCTGGCCTGCGACTTCTCGGGCGCCAACCTGACCAAAGCGGACCTCCGCGGCTCCAACCTCAGCGGCGCGGTCCTCGACGGCGCAACCCTGCTCGGCGCGAACCTGACCGACACCAAACTCGCCGGCGCCGACCTGGCCGGTGCCCGCCTCGAAGGCGCGATCATGGGCGCCAACAAGCGCCTCGGCACCGCCATGTTCAAGAAGAAAGAGCAGCAGCGACCCTGGTGGCAGATTTGGGGCTAGCGCGTACTGTCGCGAAGTTCCAGTCATGGATCATTTGCCTCAGTGCTTGAGCCGCGCCGCAGTCTGCGCAATCGCTCGATTTCCGAACGCAACGGCAGCCAGTACGCCCGATCCGCTTCGCGTTCCGTCCTCTCCTCGGCAGCCAGCGATTTCTCCAACGCCGCTGGATCATTGGCCAATGCCTCCGCGATCAGAGGCCGCTCGCCCACCGTTAGTCGGGCGACGTCCGCATGTTTCCGGGCGACTTCACAGAGCAAGCCCGGAGTTCGCAGCTCCTGCAGCCAGAATCGAATTTGTGCCGGATTCGGCGCCAGTTGATTCCGAAAATAGTTCACTTCCACCAGCGCCGTGATCATCGGCCAATCCTTTGCCCGCTGCGTTTTCTTGGCCCGCACCAGGTCCGGAAGCGAGAGTACCTCGTATTCCCCATCCTCGGCTTGGACGGTCGTGCGCCTCTCCCACAATTCCGGAAAGTTGTCCACTCCCCGCATTTTGGAAAGTACGTCGATTCGCATCCCCGCGCAGCTCGGCGCCTGACAGCGAAAATGAACTCCCAGTCCGAGCTCCAGGTACTTCTGTTCGAAGGGGGGCACCGCGATCACCACCGCCTGCAGCTCGTCCAGCGCCGCTTGCAGCCGTTGCAGATTTTTTGCCTCCGCCAGAATTACCAGGTCCGTATCGCGGCTAAACTGCGCTGCGCCGTATAACACGCACGCCTGGCCGCCCATCAAAAGGGCCTGCACCTGGTTCTTCCGGATCGAAGAAAGGACTGTCCGTATCGGGCTCGGGATCAAGCGAACCTCCCAGGGCCAGGTAATCGGCCCACAGGCGCGCGCTGGCTTCCCAGCGCTCCTGAGGAGTCATCCGGTACCATTCCGCCCACTCCGGGCCGACGATCTCTTCGGGGTCGATCATATTTGTCTCTGGCTTCCATTCTACTCAATCTGCAGTGATTGGCGTCTAAATCAATTCGTCCAGCTCATCCACCAGCTTGCCAAAGTAATTCAGCGCGGTCGCAACCGGCTCGGGCTTCTCCATATTCACGCCGGCGTCGCGCAACAGGTCGAGCGGGTCTTTCGAGCAGCCGCCCTTCAGGAAGGTCAGGTAGTCGCTCAGCTCCTTCTTGCCGCCGGTGAGGACGCGCTGGCTGAGGGCGATCGCCGCGGAGAGGCCGGTCGCGTACTTATAGACATAGAACGCCCGGTAAAAGTGCGGAATGCGGAAGCACTCCAGCGATAGTTCCCCATCGATCGAAAACTCGGGTCCAAAATACGCGTCGAGCAGCTTGCGATACACCTCCTGAAACGCCTGCACGGTCAGCGGCTCGCCGGCTTCGGCCATTTCGTGCGTGATCTTCTCGAACTCGGCGAACATCGTCTGCCGTATGATCGTGCCGCGGATGTCGTCGATCTCGCGGTTGATCAGGTAGGCCCGCTGCCGGTCGTCGCGGGCGCTTTCCATGAGGTGATGGCTGAGCAGCTCTTCGTTGAACGTGCTGGCGACCTCGGCCACGAAGATCACGTAGCTGTAATACTGATACGGCTGATGCCTGGCCGAATGCCAGGAGTGCATGGAGTGCCCCGCCTCGTGAGCCAGCGTGAACACGTCGTTGAAGACGTCCGGGTTGTAATTCATCATGATGTAGGGCGGGCTGTCGTAGCTGCCGCTGGAAAACGCCCCGCTGCTCTTCCCCTGGTTGGGATAACGGTCGCACCAGCGAGCCGAGGTTAGCCCCGCCTCTAGCGCGGTGCAATACTCCGTCCCCAGCGGCTGCAGCGCATCCATCACGAGCTTGACCGCCTGGTTCCAGTTGCGCTTCACCTCCAGGTCGCTGAGGATCGGCACATAGGTGTCGTAATGGTGAATGTCCTTGAGTTTCATCTTCCGCCGCCGCACGTCGTAATACCGGTGCACCGCCGGGAGATTCTGGCGGACGGCGGTAATCAGGTTGTCATACACCGACTGCGGGACGTTGTCGGGAAACAGCGCCGATTCCAGCGACGTCTTGAAGCCGCGAACCTTGGCGTAATACACGTCCTTCTGAATCGAGCCGCTCAGCGTGGCTGCCAGCGTGTTCTCGTGCGACTTGAATTGCGTGTAGTACTGATGGAAGGCGTTCTTCCGCACCTTCCGCTCAGGCGAAACGAGCAGCTTCGAGAACGTCGAATTCGACAGCTCGACCTGCTCCCCCTTCTCGTTCTTCACGAGGCCCCACTTCAGGTCCGCATCGAGAAGCTGCCGGAATGCCTTCCCCGCCGCCCCGGACATCTCCCCCTGCATCGCGATGATTTCTTCCTCGCGCGCCGGCAGCGTGTACGGCTTGAAACGGATGATCCGCTCCAGCACCAGCTTGTACGGCTGCATCTCCTTGGCGCTGACATACTGGTCGAGCGTCTTCTTAGGAATCGCCAAAATCTCGGGCCGGATGTAGCTGGCCGCCTGCGAGGCCCGCGTCGCTAGGTTCGTGAACCGCGCGACCATCCCCTGATACGTGCCGTTGGTCTGGTCTTCGGTCACCTTCAAATGCGCATAGCCGCCTACCTTCTCCCCCAGCCGGTCGAAGTCGCAATCGAACTTCAGGCACGCCGCCAAATTCTTGGCGCTCTCCCCCAGCTTGCCGCGAAACTTCTCGAAGCCCGGAATCAGCTTGTCGAGCTTCTGGAACTCGCGTTCCCAGGCTGCATCGCTCTCGCACATCGGCGACAGGTCCCAGGTATCTTCCGCCTTGACCTTCGACCGCGGCGGCAATCGCAAAACAGCAGCCATGCTTCTCACCCCAAAAAACGTGGAATCGATTTGGGAACATCCTACGCGCTAACCGCGAGCGATCGTAGGACGGACCTCTCCAGTCAGTCCTTCTGCTCCGCTAAACTTTTCGTTTCTTCCCGCTGAGCACCGCGCGCTAAACTCGCCCCATCTCCTTGCCCCGCCACGCCTTACGCCATTCACTAAACTGCCACCCCCCAGCTATTGCTTTAGCGACTTTAGCGCACAAGCCCTTGGCCTGCGGAGATTCGTCACCGCTTTGGAATCTTTGGACCGCCTCGCTCCCCCCATCGTCCGCCAACACGATTCATCATTCGCTGCCACTGCGCAAAAAATACTCATCCAGCCGACTTCACCACAACCCATTGTCCCACAAGCAGTTGCGTCGCTTTCTGCGATATCTCCCGTATTCATTCTATTCACATTCTATTCACGCCCTGCATAGGAGCTCCCTCCCCTGCGCTCCGGGCCGAAGTCCAACTCCCCCGCCACTCGCCCCTCGCGCAATCTCGAGCCAATTGTACAAATATGTTCACTACTGTCAACAAGACCACAATATCTTGTGGTCGGCCGATCGCGTACCACTACCGGTTGTGGTTTTGCTCGATCCCTTCCCCCGATTGGCGAGGTTGCGAGCGCCCGTCGTCAAACCACGCCGCGCCGCACGTCGATTTCGCCGCGGTGCTCGCACCGCGCTCCCGCCCCTCGACGCCGCGCCCCAGCAAACGCCTGGTGCATGTTCTGTGGGCCGGTAACGCGATATCAATCTCTCCCTCCCTTGTTGCTCGACCCCCAGGGCACCCCCTGTTAGAATCATGCTACGGCGTCGCCTGTGGCACGCGTCTCACGAAGGTCGAAGTCGATGTCTGCGGCAACTCAAGCGTTCGACTACTACCACAAGTGGCTGGGAATCCCGCCCGCCGAGCAGCCG
>Ga0105340_1001517_pt1 | contig 10319 bp, 10 predicted proteins | sample EasRivMeERMLT700_FD_89676 | JGI IMG/M metagenome (GOLD analysis project Ga0105340, IMG submission 89676) | Soil microbial communities from meander-bound floodplain in the East River, Colorado, USA - East River MetaG ERMLT700 | ecosystem: Environmental > Terrestrial > Soil > Floodplain | place... | reverse complement strand
GGGAACCCTGTATAGGCTGCCGCTCCCCATTTCCACTTTATGCAAACGCCGGGTTGGTCGGTGCCGATTGTGCCAGCCCATGATACTTCTGCTCCACCAGGCAACCCGTCGGGAAATCCCACATACGAGCCAGAGAGGAAAATCTCATCATCGCCGTCGACGGGCACTGTCGTCATCCAGCGACCGTTCAGGAATGTTGTCGTTGCACAATCAACGTCCGCAAACCTGATCACCGCATCAGGCACAGGGTAAGGAACACCATTGATTGTGACAACTGAGTTCATCAGTCGCACCTTCTTTCCAGCAACCATAGTTCCGGTGATTGTGAAGTTGGAATTGAACCACACCCCGGGATTTGTTCCAGTGCCTGTGATATCAGTTCCATTGAAGTTCTTGTTTATGCTTCCGTTTATCATGCAGCAATCCCCTCTCAAGAGCATAGACCCTTCTAGCGCCATCTTCTCCTCGCTTGAAGCAGAGGGGCCTTGAATTGTCTCCTGGTTATCCTGGCAACTCATCACGAGCAGCCCGGAGAAGAGCGCTAACGAGAATGTGACGAATAGCTTCTTCATAAGGTCCTCCATTTGTTTACGGTGATATTTGGTTGGATTGAGTGTGACCACCACAACCTCCGTGAAGATGGTGGTGGATCCACGAGGTCTGCATAGTCTTCTGAGGAGTAGAGGATGGGGGAAGGTCTCCGCTTGAAATATAGATCAATGAGAGACAACTCACAAGGATTCGGACTGCCAAGTTTTACAATCATGCTCTTTTGTGACTGAGAGCAGGTTCATTTGCAGGCCCGCGTGACTGCTGACAAGCGTTCCAGACCGTAACGCTCTCCCGTGCTCCGCTGTAGTCAGGGTTCCTTCAAGAAGAATAGGAGAGCGCCCATCCGGATGATCAACCTTCACGATTCAATACGGGGAGAGTTTCAATTGAGACGAACTGTCTTCACGATAGCGGAACCAACACAAAGTCACAATCAGTCAAATAGAGTAAAATGGAGGTACGTTGATCATCCGATGGATCTAAGCGAAATACCGTACGTCTATGCACGGCGGAAAAACGACAAAGAACAGTTGACGACCTGCTTCCCCTCCTTTTGAAAAGCCGGTCAGCATTCATATATTGTAAGTGATTAGTACAACAACGACCGGGGACTTATGAAACGGAGCTTCTTGGCTTGTATCACGGTATTGGTTGCCCTTATGGGTGCCGGATGCGGTGAGCACATTGATTCCCCCGTATATGCAGTCACATTTGGACCTCCCCAGAATCTCAGCGCTGTGTCGCAAACCGGCAGCTCTGTCACCTTGCACTGGCAGCCCGGGATTGGGGCCGATGACCCCACCTTTCTGGGATACATCGTGGTGATCGGTGGAGTGGAGGACAGTGTCCCGAAGACGGAACTCGGCTATCTTGCTGAGTCGCTTCCACAGGGTCCGACCCTCTTTACCGTCCATTCCTATCAGTCCGACGGTCCGCGGAGTGACCCTGCATTCATTACCTGGGCACCGGCGGAACGTTTTGAGTTCAATGTTATTGTGACTGAATATTTCAATCAGGCTCCTACCCGTCTATCGGCATTCAGCGCCGGATCTCAAACGAGAGAACCGATGGCCTTGCCCGTTACACTGTCTGATACGAATATTACCATGGGGATGGATATTCTCCTTCATGGAAGCAATGGTGTCGTCGAGTTTCCTCTTTCTCTTTGGGGAGCGCATTTGTTCCAGGTTGGGTTACGGCAAACAAAATTTTCCACTGTTTCAGATTCTTCGGCAAATCTGGATTTTCCGCGATCGACGTTTCCTGACAGCAGTACATTCGTCGAAGACTCCGCCCTTGTGAGACACAACAGAATCTACTACATTCAAATCCAGGGAGACGCTCCCGGTGAATTGCTCTACGGAAGACTCCATGTCACGATTACTCCAAACCGCGTCTTTCCGGACCGAGAAGTCATTATCAATGTTTCCCTTCAGAGAGTTCCCGGCATTCCGTTTGCACTGAGATCGGGCTTTCAATGGAATCCTGCGCGTCGATCACCGGGTGCCCGGCACGGTGATGGACAGAGAATCAACTGGCCTCAGACGAAGGTTTTGAGCAGTTGAAGGGCATATTCCTGAACAGGCATGACGAACTGCGCCCGGGCTGGAAAATCCTGGCGTTTGTTCTGCTTGCTGCAACGTTCGTGATGGCTTTCACGTGGCCACTCAGATGGTTTGACTCGTGGCTGGAGGAAGCTGGTTTCGCCCGGCTCCCAGGGCTGATCGGGCCCGTCTTCGCTCTGATTGGTACTCTCCTTGCATCGTTCATTGTCACTCGTTGGCTGAACCGCAAGCCATTCGCGGCAGTCGGTCTCTGGCTGCATGCACGCGCGATGAAAGAGTGTGCATGGGGGATCCTGCTCGGGTTCCTGATGATGGCTTCTGTTTTTCTTGTCCTGTTTGTCTCAGGATTTATCCAGGTCGATTCTTTCATCCTGGAACCCACGGATGCCCTTGGGATCATTCTTTCGTCGATGATCATGTTCGCAGCGAGCGCCATGCTGGAAGAGGTGGTCTTCAGAGGATATCCGTTTCAAACACTGATCCAGGGAGTTTCACTTCTTCCCGCTGTCGTTCTCATGGCGGCGCTGTTCTCTGTCTCTCACCTAACAAATCCCAACACCTCTACATTTGGCATCATCAATATTGGCCTTGCCGCCATCTGGCTCTCCTTTGCTTACCTGAAGACCAAAGGGCTCTGGCTTCCGTTCGGACTCCATTTTGGCTGGAATTTTTCGCAGACAACCATTTTTTCCTTTCCCACCAGCGGAATCGAGTTTGCAGAGTTCAAGCTCTTTGGTACCGTAGTCACCGGGCCGGAGTGGCTGACAGGTGGTGCTTTCGGCCCCGAGGGAGGCGCACTGGCAACGGTGGCCGTCGTCAGCTGTACGTTCTATGTCCTCAAGGCGAAACACTTCGAGCCGGTTCCGGGGATTGTCACGCTGGACTCGATTGAAGACCTTTCATTGCCACCCATTGCGGTGCAGGAGAGACTTCCGTGAAATGGGAGCTTCTTCCGGTGCTTCTCCTGCTGACGTTCGCGAAGGCTGCTGATGGCGAAGCGGTTGATACGGAGTTCGAACAGAAGGCAAGGTTCGGGATTGATCGTGTGTATAACCTTGAGTTCCAATCCGCCGATTCTGTCTTCCACGAGCTGATTCTCTCTCATCCGCGCCACCCCGCCGGTCATTTCTTTCTCGCAATGGTTGACTGGTGGCGGATCATGCTGGATATGGATGATACCCGGTACGACGAGCGGTTTCTTGATTCATTGGACTCGGTGATCGACGTGTGTGATGAACTGCTCGAGCAGAACGAGAATGATGTGACTGCTCGGTTCTTCAAAGGTGGAGCGCTGGGGTTCAGCGGCCGCCTGCGTTTCCACAGGGATGACTGGCTGGCCGCAGCCAATGCCGGGCGGAGAGCGCTTCCGCTGGTCACTGACGCATTTGCGGCAGATTCGACAAATTTTGATGTCTACCTGGGTACGGGAATCTACAATTACTATGCGGAAGTGATTCCGGAGCGCTACCCTGCGGCAAAACCCATGGTTCTCTTCATTCCGCCAGGAGACAAGGCCGCCGGCATCAGCCAGCTCAAAATCGCAGCGGAAAAAGGAAAGTACGCGCACGTTGAGGCGAAATATTTTCTCATGCAGCTGAACTACCTCTATGAAAAGAACTATTCGGCCGCACTAAACCTCGCAAGAGAATTGCACGAGCGGTATCCGAACAACATGTTGTTCCATCGCTACATCGGCCGTTGCTATGTTTCCATGGTCAACTATCCGGAAGCGGAGAATGTGTTTGCGGAGATTTCCAGTCGCGTCCAGAGGAAACTTCCGGGTTATAATGCCAAGGTTGAGCGGGAGGCAGAGTACTATCTGGGACTCTGCGAACTTCACAAGAGAGACTATGAGAAGGCCTCAGAGCATTTTCTGTCAAGTGACCGAATGAGCCGCACCCTTGACGTAGAGGGACCATCACCGTTCATGATTCTCTCGAATCTTCAACTCGGAAAAATCTACGACCTCCAAACCCGGCGGGATCTGGCAGTCCGTCAGTATGAGAAGGTGCTCGAAATGGATGAGTATCTCGACTCGCACCGGCAGGCAGAGAAGTATCTTCAGACGCCGTTCACTCATTAGCCGGCTGCTGAAAGACCACCACTTCTAAAATCTCAACTCTCTATTCATTAATCGCAATTCACCATGAGCAGCCGCTTTGTACAGAGTGAAGAGCCACGTGAATGATGATTAATGAACATTACCTGCCCGCCGGTCGGTGTTCAACGACGGTCAGGCGGGGGAATATCGATTGAAGAATTGTTTTTGCAGAACAATAGCACTGAACAAAGCGAAGAGCTTTGTGAATACTGAATATCGAATCATGAATACTGAACAAGGAAGTGTGGTGGTCAGATGACGCTTACGGTCATTGTATATGGCCTCCTTGCCGCCCTTGCCGAGATATTGGGAGGGAGCCTTGTTGTCCTCCGCCGACAATGGCCGTCACGGATTCAGGAATCCCTCTTAGCGTTGAGCGCGGGCTTTCTTCTGGCCCTTGCGTTTGTGGAGTTGATTCCCGACAGCCTCGAGGTTGTCGGCGAGGAAGCCGCCCTCTTTATGCTTCTTGGCTACGGAGTGCTTCATTTCTTTGAGCACACCGTGGTCCACCATCTCCACTTTGGCGAGGAGAGGCATAAAGATATCATGGTATCCAAAGCGGCGAGCTATTCGACATTCACCGGTCTTTTCATACATGCTTTCTTTGACGGCTTCGCCATTTCCGCGGGGATGCAGTTTGACTTCAGTCTCGGCCTTCTGGTTTTTGCGGCGGTGTTTCTGCATAAGATACCGGAAGGACTGACGATTGCGACGGTCATGCTTGTTGCCGAGCACCGGAGACGGACTGCTCTGCTGGCGTCGGCTGCAATCGGGGCGGCTACGATGCTCGGGGTTGTGAGTGTTTTTCTGCTCGCGGGAATTAACGAACAGATTGTCGGATTCGCGTTTGCCTTTTCGGCCGGAGCGACAATCTACGTAGGGGCGAGTGACCTCGTTCCGGAGATCAACAGGTCAGACCGACGAACTCTTCCGTTGCTTGTTTTTGGCGGGATGCTGTTGTTCTATGTGAGCAGACTTCTTGTGACAGCCGTACTATAGGGTGGGGGATGAAAGCAGTGAAGATGGAAGAGTGAAACCTAAAATGTTGCGCCGATCGAGATCCTGTGCAACTCGCCAATACTGCCGAGGGAGGAAAGTGCATAATCGAGTCGGTAGTCGCTGACCGTAATACCCGCTCCGCCAGAAAAGCCCGCAAGTCCGGCAGAACTGCCAACCTTCAGATCGGTCCTCTTCTCGTTGTCGTAGCCGAAACGCAATTGAAACGATGGACCGAGAGTGAACTCGCCGCCAACACGGAATGACCTGAACCTCTCCCCGAAATCCTCTGTTTTTGCATTCAGCTTGTGGAAGCTAACGTGGAGCAACAGTGGAATCCCGCGCGGGACGACAGAAGCACCGACGACGATGTCAAGCGGGAGATCTTCTTCGATCGAGCCATACTGCGTGAGTTGAGTCCCTACGTTGAGAATGCTGGCCGCGACAGTAAACCTGCTCTCTGGTATGTTGAAGAGAATTCCGAAATCGGCCGCCACACCTGACGAAGAATACTCATCGATCGACGAGTGGATGTACTTGACGTTAATCCCGTAGTGGAGATTCTCATCAAGCAGGTTGGAATAGCCCAGGATAACAGCCAGGTCTCCCGCGGAGAAGGTTCCGAGGTTGTTTCCCCCTTCATCCGTTTTGTCAAATGAGCCATAGCTGGTATAGAGAACACTTCCTCCAACAAATCCCGCGTCCTGAATCTCCTGGGAATAGGCAAGGTAGCCGCTGTTGATATCAAGCAGGTGTTTGAAGAATCCAACCGAACCCATAGGGTTCGAAATGGTGCTGAGGCCGGCGGGGTTGTAGAAAATTGTTGTCGGATCGCCGAGAACTCCCACAAAACTTCCTCCCATTCCCGCGGCGCGGGAGCTGACGTCCGTTCGGAGAAAATTGTAGACCGTGTTGGTCTCGGCAAGCACGGGATGAGCGATGAGGAAGACCAGCGCAACCACACAGATACTTCTCGCTCGACTCATCCGGGAAACTCCTCTGACTCCATCCGCATGAAGAGCAATCTATCAAAAACGAGTTCGAGTTGCAAGCAATCGGGACGATGGCAAACGGAGGACATCTCTTTCATAGTATTATCCGGTACCTGTTAATCCTACCTGTAATCTGCGTAACCAAACCGTGTTCACGACTCCAGGTGATCGGAGTTTCTTCAATGTTGGCGTGTTCGATTAGCGCTTTACGCATGCTCAAGCTACGGTCAGTGAGCATGATGTCGTTCCCAAATGCAGTATGTCCATCATCATGGTACTTCACGTAAATGAGGTGCTGGCCATTCGGCGACCATAAGAATGGCCCGTTGAATCCTGACTCTGTAGTGTGATTTTTGACATGAGGTATGTCGTTCGTCCAGTCGAATTCTACGATAGTAACAATTGCATCCCATGGGTGGTACATTGCCAGCACCAGTCCATCTTCAGACCAGGTCGACCGGGAAACTGAAAACTGCTTCGATGGGAGAGAAATCTTCTTGCCCTGTCTGTCGAAGAGGGCGCGTTCCCATAAAACAGATTGTCCTTCTCGTCCAACGCGCTTTGCTGCGAGAAACCACTTTCCGTTTGGAGCCCAAAGTGTGCCAATAACGCTATCAACCACAGTTTTGGTCTGTCCATTCCACGTCCTCAGTCGGTTTTCAAGAAGTTCCTTCCCATTGCCTGGATCACGAAAACGTGCGTTGTACAACATTGCCGCATCGTTCGGCGCTATAGATGTTCCACCTGTCGTCGCAGAGGGTTCTTGCAAATCAATTAGGGACCCATCCGCCATATCCAGCACGGATTGAAAATAATCACCTGTCCGGTCTTCCAGAATCAGGTATCGTAGATGTTGGATGGAATGATAGTTCTTGTTGTCAGGTATTTGAACGTCATAGATGACTCCTGGATTGAGGGTATCAGTTATCTGCGCAAGGATAATTCTATCGCTTTCCCTGATGATTACCTTGTCAAAATTCAACACGGTTATTGTATTTGCCGGCAAAGGTCGTGAATCAACAAGCACCAAGCTGATTTCGTGAGCCGGCGTCAAGATGAAGTGTTTGCATGCCAAAACAGCAAGTAAAACGGCGACCAAAACGAAATACATTTGAAGAAGCCTCAATTCTTGATGTTTTCTCTCTTCATTGTTTTGTCGAGTCCTTCACTCAAGTCTCTTCAGGAACTCCCTGACCGTGCTGTCCACAATGGCCGGTTGGTCGAACCAAAGACAGACACGTGAATCGGGAATTGTCGCGACGGTAATTCTTTCGTTGCCTTCGATGTACCCCTCCCAGCTCTTATTACAATAGAGGTCCATGTAGTTCGCTCCCGGATCGTGCTGCAGACCTTCAAGTCCGGGTTTGACGAGGAGCGTGGGTACTTCCAATGCTTTCAGTCCCGGGCCGATGTCCTGCGCGTTGAATTCACACAGGTACCGAACCCAGACATGCAGATTTGGCCTGGCAGCTTCACGCCACAGCCGCAGACCGCGGACAGGGTTCACAACATAATCACCCGGCAGGAAATTATTATCGTCCCATGTCTCTCTGGTTACTGTTTTGAACCAGTGGGGGCCCATGTAGTTGTCCATCGTGGCGATACGTCGTTCGGGAGTTGAAAGGAACCGCGCCCGCGCTGTATCGCTGGTCGTCATTCGTGCTGATCCTGCGAGGATTACCACAGCTCTGATTTTCTCAGGAGAATCCAAAGCCAGCCGAAGGGCAAGTTGAGTTCCCGTCAGCCAGTGACCGACAATGACAGGCCTGTCGAGCTTCTCCTCATTGATCAGCGTTGTGATGGCACTGAGGGCGGAGTTGGTCCAGGATTGCTCGCCGAAGCTGACTTGTTGCCCCGGAGAAGGCGGAGCCGGCGTCCCTGAAAACCCAGGCAACGTTACAGCATACATGCTGTAGTCCCCCGCGAAGCGCTCCATGAATTCAGCAAAGACGGATCCGCCAAATCCCAGTCCGGGAATCAGGATCATTGCCTGCTTTCCTGTCCCCACGCGCAGCACACCGCCAAGCGTACCGGGCACTGACGTCTGGTAGCCGGGCGGATCGACGAGGTTGTTCAGAGTCGAATCCTGTGCCAGGATCCGCTTGACGCTTTCCTGTCCCTTCGCTGTTATCGCGGTTGAGAAAAGGACAAACAGAAGAATTGCTTTCATGGATTGATTCCTTGCAGGCTTTTCATGGGGAGGCCCTACGACAATACACGGTGGGAAGCGTTGCGCTGGTTCTGTAGGGCGGACCAGCGCGCAATAATAGCAACCGGTAATCCAACGAGGAGCAGATGTCCGACGAAATTTGCAATGAACCAGGCCAGCATGAATCGGACATGTCTGGCCTGCGAAAGCGGGACGACGATATGGTTCATCACCAGATATACAAGAGCACCATAGGCCGGCCCGGTAAGAAACGGGCGCGTTAGAACAATGGGCAGAAGCCGGGCCGCGAAGTAGAAGACAGCGGCGATGCTGACCGAATTGAAAAGATGAAGGAACGAACCGAGGATAGCTGTCGCGGTGCCGCCCTCAAGAGCATCTCTGCCCAGGAGTCCGGCGGCCACACTCTGAAGAATAACCAGCGGGTTTGTGCCGCGCGCGAGTCCCCAAAAGAGCATTGCGTTGGAAATATCAAGGATTGCAATCGCCGCTCCGCCCCCAAGAATCGTTGCAACGGCCCCAGGACGCAGAAGAGGGTCTTGCCGACCGGGTTTATCAGACGTCGTCATCGATTGGAATGAACACATGCAACGGGCATAAGCATTTCCTTACTTCCGTTTCTTCGCGGTCTTTTCCAGGTTTTTCTTTCTCCGAAACTTCACAATTTTTCCAATCAAAGCATAGGGGATGGATTTGTCGAGCGGAAACCTCACAGAACCCTTTGCTCCCTCATAGGGAGCAAGCTCCTTCTTGAAATTCTCAATTCCCCTTGGAGCCGGATAGAAGCCGATGTGCTTCTTGAATGCCCCAAAGTGGACCAGGTTCCCGTTGAGGATGAATGTGGGTATCTGATACCTGATAGCTTCGTTAGCATCGGGTGCCGCTTTTCTGATGGTCATACGAACTCTTTTGAGTATCCGCTGGACTTCAGGTGGGAAGCCGGTTATGTATTCATCGATTGTCTTTGGGGGCACTTTATGCTTCATATTCTTTCCCTTGTCCGTGCTTGAAATCCTGAAGAATGCTTCACCGCCAACCGCCAGGTCAGCGAGATAAAGCTCGCCCTACGCTGCAAATTGTCATCGCTCGTAGCTTAAGACAACATTCCCGTTGCTGAAGCTTTTTGACGCCGTCAGTTTCAGTGGCAATCGCTCTCTTATTCCTTCGAACATTGTTCTTCCCTTGCCAAGGGCAATGGGAATAATGACGAGTTGATATTCGTCAATCAACTCGTGTTCGCTCAGCTGGGAAACAATGCTCCCGCTTCCCAGAATAACCATGTCCTCCGAGGATTCCTTCTTCATGCGTCGGACTTCCTCGATCAAATCGCCTTTGACCAGCTTCGTGTTGTTCCAGGTTGCCTTGTCCAACGATCGTGAGAAGACGACCTTCGGAAGCTTGTTCATTTGTTGAGCCACTTCGGGCATCTGTTCTGCGGCCATGGGTGTCGGCCAAAAGCCTGCCATCAGTTCGTACGTAATCCGTCCAAAGAGAAGCTTCCCTCCGCCGCGTGCATTACCTGAGACAAAACCATTCCATTCCGGATCGCCCTCACCTCGATGAGCGAAGCTCATGTCGTTGTTCGCGTCTGTAAAGTAGCCATCCAGAGAGATCGAGTTGAACACCACGACTTTTCCCATCTTTTCTCTCCTTTCGCATTCGAATCATCCACCTTCTTTCATGACTGAAAGATAAGCTTTCCACGGACCCACGACGTCCTGATACTGTCTTGCCATCGTTCGCGCCAATTGGACAAGATGATCCAGGTCATGAGCAACCCAGGTAGCGAGCAGCTCTTCCAGAGTCACTTTTCCCAATTCCGGATGCTTGCCGATCCTTTTCAAGTCGTCAGGTTTCAACTCCATTTTCCTCAGGGCTTGAATATTTGCGTTCCTTTCCTCTTCAAATTCACTCAACAGCTCTTCGACAGGTTTCCCTTTGCTTTG
>Ga0105340_1001515_pt1 | contig 10326 bp, 13 predicted proteins | sample EasRivMeERMLT700_FD_89676 | JGI IMG/M metagenome (GOLD analysis project Ga0105340, IMG submission 89676) | Soil microbial communities from meander-bound floodplain in the East River, Colorado, USA - East River MetaG ERMLT700 | ecosystem: Environmental > Terrestrial > Soil > Floodplain | place... | reverse complement strand
GGTGATCGCCGCGGCAAACGCATCGAGATTCGTCGGCACCGCGCCGAGCGGCACCGTGGTGATGCCGACGACGTTCTTCAAACCGCGAATCTCCGGCGCGGTCCCGCTGCCCTCGAACACGCCGAGATCGAGCTTGAGCGCCAGGGCGCGAGTCATCTGCTTTTCGAGCAGCTGAATCACGTCGGGATTGCTGTCGGCAATCAGCTCGTTGCTGACCACCGTCAACGTCGCCAACTTCCGCGGGGTCGCCGGGATGTCGGTGTAGGCCGGATCGCTGGGCGTGATCGTCCCGGCTTCCGCTGTCCAGGCCGCGGTCGGGTCGCTGTCGATGCGCGGGACGTGGAGCACATCGCGCATGGTCCGCACGACGCGGATGCCGCTCTTGATGGCGACACTCTCGGCGGAGAGCTTGTCGAAGAAGCTCGCACTCCATTCATCCGGCGCAATGACGCTGCCGGGCGCCGCGCTCTCTTTGAGGTCGCGCAGTTCGAGGCCGAAGAGCCCGGCTCGCTTCTCCTTCTTCGGCTGCGACCGCTGACTCTCCGGGACGAACTTCTTCTGCTCGCTGCGCTGTTCGATGCTCCGCTGCAGGCCGAGCACGGAATCCCGCTCGCGGATGGCGTTGTCGTAGCTGCGCTGCTCGCTGGCGAGGAGCGTGTCGCGGTTCGCCTGGCTCGCCGTGTCGAGCACGGTCTGCGCCTGGCTGCTTCGCAGCTGGACCTGCGTGGCAAAGGCGGCGAGGACATCGTCGCCAAAGGCGCCCGGCTGCGCGGCGAGGGCGGACAGCTCGCCCATCGGGACCAGCTCCGTCTTCTTCGTGAACTCTGTGATTTCCATTTGAACTACCTCGAACTCAAAGTCTCAACAATTGTTGAGACTTTTCAGTCGCCCGGCCGGAGACCGTCAGCAACCTATCGGCTGGCTCGGAGAACCATCGGCCTGAATCCTTAACAAAATCAGCAATCGTCACGACGCCGTGACGATCTCTTGTTTTCCTAACAAAATCGGCAATCTTCCCTACGTAGGGAAGATGGACTTCAGTGCGTCTGTCGGTCCATGCCCGGCAACGGCACCAGGCACCCGAACGCGCTCAGGTTGTTCGGGTCAATCGAGAAGCCGCACACCCACTGCTCGATGCGGTCGCCCTCCGGCGTGAGCCGCGCCACGTCGATACGACCGAGGCGGAACGTGACGTTCACCGACAGATCGTTGAGGTCGATCGTGTCGGTGACGCCCGCGGCTTCGAGCAACTCGATGACGGCCAACTGCACCGTCGCGACCGTGCCCCTGACAGACAGCTTCTCGGCCATCACGCCTCCAAATCGAGAAAAAACAGCTTCGGTTCATACGGCTGTGACGCCGGCGTTGCCAGCAGGCCGGAGAGCGCCAGCAGCAGCGCATCGACCGCGTCGATCTTGTTCGGGCTCATCGCCGCGTCCTTCGTCGGCAGGAGACTGCCGTCGCGCCGGCGCTCGACACAGACGTTCGAGATCTGCCAGGTGAGGAAGCTCGAACCCGTATGCCGCAGCTGCCGCGCCTTCAAGCGCGCTTCCAGCTCTCGCGCCGGTGGGGTGAACGTCTTCCCGTTCTTGCTCTCGATGCGCGCCGGCAGGCCGGCCGCGGCCAGGTTCGCGGCGAGGTGCAGCGCGCCGAACCGTTCGATCGCGATGTCCTTCACGTCGAACTTCTCGGCGTCGGCTTTCAGGTCGGCTTCGATGGTCGGATAGTCGGTGAGGTTGCCATCGGTGACAATCAGCTCGCCGCTGGCGATCCAGTCACGGTACGCCGGTACTGCGCGCGCCCGTTCATTGACGACGAGCGACGGCAGATAGCCGCGGACGAAGACGTAAATCAGATCGTCGCGCTGGAACGCGAGCGCGACCGCGGCAATGTCGTCGCGTTCAGCGAGGTCGACGCCGATCCAGCAGGGCTCGTGCTCGAAGTCGGCAAGTTTACTTGCCAGGTCCGCGCAGCGATGCCAGGCCGCGATCGGCAGCCAGGTCGAGGCCGAGTGCAGCCAGCGGTTGGCGATCTTGACCTCGAACTCGCCCTGCATGCCGGGCGTGGCAATCGCATCGTCCCGATAGCGTCGGACGTAGTCGAGCGTGGGGGTGATGCCGATCATCGGCGCGCTCTTGATCCACGTCGCCTCGTCCTTCCAGTCGTCGCCCTCATCGAGTTCATACAGAATCGCGAAGACGTGATCGGCCTCGATGACGGAGTCGAGCACCTTCATTGCCGTGCTTCGCAGCGCGTAGCCGACAGACGTGAGGCTGTAGCCGGCCGTGGTCGGCGCCATCAGCATCGGCGAGATGCGCGAGCCTTGCGCCGACTTCAGCACGTCGTGCAGCTCGAAGTTCTGGGCGTGCGATTCGTCCAGGCTGATGAAGCTCGGATTCAAGCCGTCCTGCGTCGAGGACTTGCTGTTGATTGGCTTCGCGTAGCCGCCAGTCTCGTCGAAGGTGATCGCATTCGCGAACGTGACGAGCCCGAGGTCACGCAGCCAGGGCGCACGCCTGACCATCCGTTGCATGATCGAGAAGACGATCCGCGCCTGGCTGCCGGTGTTCGCACCGCAGACCACCTGGCCGCCTGGCTCCTTCTCGATGACCAGGTGATAGAGCGCGCAGGCCGCCACGAGCGTGCTCTTCGCGCTCTTCCGGGCGACCTCGAAGAACACCGTGGTGACGAGCCGGCCGCCATCAGCTCTCCGGAAGCCGTAGACCGCGGCCAGGATGAAGACCTGCCAGGGCGCGAGCGTGATCGTCGGTGAACTCCAGCGGCCTTCGACGTGCGGCAACTTCTCGATGAAAGTGCAGACATCCTGGACGTGTTCGGGCGACCAGGTGAAGGGTGCGGGATTTCCCGCAGACGCCAAACGAACCTTCGTTGCGAAGGTTCGTTTTTGAGTCTGTCGCTGGGCACCTGCGGGATTTCCCGCAGCCGCAAGTTGTCGCATCCGCTGGAAGCGTTCACAGGCGAGCTTCGTCCAGCGACAGGCGACGACTGAGCCGTATAGCACGCTATACACGTAGGCGTCGGCGATGGCCGGGAAGTTCCGTTTCTCACTAGTCTCCGAGACTAGTGACCGAGCGCGACGAGCCTTCGCCGGCCGCTTCCGGGCGCGACAGGGTTGGACCGTGCCGCGCCGAACGTGCTCGGCGGCCGGGAGCGCCTGGGACTTCTTACGCGCTTTCTGTGTCATCGCGGTGCATGGGCGATTAACTGACTGGCGAGGGGTTTCGGTGGGGTTGGTCGCTCGTGGCGATCACATCCCCATCGGCGAGCGCGAACAAGATGAGCGCGCCGTTCTCAATCGCCATATCAACGTGACGATACGGTCCAGATCCGAGGTTGTGCTCAGGTTCCTGGACACTCACATACACATGGCGGGTGTCCGGCAGTTGGAGCTTCTCAAGTAGCGCCTTCAATTCGCCAATCTTCATCGTCGCCTCACAAACGTTGAGTCTTCGGTTACGGTCTTCCGGCTATGGCACACATGACAGAGGCTCTGCACATGCCGGAAGCTGAGGAACGTGATGTCATTAGGTCCACTCACCGGTCGAATGTGATCCACTTCGGTCGCCGGCGTATTGACCCCTCCCCGTAGGCACTCCCCGCAGAGCGGCTGCAGGGCCAGTTGGATGGCTCGGAACCGGCGCCACCGGGCGCTGCAGTAGCCCCGGCTCGCCGCATTCGGCCTGGCCTGATCGCGGGTCTGCTCACAGTGAGAACAGCGACCGGTGATCAGGCGCTGACATTTCGGGCAGCGATGCGACGGCATCAGCATCTATCGCCTCATCGGCTTCTTCACCGATCGCCGGGACTGCTCACTGAAGACCACGCGATCGTGCTCGTCCCACGGCAGCACGTCGGCGTTCAGGTCACGCTTCGGACGAGGCGTCGGACTCGGCACGAGCCGTGGACGTGGATTGCGATGCACGGGACAGTAGCCGCTCTCATCCGCCTCCGCTACACAGCGGAGTTCCCCATGGCCGCCCCCGGACCCTGACACTAATGAGCCCTCTCGCAGGATCTGCCGGCAGGTCATCGTCACCGTCGTAATCACGTGTGCCATACTCACTGCTCCTCTCTGCGTTTCCGAGGACCGTCGCGGACAAGGCGCGGTCCTCACCTTCGAGTTCATCCATTCACAACGTCTCAATCAGCGGCGCTCGAGCGCGGTTGGGAAAGCGCCAGATCTCGACGCTGGCCATCGTGGGGCGAGGCATCAGCGCCAGGCCCTCGCGCTCGAGCGCCGAGGCGTAGGTGGTTCCGCTCTTCACGCTGATGAAGCGCAGGCTGACCGCATCCCAGGCGACCAGGTCCACGAGCCCCTTCGAGCCGGCGGCGCGGCAGACGGTAAAGCCGGTGCTTTCGAGCAGATGGCGGGCGCGGTGTTCGGCGCGTCGGCCTTTGATGGCGCAGTTGATCGTCATCAGCCGGCGGCCTCCACAAGGCGCAACCGATGGTGCTTGCGGTAGTGCTGGAGCACGTCCAGATCCTCGACGACGCACTGGCAGTCGTCGCAGAACTGGCGCTTCGCGGGAGACTTGGATCTAGGTCTTCTCGTTCCTGGCCGCTCTTCGGTTTTCTCTTCCGTCTTCTCAGCCGTTTTCCCTTCGTCAGAACATGCCGGCGCGTCAGCGCCGGTGATCTTGTTCATTGACGGATCAAGTAACGGATCAAATACGGATCGGGCGAACGTGGTTCGCAGATCTGCGAACGTGGTTCGCCCCCTCTGCGAACCTGGTTCGCCCCCCCGCGTCCCAGGTTCGCAGTCACTACGAACGTGGTTCGCAGTCGTCTGCGAACGTGGTTCGTAGTCAGGGTCTGTTGACTGCGAACGTGGTTCGCAGTCACTACTGCCCGCGGCGAGCTGCTCGAGGTTTAGGTTGTAGCGAACAGACCCCCGCGTCATGACGCCGACGGCGACGAGGAAGCCCTTACTGACGAGCCGGTGAAGCGTCTTCTGAATCGCCCGCCGGGTGAGCGAGGTGCGCTTGTGGAGGGTGCCGACGGCGGGCCAGACGTTCTGTCCATCCTGCCTCGCGTAGTCGGCGAGGGCGAGCAGCACCAGGCGCTCGGACGGGGTCACAACGGCCGGTCGCAGCTTCCAGACGAGGGTCGAAACCGTGAAGGCCATAGGCGGGCAGCCGCCCTACGCGGACTCCCGCGTCTTCACCCGATGCGCCTTCAGCCAGGCGTCGAGGTCTTCCACGCGGTATCTGATGGATCGGTTGATTCTGAGGTAGGCCGGCCCGACGCCCTTTCGACGGGCCTGCTTCAGCCACCAGACACCGAGCCCGATGTATTGGGCGCTATCCGCGCAGTTCAGCGTGTGTTTGGGGGTTAGGGGTGTCACCCCGTCAGGATAGGAAGGGGTGGCGCGGGAGGGAATGCCCTGTTTTGTTTGGTTAGGGGGTCTCGTTCTCGTCCAACATGCGTTTGAGCAGGTTTTCCGCTTGTTCGATGCCCTCTTCGACCCGAGATCGGCTCGAATCGCTGCGATTCACGCTGGCGTTATATTTCTGGGCGAGCTTGCTGAGGTCTGCCGGCGGATGTTTGATCTTCCGCTGATACCACCACTCGACATTCCGGCGAATCGCGGCTGAGCCCCGCTCCCGCGGGATATAGCCCCGTGGGAGCCCCGGCACCAGGCCGGCTCGGTCGAGCTGAATGAACTTCGCGTCCGACGGGTTGATCGCGTTGTAGGTCCGAACGGGGAAGACGGTCTTCAGTAGCGTGGAGGTGATCCAGCGCCAGCAGGGCACCCCCATCGCCTCGACGACCTGAGCGACCGCGGTCCATTCGGCCTCGGAGGGCGGGCGACAAATGGCCTTGATCAGTAAACTGATCGCCGCGTCTCTCTGTGTGGGTAGGAACTCGGAGACGCGGACGCGCATCAACCGCGGCAGCTCACGCCCCGTGCACCAGGCCGAGTAACACTCGATGACCCGGAGATCGGGTTGCAGCTGGTAGAGGGCGCACTCGGCGGCGCAGCGCACCGCTTCGAGATCGCCCTCGTTCGTAATCGGCAGGGACTGTCGCAGCCGAGCTTCGCGGCCCATCAGGCACTCACCAGCTTCGCCACGGCCGCGGCCTTGTGCTCCGGCGCGAGGTGGGCATACCTGAGCGTCATCTTCAAATCGCTGTGCCCGAGCAGCTCGCGGACGGTGTTCAAATCGACGCCGGCCATCACCAGCTTCGACGCGAAGGTATGCCGGAGATCGTGGAAGCGAAACGCCTCAAGCTTCGCGGCCTTCATCAGTGCGGCCCACCCCTTCTTGACGTTGTCGAGCCGGCCGTCGTCGCCATCGACACGTCCAGGGAAGACGTAGCCGTCGAGGGACACCTGCCTCTGCCGACAGGTGAGCACCTTGAGCGCCTCGCTGTTCAATGGGATATGCCGCGTCTGTCCACTCTTCGCGCCGTCGCCCCGCACGGTGAGCTGTTCGGTGTAGAAATTGAAGTCGGTCCAGCGCAGATTGAAGATCTCGCCCTGGCGCAGGCCGGTGTTGAGCGCGACGAGCACGATCGCGGTGAGGTGATGGGGATTCTCGGCCGGCCATTCCTGATAACCGCGCTCTCGTCGCCACTGGTTCGCGGCCTCGCGTTTCGCCTGGCGCTTGATGTCCCGCGCCGTGAGCGCCGCTCGCAGCCGCTGCTCTTCGTCCTTCGACAGATAGCGCACGATGCTGCGCGTATCGACGCGGAGGACTTTCACCTCCGTCAGCGGATTGCGCTTCAGCAACTGCCATTTCACGGCACGCGAGAGCGCCGACTTGAGCGCGCCGAGATCCTTGTTGCACGTGCCAGCCATCGTGCCGTCCTTCAATCGCGCCGAGCGCCAGCGTTCAATCTGAAAGGCGGTGAATTCGCTCAGCTTCACGTCGCGGAACTCGATGAAGGCGCTGCTCTTCAGGCGGCCGATCTGCGTCGTCCGCGGCCGCTGCGCCAGCATCCAGGGCCCGTAGTGCGTCTCCAGATACTCGCCGAACGTCACGTCGGCCTTGCCGGCGAGGCGTGCCGCCTTCGGATCGTGGCCCTTGTCGATCCTGCTTAGCTCCTCTCGCGCCTTCACCCGCGCTTCCTCGACGGTCAACGTGTCAGCGCGGCCGAGCGTCAACCATTTCCCGCGGCCGTAGTTGACGCGGTAGGTATGAATGCCCGACTCACGACAGCGCAGCACCAGACCCGGATACTTCGTGTCGTAGACATCCTGGTTCACCTTCGGGAGCTTCCGCACGAACTCCGTATTCAGCTTCTCGCGCATGTCTCAGAGCCCTTCCGAACCACAGACCCGATTTACGATCTGCACCCCTGACCCGATCGCCGGGGGTGCAATGGGGGTGCAAATCGGTCTACCCACCGCACCCCGCCGCACCCCAAGATAGCATGGGTCTTACCATAATGCGCCAATAAATACGGGCTTATTTAGGGTGAGTCAGGGTGTGCCGGGGGTGCAAGGGTAGGGGCTGGATTCGCCTTCACACGGCGGGGGTCACTGGTTCAAATCCAGTAGCGCCCACCAACCAAACCCAATAAAACAAAGCACTTACGGGGATGCCAAGGTTGGGGCATCCTCCCGGTCATGCCGCCGGGGGTGCAATAGGGGTGCAAATCCGAATCGCTATTCCGTAGATGGCCCCGAGCTTCCGATAGACCGCCCGTGGAGGCGCTCCAGCTCCAGGACTTCCACGCGATCCATGAGCCGCTCGACCAGCGTCACCATGCGGGCGACCACGTCGCGGTAGGGTTCGAGCGCCAGAATCACGGCGTTGGTCATCGCCTGCTCGTCGTCGGTCATCGCATCCTCTCGCGTTCGAGGTTCTCCCAGACGCCGGCCAGCAGCTCCGTGCGCTTGGCCGCCAACTCTGCCCGCCTCTGGGCGAGCACGTCGGCCGCGGCTCCTTCCGCCTCTAACTCGGCCAGCTCCCGCTCAAACCACTCATCGAGGAAAAGTCTGAGCGTCTCCATCGCTTCGGTGATGTCCACGCCCGCCCTATCGGCTCCCGCCGAGGGTGCATTAGGGGTGCAGCACCCGGCCCTGCAGCCGCAGCCAGTCCACGCGACGGGAACCTAGTGTCGGCGTCGGCACCAGGTTCCGCAGCGCCCGCTGCGCGACCGCGACATCGGTCTCCCGATAGGCCGGGAAGGCCGTCAGGCTGATCTCGGCGATCTCGATGTCGAGCAGCTCGCGCACCATCACGCCGGCATCCTTCCGCCAGGCGTCCTTCCTCGTCACGAAGCCGAAGCTGGCGCCGACAACGTCGCCGCGCTGCACCAGGGCGAGCGCCTCCCGGCCGGCCTGCGTGGGCGCCGGGTCGAGGGTGAAGGCCAGGCCGCGGCCGTCCTTCCGAAGCTGCAGCGTTGCCGGCGTGCGGCCCAGGACGGCCCCTGGCTGATGGTCGAAGAGCGCGACGACGCTGCCGGTCAGCGCCTGCTCGACGGCTTGCGCTCGGACGACTTCGACGAAGCCGCCGAGGTCGCGGGAACGCACGTCGAAGACGACGCAGTGCCCGACAATCTTCGCGGCATCCGCCCGGACCTCCGCGACCGATCGCCGTTCCAGAAAATCTCCTCGTAGCTCAGGCGACATTGGGCACCTCGACGACCGGCTGCAGCGCCGCATTGACGCGGTAGGTATCCCCATCGGGAATCGGATTCAGCCCGATCGCCCGCCTGGCATCGTTCGCGCTCAGATACCCGTTCTGAATCCCACTCTGCAGCGAGGCGTTAATGCTGCGGATGTCGTTGCGGAGCAGCGCCTGGCGATCGAATTCCATCGTGTAGCCGCCAAACTGCCGGCTTGTCAGCAGATCGCGGCGCAGCGCCTCTTCCCAATTCGCGAACAGCGGATCGAGCGTGTCGGTGAGGTAGGCGAGCTGCCCGCTCTCCATGTTGCTGTAGTTCGTGCTCTCCATCAGGCCGGCTTTCCAGGGCGGCACGCGGAACGCCCCGCAGATCGCGGTACTGAGCGCCTTCATCGTCTCGTTCAGCTGCGCGCTGTCGTTCTCCATCTGAATCGGCGTGAAGTTCAAGCCCTGATCGAGGACGGGAATCTTGCCGCGGCCGGCGATGCCGCCGTAGTTCTGCTGCCAGTAGTCGCGCAGCCGTTCGGCGGTGTCGGTGTTCACGGACCCCGCGGTCTGGAGCACCCCGCTCGGCCGCGCATTGTTCTTGAAGAAGCTGCCGACATACGCCTGGAGCGCCAGCGCCGAGCCGATGATCTCGCGGCAGCGCAGGATCGGGCTCTCGCTCACCAGCTCGAAAATCGGCGGCGCGCTCGCGTTGAACAACCAGACATAGGTCTGGCCGCCGTTCCGATAGGTCCATCGCTTGATCCCGCGCTCGTCGCGGTCCACCGTCATGAACGCGGACCAGAGCGGCCACAAGGCGACGACGCGGCCATCCACGCGCACGATCTCGGCGAAGGCGCGGCCCGTGGTGAGCAGCTGCCACTGCATCGCGTGCTTGAACTGGTAGCCCGTCATCTCCGGGTTCGGCAGCACCGACAGGATCTCGAACAGCGGATGATCGACGGCATCGACATACGTGTCTTCCGCGACCTTTTCCCGGAACCGGATCGGGGTTCTCGCGATGTCTTGACTGAGCACCTGGCAGCAGGAGAACACGGCCGGCACTGTCAAGGCCGTTTCGGCAGTGACGGAGACGCCGGCCGCGGTCGGGAGGCTCGAAAAGAGCTGCAGCAGGGTGGGCGACGGGTGCGCTAGTGAGCGCCGTTCCCACCAGCGTGTGAATCGGTTGTCCATCATCGTTCCCCGTCGCCCTCACGTGCTACTTGCGTGACCCGCGTGCCGCCAGTGCCGCGACCAGTCCCGTGATATGCACGACGGCCAGCGGATTCGGCACCGCGAGATCGGCGCGCATGATCGCCCGGACTTCACTCTGATCGGAGTTGAACAGCCTCGACGAATCGACCGCGATGGTTGTGTCTTGTCTGACGACGAGCACGACTTGGCTGCCGTCGTAGACGTAGGCATCGCCGGCCGTCAGCTGCGAGGTGACGAACACCGGCACGCCATACAGGCTGCGCTGTACCGCCTGGCCGCCGCTGCCGGCGCTGTCCTGCAGCAGCCCCTTGTTCGAGCCCGTCCCTTCCTTGAGCGTCAACAGGCCGCCCCAGGCTTCCGGGCTCGTCACGATGGCCGTGGCCTTCGCGTTGTTACTTTCGAGCGTGGTGATCGCCGCGGCAAACGCATCGAGATTCGTCGGCACCGCGCCGAGCGGCACCGTGGTGATGCCGACGACGTTCTTCAAACCGCGAATCTCCGGCGCGGTCCCGCTGCCCTCGAACACGCC
>Ga0105340_1001514_pt1 | contig 10343 bp, 6 predicted proteins | sample EasRivMeERMLT700_FD_89676 | JGI IMG/M metagenome (GOLD analysis project Ga0105340, IMG submission 89676) | Soil microbial communities from meander-bound floodplain in the East River, Colorado, USA - East River MetaG ERMLT700 | ecosystem: Environmental > Terrestrial > Soil > Floodplain | place... | reverse complement strand
TGACGTCAATTTTTTCCGTGCCGGGCGGAAGTGTAACCGACAGCCCGATTCCGACAAGCTTTCCTTTATCAAACAGGATGGTTCCGTTTTCTATGACGGGCCCTGAGACTGGATAGATGGTTCCTCCGACGAGAGCGATCGGGTGGTCCTGTGCGCGCGCCGGGATCTGGTCCGATGCCAGTGTGGTTAAAGGTGCGATGAGTAAAAGGAAAGTGAAGAAGGCCGGCATTTTGAGATCTCCCATGTTAGTGGCCCTCCTCATTGTCGGTACAGGAATACGGTTGATCCTCTGTTTCATAACCAGGCGCAGCCTTCTTCGGAGGTCCTCCGTCACCCTTGCCCTTTGCAGACAGAGCTTTCTGAATCAGCACTGCACGCTGTTGCGCGACCTCCTCATTCATATGGCGATCCTCTTCCCTATCAAAAAACTTTCTCCCATCAATCCAGGTCTGCTCGCAGATTGAATATGTCGAGAGCGGATTTCCACTCCAGAGCACAAAGTCAGCATCCTTTCCCACCTCAAGCGATCCGACCCGCTTGTCCACGAAGAGCTGCTTTGCCGGGTTGATCGTGACAAACTTCAGGGCTTCCTCCTCGGAAATCCCTCCCCACTTTACAGCCTTTGCCGCCTCAGTGTTCAGCCTTCGCGCAAGCTCATCGCTGTCGGAATTAAAGGAAACGAGGACGCCTTCTTTATGCATGAGGGCCCCGTTGTATGGTATTGCGTCGTAGACCTCAAACTTGTACGCCCACCAGTCGGAAAACGACGACCCTCCGGCTCCATGCTTCGCCATGATATCGGCTACTTTGTAGCCTTCAAGGATATGCTGGAAGACCCTGATGCGGAAACCAAAGTCCTCTGCGACCCGCATCATGGCCAGGATCTCGTCCTGCCTGTAGGAGTGGCAGTGCACAAACCTTTTTCCCCGAATGATTTCAACGATAGCATCCAGTTCGAGGTCCTTCCTCGGCGGAATGCCGGATTCCTTCTTCTCATACTCCATCCAGGATCGCTCATAATCGAGGGCCGCGTTGAATTCATCTCTCATAATCTGTTCAACGCCCATCCTGGTCTGCGGATACCGCGTCGTATACCGTTCTCCCCAGTTCGACTGCTTCACGTTCTCCCCGAGGGCGAATTTGATTGTCGGCGGCGCGTCTTTGAACTTCAACTCCTCGGAGCTCATTCCCCAGCGAAGCTTGATCAACTGTGATTGACCACCGATCGGATTTGCAGAGCCATGGAGAACGTGTGCACAGGTAAGTCCTCCGGCAAGACAGCGATAGATGCTGATGTCATCAGGATCGAGCACGTCGCCAATGCGGACTTCGGCACTGATAGCCTGACCAGCTTCGTTGAGTGCCCCATCGCCGGCCATGTGCGAGTGAGCATCGATGATTCCCGGCGTCACGTGCTTCCCGGTGGCATCGATGACCACCGCTCCCGACGGAGGATCAATCGTCCCGCCAACCCGCCGGATGATGCCCCGCTCGATGAGCATGTCCGCGTTCTCGAGTTTTCCATCAGGTCCTGAGGTCCAGAGTGTTGCGTTTTTTACAACGACAACATCACGCTGCTCCGGAACCTTCGCCCTCCCGAAAGCTCCCGGGGGGAAAACCGGAGGAAATGATGCCATCTTTATCTCTTCGGGTTTTGACGTGTCTGGCTCAGGAACATACGGGGCTGTTCGGGTCGCAGACCAGGCGAACCCGGTTCCGTCAGGCATTTCACCTCCTCCTTCAATGGAGTCCTGTGTAACTGTCCCGGTGTGTCTGATGGAACCGGGGGACGCGGAAGAATCGCCGGGATACGAGAAGGAGACACGCAGGCCGGAAAGAGCAACAGCAGAAAGCTTGACTTCCTTTTTCCAGGTAATGGATCCATTGAGTCCGCCCGGTTCACCTTTGATCTTGAGAATGCCCCGATCCGTCTGCTTTGATGTTGAGAAATCCCATGTTCCCCGAAGGTCGACCTGAGGAAGAGGGTTGTCTGCATACCGTCGTCCGTCGATCCATGCTTCGCGGACCTTCGACTTCTTTTCAAACAGATCTCCATCGGTAATGATGAAGTCGGCAATCTTTCCGCGTTCCAGGGTACCGAGTTGCTTCTCCATTCCGCAGAGGCGCGCGGGTGCCGTCGTCAAAGCTGCAAGCGCTGCGTCAGGGGAGAGTCCGCGGGAGATTGCCTGCCGGACCCGCGTGAGGAACGAGGAGGGCTCCTTCAACCCGTGCGCCGTAAGGGCAATCTGAACGCCTGATTTCTGGAGACGGGCCGGGTTCTCCGGAGCTTCATCCCATCGGCGAAGTTCAGCAAGCGAGATCTGGAGCGCTTCTTCCGGTGTTTGAACCGCGGGAGGATCAGGGAAATTGATGGGGAGAATCACCGATCGCCCGGTCTTTTTCACAGCATCAAGCCGCTTGTACTCATGGCCGCTGCCCCGCACGATCAGGTTGAATCCAAATTCGCGCGCGATCGCATCAGCCCGGAACAGATCACGTTCTGTCGATGTTTCCATCACAACCGGGATTTTTCCGTTAACGACGGGGGCAAGGGAGGCCAGGACCTCATCCTTTTCCGGACGGGGAAGAGAAGGGTCTTCCACGTGCGCTGCCTGCGCCGCGCCATACCACTTCGCATCCAGCATTGTCTGACGAACAAGTGCGATCGCTCCCATAAGTGATTGCGGATATCCGTCGCCTTCAGAATCGACCTCAAAAGTAATGTGATGGGCAACTGCTTCGCGGAGAATCAGCTCGTTCGGTGTTCCCTCGCCGGTATGAACCAGCGCACTCGTCCCGCGGAAAATTCCACGATTCGGGATGACAAGGGCCGACGTGATTCCCTGTGAGCGGAGATCAGCCGCCATTTTGTCGTCAGGACGAAAAAGCCTTGCTGCGTCCTGGTTTGCACGGACCTGGTTGTTCCAATTCTGGGCGCCGCCTGGTTCCTCACGGGGCTTTTGTGGTTGTTCCTCCTGTCCCCTTCTTGGACCCGGTGGTTTGGGGACACCGTACCCTGAGGACAAATCGATGAGTCCCGGGTAGATTGACATCCCCTTCAAATCCCACACCATAGCATCCGGCGGAGCACTACCTGTTCCGACAGACTCGATAATTCCTTCCCGGATAACGAGAGTCCCCTGAGGGATGACCTTTCCGGGTGCCTGGACAATCCGCGCATTGATAAATGCATGAACGGTCGGAGTGTTATCCCGGATTCCATCCGGAGGAGAAGTCTGTGCCATAACCCCGGCAGCCACGAACGCTGTAAGGAAATGGACGAACGTGAGAATACGTTTGCGCATTGTAACTCCTTTACGGATTGTCGTTATCACAACGAGAGGTAAGAATGCAGATAGCTGACCTACACCGGGGAAGAGAAAAACGGACTACTCATCTGCCATCTCCCAGTTTTCCGGCGAACGCCAGAGTGAGGAGAGGATCAGTTCTCTCATGAACGTGAATTCACGAGGAAGTCGATCGTACATCAGAGAGAACAAGGACTCGTGGGAGAGGATCTCTTCTTTCCAGGATTCGCTGTTCACGCTCATCAGTTTGTTGAAGTCTTCTTCTTTGAACCCCTCCTGCCCTTCCCAGTTGATGTCCTGGTACCGCGGCATCCACCCGAGCGGGCTCTCGATGGCATACCCCCTGCCGTGAACGCGGTCCACGATCCACTTGAGCACCCTCATATTCTCTCCAAATCCCGGCCAGAGAAATTTTCCATTCTCATTCTTGCGAAACCAATTCACGCCAAAAATCCGCGGGGGGTTGGAGAGGTTTCGGCCGAACTGGAGCCAGTGGTTGAAGTAGTCGGCCATATGATATCCCGCAAACGGGAGCATGGCCATCGGGTCTCTTCGGACCGTACCGACGGCGCCCGTTGCAGCCGCTGTGGTTTCCGACCCCATTGTCGCAGCAAGGTAGACGCCGAAGTTCCAGTTGACTGCTTGGTAGACAAGGGGAACAACTGAGCTTCTTCGTCCGCCAAAAACGAAAGCGCTGATCAGCACCCCGTTCGGATCTTCCCAGTTTGCATCAATGGCAGGGTTCTGTTGGGCGGGAGCGGTGAAGCGTGCATTCGGATGTGCAGCGGGGCGTCCGGATTCGGGAGTCCAATCCTGTCCGCGCCAATCGGTGAGCTTCTTCGGCGGTGTATCAGTCATCCCCTCCCACCAGACGTCGCCGTCGGGAGTCAGCGCGACGTTTGTGAAGATGGTGTTCGACCTGATGCTTGCCATCGCGTTCGGGTTTGACTTTTCTGAAGTCCCGGGGGCAACGCCGAAGTATCCTGCTTCGGGATTGATTGCGTAGAGACGGCCGTCCTCCTTCTCCTTGATCCAGGCAATGTCATCACCGACGGTTGTGACCTTGTAGCTCTTTAATGCCTTTGGGGGGATAAGCATGGCAAGATTCGTCTTGCCGCAGGCGCTCGGAAATGCGGCCGCGATATAGGTTTTCTCTCCATCCGGTGCTTCGATTCCGAGGATGAGCATATGCTCAGCGAGCCATCCTTCATCCCGCGCCATCACCGATGCAATGCGGAGTGCAAAGCATTTCTTGCCGAGAAGAGCATTTCCGCCATAGCCGCTTCCAAACGACCAGATCGCACGTTCCTCGGGGAAGTGCACAATGTATTTATGATCCCTGTTGCATGGCCAGGCAACGTCCTTCTGTCCCTGCTTCAGGGGTGCCCCGACGGAATGAAGACACGGAACAAAGTCCGCGTCCCCAAGAACGTCAAGGACCTTTGTGCCCATGCGGGTCATGATCTTCATGCTGACCACGACATACGGAGAGTCTGTGATCTCGATGCCAATATGGGATATTGGTGATCCAAGAGGACCCATGCTGAATGGCACCACATACATGGTTCTTCCACTCATGCATCCGTCAAAAAGCTTCGAAAGAGTTTCTTTCATCTCTTTCGGATGCATCCAGTTGTTCATTGGTCCGGCATCCTGGCGCCTCACGCTGCAGATGAAGGTGCGATCCTCAACGCGCGCGACATCGGATGGATCCGAGAAGGCCAGGTAACTGTTCGGTCGCAGCGTAGGATTCAACCGCGTGAATGTCCCCGACGAAACAAGTCCATTACACAAGCGGTCATACTCTTCACTGGATCCGTCACACCAGTGCACAGAGTCAGGTTTGCATAGTCGTTCCACATCATCAACCCATTGAAGGAGCTTCTGGTTGGTGGTGGGTGCCTTCATTGACATATGCTTGTCCTCATGTTATTGCCGAAGAGGGCGATCCATAAGAATCTACTTCAGAAAATTCTTCCACATCATCGAACCGACAGGCTTTTCGGTACGGGTATTGTATTTTGCGGATGTCTTGTTCCCATAAGGGACCTCGACGGTCCCGGAAACTTCAAAATAGATCAGTTGTCCGATTGGCATATCGCGGTAGATCCTGACCGGTTGTTTGACGGATATTTCGAGGGTCCAGGTATTGCAGAAGCCGACGTCTCCTTTGCCGGCAGTCGCGTGGATGTCGATACCGAGCCGGCCGACGCTGCTCTTTCCTTCGAGAAACGGGACATGCGCATGCGTTTCGGTGTACTCCTGTGTGACACCGAGGTAGAGCCGGTGGGGAAGCAGAATCAGTCCTTCTTCCGGGATCACGAAATAGTCGACGTCATTGTTGACGCGTGCGTCGAGAATATCGCTTCTGTACACCGCCAGATGATGGCCAAGGTGAACATCGTAAGAATTGGTCCCGAGGAATTTCCTGTCAAAGGGGGTAATAACAATCGTCCCTTTTCCAATCTCCTCCAGGATTTTTCTGTCCGTAAGAATCATTGCATTAGGGGAAAGAACCGTTCGATGCGGGGAAAAGCGCGGCACGTCAACCTTGTAAACACCGGCATTCTTGCTTGTCAATGAAGGAAAAAAGGGAAGGAAAAGCAAAAGAGCAGAACGCGGAACGAGAAAGTCGGAACGCGGAAGTAGGGGAGAGCAAAGGGCTTGGATGGGCCAGGGCGTATAGTCGACAGTCGGTGGTCAGTAGTCCAAAAAACATCAGAAATGACCCTCTGCGTTTCTCTGCGTACTCCGCGCCTCTGCGATTTCTTTTGCGCTGAATAGACTAGTTAGACTGTACAGACTGAACTGACTCGCTTCCGACTATCGACTACTGACTATCGACTTCGGACTTCTTCTAATACTCCCGCTCTTCCGAGTTCCTCTTTTAATGTTCGGATGATCGCTCTGGTCAGTTCAACATTTTCCTTTCGCACATGGGCGGATTCGAGCCAGACAATCTTTTTCGGTTCCAATGCGGCAGCGTAGAAGCGTTCGGTAGAAGTCCGGGGGATTTGTTCGTCCTGCGTTCCGTTGATCATCAGGAGTGGCATGGGTGAGATGCGGTCTGCATAGCGGAGGGGCTCGAGTGGGCGGAGGAGCAATCCGCCAAGCGCCGCCACGAACTCAGAAACGAGCGCGCTTTCCCACCGGCGGACGTTGTGACGGATGAGGTCATGCAGATCCCCGCCGCCGAACACCATGGCGGCGAATGCAGGCCTGCGGTCATGAGCCGCAATCACCGGGACGAGCGGAGCCCCGAAACTGTAGCCGAGAAGAATGATCCGATTCGTGTCGGCATCAGAACGGGTTGCCAGGTAATCCATCAGCAGCATCACCGAGGGGACCATGTCGAGCAACGCCGACCGGATTGCCGGTACGTCGGATAAAAACGCAGGGAGGGAATAAGACGGACGTGGATCGTAGGGATATTCAACGGCAACGATGAGCACATCCTCGATGTCGAAGGCATAGTCGATCGCGTATTTCCCTGTCGCCTTTCCGCCGAGAACAACCACCACAGGGTAACGACCTTCCTTCGATGGCGCGAGGATGCCGCACTCCACGACGAGCCCGCTGCTGCCGGTGATTGTCAGCCAGCTCTTCCGGAACGACGAGTCGCTATTCGCGGGCTGCTGCTGAAAACTCCGGTACTCCCCCTTTCGCTCAATGAAGTACTCTGCATAGTCCTTCTCATGGAGGTACCATGCAATCGCGAGCAGGCCGCCGGTGAATAACAGGAGAACCTGTGCAACGCGGAAGATGAAGCTACGTGGTGGCATGGGACCGGACGGGTTTAGGTGGTTTGGGCCAGGGTATTAATCGCAGAGAGGCAGAGAACGCGGAGAAAACGCAGAGGGAACAGAATTACGGAATAACTCTCACGATTCCTCTCCGAACTCCGCGCCCGCCCGCCTGTCATTGTTCGAACATCGGTCGGTCGGGTCTCAGCGATTTCTGTGTCCTAAGGGCGTTGACTTTTCCTTCGTACTCACGTACACTTGTTCGCATGAGTGTCTACACAATGATAAAGAGTTTTTTCCTGGGCCGCATGATCGGCGGCTGCCTGATTTTGGTCATGGTTCAGACCGACAGCGCACAGACACAAACGCATTCTTACACAGTCTCCGGTCACATCCGCTCGGCCGCTTCGGGCGATCCGATCCCGTCAGCAATCGTCCGCGTTATCAATACCTCCCGCGGGACCGTCTGCAACAGCGAAGGCCTCTACAGGCTTACACTGGAGCCGGGAGAGTATCTGCTGGTGGCAAGCTCGCTTGGTTTCAGGCCTGATTCAGTACGGATCAGTCTCTCCGGGGACCGGAGCCACGACTTTGCCCTCACAGAGTCGGAGATTATCCTGCCGGAGATCGTCGTCTCAGGTGAAGACCCCGCGTACGCGATTATCCGGAGCGCGATCGCGAACAAGCAGCAATGGATCGACCGTCTGCACTCGTATCAAATGTCAGCTTTTACAAGACAGATACTCCGGAAGGACACGACGATTGCGAGTATCACGGAGGCCTTCACCACCGGCTACTGGCGCCAGGGTGATACGTTGCATGAAGTGACGAGTCAGAAGCGACAGACGGAGAACATCGAGCAGACAATGAACTTCGCATCGGTGGGTCGTCTGCTCAATTTCTATGAGAACGAGATCCGCTTCCTCCGTCACACCTTCATCGGTCCGATCGCGGACAATGCGTTCGATCATTACGACTTTAAACTTCTGCGAACCCGGTCGTCCGGGCGGAGTGAGGTTTACGAGATTGCACTGATCCCGTTGTCGGATGTTGTGCCCCGGTTCAGGGGGACAGTCAGTATTGAGGGTGGCACCTATGCGCTGATCGGGGTGGACGTGGAGCCGAATGAGGCGTTTCTGCTTCCGTTCATCAAGGAGAAAACGCTGAGGTACAGACAGCAGTTTTCGCAGTTTGAAGGGACCTACTGGCTACCTGCCGACATACGGATCGATGGACGATTCCGTGTGGGCGTTCCCGGGTTTAGTCTGCCCGACATCGGCTTTTCGCAGACGTCGGTGATCACCGACTATCTCATTAATATTCCGGTTCCCGACAGCATCTTCCAGAAGCCCAGGTTGAGCGTGGACTCAACTGTGGCTGCCTATGATTCAACCGTATGGAGCGGACCGGGCGCGCTGCCGCTTACAGTGGAAGAGCAGACCGCGTATCAGACGCTCGACAGCACACAGACGCTCGAAGTGCAGTTCAGGCCCGGCGGCCTGGCGGCAACGCTCGGCGGGGCCGGGGATGATTCGTTCTCACTGCTGAAGTTTGTCGATATCGAATACAATCGCGTTGAGGGATTGCATTTGGGTGGAAAGTTTTCATTCGAGAAGCTTTTCAACCGGCTGGATGTGCGCGGGGGATATGCCTACGGGTTCAGCGACAAGAAGAGTACGTACCACGCAGGCGCCACAGTCTTCCTCGATACGACGAGACATTGGGGGATTGGCGTCGACTACGCGAACCGGCTCAGCGTAATTCCTGAGCAGGGGTATTTTGAGAAAGAGTTCAATTCGCTCACATCGCTGTTTGTGAGGAATGACTATCGGGATTATTACGTATCGGAGGGTTGGGAGGTCTTTGTATCGTTTGAACCAACGAGAAGAGTGAGAGGGAAAGTAACGTACATCGACCAGGATCATTCCGATGCCATCGTGAACACGGATTACGGATTCTTCACGGGGGTCCAGGAGTTTCGGGCAAATCCAGCAATCGAAGATGGCAGGTTCCGGCGCATCCAGCTTGACCTCAGTTTTGGCCGGAAGCCCACACCGCTCGATATCGTTGCGCGGGATGGACTTGACATGCTGCTGGAGGTCTCGCCCGAGATAGGAGAGAGTAGATTCGACTTTCTTCGTTGCCAGGTAATCGGCACGCTGACTATTCCGACCTTCGGGGACCGCTATTTTTCTCCTCCGGGGTTCAGGTTACGGTTGGCGGCCGGTGCAGCAAGCGAGGAGGCCCCGAGGCAACGGGTTTTCGCTCTTGAGTCTTCGTCGAGCGGCTATGGACCGTTCGGGGTCATGAGAGGAATGCGTGTGAAGGAGTTCTTCGGGAGTGAATATGTTGCCCTCAATGTTGAACACAATTTCAGGACTCTTCCGTTCCTCTGGCTCGACATTCCTTTCCTCTACAAGAACAACATCGAATTCATCATCCATGGAGGTGTGGCAAACAGCAGGGGAGGTACTCAACCATCCGCCCCGTACACAAGTCTTAAGTTGCCCAATACACCCGGCTGGTATTCAGAGGTTGGCTTCGGGATCAGCCGGATCTTTGAACTGGTGAGATGTGATTTCACCTGGCGGCTGAGCAGTCCGACCTTGTTCCATTTCACGCTTGCGGTGGCGAATTTCCTGTAAGGCAACTTGAAGAGGGCACCACCACCCCTTCATCCCCTCCTCATTGAGGAGGGGAAAGCTTTGTTTGGGTGTCACCATTACCCCGCGCCTTCCATCGTTCACAATTGTTAGTGGTCAATCGACAATCGTGAATTGGACCCAAACCGCCCGCGTCCCCTCCTTTCGGAAGGAGGGGATCAAGGGGTGGTTGAGCAACATCGGGTGTCCCCCGTGTTATCCCCGCGCCGGCTGTCGATTGTTGATTCACGAGTTCAATAATGAAGTGCAACACCTGAGGAAGGAATTGAGGGAATGTGTATCCTCGGTGTATGGCACACAGAACGTATTGTCAGCTTTCTTTGAGAGAACGAGATCGTTTAGCGATCTTACGTTCCCAAGGTGTCTCGATTAACGAGATAGCCCGCAGACTCCAAAGAAACAAGAGCACGGTATCACGAGAATTGCATCGCAATAGAGGTGTCGTCTATTTCAGTCATGGCGGCGGAAGTGCCGACCTTCGAGCGCGACTCCGTCGACAAAAGGCGTCACGCCGAGAACGCCTGAGGAACCCTCGCATTCGTGCCTATGTTCACTCGAGGCTCCGTTTGGGCTGGTCGCCGGAACAGATTGCCGGCCGCCTCCCTGTGACCAAGCCGGGGCTGAGCGTG
>Ga0105340_1001513_pt1 | contig 10346 bp, 5 predicted proteins | sample EasRivMeERMLT700_FD_89676 | JGI IMG/M metagenome (GOLD analysis project Ga0105340, IMG submission 89676) | Soil microbial communities from meander-bound floodplain in the East River, Colorado, USA - East River MetaG ERMLT700 | ecosystem: Environmental > Terrestrial > Soil > Floodplain | place... | reverse complement strand
TCGAAATCAACCACAAGCTGAATGTCGTCCAGGTCGCCGGTGCCGGGGTTCGACACGCGAAGGACGTAGCTGATCGGCACGCCGAGGATGCCGGTCTTCGGCGCGAGAATCTCCGCCTTGAGCTGCGGCGTCGTGATCAGCGTGTCCACTTCCTTTTGATCGGTGAAGCCTTCGCCGGTGCGCATGATCGCGACGCTCTTGACCGGGCCGGGCCGCTTGGCCTTGAACGTCGTCTGCAGCGTGTGCACCTGGCCGACGCTGAGGGCGGCGAACGGGAACTCAAGCCGGCCGTCGCGCGGTTGCTCCAACAGCGGCGGGTTCGAGCTGACAAATTCGAGCCCGTCGGGAATCGGCAACGTGAAGATCACCGATTGGCTTTCGATTCGGCCATCGTTCTTCGCGGTCGTGATGTAGACGACGTTCTGATTGACGACCGCCGCCGGGGGGCCCGAATGGCTGAGCTGCACGTTCGGCGCGAGCCATTCGATCGACGTTTCGCCGGTGACGATGGTGATGCCGGAGCCGGACGGCGTCGTCGGATCGGGCGGCCGAATGATCTCGACCGCGACGCGATTGATGCCCGACGCCGGCGCGACCTGCTTGATGCGGACCTTCGCCTGGCCGTTGAAATCGCTGACGACCACGTCTTCCTGGGCGCCGCTCGGCAATAGTACTGCTGGCGGGCCGTCGAGAATCTTGTAACGCACCCGATACTTCGCGAGCGGCTGGCGATCGGTGAAGCGAAAGATCTTGGTGACGAACTCGTGCTCGACGCCGAAGCGCGAGCTGGCCCGCGGCGGAAATTCCCAGACCGCGTCCACCCAGCGCACGACGGTCGTCTTCATGCGCTTGTCCCAGTTGTAGATGCCGGGCACGACCGCGGTGATGTGCGTGTCCCCTTCGACCGGCGAGCTGACGGTGCACCAGGTTTGCCCCGGGCGGAGCATGATGTCGTCCGCTTTATTATTGTTGCCTCGGCTCAGGCGATCTTCGCCCCAGCTCGTGTAACTCCAGCCCGTGTTGCCTTCCTTGCCGCCGCGGCCATTGAAGTAACCCGATTCATCAACTTCGACGAGATTGCCGCCGTTGACAATCCAGTCCACGCGGCGATTGCGGCGCGGAATGGTCTTCTCATCGCGAACGGTTGCGAGCACGACGACCTGCGAGCCGACCTGGCTGGTCATCGTCTGCGGCTCCAGATCAATGTCGATCGCGTGCGGATCGAAGTTCGCGTAATAGCCCGGCCCCACGGGTTTGGCGTGCGTGCGAACGACGTCGCCGGAGGGCAATAGATACGGGAAATAGCTCGGATTGCTGCTCCAGCCGAAGCAGCCCGAAGCGCAGAGCGTGAGTGCTGCAAAGAGGACGAACCCCAGACGTCGAACCGTGTGCGACATCGGCCGGAATGCTCCGAAACTGGTTGCGATTGCGGCGGGGATATACGCGAAGTACTTGGAGGTGACAAGCGGAGATTTGCGGGGATTGTAATTTTTACAACGATTGCCGACGCATTGAATGCAACCGGGTAACCGGGTGACGGAGAACCGAGAACCGAGAATTAGATCGTTCAGTAATCCTCATTCTCCGTTCTCGGTTCTCCGTCACCCGGTTACCCGGTTTGAATTCACTTTTTCTCAACAACGGCCACATCAATCGCGTGTAGCACTTCGTTCGTGTCGTCATTCTGCACAAAAGCCACCACGTGTAGGTCGCGCATGCGCATCGGCCGCACGCCGTCGCGATAGCGTTCGTCGAGAAACGTGTTGATGCTCTTGCGCACCTTCTCCAGATCGACGTCAACGGTATGCTCGGCGTCCTTTTGCTTGAGCGTGAAGCCCTTGGCGCCGCCCGGCATGGCGCGAACCACCCGGTGATGATAGGACAACTGATTTCGGCCTTGATAGTGGGCCCAATCTTCAACCAGCACGAGCCGCAGTCGAGTCTTGTCGCCGGGCGCGGCCAGGTCCTTGACTTTCGCGGTGATGCTGATCTTGTCGCCGGAGCGCGTGGCGGTAGCGGATAGATTGACCAATTCGGGCAGATCGATGATCTTGTTGATGGCCTTGCAATATTCCGTGTATATTTCCGGCGCCTCTTCGATGGACCCGCCGCCGCGCACCGCCGGCCTGCCGTTGAAGAGGGCCGACGGCGTGCCCTGGACGCCTTTGACTTCCTGGTAGTATTCAAATCGAGCGTCCGAGTCCGCATTGGCGAGCGGCTCCGGCGCGGGAATGTGCATGTGATATTGCAACAGCACGACCTCCGCGGACTTGTACGTTTTCCCCAGGCCATCGAACGCCAGATCGGCCGCGACGCACGGCGGGCATTGAGCGCCGGTGAACAGCTCAACAAGGACCGCGCGATTGGTCTTCGTCTTGCGGCCCGCGAACTTGTCGAGCTTGAAGGACAGCCCTTCCCTGGCGTGCTCGTTGTAGCCTAGGACTTCGAGTTTATCGAGCTTCGGCGCCAGCGTCTTGGCTTCGTCCTTATGTTCGCTGGTGCGCAGGATTTCGTGGATCAGCGTCACCAGTTCCAGTTGCGGGCCGAGCGGCCGTTTGTCATCGGCTTGAAACTGGTTGCCGATTTTGCGGGCGAGTTCGACGCCAACCTTGGAGTACGCCGGCCTCTCGACGAGCGAATCGATCAAGCGAAATTGATGGATGGTGCCGAAACGCGGGCCGTAAAGCTCGGCTGCCTTGACCGAGCTGTTGACCCAGTCATTCATGTCCTTGGCATCGATCTTGTTCTTGTCGTCGTGGATCAACTGGATGATGGTGTCGAACGCCTTGGGGTCGCTCGGCGTTTTCGCCACGAGATCGCGGTCCAGTTCGAAGGCCGACTTGGCGGAAACGATTTCCAGGACGGCGGCGCCGGTGCTGCCGCCGAAAGTCACGTTGCCGAGAATTCGCTTGGCGCCGGGCTTGGGCAACTTGCCTTCGAATTCGACTTTGACGGTCGCCTTTTGTCCTTGCTGGACGATGTGGCCCTTCATCTCAAAGGAAAAAGTATCGCCGACTAGCCGCACGTCGCCGACTTCGACTTCGGGCGTGTTCTTCAGCTTGGTGGCGGCGATCTTGAGTTTGCCGTCCTTGCTCTCGATGTGGAGCAGCCATAGGGAAGTTTGCTGAGATCCCTCGATCAGGCTGAGCTTCCAGTTGCCGGACAGGCCGTCGTCGCCCGCGAGGACGGGCCCCGCGAGCAAGACGGCGACGAGGAGCGTGGGGATGACGCGGCGCATGGAAAAATCCTCAAGAGGAGCAGATCTGGCGTAATTATTAAAACGGCGCTCATTTTCCTGGACAAGGTACGGTTGACGTAACTACATTACAGACGAATAAGATGGACGCCAAAATCATTTTGGAATTGCAGAACTTTTCCAGAGTGATGGGGTTTATTTACCAGGCCCAAGACCGGTCCGCCGACAACGGAAGTATCAGGCCGATCAGCCTCCAAGATACAAAGCATTTGGGAGTAAACACTTATGACCAAGAACCAGGCCAAGACGCGGTCGGTTTCGAGGTTGCTGCCGGTGATGACGCTGGCCTTTGCCACGTTGCTTTTCGGCTTCCTGACCGTCGAATCTGACCGTGCGGAAGCCCAGCCGCCGAAAAAGAAGGCCAAGGCGAAACAACCCTTTGAAGACAAAAAGGGCTATTCTCCGGATCGCAAGAGCGTTCCGGAAGCCAAGAGCTTGACCGCCGGCCAAAAAATCGAATCGGCCGCGCTTACCAAGATCATCAATCAAGAGATCGCCAAGCGTCTGCAAAAGGAAAACGTCACCTCCGCCGGCCTGTGCAGCGATGAAGAGTTCATTCGCCGCGTGTACCTCGATATCGTCGGCGTCATCCCGACCGGCGAAAAGGTGCGGACTTTCTTGGCGGACAAGTCGCCGGATCGCCGTGCCAAGGTGGTCGATGAGTTGCTCGAAAACTCCCGCTTCGGCGTTTACCTCGCCGAGACGTGGGCGATCAACATGGTGCCGCGTGAATCGAACAACCGCGCTCTGCAACAAAAGCCGCTCGAGGTCTGGCTCGCGGAGCACTTCAACCAGAACACCCCGCTCGACAAACTCGTGTATGAACTGATCACGACGACGGGCGAAATCGACAAGAACCCGGCCGGCACCTATTTCGTCGCCAACCCGACCGTGGACAAGATCACCGACAATGTCACCCGCATGTTCTTGGGCGTTCAACTGCAATGTGCGCAATGCCACAATCATCCGTTCACCGACTGGAAGCAGACGGAATACTGGGCGATGGCCGCGTTCTTCATGAACACGCGCGTCAACGGCAATCCGCAACAGGCCGCCAAGAAGGGCATCACCCTCGCGGTGTCTGAAAGCACAAAGGCCCCGAACAAGAAGAACGCGTTGCCCGAATCGGCCAAGTTTGTCCCCGCCAAATTCCTCCAGGGTGATTCGCCGACGATTCCAGGCGTCGAAAAACGTCCGACGCTTGCCAAGTGGATGACCTCGGCCGAAAATCGCTTCTTCGCCAGGGCCATGGTCAATCGCTTCTGGTATCAACTGCAAGGCCGCGGGCTCGTCAACCCGGTTGACGACATGCACGACGACAACGCCGCCACGCATCCGGAATTGCTGGCGACGATCACCGAACAATTCAAACTCAACGGCTTCGATACGAAGTACCTCGTTCGCGCCATCTGCAACAGCGAAGTGTATCAGCGCTCCAGCGCCACCAAGGACGACGTGGGATCGATTGACCTCGATCTCTATAGCCGTAGGGAGGTGCGCGTGCTGATGCCCGAACAGCTATACGATTCCTTGACCACGATTCTTGGCACGAATAACGCCAAGGTCGAAGCGAAGGACAAGGCCAAGAAGGGCCCGCAAACGCCGCGCGACAACTTCATCAACTTCTTCCGCGTCGATGAAGCCAATCCGCTGGAATACCAGAACGGCATTCCGCAAGCGTTGCGAATGATGAACTCTCCGTTCACCGCGAAGTCGGACGTGACTGCCGCCCAGATCACAGCCGGCTCGAAAACGACGGCCGAAGCGATCGAGAAGATCTATCTGACGACTCTCGCTCGTCGCCCGACCGCCAAGGAAACGGAACGCTTGACGACCTATGCCAATCGTCCCGGCGCCACCGTCCGAGTCGCGTACGGCGACATCCTGTGGGCATTGTTGAACTCCAGCGAATTCGTGCTCAATCATTAAACCCTCCAAGCCCAGGGGTGAGGTACTCCGAACGCCTGGGATTACTCAAAACATTTACCCCTTCGTCTCAGGAGCAAAAAATGAATCGTCGCGATCTACTCAAGGCCTCCGCCATGGGCGCCCTCGGGCTTTCGACCTCCAACTGGCTCAACGTCCTGGCCGCTCGCGCGTCCGAAACCCGCGCCCAAACGAAGAATTGCATTCTTCTGTGGCTGGCCGGCGGACCGAGCACCAAGGACATGTGGGATCTGCGTCCCGGCACCGACAACGGTGGCCCCTATCGCCAGATCCAGACCAACGTCACCGGCATCCAGATCAGCGAACACTTCCCGCAGTTCGCTCAGCTCATGAACCACGCCGCCATCATCCGCTCGATGAGCACGGCCGAAGGCGCCCACGCTCGCGCCAGCTACAACCTGCACACCGGCTATCGCGAAGGCCAGGGCGGCATCGTCTATCCGTCGCTCGGTTCGATCGTGTCCAAGGAACTTGGCAGCGAAGACACGGCCATGCCGAACTTCGTCTCCGTCGGCCAGCGCAGCTACGGCTCCGGCTTCCTCGGCGCGCGTCATCAACCGTTGATCGTCAACAACGCGGCTCGCGGCGTTGAGAACCTCCGCACCGGCATCGGCCAGGATCAGTTCAATAGCCGCGTCGGCCTGCTCGACGAACTCGAACAGGGCTTCCATTCGACGCACAACGCGGGTACGGCTCAGGCTCACCGCACGACGACGCAACGCGCCGTCACGCTCATGCGTGACAGCGGCACCCGCGCCTTCGACGTGACGCTCGAACCCGCCGCCAGCCGCGCCGCTTACGGCACGGGCGCTTTCGCCGACGGCTGCCTCATGGCTCGCCGCCTCGTCGAATCCGGCGTCAAGTTCGTCGAAGTCACCCTGGGCGGCTGGGACACCCACCAGAACAACTTCGCCCGCGTCCAGCAGCTCTCCGGCCAGGTTGACCCGGCCATGAGCGCTCTCGTTCGCGACCTCCGCGATCGCCGCATGTTGGACAACACGCTCGTCATCCTGATGGGCGAGTTCGGCCGCACCCCGCGTATCAATCAGCGCGGCGCACTGCCGGGCCGCGATCATTATCCGCGTGCGTGGTCGAGCGTCATGGTCGGCGGCGGCATCCGCGGCGGCCAGGTCATCGGCCGCACCGACGCCGAAGCCGCGACGGTTGTCGAACGTCCGGTCAACGTGTTCGACTTCATGTCAACCGTTTGCCGCACGCTTGGCATCGACTACAACAAGCAGAACCACGCTCCGAACGGCCGCCCGATCCGCATCGTCGATCGCCCGGCGACCCCGATTGCTCAGCTGTTCTAAGAACCATCCAGAAGCCTGCACGCGAGTGTGCGGGATCGAAACTTCAAACCGCCCGTGGCACGAGTCACGGGCGGTTTTTTCGTTCTCGCTTCGGCATCCGCGTGATATGATCAAATCGTTCGGGATTATAGAGTGAGGTTAGTCTCATGGCAGAACCAAGTGATTCGGAACGCCGCTCATGGCTGTTAGAATTTGAAGCCGCCGCGCGCCGACCGTTGGCCGAACGTCTGCGTTATGCCTTCGTGAAAACCTACAAGCCGGTCTTGGATGATGCTCCGTATCGGTCCTTCGAGACCATGGAAGAATATCGACAGTGGTGCGAATCGGAACTTCCCTCATGGTTGGGTTATGGCCGCGATTGAGGATTGGCAGGAGCAAGACTTGTGCGACGCATTGGACTCGTTTAGCAAACGTTGGATTGAACAATCGAAGTAAAAAACCTTCGTTCATGCCCACCCATCCGTTACAATAATAACCTACCCGCAAACTCGCCTCGCTTTCATCACGCCACGGATCGACTCATGAATTCCACCACGCGAAAGTACGTCCTCGCCTTGATTGTCTGCTGCTCCTCCGCCGCGCTCGTTCGCGCCGACGACATTCAATACAACCGCGACATCCGGCCGATCCTCACGGACGCGTGCTTCAAATGTCACGGCCCCGCGGCGAAGAAAGGCGGGTTTCGCCTCGACGTGCGCGAGGACGCGACCGCGCCGGCTAAGAGCAAGAAGGCGCCGATCGTCGCGGGCAAGTCGGCGGAAAGCGAGCTCATCAAGCGCATCTTCAGCGATGACGCCGACGAGATCATGCCGCCGCCGACGTCGCATCGGCCGCTCACGAAGTCGGAAAAAGAGCTGATCAAGAAGTGGATCGCCGAGGGAGCGAAGTATCAAAAGCACTGGTCGTTCGAGCCGCCGGCCAAAGTCGCGCCGCCGAAGGTGAGTGCGAAGCATCCGATTGACGCGTTCATTCTCGACCGCCTCAAGCGCGAAGGCTTGTCGATGTCGCCCGAAGCGGACCGCCCGACGCTGATTCGCCGCGTGTCGTTCGCGCTGACCGGCCTGCCGCCGACGCTCATCGAAGTCGATGCGTACTTGAAGGATCAATCACCGGACGCGTACGAGAAGATGGTCGATCGCTATCTCGCCTCGAAACACTACGGCGAGGAGATGGCCCGATATTGGCTCGACCTGGCGCGCTATGCCGACACGCACGGGCTGCACCTCGATAACGAGCGGCAAATGTGGCTCTATCGCGACTGGGTCGTCCGTGCCTTCAACGACAACATGCCGTTCAACCGGTTCGCCATCGAGCAGCTCGCGGGCGATCTTCTCCCTGGCGCGACGAGCGAGCAACTGATCGCGACCGGCTTCAATCGCTGCAACGTGTCCACGAGCGAAGGCGGCTCCATCGACGCGGAGTGGATCTTCCGCAACGCCGTCGATCGTGCCGCGACGACGATGGAAGTGTTCATCGCCATGACCGGCGGCTGCGCGGTGTGTCACGATCATAAATTCGACCCCATCACCGCGAAGGACTTTTATTCCTTCTACGCATTCTTTTACTCGATCGACGGCCCGGCGATGGACGGCAACGCCCTGTTGACGGCGCCAACGCTCAAGACGCCGTCGAAGGATCAAGAAAAGAAGCTCGCCGACCTGAACGCCCGCGTCACGATGCTGCAAGGCGAACTCGCGGAAAAGTCGAAGACGCTTGCCTACACGGACCCCGCTGATTTGCCGCCGGAAGCGACGAAGTTCGCCGGCGATCCCGCGCATTCGTACAAGGCGTGGCGCACGAAAATCGCCAAGGACAACAAGGGTTTGCCGAAGGAGATCGTGGCGCTCATCAAGCAAGCCAAGGCGATGACCGCCGAGGAAACCAAGCTGCGCGATTATTATTTTGCCAACGTCTGCGCCGAGACGAAGCCGCAGTTTGATCTGCTCACCAAGCAACTCGCGATGGCGACGAAAGAGCGCGACGGGGTGAGCGGCGCCATCCCCGGTTCGTTCATTTTCAAGGATTTGGCCAAGCCGCGCGACAGCTTCGTGATGATGCGTGGCCAGTACACGAAGCCGGGCGACAAGGTGGAGCCGAACACGCCGAGCTTTCTGCCGCCGCTATCGAAAGCGGGCGAGCGTGCGACTCGGCTCGACCTGGCCAAGTGGTTGACGTCGCCGGAGCAACCGATGACGGCGCGGGTCGCGGTCAATCGCTACTGGCAGCAATTCTTCGGCACGGGTTTGGTGAAGTCGAGCGGCGACTTCGGGGCTCAGGGAGATATACCTAGCCATCCAGAGTTGGTCAATTGGCTGGCGATGACGTTTTCCTCCCAAGCCGCCGACCAGGGCGGCAGCCTGGAGGGGCGTGCGTGGGACATCAAATCCCTTGTTCGACTAATGTTGACCTCGCAAACCTTCCGCCAATCCGCCCGCGTCACGCCGGACCTCACCAAGCGCGATCCGGAGAATCGTCTTTACGCCCGCGGCCCGCGCTTCCGCCTCGACGCGGAGCAAATTCGCGACAATGCGTTGTTCACGAGCGGCCTGATAGGGCTCGACATGGGCGGCCGCGGCGCGAGGCCGTATCAACCGCCGCGCATCTGGGAGCCGGTCGCATTCTCGGGCTCGAACACGGGCAACTATTCGCAAGACAAAGGCGCGGGCCTGTATCGCCGCAGCATCTACACGTTCCTCAAGCGAACGGCGCCGCATCCGTACATGTCGAACTTCGACGCGCCGAATCGCGAATCGACGTGCAGCCGCCGCGAACGCTCGAACACGCCGCTACAGGCGCTGCAATTGATGAACGACGTGCAACACTTCGAAGCCGCGCGGAAATTGGCCGAACGGATGCTCATCGATGGCGGCAAATCGCCGGCCGAGCGCATTCGTTTTGGTTTTCGCGTCGTCCTGTCGCGCGAACCGGAGGTGTTGGAGGCGGAGGTCGTGTCGAAGTTGCTTGCTCAGTACGTTAACCGTTATCAAAAAGACCCCGCGTCGGCAGAGAAAGCGCTGCGCGTCGGCGAATCGCCGGTGCGGCCGGGATTGGCGGAGCCGGAACTGGCTGCGTACGCGTTGATTGCTAATCTGCTGCTGAACTTGGATGAGACGGTGATGCGGAACTAATCTGCCATGGCGGAAACTTCGCTGGGTACTTGGTACTGAGTACTCAGTACTCAGATTTGGTTGAGGCAAACAATGAACCCGCTACATGACTACCGCCTACAGCAAACACGCCGCCAATTCTTCGGCTCCGTCGGCCTCAGTCTCGGCGGACTGGCGCTGTCGATGTGCGACGGCCACGCCCAAACTCCGGTCGCTCACGCTCCCGGCTCGCCGGTGCATCCGTCGTTACCAGGGTTGCCGCACTTTGCGCCGCGGGCCAAGGCGCTCATCTATCTGCACATGAACGGGGCGCCGTCGCAGATCGATCTGTGGGACCACAAGCCGCAAATGCAGCGCTACTTCGATCAGAACCTGCCCGAAAGCGTCCGCATGGGGCAACGCCTTTCCACGATGACCAGCGGCCAGACGCGGCATCCCGTCGCGCCGACCAAGTTTCGCTTTCGCCAGCACGGCCGCTGCGGCACCTGGGTCAGCGAACTCTTGCCGCACACGGCTCAGCACGTCGATGACATCTGCCTCATCAAGACCGTGCACACCAATGCGATCAATCACGACCCGGCGTGCACCTTCGTCATGACCGGCAGCGAAGTGCCCGGCAAGGCGTCAATCGGCTCTTGGCTCGCTTACGGCCTCGGCGCCGACACGCAGAACTTGCCCGCCTTCGTCGTCTTCACGCCGCGCTTCCCGGCGTCCGGCAATGGC
>Ga0105340_1001512_pt1 | contig 10354 bp, 5 predicted proteins | sample EasRivMeERMLT700_FD_89676 | JGI IMG/M metagenome (GOLD analysis project Ga0105340, IMG submission 89676) | Soil microbial communities from meander-bound floodplain in the East River, Colorado, USA - East River MetaG ERMLT700 | ecosystem: Environmental > Terrestrial > Soil > Floodplain | place... | reverse complement strand
TGGATAGCCGTTCCACAAGTCGTCTTCGCGGAAGGGCACCGGCGTGAACTTCGGATAGGCGCACACGGTCCCGGCCGCGACGAACTTCCCGACGCCGCGCTGATAGCACTCGTGCATCAGCTGCACGCCCATCATCAGGTTGTCGTAGAAGAACGAGGCCGGGTGGAGGCGGTTTGCGCCGATCCCGCCGACGCGTGCGGCCAGATGGATGACGACATCGACCTTTGCCGAGTCATCGAGCAGGCGGCGAATCGCGGCGACGTCCCGGAGATCGTACTGCGCGGACCGTGGCGCGATGACGCTGGCGCCTGAGCGCTGCAGGAGCTCGACGACGAACCGGCCCAGAAAGCCGGCGCCTCCGGTGACGATGACCCGCTTACCAGTCCAGAACGATGTGCCTTGCGGCGATGAGCCACTCATGAACGCTCTATTTTACTGCCGCACCACGTGCGGCTTCATAGTCCGGGCGTCGATGTCGAGCTCACACGTGCCCTGCAGGTGAAACTTGCGGATCCAGTCGTCGACCGATCGCGGGTAGCCCCGTTCATCCTGCGGGCTGCCGAGCCTCCAGTCCCCCGGTGACCAGGCGCTGTAGCCATTCATCGTCGGAATCCCGTGTTCGAGCGCGATGAAGCCCGCATCGATGGCGTAGAGGCTCCACCTGTCCCCCGACCGCGACATGTAGTCAGCCGAGGCGCCCTTCATGAAAAAGCTGCGACACGACGGGTCGATCTGAATGGGTGAGCGCACCCACTGATCGAACACGCGAGTTTCGCGCTGGTACGGAATCACCATGAGGTGCCACTCGTTGATGGTAACGCCGGCGACGAGCAGCACCGCCGCCATCCGCGGCAACGACCAGCGAGGCATGCGGGTCAGCCAGACGGCGGCCACGAGCACGAGCGCCAGCTCGTAGACATGCATCATGCGCTTCGGATCGCGGACCGCAGACATGCCGGGCAGCCACGAGAAAAAGGTCATCCACGGGGAGAAGTTACCGAACTTGACCGGCATCAGGACGACGAGCGCCGAGACGGCCAGGAACCAGAGCCCATCGACACGGGTCCGCCGGTCCACCGTCCGCGCGAACACCCATAGGATCAGCACGAGTCCCAGTGCGATCTCGAAGGGCCGCACGCTCGAGAACAGCTGGTTATCCAGGATCCACACGGCGATGCTGCGCGGCTGATACAGGACATCCATGATCGTCTGCCGCCCGAACGTCTGGAAGTCCAGGTAGGGCCCGAGATAGATCCAGAGGAACACCAGCACGCCGGCGAAGCTTCCACCGGCGATGGCCTTGGCGAGTCGCCGCCGTTCGGGACGCCATCCGTCGAACAGCGTGTTCACCACGCGCGCAAAGCCGCCAGGTGTCCGGCGCACCAGCACCATGAGCAGCAGCAGGCCCCAACGTCCGCAGTACCAGGAGAACGGGATCAGCGCGATGTTCCACGCCCGTCGCGGGTCCCTCACGGAAACACCCTGGCCGGCGATCCAGAACCGCTCGACGGGGTGGATCGTGAACCAGAGCGCGGCGATGCTGAGGAAGGCGGCCGCGGCCAGCCAGAACACGCTCGGCCGGCGGGCGGGCGGAACGTCCCTGGACAGCGTGGCGATTTCAGTCCGGCGTTCCCGCACCCACGCCGCCGACGCGCGCGGCTGCCTCAGCGCAAACGTCGAGGCGATCAGTCCGCCAAGCAGCCCCACCAGTGCCGCCGTGTAAAAGTCCTGAGCAAGGAACAACCCGCTCAGCAGGCCAGCGACGGCTCCCAGCGCGACGCCGATTCGGGGCCGCCGCTCAACGCTGCGAATGGCGACGAGCAGCACGAGGAGGATCGGAGGAATCAGGAAGACAGATGTCCGCTGCGCCCAGACCACCGTGCCCGGGTTGACAATGTTGGGTGATGTGAAGAAGCACGCACTCAGCACGAACGCCTCGATCGCCGCGAGTCCGAGGCGCCGGAACAGCAGGTAGAGGCACCACGACCCGCCGATCATGACGACGGCCAGTGTCAGCGTGTCGGCGACAAATGGGTGCGCGAACAGGCGGATCGCGATGTAGATCGGCGCGTAGAGGATGAACCCGTGCGAGTAGCGTGCCGCGACGTCCGGGAAATACATCGGCGGGGTTGTGGAAGCCTGCAGGTGCACGACGCTGTAGTACCAGTTCTCGAGGACGACGTTGACGTAGTACGGGTCCATCCAGTCCCCGATGCCCTGCGTCCACGGGAGGTCCGTCGAGAACCGGAATACACGGACGTAATACGCCGTGGCGGCGGCCAGCGCGGCCACGGCCGCCAGGGCACGACCGGCGCGTCTTGCCATCCCGCCGATCATTCGCAGTCTTACTGCCGCACCACGTGTGGCTTCATCGTCCGGGCGTCGATGTCGAGCTCGCACGTGCCTTGCAGGTGAAACTTGCGGATCCACTCGTCGACCTGTCCCGGATAACCGGGCAGGTCCTGCGGGTTGGCGAGAGCCCAGTCCCGCGGTGCCCAGGCGCTGTAGCCGTTCATCGTGGGAATCGAGTGCTCCATCGCGATGAAGGCCGCGTCGATGGCGTAGAGACTCCACATGTTTCCCGACCTCGCCATGTAGGTATCCGACGCGCCCTTCATGAAAAAGCTGCGGCACGACGGATCGATTTGGATGGGCGATCGCACCCACTGATCGAACACGCGAGTCTCGCGTTGGTACGGAAGCTCCATGGTGTGCCACTCATTGATGGTGATGCCGGCCACGAGCAGCACGGCCGCCATCCGCGGCAACGACCAGCGAGGCATGCGGGTCAGCCACACCGCGGCCACGAGCACGAGCGCCAGCTCGTAGACGATGATCATGCGCTTTGGATCGCGGATCGCCGACATGCCTGGCAGCCACGAGAAAAAGGTCATCCACGGTGAGAAGTCGCCGAACCTGAGCGGCATCAGGATGACGAGCGCCGAGACGAACAGGAACCAGAGCCCATCGACGCGGGTCCGGCGGTCTACCGTTCGTGGAAACACCCACAGGATCAACACGAGTCCCAGGGCGATCTCGAAGGGCCGCACGCTCGAGAACAGCTGGTTATCGAGCAGCGACATGAGGCCGCTGGGTCGATACAGGACCTCCATGATCATTTCCCGCGCGAACGTCGGGAAATCCAGGTAGGGCCCGAGGTAGATCCAGAGGAAGACCAGCACGCCGACGAAGCTTCCACCGGCGACTGCCTTTGCGAGCCTCCGATGCTCGGGACGCCATCCGTCTAACAACTCGTTCACCGCGCGCGCGATGCTGCCAGGTGCGCGGCGCACCACCACCATCAGCAGTAGAAGGGCCCAACGTCCGAAGTACCAGGAGAACGGAATCAGCGCGAGGTTCCACGCCCGCCGCGGGTCTCTCACTGAAAACCCCTGGCCGGCGATATAGAACCGTTCGACCGGGAAGAACGTGAACCAGAGCGCGGCGATGCCGAGGACGCACGCCGCGGCCAGCCAGAACAGGCTCGGCTGGCTGGCGCGCGAGACGTCCTTTGACAGCGTAGCGATTTCAGTCAAGCGTGCTCGCACCCACGCCAGCGACGCGCGTGGCTGCCTCAGCGCAAACGTCGAGGCGATGAGTCCGCCCAGCAGCCCCACCAGCGCCGCGGTATAAAAGTCCTGAGACAGGAACAACCCGATCAACAGGCCTGCGACGGCTCCCAGCACGATGCCGACCCGGGGCCGGTGCTCGACGCGTCGAATGGCGGCGAGCAGCACGAGGAGGATCGCGGGAATCATGAAGACCGATGCGCGCTGGGCCCACACCACGATGCCCGAGTTGACGACGTTGGGCGATGTATAGAAACAGGCGCTCAGCACGAACGCCTCGATCGCCGCGAGTCCGAGGCGCCGGAACAGCAGATAGAGGCACCACGACCCGCCGATCATGACGACAGCCACTGTCAGTGTGTTGGCGACAAACGGGTGCGCGAACAGGCGTATTGCGGTGTAGATCGGTGCGTAGAGAATGAACCCGTGCGAGTAGCGCGCAGCGACGTCCGGAAAATACATCGGCGGCGTCGTCGAACCATTCAGGTTCACGACGCTGTAGTACCAATTCTCGAGGACGACGTTGACGTAGTACGGGTCAATCCAGTCACCCAGACCGCGCGTAAACGGAAGGTCCGTGGAGAACCGGAATACGTGGAAGTAGTAGGTGGTCGCAGCGCCCAGCGCGGCGAGGGCCAGCAGCCCATGGCCGATGCGTCGTGCCGTCCGTGCGAGTCCGGTGCCGTCCCTCAAGGTCTTCGTCACGACAGCACGCGAGTCTACTATTCTTGGAAGCTGCAATGGGCGAAGAACCGTGGCCGCAGCTGTGACGCAACTGCCTGATTCAATCGGGCGCCGCATTGTTCGGGGGGCGTCACTTGCGCTGGCTGCCGCCCTCGGCGGGTGGTTCATCGCGCTGCTTCTCACAGGCGGCTTTGAGACGTCGCTATTCGGGCTGCGGCTGACAAGTCACGATCCCTACAAGCTTCTTCTGGCAGCGTCGCTGATGTTTTCGGTGTACGTGCTGTCAGGCGGCGCGGTGTGGCTGCCAGGGCCACGGCTCCGGCAATCGGCCTTGCGCGTCCTGACGCTACCCGCACGAATCGATCAGCGCGTGACTGTCGGCGCGCTTGCGACGGCTGTCGTCATCATCGGCCTCAGGTACGGAACGTACACGGCGGGCGGTTCTGACTCGTACGGCTACGTCAGCGAAGCGCCGCTCTGGCTCGCAGGACAGCCAGTTGTCCCTCAGCCCTGGGCAACGCAAGTGCCGTGGCCTGACGCCATCTCGTCCTTTGCCCCGCTCGGATACCGTCCGAAAGGCCCCGACGCGATCGTCCCTACATATCCCGCCGGTCTGCCGTTGCTGATGGCAGCGGCGGAGGCGATCGCCGGGCCCTGCGCCGTGTATTGGGTGACTCCTGTGCTTGGCGGAGTGATGGTCGTCTTCACCTGGTTACTGGGTGGACGTCTCGGATCACGCCGCGCCGGCCTCATCGCGTCATGGCTCATCGCCACGAGTCCACCCTTGCTGGTCATGTTGACCTCACCGATCACGGACGTGCCCGTCGCTGCCGTGTGGACGGTCGCCTGGTACTTCGTGCTTGGACCAGGTCTTGGCAGTGCGTTTGGCGCCGGCCTCACCGCCGGCCTTGCGAGTCTGATCCGGCCGAATCTTGCGCCGCTCTGCGGATGCTTCGTGCTCTGGAAGCTGTATCAGTGGTACCGCGCGCCGGCCGGCCAGCGGAAGCACGCGTTCCTGATGCTCGTTGCCCTGGGCATCGGGTTTCTGCCGGGCGCTATCGCGCTGGCGTCGATCAATGCGCACCTGTACGGATCGCCGCTCATGACCGGCTATGGTGCGGCCTCAGGTTATTTTTCGGTCTCGAACATCCTGCCGAATATCGGGAACTACTGGCGATGGCTGCTGGAGGCGCAGACGCCCGTCGTCGTGCTGGGACTGGTCGCGCTCGTGTTGCCGCTCAAGCGACTGTGGACGAATGTTCCGGACCGCGGTGCTGTCGTGTTCGCGGCGCTGTTCGTCGCTGCGCTCTGGGGGCAGTACTTCGCGTTTCTCGTCTTCGACGCGTGGTGGTACATCCGATTCCTTCTGTCGTGCTGGCCGTTGATCATGATCGGTCTTGCGCGCGTGTTCGAGCTGGGACTCCGGCCGGGCCGAACGGCGCTATCGCTCGCCGTGGTCTCCGTCGTCATCCTTCTGGGGTGGCGCGGGCTGAGTACGGCACGTGACGCAGGCGCATTTGGCGCATGGCGTGGCGAGCACAAGTACGTGACGGCCGGCCTGCTCGCTCGCGAGCACACGCCGGAAAACAGCGTGCTGCTGTCCATGCAGCATAGCGGGAGCGTGAGGCACTACGGCGGCCGCATGACGTTGCGCTACGACGCCTTGCAACCATCCCGTCTCGATCAGGACATGGCGTGGCTCAACGCGCACGGCGCGCATCCGTACGCGCTGATTGAAGACTGGGAGGCCGACATTTTCCGAACGAACTTTGCCGGCACGGCCACAGCAGCATTGCTCGACCGGCCACCGCTGGTCCTGTATCACGGTCCGTCGCGCGTCCTGCTCTACGATCTGCTGCCGGGGCCGCCAGTCCGGACCCTCGTACTCACAGAAGATCCATATCCAGGCCGGTGTGTGCCGCCGGCGCCGCTGCCGCAGCTGGTGCTGAAATAGTCGTATAGGATCTCCTGCGACATGAAGTTGTCCATCATCATGCCGGCCTTCAACGAGCGCCGGACCATTCGGGAAATTGTCACGCGAGTGCTCGCCGTGGATCTCGGCCCCATTGAGCGGGAGATCGTCATCGTGGACGACGGATCCACGGACGGGACGCGCGACATCATCGGCGAGATGGACGGCAAGGACGGCGTCCGCGTCGTCCTCCAGCATCAAAATCTCGGCAAGGGCGCGGCGGTGGCGCGCGGGCTGCGCGAGGCGTCGGGCGACATCTGCGTCATCCAGGACGCCGACCTCGAATACGACCCGAGTGAGTACCCGATTCTGCTGCGCCCGATTCTTCAGGGCGATGCGGACGTCGTTTATGGCTCGCGCTTCCTCGGCACGGCGCATGGCCATCGCGTGCTGTATTTCTGGCACGCCGTCGGCAACAAGATGCTGACGCTGCTCTCGAACATGTTCTCGGGGCTCAACCTCACGGACATGGAGACCTGCTACAAGGCGATGACCCGGATCGTCTTCGATCGGCTCGATCTGCAGTCGCGCCGGTTCGGCGTCGAGCCGGAGATCACGTGCAAGGTCGCGCGGCTTGGCGTGCGGGTATATGAGGTGCCGATCTCGTACAACGGCCGGACGTACGCCGAAGGGAAGAAGATCGGTTTCAAGGACGCGATCCAGGCGGCGTGGACGATTGTCCGGTACTCGCGATGGGAGGCGCCTTCCTCAGACGTCGGCGCCATGACGCTGCGGCGGATGGCCAAGCTGCAGGAGTACAACCGCTGGCTCCACGATCGATTCGACGCGTTTCTCGGCAAGCGCATCCTCGAAGTGGGATCCGGCGTCGGCAATCAAACCCGGTACTTCGCCGACCGCGAACGCGTGGTCGCATCCGACATCGAGCCGCATTACGTCCGGGAGCTGAAGACGCGGTTCGAACAGCAGCGCAGTGTCCGCGTGGCGTCGTTCCGTTTTCCGCTGGACGCTGAAGCTCGACGGGATCTGCAGGCCGAGCGGATCGACACGATCGTGTGCATGAACGTCCTCGAGCACATCGAGGACCATGCCTCGACGCTGCGTGATTTTGCGGCGATCCTGCCGCCCGGAGGACGTCTCGTTCTCCTCGTGCCGTCGATGCCGGCGCTCTACGGGACGCTCGACGTGAATTTGAATCACTTCCGGCGATACGACCGCACGCCGCTCCAGCAACTCCTCGAGGCGTCAGGCTTCGAGGTCGAAAAGCTGCGGTACCTCAACCGGCTGGGCGTTCCGGGCTGGTGGCTGAACTCGCGGGTGTTGCGGCGACGAGTGATGCCGCGCGGACAGCTCGTGCTGTTCCGCTTCCTGCTGCCGATCCTCAAGCTCGAAGAGAACAGCTCGCCGTCCTTCGGGCTCTCCTTGCTGGCCCTCGCACGCAAGCGTCAATCCTGACGCAGGGACATTCCAGCCAGCTCTCCCCATGAACTCGTCCGACCCTCGTGCCCGGCGGACGGTGCGCAGTGCCGCGGCGGTTCTCTGCGCAGTGGCGTTCGCGTGGACGGTGCTGCTGCTGCTGACGGGTGGCTTCGACACGACGTTCTTCGGCCGTCCGCTGACCGCCCACGAACCTCTCCGGCCGCTCCTCATCGCAGCGATCGCGCTCGGTCTCTACATGCTGACTGGCGGGGACGACCGGGTGAGGCGAGTGAGTGTGGCGTGCGCGCGGGCGCTGATCCGAACCGCCGCGAAGGTCTGGACAGCCGCGTGTCTCGGTCTCGAACTGGCACGGCGGTGGCCCGTGGCCGACGTGGCCGCGCTGCTGCTCGCGGTCGCACTCGCCACCGTCGGCGTGACCCATGGATCGAAAGTTGGTGGCGGCGCCGATTCGTACGGCTACGTCAGCGAGGCAGAGCTGTTTCTCAAGGGGCAGGTGTCCGATCCTCAGCCGTGGGCCCGCGACGTCCCGTGGCCACACGCCATTGCGACCTTCGCGCCGCTCGGCTATCGCCCGGGGCCGGATGATTGGCTGATCACGCCGCCGATTCCGCACGCGCCTCGGGACCCCTGGACGATCACGCCGATTTACGCACCAGGTCTTCCATTGCTGATGGCGCTGTTCAAATCGGCCGGCGGGCAGGGAGGCGTGTTCTGGGTGGTGCCACTGGCCGGGGCGTTGCTCGTCTTCGCGACGTTCGCAATTGGCCGCCGGCTCGGTTCGCCGGTTGCCGGCTTGCTGGCGGCGTGGCTCGTGGCCACCAGTCCCAACGTGCTGGAAATGACGATGGCCCCGATGTCAGACGTCCCAGTCGCGGCCGCCTGGGCTTGCACGTACTGGGGCCTGCTCGGGCGTTCGATGCGATCCGGCATCGGCGCCGCCATCGCCGGTGCCCTCGCGATTCTGATCCGGCCTAATCTGTTTTTCATGACCGGGCCGGCGCTTCTCCTCGCGCTCCAGCAGGTATGGACGGCGCCCCGGGCCGAGCGCCGGCAATCCATCCGGCGAGGCATCGTCGTCATGTGCGGGCTGGGCGCCGGGGTCGCCGCCGCGGCGTCGCTCAACTGGGCGATCAACGGATCGCCGTTCATGTCCGGCTACGGCACGCTCAGCGATGTCCACGACTGGTCTCACGTCGCGCCGAATCTCAAGAACTACACGACGTGGTTTGTCGAAGCGCAGACGCCGCTCGCGCTGCTGGGCATGGTCGCCCTGCTCCTGCCTCTCCGCCGGTTCTGGCCTGCCGTGCCGCATCGCACGACGATCTGGTGCCTTGCGGCATTCGTCGCGGGAATCTGGATCGATTACTTTTTCTGGGGCGTCTTCGAAACCGGGTTGTACCTGCGGTTCCTGCTGTCGACGTGGCCGTTCATCATGATTGGGCTGGCGATGGTCGTGCTGGCGCCGACGCGTGCCGGCAACCGGTTCGTGCGGCGGCTCGAGTGGGTGACTGGGATCCTCGTCCTGTCGTTCCTCGGCCTGCGCGGAATCTCTCGGGCCGAGGCGGCCGGCTTTTTCACGCATCACGACGGCGAAAGCAAGTATGTGACCGCGGCGCTGGAGGTCCGGCGTCTCACACCGGAAAACAGCGTGGTCTTCTCGATGCAGCACAGCGGCAGTCTGCGGTACTACGGTGGCCGGATGAGCCTGCGATACGACAAGCTCCCGACCGATTGGCTGACCCGGTCAGTGGCGTTTCTCTCGAGCCGCGGGGCGCATCCCTATCTGCTGCTCGAAGACTGGGAGCGGGAACGGTTCGAAGGTCTGTTCCCCGGCGATGCAACCGCGGCCGTCGTCAGAAGCGCGCCGATGCTCCGATACCGAGGGGTCTCGCTGTTCGATCTGGCTCCCGATGTTGACGCGCCGAAGACGACGATCCTGCTGCCAGACTCGGCCGCCGTCCTCGCGGTGACTCCGCCGGCGCCGCCGCCAACCCTGGTTCTGCGGAAGTAGTGAGACTTCGATCTATCTCCCCGCTGGCGCGAGCACGCTGAGTTCCGCGATCGACCAGTAGAAGACCTTGTCCTCGCCGAACTGTCGCAAGCGGATGTAGCGCGCAGTGCGATCGCCGAGATCGAAGGTGGCGGGAATTCGGACGGGATCATCGAACACCGCGCGGAACGTCTGACTGGCCGCGCTGCCGCGCCAGACTTCGGTCCAGGCCGTGCCGTCCGCTGAGACTTCGATCTGCAAATCACGCGGCGTGTCGCGAGAGAACTCTCCCAGCGAGAGCACCAGTGCGCCAACTGGCGCGACCGTTCCGAGGTCGATGGTTACCTCTTCGATGCCGCGCTGAGGTCCGCTCTCCCATCGCGTCTTCAAGTCGCCGTCGGTCATCAGCGGGACGAGCGCGGGGCGGAGGTTGGCGGTGATGCCGGCGATCGAGACCGGACGGCCGAACGAACGCTGCGCCGTTTGTGGCGGCTCCGGCAACCGATACAGCCGATGCACGCCGTCGTCGTGCACCAGTTCGACGTCGGGCCGGTTTGCGAAGTACTCCAGCCAACCCTGGCTCTCGTCTGTCTGTTTGTTCAGCACGATTTGCCGAACGCCGCGTGCGCTGAGCTCGGCAAACACTGCCGGGTCACGGCGGTGCAGTCCGTCATCGACGGCGCCATACCAGGGCGGCGCGTACCCGCTGTAGCCGTTGACGACGGCGTTGCCGGTCCACAT
>Ga0105340_1001510_pt1 | contig 10365 bp, 6 predicted proteins | sample EasRivMeERMLT700_FD_89676 | JGI IMG/M metagenome (GOLD analysis project Ga0105340, IMG submission 89676) | Soil microbial communities from meander-bound floodplain in the East River, Colorado, USA - East River MetaG ERMLT700 | ecosystem: Environmental > Terrestrial > Soil > Floodplain | place... | reverse complement strand
GACCAACCCGCTCGTCTTCTGCGGGAGCGTCGGCTTCATTCCGCGGGATCAGATCGCCAAGGCGGCGCGCCGGGACGACCGCATCTTCGTGCTGGGCGGCCGCACCGGGCGCGACGGCATCCACGGCGCGACCTTCTCGTCGCTCTCCCTCGACGCGGCGAGTGCGACCGTCGCCTCGGGCGCGGTGCAGATCGGCAACGCCATCGAGGAGAAGAAGCTCCTCGACGCCGTGCTCGACGCGCGCGATCACGGCTGCTTCAGCGCGGTCACCGACTGCGGCGCGGGAGGCCTCTCCTCCGCGGTCGGCGAGATGGCGGACGAGCTCGGCGCCGAGGTCGAGCTCGCGCGCGTGCCGCTCAAGTACCAGGGGCTCACACCGGGCGAGATCTGGATCAGCGAGGCGCAGGAGCGCATGGTCGTCGCGGTCCGGCCCGAGAAGGTCGACACGCTGAAGGAGCTCTGCCGAGTGCACCAGGTCGAGGCGACCGACCTCGGCCGCTTCACCGGCGACGGCCGCCTCCGCCTCACCTGGGCGGGAAAGGTCGTCGGCGACCTCGACGTCCGCTTCCTCCACGACGGCCTGCCCAAGCGCACGCGCCCCGCGCGCGTCGCCGCACATACGCAGTCTTCGCAAGGGCGGCTCACGGACGTCGACTGCGCGAAGGCGCTGCTCGCGCTGCTCGCTTCGCCCGACGTCACGAGCAAGGAGGAGATCGTCCGGCAGTACGACCACGAGGTGCTGGCCGGCTCGGCGGTAAAGCCGATGGTCGGGCCGGGGGGCTTCGGACCTTCCGACGGCTGCGTCGTCGCGCCGCGGCTGGGCTCGCGGCGCGGCGTCGTGGTCGGCTGCGGCCTCTCGCCGACCACCGGCGCGATCGACCCGCACGCGATGGCGCTGCTCGTGGTCGACGAGGCGGTGCGCAACGTCGTCGCGCTGGGCGGCCGCTTCGACCGCGTCGCGCTGCTCGACAACTTCGCCTGGCCGTCGGTCGACGACGAGGCGACGCTCGGCTCGATCGCGCGCTGCGCCGAGGGGTGCCGCGACGCGGCGCTCGCGTACGGGGCGCCCTTCATCAGCGGCAAGGACTCGCTGCACAACCAGACCAAGACGGCGGACGGCGTGATCCGCATCCCGCCGACGCTGCTCGTCTCCGCGCTGACCCTGATCGACGACGTGACGAGCGCCGTCACCATGGACGCGAAGACGGCGGGCGGCCTGATCGTGCTGGTCGGGACGACGCGCGACGAGCTCGGCGGCGCGCGCCTGCTGCAGCACCTCGGGCGCGACGGCGGCCCCGATCGCGGAATCGTCCCGCAGGTCGATTTGACGTTCGCGCGCGCCGTCCACGAGGCGGTCGCGCGCGCGCTCGCGAGCGGCGCCGTCCGGGCGTGCCACGACCTCTGCGAGGGCGGCCTCGCCGTCGCGCTCGCGGAGATGTGCCTCGCCGGCGGGCTGGGCGCGACGCTCGACGTCGCGAGCGTCCCGCGCCCGGCCGGCCTCGACGACGACGCGATCGTCCTCTTCTCCGAGAGCGCGCCGCGCTACCTTCTCGAGACGACGTGGGCCGACGTCGAGCGCGTCGAGAAGGCGCTCGCCGGCGTGCCGCACGCCGTCGTCGCCACGCTGATCGAGCAGCCGCAATTCGTCGCGACCGGACTGCGGCCCGGCCCGCTGCTCAATCTCCGCCTCGCCGACCTCACGAGCGCGTTCCGGACCGGACTGGGGATCTGAACCGATGGCGCAGCCCAGGGCCCTGGTCGTCCGCTCCGCCGGCACGAACTGCGACGCCGAGACGGCGTTCGCGTTCGAGAGCTGCGGCGCCCGGGCGACGATCCTGCCGGCGCTGCCCTTCCTCGAGCGGCCGCAGCTGCTCTCCGACTACCAGATCCTCGCCATCCCCGGCGGCTTCTCGTACGGCGACGACATCCTCGCCGGCAAGGTCTTCGGGCTCGAGCTCGCGCACCGCGCCGGCCCCGAGGTCGTGAAGCTCGTCGAGCGCGGCGGCGTCGCGATCGGCATCTGCAACGGCTTCCAGGTGCTGGTCCAGATGGGGCTCCTGCCCGGGCTGGCGGCGCCGTTCGGCGCGCCGGAGGTCACGCTCACCGACAACGACGTGAACCGCTACCAGGACCGCTGGGTCCACCTGCGCGTCGTCACCGACCGCTGCGTCTTCCTCGAGAAGGGCGAGCGCCTCTTCGTCCCGATGGCGCACGGCGAAGGCAAGCTCGTCCCGCGCGACGAGGCGATGCGCCGGCGACTGTTCGCCGACGAGCGCGTGGCGCTGCGCTACGTCGCGCCCGACGGGAGCGACGACCCGCCCTTCCCGTGGAACCCCAACGGCGCCGTCGACGCGGTCGCCGGCCTGGTCGACCGTACCGGCCGCATCCTGGGCCTGATGCCCCACCCCGAGCGCCACCAGTTCCCGTGGCAGCATCCGACCTGGACGCGCGACGGGCTCGCCGACGTGCCCGACGGCCGCAAGCTCTTCGCGCGCGCGGTGCGGGCGGTCTCGTGAAGGACCCCGAGCCGCTTCGCCTCAAGCCCGAACAGCTGCGCTGGCGCTGCGACCCTGTTGCCTTCGCGACCCTGCTCGGACCGATCGACGAGCTCGACGCGTTCGGCCAGGAGCGCGCCCTCGAGGCGCTCCACTTCGGGCTCGAGCTCGAGTCGCCCGGCTACCACGTCTTCGTCTCCGGCCTCGCCGGCAGCGGCCGCGTCGCGATCGTGCGCCGCCTGCTCGAACGCTTCGCCGACCGCCAGGCGATCGTCACCGACAAGGCCTACCTGCACAGCTTCGACGACCCCTCCCGTCCGCGCCTGCTGCAGCTCCCGGCCGGGCGCATCCGGCCGTTCGCGCAGCGCATGCACGAGCTCGGCGCCGAGATGCTGGCGCGCCTCGAGGCGGTCGGCGAGGACGCGCAGCACTGGAAGCGGCGCCGCCGCCTCGGCGACGCGCTGACCGAGGCGAGCACGCGCGAGCTCGAGCAGCTCGCCGACGACGCGCGCGCCGACGGCTTCGCGATCTTCGACGTGAAGGAGCACGGCTACACGCGCCCCGCGCTCGGCATCCCGCACGAGGACGAGGTCTTCCCGGTCGAGGCGCTGCGCCTGCTGGTCCAGCAGGGGCGCATCGCGGCCGAGGAGGCCGACCGCCTCGAGGAGCGGGCGCGCCCGCTGCGCGACCGCGTCGAGCGCGTCGCCTTCGCGCTGCGCCGCTCAGCGCGCCGCCTCGCGCGCGAGCTGCACCAGTTCGACCGCGACCAGGCGCGCACCGTCGTCCACCCCGAGCTCGAGGAGATCGCCGCCGAGTTCGCCTACCCGCCGGTGCGCGCCCACCTCGAGGCGCTCGAGCGCTGGATCCTCGACCACGTCGAGGCGACGCGCGCGGTCGGCTTCACGCGCGCGCTGCGCAAGCGCCTCGCGGTGAACGTCCTGGTCGACGCCTCCGCGCGCCACGAGACGCCGATCGTCTTCCCCGCCTCGCCGACGCTGGCCGACCTCTTCGGCACGATCGAGTCGCGGACGACGCGCTCGGGCTTCGCCGTCGCCGACCACCGGCGCGTGCGCGCCGGCTCGCTGCTGCGCGCCGACGGCGGCTTCCTGCTGCTGCGCGCGGAGGAGCTGCTCGCCGAGGAGGGAGCCTGGTCGGCGCTCAAGCGCGCGCTCAAGCTCGGCCAGATCGAGATCCCGCCGCGCGAGGCGCAGGCGCTGCCGGTCGCGCTCAAGCCCGAGCCGATCCCGCTGCGCGTGAAGGTGGTGCTGATCGGCGACCCGGGCCACCTCGACGCGCTCGAGGCGAGCGATGCGGAGTTCCGCAAGACCTTCAAGGTCGTCGCCGAGTTCGAGGACCCGATCCCGCGCACGCCCGCCAACATCGCGCGCCTCGGCGCCTTCCTCCGCAACGTCGCAGAGGAGGAGCGCCTGCCGCCGCCGACCCCCGAGGCGCTCGCCGTCGCGGTCGAGGCGGCGGTGCGGCGCGCCGGCTCGGGCGGGCGCCTCTCGACGCGGCTCGACGTGCTGCAGGACCTCGCTCGGGAAGCCGCGCTCTTCGCGCAGCGCGACGGCGCGCGCGCGACCGACGCGGTCCACGTCGACCGCGCGCTCGCGGCCGCGCGGCGGCGCGAGGACCTGATCGAGCGCGAGCACCTCGACCAGCTGCGCGACGGCACGCTGCTCATCACCGTCGACGGCGGGCGGATCGGGCAGATCAACGCGCTCACCGTCGCGACGTCCGGCGACCACTCCTTCGGCCGGCCGTCGCGCATCACCGCCACCGCGTCGGCGGGCGACCACGGCATCCTGAACATCGAGCGCGAAGTCGAGCTCTCGGGCGACATCCACGACAAGGGCGTGCTGATCCTCGCCTCGTTCCTGCGCGAGCGGTTCGGCCAGGGCCACCCGCTCTCGCTGTGGGCATCGCTCTGCTTCGAGCAGAACTACGGGCCGATCGACGGCGACTCCGCCTCGCTCGCGGAGCTCTACGCGCTGCTCTCGGCGATCGCGTGGGTGCCGCTGCGCCAGGGCATCGCGGTGACCGGGTCGGTGAACCAGAAGGGCGACATCCAGCCGGTCGGCTCCGTGAACGAGAAGATCGAGGGGTACTTCGACGCCTGCCGCCTGCTCGGGCTGACCGGCGGCCAGGGCGTCGTGATCCCGCGCCGCAACCTGAGCGACCTGATGCTCGCGCCGCGCGTGGTCGAGGCGGTCGCCGCCGGCCGCTTCCACCTCTGGGCCATCGACCACGTCGACGACGCGCTGCAGCTGCTCACCGGGCTCGCGGCGGGCGCGGCCGACGCGGAGGACCGCTTCCCGCCCGGGACGCTCAACGCGCGCGTCGCGGAGAACCTCTGGTTCCTCGCGGAGATCGCGCGCGACTTCAAGGCGGCGCACGAGACGACGGCGTCGCCGCCCGTCGCGCCCTCGTCGCCGCCCGTCGCTCCGTCGCCCCACGGCCCCGTGCTCGGGCCGTCCGACGGCGCGACCGAGCCCGGCACGGCGGAGCCGCCGCGGCCGTGAACCGGGCCGTGCTCTGCTGCATCGGGGCGAACGTCGTCGCGGGCACCACCTTCGTCGTCATGCGCCGCGCGCCGGGCGGGCTGCCCGACGTGACCTTCACCTTCTTCCGCATGGCGCTCGCGACGCTGCTCTTCTTCGCGTGGGTGGCGCGCAAGCGCGAAGCGCGGACGCCCTTCTCCGCGCACGACCGGCTGCTCGCGCTCTGCGTCGCGCTGCCCGGCTGCGCGATGCCGCTGCTGCTCGGCCTGCGCGGCGTCGCGCTGTCGACGCCGGGGAACGCGTCGATCCTCGCGCTGCTCGAGCCGATCGCGATCGTGCCGCTCTCGTTCCTCTTCCTCGGCGAGCGCTCGCCGCGGGTGCGGCTCATCGGCCTCGTGCTCGGGCTCGCGGGCGCCGCGCTGGTCGTCACGGCCGAGGTGGGCAGCGGCGACCTCGCCTCGAAGACCCATCTCTCGGGCAACCTGATCCTCGCGCTGCAGGGCGTGTTCTGGGCGATCTTCACGGTCGCAGCGAAGCCGCTGCTCGCGCGCCACTCGGCGCTGCGGGTCAGCGCCTGGATCACGCTGCTCGGCACGCTGGCGTGCGGCGCCGTCGCCCCGCTCGAGTGGACGTCGCTGCGGCCCGCGTCGCTGGCCGGCTTCGCGCACCTGCTCGGCGTCGTCGACGCGCCGGAGGCGACGACCTTCGCGGCGGCGTTCGTGGCCTCCCTGCCGGCGATGGCCTTCCTCGCGCTCTTCGGCAGCTTCCTCTCGGTCCTGCTCTGGAACGCAGGGCTGCAGGGCGTCGACGCCACGAAGATGGCGGTCTACATCTTCCTGCAGCCGGCGGTCGGCCTCGTGCTCGACGCGGCGTGCTTCGGCGAGACGCCGGCGCCGCGCGCCTGGCTCGGGTTCGCGGCGATCCTGGTCGCCGTGCTGCTCGTCTCGCGCGAGCCGGCGCCCGCCGCCGCGCCCGTCAGCTGAGGCCGGAGCGCGCCAGCCATTCGCGCAGCAGCGCGAGCGGCCGCGGGAAGCCGATCGGGTGGACGGCGCCCGCGACGACGCGGCGGTCGGGCGCGAGCAGGAAGGTCGCGCGCTCGCAGATCCCCTCGCGCCGCGCGACGCCGAACGCCGCCGCGAGCGCGAGCCGAGGGTCGGAGACGTGGGTGAGCGCGCCCGCGTCGAGGTCGCGCAGGAAGCGGCGCCCGTGCTCCGCCGCGTCGACGCTGACGACGAGCAGCGGACGGCGCGGCGCGCCGACCTCGGCCGCGGCGCGCGCGAGCTGCCGGACGTCCTCGCCGCAGACCGGCGCGTATGCGAGCGGCAGGAAGCAGACGAACGCGCCGGCCGCGCGCGCCGCCTGCGCGACCGCGTCGTCGAGCGGGAGCTCCGGCGCGATCGCGCCGGCCCCGAGCGGAGCGTTCGCCGTCACGCGTCGGCCACTTCGAGCGGCGCGCCGCCGAAGCCGATCGGGTGGACCGCGGGCGACAAGCCGAAGCGGCGCGCGAAGCCCTCGACGACGTGCGCCTGGAAGGACTCCTCGCAGCCGCGCCGGACCACCGCGAGCGCGCAGCCGCCGAAGCCGGCACCGGTGAGGCGCGCGCCGTAGCAGTCGGGGTGGTCGACCGAGAGCTCGTGCAGCGCGTCGAGGCGGTCGGTCGAGACCTCGTAGAGGTGGCGCGACGACTGGTGCGACTGCCCCATGAGCGAGCCGAACTCGAGGAGCTCGCCGGCCGCGAGCAGGGCGCGCGCGCGCTGCACGCGGGCCACCTCGCCGACGACGTGGCGCGCGCGCTTCCACTCGACGTCGGTGAGGTCGCCGCGCGCCGCCTCGAGCTGCGCCGACGTCACGTCGCGCAGGCAGGTCGCGCCGGGCGCGGTGCGGCGGATCTTCGCGAGCGCCCCCGTCGACTCGTCGACGCGCCGGTTGAAGCTGCCGCCCGCGAGCTCGCGCCGCGTCATCGAGTCGAGCATCATGAACGACATGCGCTCCGACGGGAGCGCGACGTAGTCGTGGCTCTGGTCCTTGCAGTCGAGCCAGAGCGCGTGGCCGGCGCGGCCGAGCGCGCTCGCGAACTGGTCCATGATCCCGCAGCGGACGCCGACGAAGCGCGTCTCGGCGCGGTGGGCGAGGCGGCCGCGCTCGAGCGGCGGGAGCGCGATCCCCTGCGTCTCGGCGATGGCGGTCGCGGTCGCGACCAGGATCGCGGCGCTCGACGACATCCCGGCGCCGGGCGGGACGGTCCCGCCGAACGCGAGGTCGAGCCCGCGCAGCCGCGCGCCCCCCTCCTCGAGCGTCACGCAGATCCCGAGCGGGTAGGCGGCGAAGCCCGCCGCCGCGGCGTTCGGCGGGGCGTCGAGGTCGAAGTCGTGCGCTCCGGGGAAGTCGAGCGAGACGGCGCGCAGCCGGCGGTCGGCGCGGACGCGGGCCGCGACGAAGACGCCGCGGTCGACGGCGACTGGGAGCACCGGACCGCCGTGGTAGTCGACGTGCGCGCCGAGCAGGTTGACGCGGCCGCTCGCGAAGAAGAGCCGCTCGGGCGGACCGCCGCCGCCGAAGCGTTCCCGGAAGAACTGGCGGACGCGTCGTCCCGTCGCGAGGTCCATCGCGTCAGCATCGGCGGCGCGCGCGGGCCGATCAACTTTGACTTTGACAAGCCGCGGGCGAGCGAATTAGCGTGCCCGGTCCGGCGCAGGTCGCGAGGCGCCATCGGTGGTGGGTGTAGCTCAATCGGTTAGAGCACCAGACTGTGACTCTGGGGGTTGCGGGTTCGATTCCCGTCACTCACCCCATTTCCCGATGGGCGCCGCGACCCAGTCCCCGACGGGCGTCGCAACGTTCCTTCGCCGCGACGGTCGCGCAGGCTTGCATGGAGTCCGCGGGGCAGTAACGTGCTCCGCTTCGTTTCGCGCGCCCGTAGCTCAACTGGATAGAGCATCGGGCTTCGAACCCGAGGGTTGCAGGTTCGAGTCCTGCCGGGCGTACCACTTCGTTCCGCGCTTGGACGTGCAGCGGGCGGAAGCCATTGGGTGCGATCGGCGGCGCGCGTGATCGATCCAGACCGACAGGACCGCGACCCGCCGACGACACCCGACCCACGACCCTCCGAGATTCGCGCGCCCGCGTAGCTCAGTTGGTAGAGCAGTTGATTCTTAATCAACGGGCCCTAGGTTCGAGTCCTAGCGCGGGCACCACCCTCTCCTCCGCCGATGCGCCCAGCGCGGGCGACGCTACTACCTGCGCGCTCCTCCCGGGCCAGGCGCCCTCCTCCCCCGATCTTCACCGTAGTCGTCTCCGGACCGGGCCCGTCCGCGCGATCGCAGTTCGTTCCCAGGAGTACCGACCCTTGCAGTCAGCGCGTCTTCTCGCGGCCGTCGTCGTTCTCACCGCAGCGATCGGCTGCAACCGCTCGGGCACCCAGGCCGGCGTCCATGGCGTCGCCACGATCTCGGGAATGGTCTCCGACCCCGCGCGCCAGCAGATCTACCTCGCCGACGCGTCGGCGGGCCGGATCCTGGTCTTCTCCGCCTCGGACGGACACCTCGTGCGTCAGGTCGCGGTCGGCACCTCCATCGGCGGCATCGCCGTCGACCACTGCATGGAGCGGCTCTTCGTCGCGGTGACGGGTGCGAACCGGATCGACGTCTACGACTGCGACACGTTCACGCGCGTCGGCGTCCGCAAGATCGGCGCGCCGCTCTACGCGCTCACGGCCGTCGGCGACCGCATCGCGCTGGTCGCGTCGACCGGCCTCTTCCTGTTCGACCCCGCCACGGGCGTCCTCCAGGAGATCCGCGACGAGATCTCGACCGATGCGCTCCTCGCGAGCGACCGCGAAGCCGAAGCGCTCTGGATCGCCGACTCCGTCGAGGGCGCGACCGCGATCTCGCGCATCGACCTGGCGCAGTCGAACTTCCCCGAGCTGGAGTCGCCGGCGGAAGACCTTCCCGGGACACCGGTCGGCATCTCGCTCTCGTACGCGGGTGACCGCCTCTTCGTCGCCGCGACCGGTTCGGGCGGCGTCCATGTGCTCGATGCGGGCTCCCTCGTGCTCGACGAGATCGTGCCGAACCAGGGGGAGCTCGCGGAAGCGGGCGCCGGCCTCTCCGCCTTCTGCGTCAATCCGACCTCGACGCGCCTGTACTTCTCGCGCGGCGACACGGTGATCGAGAGCGTGAACCTCGACCTGCACGCGCCCGGCGCGACGCACGAGGCGGACTTCGACGTTGTGGTCCGCGGCCTCGCCATCGGCGCCAATGCCTTCACCCTGTTCTGCCACGAGAGCGACCGCAGCGTGCGCTCCTACCAGCTCTTCGACGTGCAGCTGAACGGCCCCGGCGCGGTGCGCCAGCAGCGGACCTACACGGCGTCGCTCGAAGGGGCGCCCAACGCCGCCTGGTTTCTCTTCGCGAGCGGCGACCCGGGCTACATCTACCTCGATCCGCCGACGTCCGTCGACCCGCGCTTCTTCGATCTCGCGCTCGGCGCGGGCTTCCGCGTGGTCGGCTTCGGGAACCTCGGCCCGTCGGGTCTCGCCACGGTCACCGGCAAGATCCCGGACGGTTTCACGGAAGAGGCGACGGTGATCCTGCAGGCGGCGGTCCTGCAGCAGCCCGGCCGCATCTTCGCCGAGGTCAGCAATCCGCTGGTGACGCGCTTCCTGGACGCCGACTGCTCGAAGTGACGGTCGCAGACGCGTCGCCTGCACGACGCACGCGCCGCTGCACACGCGAGGCGCTGCAGGCGCAGCGCTGTACGCTGCGCTGGTTTTTCGCAGAATGCGCCGCGCGCGAGGATGGCGGAACTGGCAGACGCGCCGGGCTTAGAATCCGGTGTCCGCTCTGGGGAAACGGCCGAGACTGCTAACAGTTCCGCACGCCGGGACGAGGCGCCCCCGGGGACGTCGAAGGTCGTGTGCACCGACGCGCACCGACCGACAGACGCCGGGTTGCGCGAAGTGGTCGACTGCTGGCCGACGCTGCCGGAGGCAATGCGCGCGGCGATCGTGGCCCTCGTGATCGCGAGCCGGCCAGCATGAGCGGCTCGGAGCTGGCCGCGTCGTCGTGCGAGGCGCGACGGTTCCTGCCGTTTCAGATCGCGCCCCCATTCCGCAGGTCGAGTTGCGTGTCGTGGCAGCGACTCGTCAGAGTGTCGCCAGCGATGCGCCGACCCGTGCGGCCGACCGTCGGCACGGCTTCGACGTGGCGACCGTCGGTGCATGGATCGCGAGCACTCCACCCCCACCGGAGGTCCCCCTATCCGTAGCTGGTCGCGCGCGCCGAGGTCGGTAGGAGGTAAGCGCAGGAGATCGAGCGGGCTCCCAAGATGCTACGGATAGGGGGACCCCCGGTGGGGGTGGAGTGCTCGCG
>Ga0105340_1001509_pt1 | contig 10366 bp, 7 predicted proteins | sample EasRivMeERMLT700_FD_89676 | JGI IMG/M metagenome (GOLD analysis project Ga0105340, IMG submission 89676) | Soil microbial communities from meander-bound floodplain in the East River, Colorado, USA - East River MetaG ERMLT700 | ecosystem: Environmental > Terrestrial > Soil > Floodplain | place... | reverse complement strand
CGAACGCCTGCATATCCGCGGGCGGATTGGCGCCAAGCAACGGATCGGCGAGGCCGCCGAATTGATTGAGCGCGGCTTGCAGGTCCTTCGCGTACTGCACGAGGGCCGACAGTGCGCAATCATCGAAAGCCGCGCCGACGCCGGGCACGTGTCCCTTGGGCAGGATCGCTTGCAACTCCTGCGTCAGATGCGTCCAGGCGACGAACGATTCGTTCAAGCGCTTGACGGCGGCGCGAATCTTCTCCGCGGACGAACCGGCGACGAGCGCCTCAATGCACTTGGGTGGCAGATTCGCGCAGTCCATCTCCTGAGCGAGATCGTGCGTTTCAACCGCGTGCCGGGCGGCGCGTTCGGCGGCTTCGATGTCCGTGTCGAGGCCTTTTTCATATCGGCCCAGCAACTTGCTCCGTTGTGGCTGTTCCGTGAGCAATTTCGCCCGGTCCGCGTGTAGTTGAGCGCCGACTTGCATGTCGTCGGCGACGGTCTTCGGAATGTCCTCCATCGGCCGGCACTTGGCGATGGCCCGGCGATCCTTGCGATACTGCCAGCTAAAAATGCATAGCCAGTTGCGATACCAGCTCTTGTACGCTTCGCCGATGCGGATCAGGTCGAGGTCGAACAGCTTCTCGTCATAGGTTTTCAAAAGGACGGCGCGATTCTTCTTGTAGCGCAAGAATGCTTCCTTCGACGACGTGATCGACTCGAGCGCGTCCTTGGCTTGCTGGCGATTCTCAAGCCAGGTCTTGTCCGGCAGCGCATCGCTGATGCCGAAATTGGCGAGCCGCAGAAAGGCACGCAGCGCGCCGAGTGACGGATCGAGTTTCTCCGACCCGGAGGGGAGAGGGGAGGATGCGGCGCCGATCGCGAGCGGCGCGTTGAGCCATTTCTCCAGCGTGCGCATTTCGATCAGCCAGCCTGGCACGCGCTTCTGCGTCTCCGCGGTCCAGGCGCGGAGTTTGTGATGCTGCTTGAGAAACTCCGCGCCGCGCTCGTCGCCGGGACCGAGCAACGCCGTCGCGTGTTTCCATGCCTCGTCAATTTTCGCGGCCGTGCCTTGCGGCTGTTTCCAGAGCGTCACGCCGTATCGATCCGTCAACGGCTTGCGAGTTTGGCCCAGGCGCTGGTACTGGTCGGCGCAATTCTCGAACTCTGCGATAAACGCGGCAAGGTCGGGCGTCGTCAACCAGCTCGCCAGCGTGTTCGCCGGGCGCTTTTCCAACAGATCGCCGAGCTTGAGCAGGTCCGCGATCGAGCCGCGCACGCCGAGCGCTTGCGCATATTGATCAGCCGCCGTGCGCAACTTGTCGCCGCGGCCGCGAATCTTGTCGATCAGGCCGACGATCTCGTCGCGCAGTTGCAGCGTGTAGCGGTCGGCCTTGAAGCCGCGCCAGGGATAATTCTTATCAGTGCGGATGTGCCAATGATGTTGCAGCCGTTGGAGGAGTTGCTTCAATTCGTCAAGATGGGCGGCCGAGAATTCGGCCAGGCCGAGCTTCGAGCCGGCGTCGGCGAGCGGCACCATCGGCACGTCCTGCCAGCGCGGCAACTCGGCGAGCGCGTCCCATACGCTCCGCTTCATCGGCTCGCGCTTCTGGTGCAACGCGTGCATGTAACGATTGAGCTGATCGCGGCGGTCCTTCAAGCGCGCGAAGTCAGCGGCGCTCGGCTGTGGCTGCGGCGGCAGTTTTTCCTGATAGCAGCGGGCCAACTCCTTGATCACCTCGCGCTTGTTCGCCTTGTGACTGTGAAGCTCCAAACAAAATTCGCCCAGCCCGACGTTGCGCAGGCGATTGTAAACGACTTCCAACGCGGCCATCTTCTCGCTGACGAAGAGGACTTTCTTGCCGTGGGCGATTTGATCGGCGATGAGATTGGCGATCGTCTGGCTTTTGCCGGTGCCGGGCGGGCCGATGAGGACGAAGCTCTCGCCGCGGGCCGCCGACTCCAGGCACAAGCGCTGGCTGGCGTCGGCGTCGAGGATGTGGAAGGTTTGCTGCGGATCGTGGCGCGTATCAATGTCCTTCTCCGCGAGCGGCTCGATGCGCGTCGTTGTCGGCGGCGCGCCGGCGAGCGTTCGCACCAGCGGATGCTCTTGCACGCGGGCGGCGTTCTCTTGCAAATCCTGGAAGATGACGCCCTTGAAAAACGAAAACAGCGTCAAGACGACGCTCGGCCGCACCTCCCAGCCGGGCAAACCGGTGATGGCGGTTTTGACTTCATCGAGATACTGCTCCGGCTTTTTCTCGCTCCAATCCTCCGGAGGCACAGGCAACTTGAATTCAAAGTCCTGCTTCAACCGCGCCGCCAAGGCTGGGTTGACAATCGGATCGTCTTCGATGGCGCTGAGCTGAAATGGATCCGTCAACGAGCGCCGCTCCAGCTTCACCGGCACGAGCAGGATCGGCGATTGAAACACCTCTTCCGCCTCGTCGCGCCATTCCAGCCGGCCGAGCGCGAGAAAAAGGATGTGCAAGCCGCGCTCGCGAAAGTCGGACAGGGCGCGGCGATAGAGATTGGTCAAAATCTTGAGCACGACCGGGCGTTCCGATTCCGTCGTCACGAGTTCATTGACGCGCGGCGCCGGCGGCGCTTCCGGCTTGGCGATGTTCTTCGCGGCTTCCGGTGGATAGTGAAATGACCAGCTTTTTCCCTGAATAAGGAGATGTTCGTATACCTGCGCCAGCTCCGGCTGTACGATTTCCAGATAAGACGTATGGTTCGGCTTCAAGCTCAGGAGCGGATTGCGGCGAGTCAGATCGATCAGGTTATTGCGCCAGCGCGACAAGGCTGACGCGACAGTATCTTGGGGAGTTGCCATACGCTCTCTCGGGACCGGGCGTGGAATTTCGCACAGCATTGTTGTAGTCAAATGAGCATCCAGTATAATCACGCCTCCTGTGAATTGTCAGGAAATTTGGTAGTGGGTCAGTTTCAAAGTAGACCGCACACTCCGTGTGCGGAATTCGGCACACGGAGTGTGCCGTCTACTAAACTGACCACTACCGGAAATTTGGCCCCGGTTGTTTACGTCTAGCGCTCGCCCGGTCCTGCGAGCGCTAAACGTAAACAAGCAGAGACTTCATCCATGCCAAACCCATTGAAACACGTCCCCCCAACCACCATCCTCACTGGCTGGGACTTCTCGACCAGCGGCGTCAAATGCCTCGCATTCGACCTCGACGGCAACACCCTCGCCGACGTGCGTTTGCCGACCGACCTCTGGAGCAAGGGCGGCGTCAGCGAGTTGAATCTCTTGCAACTCGAGGGCCAGGCCCGCGGAAGCGTCCGCGCGATTGCCGATGCGTTGCGAGCGCTGGGCAGACTGGCCGACTGGCGCGCGGGCGGCATCTCGGCGACGCATCACACGTCGGGCCGCATCGATGCCGCGCACAACCAGGTCCGCCGCGCGATCTGCTGGAACGACGCGACGCTCGCCAAGTATCACGCCAAGGGCATGGAACGTCTCGGCGGCCCGGACAGGGTGCGCGAACTCATCGGCGGGCCGTGGGCGATTCGTTACAGCTTGAGCCATCTCGTCAAGGATGAAAAGCACCTGGATAACAAGGACTGGCAACGCACGGCGAAGATTCTCTCGCACGGCTCGCTCGCCGCGGGCTATCTCACGGGCAACTTCGACGTCACCAGCGTTTCCTGCGCGGCGTCGAGCGGCATCATGGATTTTCGCACCGGCCAGTGGTGCAAGGCGATGCTCGACGCGATCGAATGTCCGGCCCGGCGCGAACTGGCGTGGAAGCAGTTGCCGAAAATCATCGATCACTTCGAGCCGATCGGGCCGTTGCACACTTCAGTCACACAAGAAGCGGGAATCGACGCCGCGAATGCGCCGATGATCTTCCCCACTTCGGACGATCAGCAAGCCGGCTTGATCGGCGGCGGCGCCGTGGACGCGGGGCAGATGGCGATCATCCTGGGCACGTCGGCGGTCGTCAACTCCTCGTCGGCGCAATTGCCGGCGACCGACGACCTCGACGCCATGCGTCTCAACTGGAGCACATATCTCTGGATGCGCTGCTACAACAACGGCGCGTCGTTCTTGAATGAGATTGTAGGTGAAAATCCCGATTGGACCGCGCTGGAAGACGAAGCGAGCGACGTCGCTCCCGGTTGCAAGGGGACGCTGGTCATGCCGTTCATCGTGCCGGAGCCGTCGCTCGGCGTCAAGAAACGCGCGTTCCGCTGGAAGCCGAAACAACCGAAGAAGGATGGCGTCCGCTTCCGCGCCGCCCTGGAGGCGCTGGCGTATCTGATTGCGCTCGGCGTTCGCCAGCACGAGGCCGCGGGACAAACGATCACGCGAATCAGCGTCTCCGGCGGCATCGCGCGCAGCCGGCTGATGTGCGAAATCCTGGCCAGTGTGCTCAATCGGCCGCTCGAACTCCTGAACTCCGACGAAGGCCCCGCCCTCGGCGCCGCAGTGACGGCGCTCGCGGCCATGGAGAACCACCTGCGGCAACAAAACGGCGACGCCGCGGATTACACCGTCGGCGACGCGGTGAGGCAGATGGTCAAGTTTCGCGCGACCGTGGAGCCGAACGCGGAGTGGGCGGCGGCGTACGAGAAGGGGTTGAAAAAGTTCGAGAAAGCGATCGGCGGCAAGAAAGGGAAGTGATCATTGCGACCAATCGACGGAGACCAGGCCGGGGACTTGCTTGAAATCGCGGGCGTTGCGCGTCACGAGCGTGCTGCCGTTCTCGAGAACGATGGCGGCGATGCGGAGGTCGTTGCTGCGTACGTTGAGCTTGAGTTTTCGCAACGCCATGTAGCGATTTATCGACGGCACGTCAAAACTGAGTATTTGAAACGACGCGAGGAATCGCGCGGTGTTCGCTAGTTGTTGATATGCGTGGGCGGTTTGGTCTATGGTCTTGGCCCTCCGCACAAGCGTGTACCAACCGGTCAATTGTTCTTCAATGGTGATTACCGAAGTCGCAACGCCCAACGATGCATGAGTAGCGGCGTTCTTTTGAACAATCGCGTCTCCGCGCTGGAACAACGTCAACGTGTCCGTATCCAACACGAAGGCGCTCATGGGCCATTATCGTCCTTGTCAACCTGGTCGCGATATTCTTCGATCGCCTGTTTCCATTCGTCAAACATGGGATCGTCCTTGAACATGCCCGCATATTTGAGAAACGGATACTCTTCAGGACCAATCTCAAGCTCGAGGAGTTCAGCCCCGGCTTTCAATCGAGCCTGCACTTCGCTCTTGAGTTTGGATAACGCTTCTTCGCGGGTCGCGCCCTCGACGGTAACCGGTACTGGTTGCCCGCCCGTGGCGCGAAAGCCCTTGCCGTTCAACGGTTCGACTAACACGGAGATTTTCATGATCGCCCCTCCAGAATTGCCTGGCGCATTCTATCAGAGATCCCCGGCTCACGGAATCCAACTCGCCTCCGCCGTCACGCTCGCGCAAAACTCCGCCAGCAGCTTCGCGGCATTGTCGAGGTCCTTCAAGCTCACGACCTCGACGGGGCTGTGCATGTAACGATTCGGAATGCTCAATAACCCCGCGGCGACGCCTTCGCGCGTGAGCTGGATGGCGTTGGCGTCGGTGCCGGTCGCCTTGGGGACGCCGCGCGTCTGGATGGCGATCGACTGCGACTTCGCGGCGGCGACCAGGCGTTCGTGCACGTGCGGATTGATGTTCGGGCCGCGAAAGACGACCGGGCCGGCGTTGATCTTCGTTTCGCCGACTTGCTTCTTCTCATTGCCCGGCGTGTCGGTCGCGTGGCACACATCGACCGCAACGCCGACGGCGGGGTGAATTCCGTAGGCGCTGGTCGTCGCGCCGCGCAGGCCGATCTCTTCTTGAACCGTTGACACGCAAAACACCGCCGCTTGCAGGTTGCGGCCCTTGAGCAATCGCAGCGTCTCCATCACGGTCCAGACGCCGACCTTGTCGTCGAGACCGGGCGAGGTGAACAGGCCGTTGCGCATTTCTTGGCAGCCCAACTCGACCGTGATCGTGTCCCCCAGCGCGATCAGCGATTCGGCCTCCGCACGGTCCTTGGCGCCGATATCGACCCAGATGTCGATGAACTCCGGGATCTTCTTTTTCTCCTCGGCCGTCAGCATGTGCGGGGCCTTGCGCGACACGACGGCGGGGATCGGCCCCGACTTGGTCCACACGCTGAGCCGCTGGCCCAGGAGAATCGGCATGTCCCAGCCGCCCATGGGCTGCACGTACAGAAAGCCGTCCGAGTCGATGTGCTCGACCATGAGCGCGAGCTGATCGCAATGCCCCGCGAGCATGATGCGCGGCGAGCCGTTCGGATTGAGCGCGGCGATGACGTTGCCGTGCACGTCGGTGCGGACGTCGTCGGCGAGCGGCCTGGCCCACGTGCGGACGACTTCCTGGATGCGTTGCTCGTAGCCGGACGGGCTGGGCGTGTGCAGGAGGTTCTTGAGAAACTCGAAGGAGGGTTCGTGCATGGCCTGACCTTTCTTGTCAGTTTAAGAAACCATGCGAGCATTGGACACAATGTAGTCATCACGCTCCGCGTGATGGAGTTGGACAGCATTCGCAGACGGCCAAATTCGTCCGTGAGTTCGCCGAACGTCATCACGCGGAGCGTGATGAGTACATTGTCAATCGAATCGAATCGTCGCGGGCAGCTTGCGATTTGTCGGCGGCAACGACTCCGGACGTGGTTCGAAGCGAGGTGATTGCGGCCAAAGCGACGGCAGTTCCGGCGCAATCAACGACGGCACGTTGTCGATCTTGAGCGGCACTCGCATCGGCTTCACCAGGTCGCTGACGAACAGCTCGTTGCGAATCGCCGTCAACTCGATCATCGCCTTGAGTCGCAGCTCCGCGCGAAAGGCGATTTCCGCCGACGGCACCGGGCCCCACAGCGTCGCCACGCGGTCGCGCACGCTGACGCTGATGTTCCACTTGGCCAGTTCCGGATCGTCCGCGAGCAATTTGCGGGCCTGGATCGTCGCGCGGACATCGCGCATCGGATCGCCGCCGATCCGCGCCGGGCCGGCCTGGACCAACGACGACATCGCCATGAAAGCCAACACCATCGACCAACAAAGAATGCGCATGACAATTCACCGCAACAGGCTCGTCCCTGAGATGAACTTGGGATTACCGAGGAGGCAGACGGGAATGAAGCCTCCTGGTGTAATTCTTGCAACATGCTTACGGAAAGGAAACCGGCGATGCCATTTTTCGCCGGAATTCGTCGGTTCATTACGGTAAGATGCGCCTTGCTTGTCGATTGAATCGGGTCTTGGATTTGTGTGATCCGAGCGAACGGACAAATCGCTCAAGTGCCCCGTTTTTTAGTAGGTGCCGCGAGCCGAGCGGCACCGAGCGACAAGGTCCGGCTCGGCTCGCCGGACCTGCCACGATATAAAATGGACAAATATACACTATAATAGAGTTCATCCATTTCAATGGTGCATCCAATGCTCGATGACCTCCAGCGAGATGACGTGACGACGACCGTTGACAAGATGGTCGAGGAGTTACTCGACGCAGCCCACCTCACCGCGCCGCCGATCGACGCCATCGCGCTCGCGCAGCAGCACTTGGACATGATCGTCGTCCTCGATCAGCGTCAGCCGCAACGAGGCCGGGCGCAGCGCACGCTCGGCAAGAAGCAAATCTATTTGAAGCCGGAGCCGCGCGTGGAACGGCATCAGTGGACCGTCGCCCACGAAATCGGTGAGCACCTCAAAAGCGAATTGCTAGAGCGTCTCGGCATCGCACCGCAGGAGGCCCGCGCCATGCTTGGCGAATCGCTGGCGAATCTATTCGCACAACGTTTACTCGTGCCGAGTTGTTGGTTCCATGCCGACGCCAAAGAGCATGATTACGATTTGCTGCAATTGAAGCAGCGTTACGCCACTTCGAGCCATGAAGTGATCGCGATGCGCTTTCTCGATTTGCCGGCGCCGTGCGTCGTCACGATCCTGGACAACGAGAAAATCACGCGGCGCCGCTCGAATGCGTGGTCGATTCGCAAGGAGCTGTTGCAGATCGAAAAGGAATGCTGGCAATTCGTAAACACGCAGAGCAAGCCGAAGACGTTGCGCGGCGACGAATGGACCGTACAAGGCTGGCCGGTGCACGAGCTGGACTGGAAACGCGAAATCCTACGCAGCGTGCATGACTGACGATTGAACCACAGATGAACACGGATGAACACGGATGGGGAGAGTAAGAAAGACGATCTTTTTAGAGCATGGACGCGCCGATTTTCGTAATGCCTCAACCCATTCCATCTGTGTCAATCTGTGTCCATCTGTGGTTCTCTCTGAATTTATTGCGCCGGCGCCTGGTACGACTCCTCATACGGCTGGATCACGACGAAGCCGTCCCCCTGGAACTTCATCTGGAACGATTCGCCGCTGCCTCGGCCGAAGAAGGTCTTGAAGCTGATGTCGGTCTTCAACTCCGGCACGAGATTGCCCGACCAGGCGATGGTGGCGTTGGGGTCGGTGAAGACGGGACGATTCTCCGTGACCGGCAGCGTCACCGGATCGTAGTGCGACGTGAATGCGACCATGCCGGTGCCCTCGACGCGGACGTTGAAGATGCCGCCCGAGAGCATGCCGGCGATCGATTTCAACATCTTGATGTCCCACGTCAGCGTCGGCTCGAAGGCGAGGACGTCGTTGCCGTTGAAGCAGATCGCGTCGTCTTCCAGTTGCAGGATGGTGACTTTCTTGCCATAGTCGGCAAGATACAGGACGCCCTTGCCCTCGGCCTTGGTGAGCTGCATGCCTTCGGCGGTGAACATTTTCTTGAGGAACTTGCCGAGGCCATGCTCGAGGACGCCTTCGCGCGTGAAGGTGATGTTGCCGAGGTAGGCTACCATGGAGCCTTTCTTGGTCCAGATCATGCCGTTGAGATGGACTTCGAGGAGGCGATCAGTCTCCATTTCGAAAACGCCTTCGCCGCGGTCTTTTTGGACGCTTTGTTTGCGGAATTCTTCGAGGGAGTAGCGGCCCATGGGGGTGGCTTTCTGAAGAAGCCCCGGGGTGAGGTACTCCGAACCCTGGGGATGATGCGAGGTATCCCCGGGGTTCGGAGTGCCTCACCTCGGGGCTTGCTGTGATTACTAACCGGTGATCCGCGTAAACGCCTCGCCCTCGTTCACGGTCGCCCGCTCCGGCCGCCCTTGATGGCGATAAATGACGCGCGTGTGATCGAGGCCCAGAATGTGCATGATGGTCGCATGCAGATCGTGAACGTGCAGTCGATCGTCAACCGCATGCAAACCCATTTCGTCCGTCGAGCCGATGACCGTGCCGCCTTTGACGCCGCCGCCGGCCATCCACATCGTGAAGCCGTACGGATTGTGATCGCGGCCATCGCCGGCCTCGGACTGCGGCGTGCGGCCGAACTCGCCGCCCCAGATGACGAGCGTCGATTCCAGCAGGCCGCGGCGTTTCAAATCCTTGAGCAAGCCCGCGATCGGCTTGTCGCTGCCGCGGCAATTGGCGGCGTGATTCGTTTCAATATTGCGATGCGCGTCCCACTTGCTGCCGGAGCCGTGATAGAGCTGCACGAAGCGCACGCCGCGTTCGACGAGTCGGCGGCCAAGGAGGGCCATGCGGCCATAGGTCGCGGTCAACGGGTCGTTCATGCCGTAGAGGTTTTTCGTCTCGTCGGTCTCCGTGGCGAGATCGACGGCTTCCGGCGCCTGCGCTTGCATGCGATAGGCGAGTTCGTAACTGTTGATGCGGGCTTCGAGATCGGATTGTTGCTCGCGCGCCGCGGCGTGCTCTCGATTCAGTTGGTTCAACAGATCGAGCCGGCCGCGTTGCTGCTCGGGGCCAATGGACGCGGGCGGATTCAAGTGATAGATCGGCTCGGCCGTCGGAAGGATGCGCGTCCCTTGATAAACGGCCGGCATGAAACCGGTGCCCCAGTTGCGCGGGCCGTTGTTGACGCTTGCTGCATTGTCTTGCATGACGACAAACGCGGGCAGGTTTTCGTTTTCCGTGCCGAGGCCATAGGTGACCCAGGCGCCCAGCGACGGCCGACCACCGATGATGGAGCCGGTGTTCATCTGACTGACGCCGTTGGAGTGATTGAGGCCGTTCGCCCAGCACGAACGGATGACGGCGATGTCGTCCATGCAGGTCGCGATGTTCGGCAGCCAATCAGACACCCACAAGCCGCTCTGCCCGTGCTGCGCCCAGCGGCGCCGTGACGGCAGGATCGGCGAATAGAATTCGCCCATCGGCGTGATGACGGGCCGAAAGCTGTCGGGGATGCGTTGCCCCGCGAGCCGATTGACGAGCGGCTTCGGATCGAACGTATCGATGTGGCTCGGGCCGCCTTCCATGAAGCAGAAGATGACGCTCTTGGCTTTCGCGGCGAAGT
>Ga0105340_1001508_pt1 | contig 10372 bp, 5 predicted proteins | sample EasRivMeERMLT700_FD_89676 | JGI IMG/M metagenome (GOLD analysis project Ga0105340, IMG submission 89676) | Soil microbial communities from meander-bound floodplain in the East River, Colorado, USA - East River MetaG ERMLT700 | ecosystem: Environmental > Terrestrial > Soil > Floodplain | place... | reverse complement strand
AGATGATGTCGATGAAGTAGCTGAAGAGATACGTCGAGTTCGGCGCGGGGCGGCCCATCGATTTGGCCATCTCATCGCCCTGGCCTTGCACCCATGTCTTCAAACCGGGGAACGCGGAGTAAAGCAGCTCTTCGAACCAGCCGCTTGGAATGTACGTCGGCCGCACGAAGCAGGCGATCGCGATGGCGATCGGAAACTCGAGGACGCCCGTCTGGAACAAGACCGGCGCGATGATGCCGTTGAAGAAGCCGCCGATCATGCCGCCGAGCGACATGCACAGGAAGTACTCCGTCAAGTGTCGCGTAGACGGCCGATCCTTGGCCAGTTCGCCGTGACAGGCCAGGGCGTTGGCGAAGAAGCCCGACATGATCAAGCCCGTTGCGAAGAACGGATCGAAGGAACGCCGGAGCACGATAAACGTCAGGATCAAGATGCCGAGCGGCTGCAAGACGAAGATCGTCGCGTCGTGCAGCGTGTAGCCGCCGCCGAACGTGAAGACCACCTTGCCGGTCCAGAACTTCAAGTACACGAGAATGAACGACAACAGGTACAACGACAAGGGAATGATCCACACCAGCGGGAACGGCGACAGATCGGTGGAGACGTAGCTCGTGACGCCGAGCATGAGGCTCGAGGGCACCGCGGCCAGGAGGACCCAGCGGATGCGGCGCCACATGGTCATGGGCGCGTTTGCGCCGAAGGCGTCGTCCGCGTCCTTTCGGACGGAGGCGGGCTTGTCGTCGTCGTCGGCCTTGCCGCCGACTTTCAGGCCTTTTTTGCGCTGGATGCCGCGTGGCCCGCCGGGCGCGGGGCCGGATTTCAGCGCGGTGCTCGCTTCCGCCGCGGGCACGGGGGCCGGAGGCGGAGCGTCGGCCGTGGTTTCCGGACTGGACGCCGCGGCCGCATCCGCTGCCGCTGCTTCCGCCGCGAGGACGGAATCGGGCGGCGCGACCTTGTAGATCGTATACGCACAATAAATAATCAAGACCGCCAACGCGACGTAACCGAAGAACCAGATCTGCGACTGGTTTTGCAGAAACGAGAACGGCTCGATCAACACCGGATAGAAGAAGAGCGACAGCAAGCTGCCGAAGTTGCTCGCCGCGTAGAGGAAGTACGGATCCTTCGACGTCTCATGGCCGCAGTAGCCGAACCATTTTTGCAAGAGCGGAGCGCTCGTGGACACGACGAAGAACGGCACGCCGATGATGATCGCCAGCATGACGAGCGTGTCCACGATCGGATTGGCGCCCGGCGGCGGCGACCAGTTCTGGACGTAATCGTACATCGGAAACGCGAGCATCATCACGATCGGAATCGCGAGCAGCCCGCAGTGGACCATCAATTGCTGTCGAAGCTTGAGCTTGGTTGTCACCGAGTGCGTGTACGCGTAGCCCAACAGAAGCACGGACTGGAAGAACACCATGCAGGTATTCCAGACCTGCGGCGTGCCGCCCAGCTTAGGGAGAATCAGTTTGCCAACGATCGGCTGCACCAGGAAGAGCAGGAACGCGCTGACAAAGATCGTGATGACAAAAATCGGCAGGGCCAAGGGCCACCTCCAGGACATCCAATGTAAATATTGACCTCGCCCCTCGTTCGCACCCAGCGGCGGCGAGGGTTTTCACGTCGCGATTATTGCTTGCAGCGGTTCATTCTAGGAAAAGAGCGAGCGGGCGGGCAGTACCCTGTGTGGCAAAGATAAGCCCAATGGGTGAGGTATTCCGATCCCCGGGGTTCGGAGTACCTCACCCCGGGGCTTCTTCAAATTTCAACGTTTTCCGAGCGGCGGACAGATGATCGCGACGACGCGCTCGCGCCCCGCTTCGGCCGTCACCTGCACCGTCACCGACATGTCCTTCTTGACGGCGTCAAGCTTGCTCGCCTTGCCGTCGATCGTGACCGACACCTGCGGATCGAGCGTGATCGCGTCCGCAACCAATCCCGGCTCGTCGGACTTGATCGTCACCTTGTCCGCCTCGACCGTCTGAATCTGAGCGCTCACCGCATGGCCGACCATTTCAATTTGCTGAGCCTCCTGCCGACCGTCGCCGAGCTGGTGGACGATCATGCTGACGATCATGCCGATGTGCAGGTCGGCGAGCTTCTTTTCCTTGCCGCCGATGAGCACCTTGGCGCCCGGCTTGAGCTTCATTTCACTTACGGGATCTTTGCCGTCGATCTTGAACACTTGAACTTCCTGAGTTTCGGAATCGACCTTGCGCAGAATGTATCGGCTCGGCTTCTCGATCCGATGCTCCAGCGGAACCTTGAGAGGAATCTTCTTGACATGCGCGTCCGCCGACGGCATGAACGAAGCCACGCCGAGGCCCAAGAGCGCGATGACGCACACGACGGCGGCGGCGACCTTGATCTTGGTCCAGAACATCGCATGAACGACCGCTTCCGCCAGCGATGCGGCCCGAGCCGAGCCATTCGATGAATGCGCGAGGCGCGACGCGGACGCGACGAGCGTTTCCGGCAATTCAAGCGACGTCGCCTCTTCCGCCAGCAGCATCGCCAAGAAGCCCGGCGTTACGATGAGTCGATGCCGCTGCAAACGTTTCGCGAGCATGGCGCGGGCGCGGGCCAGGCGGCTGGCGACGGTGCCTTCCGGCAAATGCAAGAGATCGGCGACTTCGCTGCGCGTCTTGCCTTCGAGATCGCAAGCCACGACCACCACACGGTACTTGTCCGGCAGCCGGCTCAATTCCTGATCGAGCACGGGCCGCAATTCCGTCCAGAGTTCGTTCGTCGCTTCCGGTTTGGGCATAGCGTGCTTCTTTTTCTCGTGATTGCGCCGCCGGGCCGCCAGCTTGCGAGCTTCCAGTGCGGTGCGATAGGCGACCCCATAAAGCCAGTTGCCCACCATGTCCCTGGGCTGAATCGTGGCCGCCTTGCGAACGAGCACCATGAAAACGGCTTGAAAACAATCCTCGGCATCGTGGCGATTGTCGAGCACTCGTTGACAAACGCCGAGCACCATGGCCCCGTGTCTACGGACGATCTCCGCGAACGCCGATTCGTCGTGGCGCTGGATGAAGCGGTCGAGCAGGCGACCGTCGCCGGACTCAACCGGGTGAGCGCGAGAATGAACGGGCGCGAGCAAACGCGGGTGAACCTGACCGTCGCAAATGTTTGTCATGTCGTTTGCCTCGACCAACATTGGCCACATTCGTCATCGTATATTGGACGCTTGTGGCGCGATTGTTCCAACTAATTTCATTTGTAGCGCACGACTTCGATTTGCCGTTTCGTTGATTCGTTGCATAGACCCCCCAAGCCAAATGCAATGAAACTTTTTTTTTCAACATCATGCAACGAAACGACGCAACGCATTTCCAGACCAAGGTTTGTGCCAAAATAAATTACTTGAATTCTACTCGGAGTCAATCGTCCTCGAAAAACGAAACGGAAAGGGCCAGTAAAACTGCATGCAGATTCGCGGCCCGCTGGGCGCTTGGCATCAATAATACGTTGCTACCTGCGTCGCCACGGCGCAATCCACGGCATGACGATCGGATTCAGCATGTTCGAATAACTGTCCGTCCAGACGGCGCCCGGCATCGGCACGACCTCCTGCCAACGTTCGTCCAGGACCTCCGGACCGCGCCCCGGGAACGCCATCGACGCGGCAAACAGAGGTGAGTTGATTGGCGACGCGTTAAAGCACACCATGTCCACGGCGAATCGATGGATGGTTTTTTCCTTTCGCTCGCCGTCCGTGACGACTCGACCGGTCCACGCCTTGCGAAGTCGAGCCGTCTCCAATCGCAGGCCGATGGGCGGGCCGCCGTTGGCGTAGGTTCCCTTTTTCGAACGCGGCTGCAAGACGACCCAGTCCGCGGAGAAGCGGTCGGGATGATCGCTGCCATAAGTGTAATCGGGACAATAAAGACAATCGCAATCCGTTTCCGCCGCGATCGCCGCCAGCACGCGTTCGATGCGCACATAGCGGTTGGTGGTGTTGAACAAGAGCACGCCGCCGTCGGCCAGTTTGGTCAAATAAAGCTCGACCGCGTCCTTGGTCAACAGGTGCACCGGGATCGCGTCGGAGCTGAACGCGTCCAGCGCGATGATGTGATAGTACTTCTCCGGCGCGTCCTTGAGCTTGAGCCGGCCGTCGCCCAGCTTGATTTCCACGCGGGCGCCGCGCTCGATGGCGTCCTGCACGAAATAGAACGTTGGATCTTGCAATTTGGGCATCTTTTGGCGTTCCGGGTGCCACGGCGGAACGTAGCCGGGCACCACGGACAGGTTCTTGACGAGCGGATCGATCTCAAAGAAATCGACGTGCTGGAACGGCTTCGCATAACACGCGAGGATGCCGGTGCCCAGGCCGAGCACCGCGAACGGCGGCTCGGACTGCGTGTTCGACAGCATGGCCGCGATCGGGAAGTCGCCGCACGCCAGGCCGAACATCGACGCGGGCATGCGAAAATCGGACATGCCGTTCATGTCCGTCAGCGGCGTCGAGACCGGCTGCGAATCCGCCCAGCCGAGCTTGTAGAACAATTCCGCGACGCCGTTGCGCTCATGGAAATAGGTGATCGGCTCCCGGCGTTTCCGCAAAACGACGCTTTTGTTTTCCGGTAGATCTTCGCCCCACGGATCGAGTTGCTTGAAGTGAACAATCTGCCGGCCGTGGTTGATGCCGCCGTGGATCAGCGTGCGATAGATTTTCTGATCCTGGGCAGAGTATTGGCGATGCCAGTTGCCGTGTTCGTCCTTTTTGTGAAGCTGATCGCCGGTTTCGCTGATGACGGGATACGGCTGCTTCTCCCAGTCGGTCTCGCGAACGCGCAGCAGTCCAAAGAAGCCGCGGCCTTCATAGAGGTACGGCTCCCGTTCGTAGATGCCCCAGGCGAGAAAGAGAGCGCCGACCGACAAACCGAACCGCACCGGCCTGAGCGACAGGGCGAGCGCGATGACCACGAGCGCCGCGAGCAAATACGTCTTGCCCAGCCAGAAGAACTGCGGCGCATACTTCTCGCGATACCAGAACGCGAGGTAGCACAAAATGAAAATCGTGAGCGGGATGACGAAGTCGAGCGCGTAGCCGAGCGGGGTGTTCTTCTCCATGTTGGAGTCGCCCGGAATCAAAGTCTTGGCCTGATCGACGAGACTGGAGCGCAGCAAGCAAGCAAACGCCATGGCGGCGGTGTATTCCAGAATGCCCCACTGAAAGAGAATCGGCGACACGAGCGCGTTGAACAGACCGCCGAGGACGCCGCCGAGCGACATCCAGAAGTAGAACTCGGTCAGGTGTTTCGTGCTCGGCCGATCCTTCGCGAGTTCGCCGTGGCACATCAGCGTCGTCAAGAAAAACGCCAAGAGGTGCATGACGAACGTGAACGGCGTTTCGTATTCGCCGATGCGGAAGCCGAACAGACGCTCCGGCAATGCGAGGTTGGCGATCATCTTGAGGACGAGCAAGAGCAGCACGCATGGCTGCATGAACATGACGATCATGTGCGGCGTGCCGGTCCAGACGACGGGCCAGCGTGAAAAGACGAGGATGAACGTGAGCAAATACAGGGCGAGCGGGATGATCCAGAAGAAGGCGACCGCGGCGATGTCGGTAGTCATGTAGGTCGTGACGCCGAGCATCAAGCTCGACGCGGCCGCGGCGAGGCCGACCCAGCGCAGGCGGCGAAGCGGCGTGATTTCATCGTTCGGCGGCGCCTCGACGGCGACGGTATTCGCGGCCGGCGTCGCGGCGCCGGTTTTTGCAGCCGGCGTCGGCGTCGCCATGCGGGCGCCGCGCCGCTTGGGCGACGAAGTGATCGCCGTCGCCACCGGCGCCGGCGTCGGCGCGGGCGCGGGGGCCGGCTCCGGCGGCGCGGCGGGCTGTTCCGCGGTCGCCGTCTTCTCCGCCAACGATTTCCAAACGACCAGCGCGCAGCCGATCACCATCGCGACGAACAATAGGTACCCCGCCGTCCACAGATGCACTTGCGTCTTCACGGTCCCATCGCCGTCCGGCGGCGTCACCATCAGCCATGGTTCGATGATGGTCGGATAAGCCAAAAGCCCCAGCATGCTGCCGAGGTTGCTCGCGCCGTAAAGGAAATACGGATCCTTCGACGCCGGGTGGCCGGTGTGGAAGAACCATTTTTGCAAGAGCGGCGCCGTCGTGGACACCATGAAGAACGGCAAGCCGACCATGAGCGTCAGCTTCCAGAGCAGCGAGAAGATCGGGTTCGATTCGTCCGGCGGAATCCAGTTGCCCAGATGAAACGGCAGCATCAGAAAAAGAAACGGCGAGAAGAGCAGGGCCCCTTGAATCAGCACCTGCCGCCGCGTCGGTTGCGTCGTCGTCAAGAGATGCGTGTAGCCGTAGCCAACTAAAAGGACGCCCTGGAAAAAAACCATGCACGTGTTCCACACCGCCGGCGTGCCGCCGAGTTGCGGGAGGATCATCTTGCCGATCATCGGCTGCACGAAGAACAAGAGCGTGGCGCTGACGAAAAGCGACAAACTGAAATACAGGAGCAAAGGGCACCTCCGCACGGTCCGGGCAGGGTACAGCTGGCCTGGGTATGGAACAATCTATGGAAGGCAAAGTGCCGAGAAATGTTAAAAATTCGCGATTTGCCGCTTGCGGCTTCGCGCTCGCGCGACATCATGCGATCGCAAAGCCGCAAGCGGCTACACCTGCAGCACCCCCGTCTTGAACGCTCGCCCCTCGTCATGCCGCGTCGCCACCGACAGCGCCGTCAACAACGCCGCCCGTGTCTGGCTCGGCTCGATGATCGCATCCACCCACAGCCGAGCGGCGGCGTAGCGAACATCGGTCTGCTCCTGATAGTTCGCCTCGATCTTCTTGCGCAGGTCGGCCAGTTCATCCGCGTCGGGCTCATGACCTTTGCGTTTGAGCGCATTGATCGTGATGTCCAGGAGCGTCCCCGCCGCCTGCTCGCCGCCCATGACGGCATATCGCGCCGTCGGCCACGCGAAGATGAAGCGCGGATCGAACGCCTTGCCGCACAGCGCGTAGTTGCCGGCGCCATACGAGCCGCCGAGGATGACGGTGAGCTTCGGCACGACGCTGTTGGAGATGACGTTGACGAGCTTCGCCCCGGAGCGAATGATGCCGGCCTGTTCTGAATCGCGGCCGACCATGAAGCCGTTGACGTCTTGAAAAAAGAGGATCGGCACGCGCGTCTGATTGCAATCCATGATGAAGCGCGCCGCCTTGTCCGCGGCATCGACGTAAATGACGCCGCCGAACTGCAATTCCCCCTTGGGCGTCTTCGAGCGTTTCTTCTGATTGGCGACAACGCCGACCGGCACGCCGCCCAGTCGGCCGTAGCCGCACACGAGCGTCGACCCGAACTCGGCCTTGTATTCATCAAACGGCGCCGCATCGAGGATGAACGGCAACAGATCGCGCACGTCGTATTCGTGCCGCGGATCGCCGGTGAAGACCGACTCGATATTCTTTGGCGAGCCGGGAGCGTCAGCGACCGGAGATTTCGCCGCGGGCAACAATTCAATCAACCGTTTAAGCCGCTCCAAACACGCCGGCTCGTCCTTCTCGCGGAAATCGATCGTCCCGGAAATCTGCGCGTGCATTTTCGCGCCGCCGAGATCTTCCGATTCAACGGTTTGGCCGATCGCCGCTTTCACGAGCGCCGGCCCCGCGAGATAAAGTCCGCTGCCTTCCGTCATCAACAGCTTGTCGCACAAAACCGGCAGATACCCGCCGCCGGCGACGCAGTTGCCGAGAATCGCCGCATACTGAGGAATACCTAGCGCCGAGATGACCGCGTTATTGCGAAAGATGCGGCCGAAGTCGTCCTCGTCGGGGAAGACCTCGTCTTGCAAGGGAAGAAAGACGCCCGCCGAATCGACGAGGTAAACGAGCGGCAGCCGATTGTCCATGGCGATGCGTTGTGCGCGGAGCACCTTCTTGGCCGTCATCGGAAAGAACGCGCCCGCCTTGACGGTGGCGTCATTGGCGATGATCATGACCTGCCGACCCGCGACGGTGGCGATGCCGGTGACGACGCCCGCGGCCGGGGCGCCGCCCCAGTCGGCGTACATGTTCCACGCCGCCCACAGGCCGAGTTCGAAGAAGTCGTCGGTGAGTTTGGCGATGCGCTCACGCGCGGTGAGGCGGTTTTTTTCGTGCTGGCGTTTGATGGCGGCTGCGCCGCCGCCGGTGCGGATGACGGCTTCTTCGCGGCGGATTTCATCGATCAGAGCCTGCAACGGCGTAGCGGGCATGGCGATGGCTTCCTTACTTTGCCCAGTTCTCGACCGTTAAGCCCGAGATGGTCAACAAATCGTTGTCGCTGCTGACAACGATGCAGTCCCCCAACGTTGCGGCAATCGCCGCGACTTGAATATCGATTTGTTGGATCGTGATTCCGCGTCGTCGCAAGTCAGCGGCAATCAACCCATACTGCTCCGCCGCAGCCTCGTTGAACGGCCACAACACGACGCCGCTTAATGCCTGCCGAATGTTCTTCAGATTTCGCTCTTTGGTTTCGCTGAGTTCGATGCCGTAGTAAAGTTCGCCAACCACGGGCAGGCACGTGCCAATTTTGGCGCCTTGTTGACGAGCAGCGCGGACACGAACACCAACGCCACGGCGGCGATTCGCGAAATCGCTAAAGATCCCCGTGTCGAGCAAGTAACGCTTCACTCGAACATCCTAATGAGTTTCTGGGTTCGCTCTTCCGATTTCGATTTGTCGTATTCCTTTTGTTCCTGTAATGCCGCGCGCCAGACAGCTTCCTCTTCCGGTGTCATGATCGGTTCTAACGAGTCGTACCATTCAAGCCAGCGCGCGATGGCCTCCGGCGTATCGACCCAGTCTTCTTCGCGCATTCCCAGATTGAGCGATGCAGTCATGGGTTCGACAAGCACATCCGTATCATCCGGCCAATCGGCCGCGTGTTCGAGTACGATCTGACCTTTACGGTATTTGCCTTTAATTGCGTTCATTCGTCCTCCAATCTCGCTCACTCCGTCCACACCTTGCGTTGCCGCGACGATTGAATGCCAAGCATCTTGCGATATTTCGTCACCGTCCGCCGCGCCACCGGATAGCCGGATTCGGAAAGCTTCGTCACCAGATCCTCGTCGGAGAGCGGGGTCTCCTTGTCCTCGACGCCGATGATGTCGAGCAGCTTTTGCTTGATCGTTTCCCACGCCACCTCTTCGCCGCTCGCCATCGTCGTGCCGCCGCCGAAGAAGCGCTTGAGCGGAAAGACGCCGCGCGGCGTTTGGGCCCACTTGTCATCGACGGCCCGGCTCACCGTCGTCACGTGCACGCCGACGATGTCGGCAATCTGCTGCATCTTGAGCGGCTCGATGTTCTCGGGGCCCTTGTCGAGGAACGCGCGTTGATGTTCGATGATCGCCTTGGTCACCTTCTTCAAAGTGGAACGCCGCTGCTCGATCGCGTCGATCAGCCATTTCGCGGACTGAATCTTGCGCTGCATCCATTCACGCGACTTGGCGTCGAGGTTCTTGTCGCGCAGCATCTCGAAATGCTTGCGGCTAATGTAAATGTTCGGCGTCCAGTCATCGACGAGGCGGATGTCGTAGTCCCCCTGATCGTTCTTCTCGATGATGATGTCCGGCACGACGTACTGCACGTTATTCGTCGCGAACTGCGCCCCGGGCTTCGGATTGAGGTGCTTCAAAACCTCGATCGCTTCGTGGACCGTCTTCAGATCGTAGCCGGACTTCTTCAGTATCACCGGCAAGCGATTGTGCTGAATGTCCTCCAGGTGATTGGTGATCAAGGCACGCACGACATCACGGTGCGGCGTGTCCTTGTTTACCTGAAGCAGCAAGCATTCCTTGTATTCGCGTGCCCCGATGCCGGGCGGCTCCAGATCCTGCAAATCCTCGAGCGCTTCCTCGACCTGGTGCAGCGTTATGTCCTGGCCGAACGATTGACGAATGTCTTCCAGCGGCGTCGTCAGGTAGCCGCGCTCGTCGAGGTGCGAGATCAGGTAACGCACGAGATCGAGATTGACGATCTCCGTGTCGGCGTAGGCGAGTTGCTCGTTGAGATAATCCTGAAGCGACTGCGGGCGGTCGGCCATGTTCGCCATCGCGTCGTGCTTCTTGTCCATGGCCTCGGCGACATAATTGGCGGACGGTCTCGATTCCTCGTTGAAGTAATCTGCCCAATCCTCGTTGAGCGCTTCCATGCGTTCGAAATCTTGCTCGGCGCTCTTGGCGTCGATCACCAGCTCGACTTCGGGCGCCTCATTTTTCGGGGCTTCCTGAACTTCCGGCACCTCGACCGCTTCGCCCAGCTCGGGTTCGTTGGGGTACCCTTCGTCGTGAGCGCCGGGTTCGCGTAATTCGAGGACGGGGTTTTCTTGAAGCTCGTGTTCGATCCGTT
>Ga0105340_1001506_pt1 | contig 10389 bp, 10 predicted proteins | sample EasRivMeERMLT700_FD_89676 | JGI IMG/M metagenome (GOLD analysis project Ga0105340, IMG submission 89676) | Soil microbial communities from meander-bound floodplain in the East River, Colorado, USA - East River MetaG ERMLT700 | ecosystem: Environmental > Terrestrial > Soil > Floodplain | place... | reverse complement strand
AGGTCAGCGGCGTGAGGCCGGTGGCATCGAGATTGATTCGGTAGTAGTGCTGGAAGTAGGGATCCTTGCCAGCATTCATGCCGCCGGCGCTGAACCACAGCTGCCGCTTCTCTTCGTCGACCTTGATCACGTGGCGGACCGGCCACGAGCCTTTGGTGATCTGGTTCTTCACCGCGCCGGTGGCGCCGTCGATCAAGTAGAGGTGGTTCCAGCCGTCGCGCTCCGACATCCAGACGACTTCCTTGCCGTCGGCGAGGTCGAAGCGATAGCGCTTGCCGGCCTGCAGCGTCGCGGCGCTGCGGTTGTAGTAGAAAAACGTCTTCGGCTCTTCCGAGATCACCGCGCGCGCCGCGCCGGTCTGCGCATCGATTTCGATGACGCGAAACACCTGGTGGCCGCGCTGGTTGTATTCGAACGTGAAGCCGCGACTGTCCTTGCGCCACACCAGATCGGACATGTCGAACGCATTCGGGAACAGGCGCGCGTCGATCGCGATCTCCTTCTGGCTGCGGACGTCGAAGAGCACCGGCTGCTCGAGGTCGAGCAGATCGCCGGGCTTCGCGTATTGCGCCGCCCAGTGCTCGGGCTGCAATTGATCTTCGGGCGATGACGCGACGTAGTGGACGAGGCGCCGATACCCGGGACGAATGCGATAGGCGGCGACCTTGGTCGAGTCGGGCGACCAGACGAGCGAGGCGCCGTCGTAATAGTTGCCTTCGGAGCCGTCGGTACTGAGCGCCATGCGCTTGTCGCCGCCGAACGGGCGAATCGCGACGTTGTAGTTGTCGATGAACGCCATCCATTTGCCGTCGGGCGACATGCGCGGGCGGGGCGTGACAGCGGACGTGTCGCCGCGTACGGGCCCGGTGATGCCGCGGCGGATCTCTCCGGGCGGCGGCACGTCAGGCGTGCGGCAGGCATAGTCGGCGAGCGTGCAGGTCCAGCGCGAGCCGTCGATGGTCATCTCGATCGCGCTCAGCGCGTCGTTGAAGGTGAAGTTGTTGAAGGGCAGCCGCGTGCCCGAATAGGCCCGTCCCGAGGCGCGCGACAACGCGTCGGCAAGGCGCGTGTGATCGAATGCCGCCTGCTTGCGCTGCGTATCGGCGTCGACCATCACGAACTCGAAGCCGTTGGCCAGCGATCGCCGGTAATAGAAGCGGTGCGTCGTCCCGACCCAGGTCGGCGTGTCGGGGACGAAAATCGCCGCCGATTCGTATTGCTGCCGCAGGGATTGCGCGCGCTGGTAATCGGCCGCCGTGACTTGGGCCTCAGAAGGCGTAGCGATAAACACCAGGGCCACAGAAAGCACAGAAAGCGCAGAAAGTTTTTTCATAAACTACGTCCCGTGAGACGGATCGCCTGTGTAGCAGGCATTGTAGCCGCACTCGTCGCCACGAGTGTGTCCTCTGCACAGTCCCCGGCAGCGGCTTCGCTCGACGCCGCCGCGGCCGCGGCGGCCAAATTGCCGCGGTTGCGCAGCCTGGTCGTCAGCCACAAAGGGACAATCGTCCTCGAGCGCTACTTCAACGGCGCGCGGGCGGCGCAGGCCGCCAACATCAAGTCGGCCTCGAAGAGCGTCATCTCGGCGCTCGTCGGCATCGCGATCGGCAAGGGCCACATCAAGAGCGTGGACCAGAAAATCGTCGACTACTTCCCGGAGCTCGCAAACGATCCCGAGCCGAGGAAGCGCGACATCAGCATCGAAGATCTGCTGACGATGCGATCGGGGCTGGAGTCGACGAGCGGCCGGAACTACGGCGCGTGGGTGCAGAGTCCGAACTGGGTGCGCTTCGTGCTGCGGCGGCCGCTGATCGATGAGCCGGGTAGGCGTGTCGAATACAGCACGGGCAGCTCGCACCTGTTGTCCGCGATCGTGACCAAGGCGACGAAGACGAGCACGTGGCAGTTCGCGCAGGACAACCTGGCGAAGCCGCTCGGATTCACGCTCGCGAAATGGACCGCGGATCCGCAAGGCATCTATTTCGGCGGCAACGAAATGTCGATGACGGCTCGCCAGATGATCGCGTTCGGCGAGCTGTATCTCAACGATGGAAAAGCCGGCGATCACCAGGTGATTGCGAAATCGTGGATCGATCGCACGCGGGTGCCGCGCGGCCGATCGCGATGGGGCAGCGATCGCGAGTACGGCTACGGCTTCTGGATTCGCGAGTTTGCCGGCCACGACAGCTATTACGCGTGGGGCTACGGCGGGCAGTTCAGCTTCATCATCCCGGACACGGATCTCGTCGTCGTCACGACGTCGCGATCCGACGTGTCCCGAGAGCGGCGCGATCACAACGACTCGATCTATTCCATGGTCGAGCAAGTTGCCTCTGCCTTTTGATCCACCGATTAACACCGATTCTGCGGTTCGCTGGCCCGGCCTACGGCCGGGCGGCGCTACGCGCCGCAGGTCGGATCAGCGGGACGAAAAATGAGTCTCACATTGTCATCTGGACGACTCATTTTTCGCCCCGTTGATCCGACCGCGTGCCAGCGAACCGCGGACGGACGGCTGCAAGTAATCGGTGACCTAATCTGTGGATCGGCTTTTTTTCGTACTTGACATTGTATTAATGTACTAGTACAAGTGGACTCGTGGCAGTGGTCTCCATCGACCCGCGGGACAAGACGCCCATTTACGCGCAGCTCGAACGCGGGCTGCGGGCGGCGATGGCGACGAGCCGGCTGCGCCCCGGAGATCAACTGCCCACCGTCCGCCAGCTCGCGGTCGAACTGAAGATCAACGCCAATACCGTGGCCCGGGTCTATGCGGACCTCGAGCGCGCCGGCGCGATCGAGACGCGGCGTGGGGTCGGGTCCTTTGTCACGGCGACCGCCGAGAATGCGCGGCCGCCCAAGGAACATGAAAAACGTCTGCGCGCGTTTGTGACCCGGGTCCTCTCCGAGGCCGGCAGCCAGGGATTCAGTGTCGAAGAAGTGGTGGAAGGCTTGAGGGAGGAAACGTAAATGGCCGTCATGGCATCCGTTCGTCGAACGCAAGAACCCATGATCACGAGCAATGGGGCGAGCCTGAACGTGGTCGCGGTGGCGATCTTGCTGGTCGCGATTGGGACCGGCGCGGCGGTGAGCGCCATCCTGCGGAATCCTATTCCCGTCATCGTCAGCACGCTGATCGGCCTGCTCGTGGCGCCGTCGCCGAAGATCGCGCAGCAGTGGGAGCGTGCCATCGTCCTGCGCTTCGGCCGCTACGTCGGCCTGCGCGGGCCCGGGCTGTTCTGGATCGTGCCTTTCATCGATCGCGTGTCGTCGGTGATCGATCAGCGCACGATCGCCTCCGGCTTTGCCGCCGAGCAGACGCTCACCGCTGACACGGTGCCGGTCAACGTCGATGCGGTGTTGTTCTGGATGGTGCACGACGCCGAAAAAGCTGCGCTCGAAGTGCAGGATTACGCGCGCGCGGTGGCGTGGGCCGCGCAAACGGCGCTGCGCGACATCATCGGCCGCACCACGCTGGCCGACCTGCTGCGCGGCCGCGCGCAGATCGAGGGCGATCTGCAGAAGCTGATCGACGAACGTTCGAATCCGTGGGGCGTCACGGTGTCGTCGGTCGAAATGCGCGACATCGTCATTCCCGGCGCGTTGCAGGATGCGATGTCGCGGCAGGCGCAAGCCGAGCGCGAGAAGCAGGCGCGCATCATTCTCGGGCAGGCCGAGCTCGAGATCGCGGCATCATTCGCCGAGGCGGCGAAGTCCTACGAGGACAATCCGACGGCGCTGCACCTGCGCGCGATGAACATGCTCTACGAGGGATTGAAGGAGAAAGGCGCGCTGATGCTGATTCCGAGCAGCGCCGTCGAATCGATGGGCATGGGCGGGATGCTCGGCGCCGCGGCGATGCGGCAGAAGTCGTTGGTCGAGCCTGGCAAGAACAGCTAGAACCAAGGGTTCCAAGGGGTTCCAGGGGTTCCACATGGTTCCAAAGGTTTGGTTCTGTTGGGTTCCAGCGGTTCTTGTACTCGCGTTCGTCGGTGCCGTGAGTGCACAGCCGCCGCGGTTTGCGTCGGCGACGATTCAGCCGAGCACTGCCGCTGAGGGCGACCGAGGCGGATCGACGCTGGGTCCCGGTGGGTCCTTCGTCGGGAAGAACGTCACGCTCAAGCAGCTGATTGAGAACGCGTATCGGCGATTTGGATTCGATCGGCGTGAAGTGGCCGGCGGTCCCGACTGGGTAGCGACGGATCGATTCGATTTGAGTGCGCAAGCCGATCGCGATCATGTCGTCGACCCGACCGGATTTCCAGCTGAGACGCTGCGGATGGTGCAGCGCCTGCTCGAGGACCGTTTTCAGTTGCGAGTCCGGCGCGAGCCTCACGAACGGCCGGTTTACTCGTTGGTTGCAGTTGCACCAAATGTTCCCGGGCCGCGCTTAACCCCTTCGGCAGTGGATTGCGCCTCGGAGACGCTTGCGCAGTCGCGCGATGATCGAACCGCACAACCTCAGTGCGGACCGTCGCCGTATCCAGGACGCCTCGTGGCTCGCAGCGTCACGATGGCGGATGTGGCGAGTTTGCTCACGCCCTATCTCGATCGGCCGGTGATCGATCGTTCCGGTCTTCGCGGCGCATTCGATGTCGATCTCGAGGCGATTGAAATCAAGCCGAAGGGGCCATTCGGTCCGAGCTATCGGCCCTCCGATACGAAGGAGTCCCTCTTCAACGCCATCGTCTCGCAACTGGGGCTGAGCCTCGAGAAGGCTACGGCGCCAATCGAGATTCTCGTGGTCGAGCACGCCGAGAAGCCGGTCGAGGCTCAAGGGGCGCAGGCGGCGTGGCGGGATCCGTCGCCTCACCAGGTGCGGTTCATCGACGTCGAGCCGTCGGTGCGATTGGAAGTGCTCGATTGGGGCGGATCAGGTCCACCCCTCGTGTTGCTCGCGTGCTACATCAGCGCGCACACGTACGACGAGATCGCTCCCAAGCTGACGAATCAGTTCCATGTATACGGCATCACGCGACGAGGTATCGGTGCGTCCGATAAGCCTGCTACCGGTTATGCCGTGCAGCAGTCGGCAAACGATGCGATCGAAGTGCTCAACGCGCTGAACGTTCAGAAATCAATCCTGGTCGGCCATTCATGCGCCGGCCAGATCCTCACGATGGTTGCTGCGCGTCATTCCGATCGACTGCTCGGGCTCGTCTATCTCGACGGAGCGACCGACCCCACGATGACCGCCGCAGACGTTGGTTCGCCGACGCCAGATCCCACAACTCTGCCGTCAACGATCAAGCCTCGATCTGCGCCTGACCACACTTCGTTCGAGGCACTTCGAGTTTCCCAGCGCCGCGATAGAGGCTGGGCCTTTACCGAAGCGGAACTACGTCAGCAGTTCGCCACGAATCCTGACGGCTCATTGGGTGAATCGCTGTTGTCTCCCACGATTCGCCGTGCAATCACTGTGGATGCCCGCGTGAAGCCGGATTATTCACACATTCGGGTACCAGTGCTGGCCATTTACCAGAAGGACCCACCGTTCGAACAGGTGCGCGCCAATTTCCTGATCAGGAATGAGCAAGAGCTTGCCGCATTGCGCCAGGAACACGCGGCGACGCGCGCGTTGTACGTCAGGTGGCAACGGGATCTTCTCGCTGCCGTCCCCACCGCTCGAATCGTCGAACTAGAGGGCGCGAGCCTTTACATGTTTCTGTCGAACGAGGCAGACGTCATTCGCGAAGTGCGAACGTTCGCCTCCACATTGCAGCCGTAACGAAAGGGTAGCGCCATGTTCATTCTGATTCGCGCGCTGACCTATGCGACGTTGTTCATCGGCTTCGTCTTGATTGCCGTGCCGGCGCGTCTGCTCGCGGCGTCGGGCCTGGCCCGGCCGGAGGAGATCGGACCCCAACAGGTTGCCGGTCTTATCACCCTTGCGGCAGGCGCCCTGATCGTCGCCGCCTGCGTGCTCACGTTCGTGGTGGTCGGCCGCGGCACGCCGGCGCCGTTCGATCCGCCACGACGTCTGGTCGACCGCGGGCCATATGCCATCGTTCGCAATCCGATGTACATCGGCGCCATCCTCGCGCTGCTTGGCGCCGCCGCCTTCTACCAGTCGCAGGCGATTGCCGGTTACGCGGCCGCGTTCTTTGTCGTGATGCATCTGTTCGTCATTGCTTACGAAGAGCCGACGTTGCGCACTACGTTCGGACCGGCGTATGACGACTATTGCGGCCGCGTCAGGCGTTGGATCTGAAAGCCCACGGCTGGTGTCTAATGCCGCGTGGCCGACCCGCGATTCGATCGCGACGATGAGCCGATGCCGGCGTGGCGCGGCCGCTCGACGATCGCGGTGTCGCTTGCCGTTCACGCCGCTCCGCTGATCGCGCTCCTGGTTTTCGCGGCGATGCCTCCGGCCGCCGTCGTTCCGGAGCTGCCGCGCATGCGCGAGATCGCGCGCATCGAGCTGCCACCGCCCGCCGATCCACCGCTGCTCATCGAGCGCGCGATTCCGCCGGAGGAGTTGAGCGGCTACGACATCTCCGGGCTGCCGTTCAACCTCGCCAAGATCGATGCGCGGCGCGGCTCGCTGTTTCCCTTTCTCACCGCCGACCTCTCGTTCATCGAACGTATGGCAAGCGATATGCGATCCGCATCAGCGCACCTCAAGAATCCCCTCGACCCGGAACTGGCGGCCAGGCCGCTCGCGCTCGAGGGCCACTTGCAGCAACAGGTCGTCGATGAGGCATGGTCGCGGCGCGATCGATGGAAGCAGTTCAGCCAGATCCGCGCGCTGCTCATCGGTCACGACGCGCATACCGGTGATGCGCCGCGGTTGATGCGCGCCTACCTCGATCAGAACCTGCTGCAGCCGTATTGCGACGGGCGGTCGAAGGATGGCCAGTTCTGGGCGCTGCTCGAGAACTCCACCGAGTACGTCGATTTTCTCGAGTTCATTCGCAGCTACGCGCGCACGCGATCGTCAAGCCGGACGACGACGGAGCTGCTGTTCCTGATGGATGAGCTCGCACAAGGCAACCGCGAAGTCGCGCAGACCGTACTCGGCACGAACGTCAGTCACGATCTTGCGCGCACGGCGACGATGGCGCCGAACGCCGCGCTCCTGGCGGCGCGGATTGGCAACGATCTGCGTGTGTGGCTCGCATCGCACGGCTACACGCAGCACGAAGGCGTCGGCCCGGCCTACGATCACATCCGCCTTCGCATCCTCTCGACCATCGTCGAGACCACGCCGAACGGATACCGCGAATCGGACGCGCGGTTCCTGGCGGGAGAGATCTTTTTCCGGCAGGGCAATGTCGAAGAGGCGATGCAGTGGTGGGCGGCGATGCGGCCGCGTGACGAAGACACCTACGCCGCCGCCGCCAAGACCATCCTGGCGATCCTCGAGCCGGGCCGCGTCGACTTCGGCGCGCTGCGCAGCGTGTTGTGGCGTGAATCGGCACGCTGGCACGACGTCAATTACGCGCGCCTCAAGCAGTTCGGATACCGTTGTGACAGTTACTGAACGATGCGGGCGGTCTTGATGTAATCGAGCTTCGGAAAATTCTTGCGCAGGTAGTCGTTGCCGCCCTGGAAGACCGGGTCCTGCTTGCCGGCGCGGATGCCGCCGCCGGCCGCTTCACCGTACTCATCGAACAACGCGTCCGCGATCTCCATCCCTTCGATCACGCGTCCGAACGGCACGAACGGTTCCTTGTCGTGGGTCTCGCGGTTATCGCGAAGGTTGATCACGACCTGCGTGGTCCGGCCGTTCGCCACCGCCCACGCAAAAAAGATCGTGCCCCGCACGTTGGGATGCGCGGGCTGGAAGAGATCGTCGGCGAACGTGCGCGGCCGCCACGCCTGCGAAACCTTCGGATCCCCGTTGATGCCGAACTGCACCCACGTCTTCGGCCGGATCCGAAAGATTGCGGTGTCGTTGTAATAGCCGCTCGCGACGAGCTCGTAGAACCGATCCGCGCCGAGTGGCGCCCATGCACGCACGCACTCGATCACGATCGGACCCTTGGTCGTGTCCAACCGCACTTTGAATATCTCGGGCGCCGGCGCGATGCCGAGCGTGGCGGCCAGGATCAGCAGCTTCAGCATCCGCGGATGCTAATGCTTTTTTCGGAAGCGGCGCAGCTTTTCGCGATTGCCGCACAGCTTCATATCGCACCAGCGGCGGCTGCGGTTCTTCGTGTCGTCGACGAACCACCAGCCGCAATCCGATGCGGCACAGGCGCGCACGCGGGCGAGGCGAGGGGAGACGACGAGGCGGCCGGCGGCCCGGCCGATCTCCCACAGCACGCGCTCGAGATCGTCTTCGGCGCTCGCCACCCATTGCAACGCGCCGTCGTGCGGCACGAGGCGGCCGTTGGCGTACGCGCCGGCGAGGCAATCGCCAATCGTTTTCAACACATCGGCACTTGGCTGCTTGCCGGCGTCGATCGCGCTGACCAATCCGTTCAATGCTTCGCGGAAGTCCTTGGCGCGCGCCAGCACCGCGACAGCGTGATGCGGATGGCGGCGCGCTTCGGCGGCCAGGCGTTCGGCCGCCGCCGCCGAGACGAGATGCTGCTCGCGCGCCCAGGTCACGAGCGCCTCGTAGGAATCGAGCCGCTCCACCGGGGCGGACGTCGGCCGGCTGCTTAGCGTATTGACGAACGCCAGCACGCGATCCGCGTCGACGGGCTCGGCCGGCACGGGTCCCCGCCTTCGCGCCTGGGGCGCTTCGGCGGGCGAGGCCGGACGGGCGGTTTTGGCCATTCCCCCGATTGTAGGGCAATCTCGCGTAACCTCCAAAAAGTATTTGACAGGTTACAGCCGCCTCGGTATTGTTGGTAACCGTCATCTGCCTTTTGAAGGGTTACTCGGCGGCGGTTGACAGTCCACAGTTGGCAGTTACCAAGGAGCACACGATGACCGCGACACAGACGAAGACGCCAACGCCGACCGGGCTTCCGGCGGCGACGCTCAACCGCATCCTCGACGAGGGCTACGGCCCCGGCGCCTGGTATGGCTCCGATCTCCGCGCCTCCATCGGTGATGTGAGCGCGGCGGCGGCGTTCAAGCGCCCGGCGAAGGGCCGTCACAACGTCGCCGAGGTCGCCCTGCACGCGGCCTTCTGGGCGAACGAAGCCACGAGCCGGCTGACGGGCGCCGGGCGCGCGGCGTTTCCGCTCGACGGCGAAGACTGGTTCGAGCTGAAAGACGAGAAGACGCTGGCGTGGAAGAAGATTGTTGCGACGCTCGACGCGGCGCAGCAACGGCTGAGCCAGGCGGTTTCTGAAGTCGCGAGCGGTGCTCGCACTTCACCGCTTGGCGAAGCCGAACGCTTCGACCTCGTCGTCGGCATCACCGGCCACGCCGCGTACCACGCGGGACAGATTCAGTTGATCAAGAAACTGGTCGGTACCTAGCTGCCCGGCAGGATCGTCAGGCGAAACGCGACTTGCAAGCCGTCGGCGGTCACTGCGCTCGTCGTGCTGCCTTCGGCGAGCGCGGCGACGCGCCCGCAGCGATCGACATCGGCGACCGATGGATCGCTGCTCGAGAACGTGGCTCTCGTGGTCACGTCGATCTGCGATCCATCGGGTGTATTGGCGACGACGATGTAGCGATCGCCCTGGCCGGCAATGAGCGTGCGCGGCCCTTGGATTTCGATGCTGATGATCTCGCCGGTCCAGGTCGAAATGACGACCGCGAAACTCGCCGTCGTCACGATCGAATTGAAGCTCGCGGAGACATCGCAGATCCCGGCGTTCTTCGCGACGATGACCCCGCCTGCGTGCGCCGCGCACACGACGGTATTCGAGGATCCCCATACGGCATCGCCCGAGACGTCGCGCCTCGATCCGTCGCTCATCGCGGCCACCGCGCGAAGCGCGACGGTCTGGCCAACCATTATTTCGCGCTCACCAATGATCGAGATGTTCACGGCGCTCGCGATCACCGTCGGACCCGTGAGCATGAGTGGAGTGTTCGCCCTGTCGCAGGCGAGGGAGAGGCTTAATGTGGCGACAGCCAGCAAAGCCGAGCGAATGGTGCGCACGACGACGGCTCCTGGGGAGCGAGATCGAATCTAGAGTAAACGCCGATGACCGTCAAACTCGGCTGTGGCGAACACGGATGAGGTCAGTCGGGGGCGCCAGGTGGGTGAGGGAGTTGCGTTCTACTGTTGCCGCTTCATCTTGTAGCGACGGCGTGCGCCGAAGAGAAGACCGGTGCCGAGAAGGATCATCGACGCCGGTTCGGGCACTGCCGTCAGGTCCATGCTGTTCAATGCGTAATCATCGACGAGCCGCGGTGCTTGGAACCGAATCTGGTTCACCTCTGGCTGGTCGATCAGCACCGTCAGGTCGCCGCTGTCGCTATTCGCAAAGAACGGCACAAAGGCGCCACCGTTAATCGAATAGATCCCCTGCTCCT
>Ga0105340_1001505_pt1 | contig 10398 bp, 8 predicted proteins | sample EasRivMeERMLT700_FD_89676 | JGI IMG/M metagenome (GOLD analysis project Ga0105340, IMG submission 89676) | Soil microbial communities from meander-bound floodplain in the East River, Colorado, USA - East River MetaG ERMLT700 | ecosystem: Environmental > Terrestrial > Soil > Floodplain | place... | reverse complement strand
TTCACCGTACGCCTGAGAAACCTTCCACGAAATGACAATTTGCCCCCGCTCTCTCGCTCGGCAACGCTCTCTGGCTCCATCTCTACCCGCGAAAATGGCCTCATCTCAAACCGCGATCAACATAGAAGCGGAACTAACCGGTGGGTTGGAGCATCCGGGCATCGTGCCGGTGTATGGATTGGGAAGCTACCCCGACGGGCGGCCGTACTACGCGATGCGTTTCATCCGTGGCGATAATCTGAAGGACGCAATCGCGCGGTTCCATAAAGCGAAACGTGCGGGCATGTCGAACAGCGAGCACAATCTGATAATGCGCGAACTCTTGGACCAATTCGTTGCTGTCTGCAACGCCATTGCCTATGCGCACAGTCGAGGCGTTCTGCACCGAGATCTGAAGCCTGGAAACATCATGCTCGGCAAATATGGTGAGACGCTAGTCGTGGATTGGGGCTTAGCGAAGGTATTGCGTGAGCCAGCAACCGGGACTGCATCTACTGCTGCTGGCGAAGGCCCGTTAATCCCCAATTCAATTGAAGCCGCTGCGCCAACACGCACCGGTTGCAATGTCGGTACGCCACAGTATATGAGCCCGGAGCAGGCGGCCGGCCGTGTAGATCTGCACGATTTCGCTACAGACATTTACGGTCTCGGCGCAACACTTTATTGTATTTTGACCGGACTACCACCAGTCAACGAAACGGACGTCGGTATCATTCTGCAGAGGGTGCAACGTGGCGACTTTCCCAAGCCGACCGAAATCCGGTCCGACGTACCCGCCGCACTGGAAGCTGTGTGTCTCAAGGCGATGGCCCTAAAACCGGAAAACCGATATGCCACGCCAGGCCAAATGGCCGACGACATCAAGAATTGGCTGGCGGACGTGCGCGTAACGGCGTATGCGGAACCGATCACCGAAAAACTGGGCCGCTGGATCCGGCAACACATGACGATTGTTAGCGGGTTGGCCGCGTCAATCTTCGTTGGCTCGATAGCTCTAATCTCCATTGCAATCCTGTATCAGAATTACCAGGCGGAAGCTACACGCAAGCAGTCGCTCGCCGAGGAGAAATTCCACCAAAGGATTAAGCAGGCTCGCAATACCCGCGCCGAGCTGCACAAGATTCTGACCCAGCCAGGCGGCATTCAGGACCTGCTGAGCCATCCCACCCGCTGGCAAGCCCAGATTGAGTCCGCGCGCGCAGATTGGCACGGTGCGAAGGATCATGTCGAGGCAACTCTCGATTCACAATCGACCACGTTGCTGAAGGAGCTAGAGGACGATCTCGCACGCGATCAAGCCGATTACGAATTGGCCAGAGACCTGGAAGACATGGCGTTGTACGCCGCAACAATACAAGAAGAAGGAACACGGGGCTACCCAGAGGCCGCTGCGAGGTATGCCGCCTTCTTTAAGGAAAAACCGTTATTGAAGATCGGCGAGGATCCGGCAACTGTAGCCGCCCGCCTACAAACCTCGGCGGTTCGGCTGCAACTGGTAGCGGCTTTGGACGATTGGGGTTCTCTGGCCCAGGATCCGGAAGTGAGGAAGTGGTTGTTCGATGTCACGAAGCGTACGGATCCTCATTCGTGGCGTAATCACTTGCGGGATCCGGCACTGTGGAAGGACATTAAGATCAAAAAGATCAATCAGTTACTCCAGGAGGCTGACGCAAAAGACCTTTCACCTCAGGCGTTGAGAATGGTGACAAGGATGCCAACAATGCCGTTCTTACGGTTGGCGTACAAAATAGAATCGATCCTCCGAAAGAGACAAGAACTCGGACTTCCTGGTGAAAAGAAAGATGCTGACGCGCTAGAGCTCCTTGAGCGTGAAGTCGGACACCCAGGCAGGGACGGTTCACTCGTCTTGGTCCAATTCGAATCAGTGCTGCGAAACGGACAAAAACGGCACCCTAGCGACTTTTGGTCGAATTTCAACCTAGCAAACGAATTAGTATTTGCGGACAAGTGGGACGATGCCATAGCGTTCTATCGGGCAGCCCTTACGCTTCGTCCTGACGCGGCGGCAGTTCACTATCGCCTCGGGCTCGCCCTGTACAAGAAGGACAACAAGCCGCAACTGGGTGAGGCGATTCACGAGATGCGGCGTGCGATCGACTGCGATCCCAAGAGTGCCAGGTGCCGCTTCTTTCTCGGTATTGCCCTACGTCACAACCAGCAGTTGGAAGACGCGATCCCAGAATTCCGCAGCGCGATCGAACTCAACCCCAAGGAGACAAAGGCATACGCCACATTGGGAGAGACCCAGCTGCAAGTCGGGCATTTCAGCGAGGCACGCGAGTCCTTGCAGCGTTGCTTGAAGTTACTGCAGCTGAACGACCCCGTAAGGCCGAGTGTGACTCGTCTACTGCAACAGTGCGACCAATACCTCGCGCTGGATCAGAAGCTCGCGCCCTATTTGGAGGGCAAGCAGAACCCATCCGATGACTCCGAACGCCTTACTCTAGCCCGATTTTGCCAACGCCCGTTCAAGAAACACTACGTCGCATCCTACCGCTTCTACGCTCAGGCGTTCGCCAACGACGCGAAGCTCGTTGATGACATGCAACAATACCATCGTTACAATGCCGCTTGCGCCGCCGCTTTGGCGTCCGCCGGCAAAGGAGTCGGGGCCGAAAAGCTCAACACCGAGGAGCAAACGCGCCTGCGTAAACAAGTACTCATTTGGCTCCAGATCGACTTGTCGGCTCGTGCAAAGTTGGTGGAAATGGATCCCATCAAGACTCACAGCGACATGCAGCACTGGCAGCGCGACGCCGACCTTGCAAGCCTGCGCGACAAGAAGGAACTCGTCAAACTTCCTGCGGAGGAACACGCCGCCTTTACAAGATTGTGGGGTGAGGTGGATCGTCTTGCCAAACAGGCGCGTGCCAGCTACGCGCATTCCGAGCATCAGGGACAACTCGCCAGCAACGAGCCCGTGCAAAGCTACCCCATCAGAATGACGGCCGGCAAGACCTACGTAATTGACATGGAGAGTCCGCAATTCGACACGTACCTGCGCCTTGAAGACGACAAGGGTAAGTCTGTGGCCGAGAATGACGACATCAGCCCGACCAACAGGAATTCGCGCATTGTTATCACTCCGTCCCAGGACGGTGCGTACAGCATCGTCGCTACGTCATACAAGCGGCGCGGGTTGGGCACGTACACGGTCACGGTGCGCGAGTTCGCATCGAAGAAGTGATCTCTATATCGTTCTGTGACATCAAAGGGATTCCTGCAATGCCACCTATTCCGGCTCAGCCCTATCTGGTGACTCCGCCGGGGAGTTTCGCCTTCGGCGACCAACAGCAATACTTTAGCAGTTTTTTTGCTGGGTGTAGTCATTGGTATTGAAGGCCGTCGCCTGGAGCATCTGGCTTTCGCGCCTGAGTGTACCATGCAGCTATGCTGAAACTACTTGCTGCGCCGCCCACAAACGACCGCGGTCCGCGGTATATGGAGCGAGCACTCGCGGCGGTCCATCAAAGCCACCGCATCAACGAGCCGATCACCTTTCAGTATGGCTTGTTCGCGGATCGAATTGGTCTGTTCGTCATGTTCCCGGATGCCCTTGAGGAACTCGTTGCCGGCCCGATCTCCGCGAATTATCCGAACTGCACACTGACAACCATTGAGAAGCTGGACGAACCGCTGCTGAAGTGGACGACTTGGAGCTCAGAGCTGTCGCTGGCGCCGGAGATTTTTCCAATCCTTCGACACGCCCAGTTCGAGGATCTTCTGAACGGCACGTTCGCCGATCCAGTGAGCGGCATTCTGCGAGCCGTCAAGCCGGGGAAGGGGATTTTCTGCTCGGTCGCGATTCAGATCGTCCCCGCCGGGAGGCGACGCAGGCGACGTGCCCAGGAAGCCATTCGCCTGCTCGACCGGGAATTTTTCCGCCGCCGCCATCGCCTTGCAGAGTTCTTTGCCGAGCACATCACCCGCCGCGGTCTCTGGTTCCCGGCATGGCTCTTGGGCCTTCTCGCCCGACAATCTCCGCACTCTCACCGCACGACGATTGACACGTCCGGCAGCCGGATTCACGATCGCGAGGAGAATTTGCAGGCGGCATCCGACAAGATCGGCGGTCACCTGTTCGAGACGCACATCTTATTGGTAGCGCATGCCGCTCCTGACGCCGCCAAACTTGCCGCCGATCGGCTGCGCCACCTCGCGGGAGCGTTTGGCGCCTTCTCGCACTCTCGATTGGCGAGATTTCATCTTGGACGAATTCGCCGTGGCGCACGTTTCCATCCCCGAGGACAGGGGAGTTTGCTGTCCCACGAGGAGATCGCGACGCTTTTTCACCCGCCGACCGCGACCGCCGCAGCCGAGCGAATGCAGACGATGGAGTTTCGAGAACTGGAGCCGCCGCCGAAATTTCTCTCCGGGAGCAAGCCGGACGGGGTGACTCTGGGTCGGTTGCTGTTCCGGGATGACACCCGCACCATCGGCATGGATGCCGAAGCCCGCCGCCGGCATCTCTATGTCGTCGGCTCGACGGGCGCCGGCAAATCCACGCTGCTGCTTAATCTCATCCACCAGGACATGCTCGCTCGCCGCGGGCTCACGGTCATCGACGTCCACGGCGACTTGGCCGCAGACGTGATTGACCGCGTCCCCAAGCACCGTACCAACGACGCAATCTTGTTCGATGCCGCCGCCGACCACGTCGTCCCTTTTAATCCGTTGGCGTGCTCTGACCCAGCTCGCATCGACCAGGTGGTTTCCGGCGTCGTCTCGTGCTTCAAGAAACTCAACGATTCGTGGGGGCCGCGTCTGGAGAATTTGCTGCGATCGGCCATCTTCGCGACGGTGGAGCAGCACGGCAATTTCCTCGACATGCTGAAATTGCTTACCGACAAGGCGTATCGGGACGCTCTTGTTGCGAAAGTGTCGGACGAGATCGTTCGCTCGTTCTGGCAGTATGAATTCGCCGCATGGAACGTGCAGTATCGCACCGAGGCGGTTTCGTCGGTCACGAACAAGCTTGTGCCATTTCTCACGAGCCGGCAGTTGCGGGCGATCACGACCGGATCGGCAAAACACTCCCTCGATCTTCGCCGCGTCATGGACGAGAAAAAGATTCTCATCGTCAATCTCAGCCGCGGGCGGCTCGGGCAGGACAACTCGACCTTGCTCGGCAGCTTGCTTCTTACCGCCATCGAGCAGGCCGCCATGACCCGCGCCGACATGCCGGAGGCGGATCGCCGCGACCACTTTCTTTACCTCGACGAATTCCAGTCACTTACGACACCCTCGACGGCGATAATGCTTTCAGAGTCCCGAAAATACCGGCTCTGCCTGACGCTGAGCCACCAGCTGACGCGGCAGCTGGACCCGGACACCTACCACGCCGTCATCGGCAACTGCGGCACCCTCCTATCATTCCGTGTCGGCCTCGAAGACGCCGAGCTGCTGGCGCCGGCTATGAGCAAGCACCTCGGGCAATTGGCACCGTCCGACTTGTGCAACCTGCCGAACTACACCGCCTACGTCCGGTTGCTAGTGGACGGCCACCCGAGCCGGCCTTTTTCGATGCAGACGCTTCCGGCGTCGAAAGTGCTGGACCCGGAACGGACGGAGATCATTCGCCGCACGTCGCAGCAGCGGAACGCTCGGTCCACGGCCCAGGGTACGCAGCAAATGGCCGGGGTTTCTGTTCGCTGAAGGCGTTCCTTAGGTGTATGCTCCCCGCATATGGGCCTCACCTACGCCACACTTCAATTGAGCAATCCCAAAGCGCCCGGTCTGCAACCGATTACGGTTCGCTCTCTCGCAGATACGGGAGCGCTGCATTTGTGCGTGCCGAACCATGTGGCGCTGCAATTGAATCTCCAAGAATTGCAGAAGCGGGAAGTCGTGACGGCTGACGGCGAAAAGATGCTCTGCCCGTACGTGGGACCGGTGGAAGTTTCCTACAACGGCCAGAGTTGTTTCACGGGAGCAATCGTCCTCGGCGACGAAGTGCTGCTCGGAGCGGTGCCGATGGAAGACATGGATCTCGTTGTGAGCCCGGCGAAACGGTCGGTCATCGCCAATCCGGACAGTCCGAACATTCCCTTGTCCGTGGCGAAGTGCTTGAACCGTAGCTTTTCTTGAGCCATTTTTCTCGGGCATTTGCAGCCTTCACTTTCTTGTGAGAAGCTCCGCCTCCTCATTCTTCCGAATGAGGCGTGTCTGTCGTTTTTTCACACCACCAGCACAAGGAGTGACCCATGGCACACCGCAGCCTCGCGGAGTTCGTCGCATTCCTGCGCCAGGCCGAGATTGTCCCACGGCCCGAGGGCGAAGAATGGAGCGCGATGATTGCCCGCATTTCCGTCGCCGGCAAGATCGCGGCGATCGACGAGGAGACCTTTTGGTATTTCCTCGAAGTCCTGCCGCCCAAGTATCAAGGCGGCAACCTCTTTGCCTTCGCCGAAGGCGCCGAGTCTTTGCGCATCTTCTGGCAGAACGGCGACGCCTACTTCTGCCGCCAACTCACCTGGAACGAGACGCAGGAGTTCTGTCGTCTCGCCCGCATCCCCGTTCCGTGGTAACCATCACATCTTTTCAGGAGACGCCAATGATGCATAAGACCCGCGTTCATCGTGTCGGAACCGTCGACACGGCCCGGCACCTGGCCGAGAAGCTCACAGGGACCACCTGGTGTCTCTGCACGGGCTTTTCTCTCGAAGGCCACCCCGATTACCTATGGCTCAACGATTCAACTTCTGAGGACGGAGCGGGCGAATTCGGCATCGCAAAGCGTATGGCTGAAGGCTTCATTCAAGTCGAATCCGTCACCTATTCGTGGATGACGAACGGCGAAGCCCTGCAAAGCATCGAGGCTGCCCTCGCGGGCGAGTTCGATGCCCAGGGATGGCCCGTCACCGTCCATCTCGATGAATCGCCAAAACACCGTTGTCACCTTTGTGCCTGATGATGAAAGGCAGGCTCCAGCCTCTTGCGTTGCAAGAGGCTCTTTCGATTTTTCGATTTCGGGTTGAACACGTTCCGCTGTTAGTGCAAACTCCCTTCCTTTATGACCGGACCCGAACAATCACCAGCGGCAGAACCTTCCTTGACTCGCGCGGAGAAAGAGAAGTTGCTACAGAAGATGTACACGCTGCCGCATTGGATCGCAGTGATCCGTTTGTTCGGATACCAAACGCACGCAATGGACAAAGCCCGTGAACAGATCAAGCCGATTGCGGACGAGTTCGGGAAGGAGCCAGTCGCGGACGCGTGTGAGGTTCTTGTTGAGATCGTGCCGGGCAAGGAGCCCGTTGCCAGGCTGAAATCGCATGTCAAGCGCATGGCGTTCCAGATCCTCGGCTCGGAGTCGCCGACCACCGCAAACGCTCCTATTGTTCCTGCCCCTATTTCCCAAACCGAACGAGAGCCATCGCCGATCAGAAAGAAGAAGTCGAGAAAGCAAGCCCCTCAATCGGCGGCACCACCTACGGAATTGAATGCTGAACCCGATGGTCACTCTGCGATCATGCAGCAATACCGCGAAGCGAAGGAAAAGCATCCCGACATGATCCTGCTGTTTCGCATCGGGGACTTCTACGAGGTTTTCGGTAATGATGCCGAAACGTGTCACAAGGTACTTGGACTTACCCTCACGACGCGCAATCAGACGCACACGATGGCAGGCTTCCCGCATCATCAACTCGAAACCTACCTGCATAAACTACTGAAGGAAGGCCTTCGCGTCGCCGTCTGCGATCAGGTTGATACCACGATGAAAAGCGTCCGACGCGAGATTACTCGCGTCGTAACCCCGGGCTCCATCGTCGAAAAGCCGGTCAAGCAGCCTCGGCACTTCGTCCTCAAGGAATTCGAAGAGTGGATGAACTAGCAAGGTTTTGCTTTCATCGCGATCGACGACGTGAAAAAAACGACGCCCGCAGTTGCACCATACGTCGGCAGTCTGGACTTCATCATCCTGCGCGGCGATGAAAAGCTCCTCGTCACGGTGCGTCCGCGCCTCCAAACGAAACATCTCAAGGCAATTGCCGAGTTGCAAAAGCTGTTCGGTCCGGAATACAAGCCACTACGAATATGGCCCGCTGACGGACCCGATGGCTTGACCTGGCAGGAGCACTCAGTCGACACATCGCAAAAGGCCCCTCCGTCGCGCAGACGGAAGGGCGTTGTCTGAGACGCCGTTCTCAGAAAGGGATGGCGCCGTTGCCTTCTGGCGGCGGCGGAATGTCGTGCGGCTCTTCGTCGGCCGACTGACCAGGAAGAGGAGTGGTCGCGCAAAATTCCTGCGCCGCCGCTAGGGCGAGGAGAATCGCCGCCAAATCCTGCGGACGGTAGCTCCCGCTGTCACGCCACTCGCCGGTCTTCTCGTCGCGAAACCGCCTGGGGGCGAGCGTCACCGACCTGAAAAACTTCTTACCCTGCTCGGTGTCCGCCTCGTTGAGCCAGACCGCCACGCCGACGCCGCCAGCGAACGGCCCCCATTTTTTCTCCGGACGCCGGGGGATCGTCGGCGCCTTCTTCGCTTTCGTGGACATGCGAACCTGCCTTTCATTGAAGGAACATTGTCTCAGAATTCCCCTCGCCGACCGTCGGAGAGAGGTCGGACATTGAGCCACAAATTCCTATCCGGCGCAAGGCAATCCTTTGGCGCTCGCTCGCTCTTTCCGTACGCTGTCCGACTCCTATGTCTGAAGACGCATCCTTCGAATGGCTAGTGCGGCAACTGAGGCAGGTGCTCAAACGCATTGAGACGTGCGAAGGCAAGGTGTCGCAGCTGGAGGCAACGTCGATCCTACCGAGTCTGCAGGTTCCCAATCGCCGCGATTTGCAACAACTCGAAGAGCGTGTCAAGAAACTGGAAAATGGGAAATGAGCCCCTTGATATTTCGGTATTTCTAGAGGCCAAGAATCAGTGATCGACGAGTCTCAGTAGTTTCTCCTGAAAACTCATGCGACACCGTCCATTTAAGAGGTCTTTTGACCGCCTTACTTTGGAAGTTTCCATATCCTTATGTTCTCGCTGATGGTCAGTATCCGCGTTCCGTCGGGCAAGAACTGGACGAGTCTGACTCCAACGGTCCGATCTAACATAAAAGTTACTTTGTGACCCTCGTAGCTGTGCAACTCCTTTCCCGTGTTCGCATCCCATAGACGCGCCGTTCCGTCACTGCTCCCGGACAGGATCTTGTTTCCATCTGGTGAAAACACTAATGTATGCACAGTTTCTTGGTGCCCTTGAAGAATGTGAACAATTCTCTTTGCCTCTATGTCGTAAAGGGCAAACTTACCGTTCTTGTAATAGAGTTGATCGCCTATCTTGATCAGTGCTTTGGTGCCATCAGGCGAGATAGTGATGATCGGCATGGCAGCGTTCATGGAGTTGTCTAAAAGGAGTTGTCGATATTCCCAAAAATGCCTGACCCCTTTATGAATGAACTGTAAGTTCGTGGCCCCTGCTTGCTTGGCATCCTGCATTTCCCAAACAGCGAGGTCAAGGTCCCTTGAGATATCGGTTTCCGAAGATATTTTCCCTGAAGCTATGTCCCACTTTCGCAGTATCCATTTGAAATCGAGCGCTACGATAGCGCTACCATCTGGTGTAAAGGCAACTCGATGTACTCCTTCTCCCTTGTTTCCATCGAAACTCTTTATTTCTGAGCCGTCGTCTAGATCCCACAGATGAATTGATTCGTCATTCCTAGCACAAGAAAGCAACCGCTTGCCGTCCCTGGAAAAAACCACGCACTGAACGACTCCTTTATGCTTCGAGAATCTTAGGGTTTCCTTGCCCGAATCCAGATTCCAACAAACCAAAGAATTGTCTGCTCGACTGGTAATGGCTCGTCCGTCCTGCGGAAAAGCACTTTTCGACGAAACGAATACACCTAAAATGGTTCCCGAGTTTTCCCCAATAGGAATGGTCTTGCCGTCGTCAACCGCTGGCACGTTCTTTTTTTTCCACGCAGACTGAATCCCAGCCCCATTATTCTTCCTGTCTGAGCCATCTTTCATCTCCTTCTTCGGTAGTGCGCCTTCCTTCCCCTTCCCATCATCATTCTGCGCCAGGATGCCTTTTCCGTCTTTCGCCTCCTCCTTCGCCTCATTCCGAAACCACCCCCGCATCTTCCCTTCCCCAATCGTCTGCCAGGCAACCACGAGCCCGCCGAGCAGAAACACCGTCAGGAAGCCGCCCACAAGCAACATCCTTCCGGAGCCCCGTTTCACCGGTACTGATGCCGGACGCGCCTTCGGAACCGGCCGCTTCTGAGGAACAAGTGTCCCCGCCACGGCCGTTTGCTGTTGAGTCTTGGCGGCCTGCGACGCCATCGGCACCGTGAACACCGTCGCGCACTTGGAGCACGTCGCCTGCTTGCCCTGCGCCGTCGCCGCCACGCGCTGCGTCTCCCGGCATTT
>Ga0105340_1001504_pt1 | contig 10406 bp, 11 predicted proteins | sample EasRivMeERMLT700_FD_89676 | JGI IMG/M metagenome (GOLD analysis project Ga0105340, IMG submission 89676) | Soil microbial communities from meander-bound floodplain in the East River, Colorado, USA - East River MetaG ERMLT700 | ecosystem: Environmental > Terrestrial > Soil > Floodplain | place... | reverse complement strand
GACGCCAAGAAGGATGGCGACAAAGATAAGTAGAGATCCCCCCTCCCCGAACGCCCGCAGGCGAGCGCAAGCAAACCTGCGGGATTTTTTTCGCGCTCGCCACATTCGGCGATGCAATGTCTCATCAATTTCTCATCAGTTTTTGATTGCTATTCGCCGCGATTTGGAAAAACATGTCCGTTATCAGCTCCGTTCCTTTTCCTGACACTCGACATACTCAACCCTTTCTCGGAGGATCGAACATGCGCAAGTACGGTTTCTTTTTCGCGGGCGCCGCCATTCTCGGCCTGAGCGCCGTCCTGGTGGACGGCTTGCAAGGTCAACCCAAGGGCGGCGGCGGCGGCGGCGGCGGCGGCGGGGGCAATGTCCTCACGCTCGTTAACAACAAAGATGTCAAGAAGGAACTCAACATCACCGACGAGCAAGCTGCGAAAATCCCCGCCGAGGTTCTGGCCGCGCTCGGCAAGGTCCTCGACGAAAAGCAGCTCAAACGCTTGAAACAAATTCAAGTGCAGCAAATGGGCAACAACGCCTTCAAGGACGCCGGCGTGCAAAAGGAACTCAACCTGACCGCCGAACAAAAAACCAGCATCGACGGCATCCTCGAAGTGCAAACCAAGGAACTCGCGGAGTTCAAAGGCGGCTTCGGCGGATTCGGCAAAGGCAAGGGCGGCGCCGACGCCGCGAAAGGCAACGCCGAGAAGGCCGACAAGGTTCGCAAGGAAGCCACCGAAAAGATCAACGGCGTGCTAACGAAGACGCAACGCGCGACCTGGCGTGAAATGACCGGCGAAGAGTTCAAGTTCGCGGCGCCGACATTCGGCGGCGGGAACTTCGGCAAGAAGAAAGATCCGAACAAAGACAAGTAATTGGACTGCTTTGCACAAAAACAGATGAAGCCCTGGGGCGAGGTACTCCGAACCCCGGGGTTCGGATTACCCAGGGGCTTGTGGAATCTTTGCGAGAGACCATTCGCTTAATTGGTGAACAGGTACAATCCGCCGATGATGGCGCCCGCTTCGCCGATCAAGCCGGTGACGCTGAAGCGCTCGATCGGCACCGTGAACGGCGCCGGATCGCCCGGCAAACATTTGCCGACGCTGCACTCGCCGCGATTGCGGAAGTCCGAGTAGAAGTGATACGGCATCAAAGCCAAATCGTAATAGAAGACGGTGATGTGCGCCAGCGGCTGCGCGGCGCCCAGGTTCCAGCCGGCGCGTTCAAAGTTCGGCTGCTCGAACAACAGGCGGCGATGGCACACATACGCCGGCTCGACGAGCTCAATCATTTCAGGAAACGGCTGTCGCAATAGCGGATCGACGCGCGGATACGACGGCCGGGTGTAGACCTCTTTGCTGACGGGCATATCTTCGGGGAAGATCGCGGGGTTGGTGCTGCCTTGCGATTTCAATTCCTGGCGAATGCGATCGTAAAACTTCGCTTGCGATTCGCGCATGAACTGGCGTTGCGGCCCGGGCAGTTCCGTGCGAATGACGTATTGATCGGTGGTTTTCTCCGATTGCCCGCCGACCTGCTGGACGCCATTCTTGATGCCAGGCTGCTTCGAATTGGGCGCTTCTTCGTGCGTCGCCGTGATGAGTTCAACGTCGCGCTGGCCGGTCGGCACGAATTTGGGCGTCACCGCTTGATGGTCTTGTGCGAACGCGCCGGACCAGGCGGCGAGCCAGAGCAGGGCGGCGCTAATGATCTTCGCCGCTCGTTTGGCTGGTGATGCGCGATGAGTAGTTTGGCGCTTCCTGCGTGATAAGAATGTCATGGGGATGACTCTCCTGCACCGCGGCCCCGCTCACCAGAATGAACTGAGTCTTGGTGCGCAACTCCTCAATATTCCGCGTCCCGCAATAGCCCATGCCGGCTCGCAACCCGCCGACCAGTTGATAAACGAACGGCGACAAGTTGCCCTTGTACGGCACGCGCCCTTCCACGCCTTCGGGTACGAGCTTGCCGGTCGTGCTGCCGGGCTGGCGATAGCGTTCGCTGGAGCCGCCGACCATGGCGCCGATCGAGCCCATGCCGCGATAGATCTTGAAGCTTCGGCCCTTGTAGATGATGAGCTGCCCCGGGCTCTCCAGGAGCCCCGCGAGCAAGCTGCCAAGCATCACCGTGTGTCCGCCGGCCGCGAGCGCCTTGACCAAATCGCCGGAGTAACGGATGCCGCCGTCGGCGATCACGGGGACGCCCGTTCCCTTGAGGCCCTGACAGGCGCTCGCGATCGCCGTGATCTGCGGCACGCCGACGCCGGAGATGACCCTTGTCGTGCAAATCGAGCCGGGCCCGATGCCGACCTTGACCGCGTCCGCCCCCGCATCGACCAGTGCTTTCGCGCCTTGAGCCGTGGCGACGTTGCCGGCGATCACGTCGATGTCGAAACGGTTCTTCAGTTGTCGCACCGTTTCGATGACGTTGCTCGAATGTCCGTGCGCGGAATCGACGACGAGCACATCGACTTCGGCCTTGATCAGCGCCTCGGCCCGTTCGAAATCGTGAACGCCGACAGCCGCCCCGACGCGCAATCGGCCTCGCGCGTCCTTGCAAGCGGCGGGGAAAGCGTTCAACTTGTCGATATCGCGAATCGTGATGAGGCCTCTCAGTTTATAATTTTCGTCAACCAACAGTAATTTCTCGACTTTATTTTCCGTCAAAATCCGCTCAGCCGTCTCAAGCGTCGTATTTTCCTGGGCCGTGACGAGATTGTCCTTGGTCATGACCTCCGAGAGCCGTTGCTGATGATCGGTGATGAAACGCAAGTCCCGCTTGGTGATAATGCCTTTCAAATGGCCGTTCACGGTGATGGGGATGCCGGAGATGTGCTGATCGTCCATGATGCGGCGAGCAGTTTCGACGGTTTCTTCGGGCTTGAGCGTGATCGGGTCGGTGATGATGCCGTTCTCGCTGCGCTTCACCTTCTCCACTTCGCGGGCTTGCAGGTGAATTGCCATGTTTTTGTGGATGACGCCAATTCCCCCTTCTTGCGCCAGCGCGATCGCCAGTTCGCTTTCGGTGACGGTGTCCATCGGCGACGACACGATGGGAATATTGAGCCGGATACGGCGAGTGAGCATCGTGCGCACATCGACATCGCGCGGCAACACTTCGCTGTAGCCGGGTTCGAGGAGGACGTCGTCGAAGGTGATGCCTTGATAGCCGATACGGTTTTGCAGGAAAAGGTGATCGCTCATGGTGAAAGCTCCCGTGGCGGAGATTTCTTGGTTATTATAGGACGCCGCCCGTAGTGCGGGCGTCGCGCCTGCACATTTTGAAAAAGTAATCGAACGTGCAGGCGAGCCGCCTGCACCACGGGGAATCAAATGAGATTGATCAACTCGCTCAAACAACGGATTCGATCCGACAACTGGACGTGCTTCTCTGTAGGATCGAGAAGCACGGCTGGCATGCCCGCGCGCATTGCGGCGTCGTAATCGTTGCCGCGATCGTCGCCGACAAAAAGCACATGGTTCGCCGGCAACTTCAGCAAATGCAGCAAGTGCGCGAAGAACTGCGGCGCCGGTTTGCGCCAGCCGACTTCGGAGCTGATGACGATCGGAGCCAACCCGCGCAGCGCCGGCATCCCTTCGAGCAAGCCATGGAGCCGGCCATCGAAGTTGGACGCGATCGCTTGGACAACACCGCGTTCCCGCAACGCCGCGATGACTTCGGCCGACGGTGCGTCGCAGGTCCATGCGTCGGCAGCGCTGAAAGCATCCCAGAGCGTTGCAAAACACGCGTCCGTATCGTGGACATCGTCGAGAATCTCGCCGACGATGTCGCGCCAGCGCCTGAGTTCGCGCTCTTCGTCGGTCCGCCAGCCCGTTGCCGCATCGAGACGTTCCTGCCGTGCAAACGCGATCGGGAAGCGTTGGCGCACGTCTTTTGCTTCGAGCCGACTGCCGAAGCGCCGGCCCACGTCCGCGTAGATTTGCGCCACGGACGGCGTGACGTGAATCAACGTTCCGACGGCGTCATAGACGATTGCTTTGACATGGCGCATGAATTGGTTATACTGGAAGCCGTCCATCACCTCGAGTTGAAAGCGAGCACATCATGGCCGACGAACGCATCAGTGAATCAACGCCGCCGCGCCGCCGCTGGGACGAAGGCGTGGACGATCAAGGGTCGCCGTCAAACGTGCGCAAGAGCGGCTCGTCGGCGGGATTATGGATTGTACTCGCCGTCGTCGGCGTGTGTCTCGTGTTGTGCGTGCTGCCGTTTCTCGCGGGCGTCGGCCTGTTTTTCATGCGTATGCAGGGGCAGGTTGCCCAACAGGCCGCAGTCGCCGAGGTGCGCGTCGCCGTTGCCGAGGAACGCATGGCCGTCGCCGCGAAGGCCCAAGAAGACGCGGATGGTCCGATGGGCGTGCCAATGCCGGCGCCGCCGGGGCCGGTACCGGGTGTTGGTCCAGGACCGCTTCCGGGTCAGGGGTTGCCGATCCAGGCGAAACCGCTCGACGTGATCCAGGCGCCCGCCGTCCGAATGGCGCTCAATGCCAAGAGCCAGGACGTCAAGGATGTCGTCTTCGCGCCGCACGCCAACCGGGTCGGCCATTTCGGCTGGGAAGGCGACGCCAACAAAAAACGCAAGTACTTCGACCTCTGGGACTGGAAGGAACGCAAACACATCGCGCGCGTCCCGGCGCCCTCGGAGCAAGGCGGCTTCGTGGCCATGAGTCCCAACGGCACACGTCTGCTCGCCCATCAATTCAACCCGAAGTCCATCAATATCTGGTCGCTGCCCGACGGCAAGCAACTCAAGAAGGAATGGCGTCCCAACGCGAATCAGCCGGAAGTCGGCGCCGGCGGTTTTGACCGAAGCGATCTCGCCTGGGCGGCTTTTCTCGATGAAGAAAGCCTGCTGACGGTCGCCCAGTCCGGCCGCTTCGACCTGTGGGACGCCAACTTCGAAAAAACGAAATACACCGTTGCGAAGCGGCGCGATGTTCCGTTCATGATCGTCAACGGCTTCGCCCGCGGCCCACAGAACATGGCGCTGTCGGATGACGGCAACTTGCTCGCTCTGGCCAATGGCGATGGTTACGAGTTCTTCGACCCCTTCACCGGCAAGGCGGGAGGCAAAACGGACTCGCTCGCGAAAGAAGGCCGCGTCGGCAACACATGGTCCGTCGCGTTCAATCGCGACGCGACCCTGCTCGCGACCGTCCACACCATCAGCGGCGGCGGCTTGCCATCGCGCGAATTCTTGACCGTTTGGAACGTCGCGGACGGGAAACGGAAATCTCACTTCCCGATTGAGAATCATGCGCATTTGAAAGGCCCGATCACCTGGATCAGCGCCAAGCATCTCCTGATCTGGGACAGCAACCTGTTCCGGGCGAGCGTCTTCAACCTCGACGAAGCTCGTTTCGAACGCGTCCTGGAGAGGGGAGCCAACGGCGACCGCGTCGCAAGACAGGGCCCGGATAATCGCATCTGGTACACCAGCAGCGTCGCGTTCGCGGCCAATGCGGAATTGCTGGCCGTCGAATTCCCCGCCGACGACCTGGTCAAGAATCCGGCGCCGCGGGTCAACGTGGATCAACTGCCGCGCTGGTACGTCAGCCCGGGCGGGATCGGACGCGAGGCGGGGATCAAGGGAATCAGGTGACCGGCAAACCGTGGACGATTCGTCCGAGGATCTCCATCGCGGCATTGAGCTGTGCGTCCGACAAATACGGCGCCGGCCCCAGACGCAGCGCATTGCCGCGATGATCGGTGTAGACGCCAGCCGTTTTCAATTTTTGCGAAATCTCGCCGGCGCGGCTCGACCACAACACCAGGAAGCCGCCGATCTCGTTGAGCGGTACCTCGCGATCGCGGCGAATCAGCTTTGGATCAAGATCGAGCGCGTCAAACCGCGCCGCCAGCAAACCAATTTGATGTTGGCTCACCTCGCGCAACAATTCCGGCGTCAGGCCGCGTTCCTTGAAAAACGCGAAGACGGCCGCGGCGCGATAGCAACTGGCCGGGTCGAACGTCGCGCCGCCGAATCGCGAGCCGCCGCTGCCGTAGCCGACGCGGCCGGGCGTCGCGGTGAGCTTGTCGAACTCGCTGAACCAGCCCGTCGTGATGGGCCGCAGCGTGCAATTCTTCGGTATGCGCAAACAACACGCGCCTTCGCCGAGCTGGCAATACTTGTAGCCGCCGCCGACGATGAATGCTTGCTCCAGGCCTGTCCGGTCGAAGGGAACGACGTTCAAATGGTGATACGTGTCGATAAGCAACTCCGCGCCGTGTTTGACGCACGCTTCTGCCACAATCGGCAGGCCGGGTACGATGCGTGCCGTTTGAAAGAGCACCGATGAACAAAAGACTACGGCGGTGCGTGCATCGACCATCGCCGCCAGCCGTTCCGAGAGCGTGTTAACCGGCGACGCGGCGATGCGTACGATCTCGATGCCGTCCTCCTCGCTCAGTCGATCAAGCAGCCGCCGAAGCGTGTGAAATTCGCCATCGGTGGACACCAGGCGCGGCCGTGTTCGTAACGGCAGCGCGGAGAGAAAGCGCACGATCAAGTCGAGCGTATTCTGCTCAATCGCGATATCGGCGTCCGGCTCGCCCAGGAGCCGCGCGTAGCCGCGCTTGACCTCGTCGGCTTTCGCAAAAGCGCGCGGCCATTTGTCGTCCACGAACTCGGCGGCGTCAAGCCAGGCTTGCGATTGGGCGGCGAAACCGCAATCGGGCCAGGCCTGGTGTGAATGCCCGGACAAGAGCAGCCGATCCGCGACGCGAAAGCGCGCGTAATCGGCGGCGAGCGCGTTCGGCGATGAATAGAGATCGTCAGGCCGCATCAAAACTCCGTGCGAATCGCCCAGAGATCGGGGAAGACCGGGCGCATGAGCGTCGTGAGCAAGTATTCCGCGCCGGCCGAGCCGCCGGTGCCCGCCTTTGTGCCGATGGTTCGCTCCACCATCTTGACATGGCGATAACGCCACTCCTGCAAGCCTTCATCGAGATCGACGAGCCGCTCGCAGAACTCCGCGAGCGCCGAGTCGCTGCGATAGATGCCAATCAGGATTTGCTGCATGCCCTTGGATTCCGCCGGCGGCTGCGTGATATCGCGTTTCAAAACGTCGTCCGGAATCGCATGCCCGCGCCGCGCCAGAAACGCCGCAAACCAATCCCAAACGGACGGCGCTCGATAGCGTTCTTCCAGGCGCTTTCGTTCGGCACTTCCTGCCGCGAATTGATTGAGCGGCGCCGCACGCTTGTGGCCGACCGTGAATTCCAACTCGCGAAACTGCACCGATTGAAATCCGCTGCCCGATTCGAGCCGGGTGCGAAAGCTCGAAAACTCCAGCGGCGTCATGGTCTCCAGAATATCGACTTGCGCGACCAGCACTTTCAGGATCGTCAACATGCGTTTCATCACATGGCCGGCGCGTGGCAAATCGTCCTTGTCGAGGAGCCGTTTGAGATAGTCGAGTTCGTGCAGGATTTCCTTGAACCACAATTCATAGGTTTGATGGATGACGATGAACAGCATCTCGTCATGATCGCCGCCCGGCTGCTGCTGGGCGAGCAACGCGTCGAGCTTCAAGTATTCGGCATAGGTCGGCATGGTATATGTCGGTTTATCATTCCCAGAACAGCCCGTAAAGCGCATACCACGCCAATAGTCCCAAAACAAACGACGCGAAGTTGGCGCAGAACACCGCAGCCATGTCGCGCCAGAATCGATCGAGCGGCCGAAAAGCGATGTAGAACAGCAAACATTCGCCGAAATGAGCGACGCTTTCCGCCACCAACAAATAGAGCGGATAATTCTCGTCGAGCGGAAAAAACTGCGGAATCACGAGCACGACCAACGGATAGGTGCACGCCGTCAGCCACACGCCGGCGAGCAGGCGGCGCGACATCGGATGCTGCGGCGACAAACCGACGCACAGGATCGGCGTCTCGATCGAGATCGTGAACAGATAACCGACGCCGAGGAAGAACCACGGATCTTGCAGACGTTCGAGGAAATCGCTCATCAGAGCGCTCGCAGAAGGAAGGGGACCTCAGCCAGGACGTGCACCATCGCCAGCGTGAAGTAGATGTCGCGCGTGATCGGATAGTTCGCCCAGAAGCACAGCCAGAGAGCGACGACGATTGCGGCGCTCAGCAGAAGAAAGATTTGCAAGGCGCGCGACAGGTTCAGCGAGCGCCGGCCGAGCGGCATGTTCGGGACGTTCCACAGGTTCGATTTCAACCCGAGCCAGGGAATCGCGATCAGCCAGACGCCGTAATGGACCGCTTCGAGGAACGTGTGCGTCGCGACGAGGCAATGCGACGAGATGCCAGTCAGGATTTCCGACCCGGCGTGTTGCGTGATGCGCGACAAGAGATCGTCGCCGACGAGGCTTGGCGCATCCGCGAGGCGCCACCACAATAACCCCAAACAAACGGGGATCGCCAAAAGACAAACGTGATAGAGCCTTCGATACTCCGGACGCGTGCGGCGAATCTCGCGATCGAGAATCCACAGCGCGACCAACGGATGAAGGTAGACGATGCCGAGGCCCCAAAGAATCGGTGACAGCCAGGCGAGCGCGATGAGGAAAAACGCCGCCGCCCAGATCCAGCCCCAGTCGCGGCGCGGATTCTGCCGGCTGCGCATGTGAACGAGCGCCGCGATCCACAACACGAGCAGCGTGTCAAAAGTCGCGTAGCTCGCCAGCAACGCCGGACCGCTCGAACCGAGTGCATCGAGCACCATCGGCAACGCCGCGAAGCCCGCCGTCAAGAGAATGACGCCCGCGAAGCCGAGCACGAAGTACGACCACAGCCGGCCCCAGCGCCCCGGCAGGCGCGACATGAAGTAACGCGCCTCCACCCAGTTGTGCGGCCCGGCGCAGAGGAACACGGAGACGATTGAGAATTGAATCGGCAAAAAGCCCGCGATCGCCGCCATCGCGATCACGAAGCCCAGCGCGCACGCGCCGAACGTCAGCCCGGCCGGGCGAGCGTCGCGGATCGATTCGGCGGTGATGGCGGTCGTGGACATCAGTTCTTGTCTTTGAAAGGCGGATCCGGCTGCGGCGAAGGCGGACGCGGCACCGACGGACGCGGTCGATTCGGCGACGGATAGACCGTCTCATTTTCCGCGCCCATCCATGCCGGCTTGAACGCCATTGGCAACATCACGCGGACCGATTCGTCGCTGTCAACGAATGATATCGTGATCGCGGTGTCGGAGCTCGCATTCGCCGGTATTGGCGGCGGATTGCCTGATTCTCGTGGCGCGCTCGCGAGGCATTGCAGGAAAAGGACCACCACAACCAGCGCCGCCGAGGCCACGACGACGAACGCGGTCACCGCCAACGCCATCCACGACGGACGCCGCGCCAACCAAATCAGCGCGGCCACGCAGCACGCCGACAGCGCCAGTCCCATCACGACGTTCGCGAGCAATGGACCCGGCGACGACGTCGCCTCGGTCAAAATGCTCGGCCGCGGCGTCGGCTTGAGCCCGTGTTTTTCCGCCTTCACCGCGAAACGCGTCGGAATGGTCACGTCGATATCTGGTGCATCCCGAAAAACGAGCCGCATCGGCACGCGATCACCATGAAGCATCGACAAACTTTGATTGAGCTTCGCGACCGAAATGCTGCCGTTATCGCGCTCAATCGGCGGCGGCAACACGTCGGCGCGAGCTAGAGTCGCAATGGCGCCCACCAACAACACCGCGCAGGACACGAAACGGTTCATCGTTTATTCTTCCCCCTTCTTCGCCGGCTCGTCCGTCTTGGGCAAACCCGGACGCAGCAGGTCGAACACATCATTGCTAAATATCTCACGCGGAATCATGATCGCCGGCAACATACTCTTGGGTAAATGAAGCTCGACGCGCTCGCCCTCGGCAACAATGACGATGTCCATGCCGAGATTGGCCGTGTTGCCCTTGGTTTCCAGCGGCGTCGTGATCCGCGGCGGTCGAGGGCCGTTGCCGAAGACTTCCGGCAACACAAACGCCGCGCTCAACAAGCCGCCGACAATGGCGACGATCAGCAGAGCCGCGCTCGTTTTGCCGCCGCGGCGCACCAGCCAAAATCCGCCGGTGACGAACGCCGCTGACAGCGCCAAGCCCGCGAACCAATTGCGCGGGCCGCCCGGCTCGGCGTCGGCCTTCTCCACCTTGCCTTCGACGACCGCGTATTTCTGCGGAATAACGAGCCTCGGCCGCGTCACATCGAGACGATACGTCAGCGTCACGGGAGCGTTTTCGATGAGCTTGACCTGCTTCACCTGGGTCGCCTTGCCATCGTCCTTGGTTTTCTGATCCGGCTGTCGCAAGTATCGCAACGCGGGCGGCGTCGGCGGCCCGTTGGCGAAGCCTAGACTGGGCAACAAGGTCAATGACAGGACGCACAGGCCAATGGGGAGGTGTCGCATGGCAATCTCCGGAAGTAG
>Ga0105340_1001501_pt1 | contig 10419 bp, 9 predicted proteins | sample EasRivMeERMLT700_FD_89676 | JGI IMG/M metagenome (GOLD analysis project Ga0105340, IMG submission 89676) | Soil microbial communities from meander-bound floodplain in the East River, Colorado, USA - East River MetaG ERMLT700 | ecosystem: Environmental > Terrestrial > Soil > Floodplain | place... | reverse complement strand
GGCAGAGTGGCGATGCGAAGGCGAACCGCGGCCAGTGCGGCGCCAGTAATTCCCAGCGGCTTGCCAACCGCAAGTCCCAAGATCACTGCGAGCGTCACGCTGGAGGCTGACGAGCCGGTGAGACTCACACCGGCATTGGACAATGCAAAGAGCGGCATCACCACAAAAGCTGAAAACCCGTGAAGCGCGTGCTCCAGACGAAGCACTGGGGCTGTCGCCTCTTCGCTCGCGCGTTCAAGTCCGGCTATCGCCTCCTGTTGGCCCTTGCTCGTAAGGACGAGAAGGTCGCCGGTCTCAGTGCAGTCGAAGTGATCCAGTAAACGGCGAGCCTTAAGGGAGTACTCCTTCGCGTTGATGCGCGTCCTCGTCGGAATAGCGAACGCGAGCAGCACGCCGGCAATGGTCGCGTGCACGCCGGACTCGTGCACAAAGAACCACAGGCCTAAACCGAGGACCATATAGGGGGTCAGTCGCCGCACGCGAAGAGCATTGAGGGCCGTGAGCAACAACAGGATGATGCCTGCCGTTCCAAGCGCGGTCCACACGATGTTCTGCGTATAAAAGAGGGCGATCACCAGAACGGCCCCCACATCGTCTACGATGGCCAGTGCCGCAAGGAAGATCTTGAGGCCACTCGGCGCGCGTGGCGCAACGAGCGCGAGCACGCCGAGGGCAAAAGCGATGTCCGTCGCTGTCGGGATCGCCCAACCTCTGGCCTCGATGGTTCCGCTCTTTACGGCGAGGTAGATGAACGCCGGGACGACCATACCGCCAATTGCGCCAATGATGGGCAGGGCTGCGTGCTTTCGTGATGAGAGTTCGCCTGCGAGTACTTCACGTTTGATCTCTAACCCTACTAAGAGGAAGAAGACGGCCATCAGCCCGTCATTGATCCATTGGCGAGTAGTGAGAGACAGGCCGAGTCCGGCTGCGGTGAAGGTAAGAGGCGTCTCCCATATTCGGTGGTAAGCCTCAGCCCCCCACGAATTGGCAGCGACGAGTGCGGCGCATGCACAGACGATGAGTAAGGCGCCTGCGGCCGCTTCAGTCTGAAAGAACTCCTGAAAAGGACCCCTGGAGAGAGAGGGTTGTGACTCGACCACGACCGCGCGCCAAGGCCAGGCCACTAGACCTTCCATCCATGGCGTAGGAGGACCGGTGCTCCAACATATTGCCAATTCTCGCTCCCAAGTCTCCTATCAAGCGAATCGAGTCTTGTCTGAAACGTGACGCTATCGTTGAACCGTTCGGTTTGATGACTGCCATCGGGATGGTGGAGGATCAGGACATATTCAGTCGTTTCGTTGTCGTAACGGGTCTCCAAGCGAAGGGATTCTTCGCCACGTTGAAATATCCAGATCATGCTGGTCACCTCATTTGTCCCACAGACGTAGGCGCACGAGGACAACTCATGCCTCGATGCCGATTCGCAGATTCGGAAACGAGAAGCCTGGAAATTAGACGCGGAGGACGGTCGCTAGGAGGGAAGGATCACCGGTACTCGTGATTCGCGCAATCGCGCCTCTCAAAAGTGAGCCGGGACAGCGGACTATACAGGGTTTGACGGGTACATCGAACAGCGGTGCGATACTTACACCATCAGGCTCAACTGCGCGTCGTTGAACCATGGCTCGACAATCAGTACTTTCGCGGAGAGCGATCAGTGACTCGACTGGAACAATCTGCTCAGTCGTCGCATTGTCTACAACAGCTGTGTGAAACGGCGCGTTGAATGGAGATAACGCTAGCGCAAGAAGGACCAACGCCAATAATCGCTTCAGGAAAGCCACTCGTTGTCAAAGTATCAGCCATTCTTGGGGCGTGGAGCAAGCCTGGCAGAAACGATCGCGGCCGCCGCCATTGCTGTTTCTTACGTCGATGTGATGCTTACATGGCCTGGCCCAGATTAGACAGTAATTGCAGATTTACAAGTGTTTGTCCTCCGCTATAGGAACCCGAAAATTTGTGGTACAAATCCTGGGCCTCGTCAGGGAACGCCTCATACAGGATTTTCGACACCGTGTAATCGGCGCCCTTGACGACCGGGTCGAGCCAGAACACGTACAGCACGCTGCTGTTCGCGCCTGGTTCGAGGGCTTTGTACACGCGCCATCCTGCCGACTGCTGCTTTCGTGTGCCATCGCTGCTCTGAAGCAGTGCCGCTTTGACCCGCTCGACGACGAGTTCGAAATCGGCTGTTTTGTCGGGTTTAATGGTGTTCAAGATCATTCCAGCATCGGAGGCGAACACGCGCCGTGGCGACGCAGCAGGTTGGGCAGTCTGTTGGGAAGCCTCTCCAGCGAGGCCGGTACCCGGCGTTGCGAAAATCGGCGCGGCAAACAGCCAGCGGAGAAGTGTTCTGCGATCCAGCATCCCAAAACAATAGCGCCGCGCATCTCAGCCGACCATCATGTCTGAGCATGATTTCAGGCGGAAAGAGAGTGGAGTGGTCGAGCGAAGGAGCTGGGACACGATCGTCGGCGAGCGCACTGGCAATCGCCGAAAGCACTTCACGGGCATTGAGCGCAGCCGAATCCGTCGATGATCGTCGCTGTCGCGCTCGCGCCGGAGAAGCCCTTTCTTCACCAGTCATTGAAGGATCCCCGTGATCGTGCTCGGATGCAGATGCGCGAGGCGCGCGACTTCGAGCAGAACCCGATCCCGGAGCATCTGCCAGCGCTGGTCGGGATCTTTCGCGTGAAACCTCGCGGCGGTTGCCGCTTCGCGATAGTACACACTCAGCCAGCCATAGGAGATGAGCCGATTCCCGCCGCCGGGTCGATCTTGATTCTGTTTCACGCTAACCTACGGATAGGGGATCGCCTGTCTCGCGGATCGCAGTCGCGTCGGCCGTGCTTCCGCTGAATCACAATGCCTATTGCCAACGCTGCGGATCCATTGTGGTACAAGGATGCCGTTTTCTACCAGCTCCATGTGAAGTCCTTCGCCGATGGAAACGGCGACGGCATCGGTGACTTCGTGGGACTTACCTCGAAGCTCGATTACCTCGAGTCGCTGGGCGTAAGCTGTCTGTGGATTCAACCGATGTATCCATCGCCGTTCCGTGATGATGGGTATGACATTTCGGATTATACAAACATCCACCCGAGTTACGGGACGCTGGAGGAGTTCCGCACATTCCTCAGCGCGGCGCATCGGCGCGGTCTGCGAGTCGTCGTCGAACTCGTCCTCAACCACACCTCGGACCAACACCCGTGGTTTCTCGAAGCGCGCAGCTCCCGGGACAATCCCCGCCGCGATTGGTACGTATGGAGCGACACCGACGAGCGGTATCCGGGCGTTCGGATCATCTTTCTCGATACGGAGCATTCGAACTGGGCCTGGGATACCGTCTCGAAGGCCTATTACTGGCACCGCTTCTTCAGCCATCAGCCCGATCTGAACTACGACAATCCCGCCGTTCGTGAAGAAATCTGGAAGGTCATGAAGTTCTGGCTCGACCTCGGCGTGGACGGGTTTCGAGTGGATGCCGTGCCGTACCTCATCGAACGCGAAGGGACATCCTGCGAAAATCTGCCGGAAACGCATGCGGTCCTCAAAGAGCTGCGTGCCCGCGTCGACGAGCGCTACACCGGCAAAGTGCTGCTGGCCGAGGCCAACATGTGGCCCGAAGACGTCCGACCCTATTTCGGTTCGGGCGACGAATTCCATATGTCGTTTCACTTTCCCGTCATGCCGCGCATGTTCATGGCGCTCAGGCTTGAAGACCGCAAACCGCTCGTCGACATCATCGAGCGCACGCCGCCGATTCCCGACGTCTGCCAGTGGGGTACGTTCCTTCGCAACCACGACGAGCTGACGCTGGAGATGGTGACGGACATCGAGCGCGAGTACATGTGGGATGAATACGCGCGAGATCCCCAGGCACGGATCAACCTCGGCATCCGCCGACGGCTTGCCCCCCTCATGGAGGGCGACCGGCGCCGAATCGAGCTGATGTGCGGGTTGCTCATGGCTTTGCCGGGAAGTCCCATTCTGTATTACGGCGACGAGATCGGCATGGGTGACAACGTCTACCTCGGCGATCGGAACAGCGTGCGCACGCCGATGCAGTGGAGCGGAGGCATCAGTGCCGGCTTTTCGGCGATCGAGCCCGACCGTCTGTGGCTACCGATCATTTCAGATCCCGTGTACGGATATCAGGCGGTCAATGTCGAATCGCAGCAGCGGAACCCGGCATCGCTGCTGAACTGGACACGGCGCCTTATCGAGATTCGGCGCTCCACACAGGTGTTTGGCCGCGGTTCGATTCAAGTCCTCAAGCCCGCGAATCACCGCCTGCTGGCGTTCACTCGGACGCTCGGACGCGAGACGGCGCTGGTGGTCAACAATCTTGCGGGGACGGCGCAGGTTGTCGAACTGGACCTTTCCCACTTGGCAGGTGCGATCCCGATCGAAATGTTCGGTGGAAGTATCTTTCCGCGCATCGGGCGTGAGCCGTACGTCATGATGATGGGCCCTTATGACTTCTACTGGTTTCGGCTGCGCTGGATTTAACGGGAGTCTGGCGGAGCTACTCGTCCGATCGCGCGTTGCGGCCGGTTAACGTGGATCACCAAAGTACGCTGTCCGACGCGTTGCTCCGCCAGCTGATTGCTGTGGGGCAGGTCGACATCCTCGTAGGACTGCCGACGCTCAACAACGCCGCGACCGTCACCGACGTCGTACGCGCCGTGCACGTGTCCTTCGCGCGGGATTTTCCGCGGTTACGCACGGTCATGATCAATTCCGATGGCGGGTCGACCGACGGCACTCCGGAGCTGATCCGTTCCTCATCACTGAGCGAGGCCGATACTCTGTTGACGTCGCACTCACTTCGTACGCTGCATCGCGTGCTAGCGCCCTATCACGGGCTTCCGGGGAAGCTCACCGCGCTCCGGACCGTGTTTGCCGCCGTCGAGCTGACGCAGGCCAAAGTGCTCGTCGTTCTCGATCCGGCTGGTCCGGCGACGAGCGCCCAACGTGTCACCGAGCTGATCTCGCCGATTGCGCGCTCCGAGGTCGAGTTTCTCACGCCGTGCCATCGCAGGCATCCGCGCGACGGCGTGCTGGTTACGCAACTGGTACGCCCGTTGGTGCGTGCTCTCTACGGAGTTGCGCTCGACGAACCGCTCGGTGCTGAATTCTCGTGCTCGGGACGTTTCGCCTCTCACTGCCTTGAACGAGATCTGTGGGAGCATGAGGTGGCCAGGTTTGCCATCGACCTGCGGCTGCGCACGGAGGCGATTGCTCAAGGAGTCGCTATTGGTCAGATATGGCGGCCTCCACCGACGGGCGCCGGCGCCCGCACAACACTCCGCGAGGCCGTACAGCAGGTGGTCCTAGCCCTTATCGAAAGTCTTCGGGCACACGCCTCGTTCTGGACCGCGACCAATGGCATCGCTCCGCTGCCCACATGGGGAACTGAGCCGGACGGGATCCCCAACGCGCAAACGTGGGACTACGAGGCCGTAGCCGGACAGGCGCGTCACGACATCGGCGAAATTCATCCCTTGCTCGAAGAAGTGCTGGACAGCAGTCTGCTTGCGCGCATCATCGGGGAAGCCTCGGCGTCGGAATTGCGCTCCGACGATGAGCTTTGGGTGAAAACCGTATATGCCGTCGCGGCCGCCGCACGACAGGGACGGATAGGCGCCGAGCACTTAGCCGGCCTGTTCGTTCCGCTGTACCTGTGGCGCGCTGCGGCATTTATGGCACGCGCTGCACACGAGACGGACGTGGCCGTGTATCAAGGACTCGAATCGCTGAGTCAGACGTTTTTGCGGCTGAAACCGGTGCTCGTCGACAGCTGGTCAGCCGAAGTGTGAGGTCGCAATGATTCAAGAGATTGCTGAAGCCCTCGCCCAATCGTGGAGCAATTTTACCGGCGCGTTCGTGCTGTTCGTGCCGCGCCTCGTCGCAGCCACCATTATCTTCGCTGGGGGGTTCATCGTAGCGGTACTCGCCCGACGGATCGTTCGGAGCACATTGGTGTCGCTGCGCTTCGACCGGCTGGCCACGCGAACCGGCGCCAGCGAGATGTTGCGTGTGGCCGACATGCCAAGCGCCGACCGTCTGGTGGCGAAGATCGTCTTCTGGATTGTCTGGACCGGATTCGTGGTGTCGGCGGTCGACGCGCTGCAGTTCGAACCGCTTCGGGGACTGGTCCAGCAGTTCTTTCTGTTCGTGCCACGCGTCCTTCTGGCTCTGCTGGTGCTCGCCCTGGGATTTCTCGTCGGCAACTTTGTCTGGCGTGCCACGCTGCTGGGATCGGTCAATGCCGGTCTCCCCGGCGCTCGCTTGCTCAGCGGAATGCTTCGCCTCCTCGTAATCGCGATCGCGGTGGTCATGGCGCTTGAACAGCTGGGTCTGGCGACATCCGTGGTGTTGACCGCATTCGCGATTGCTTTTGGGGCGTTGATGCTGGGTCTGGCGATTGCGTTCGGCCTCGGCGGACGGGACGCTGCCAAGCAGCTGCTCGAACAACATCTAAGAGCCCAGCAAGAGCGCGAACCGGATGCGACCCCACATCTCTGAATACACGGAATGCACATGCTTCAAGATGTGCCTATACTGCGAAAATGGCGTTTGTCCGTTCGAGCGGTGTGCTCCTGCATCCGACCTCGCTGCCTGGACGATTTGGGATTGGCGATTTGGGTCCGACGGCGTTCGCGTTCATCGAGTGGCTCGCCGCGGCCGGACAGCATCTCTGGCAGGTGCTGCCCCTGGGCCCTACCGGCTATGGCAATTCTCCTTACCAGAGCTTTTCGGCGTTCGCCGGTAATCCTCTTCTCATCAGCCTCGAGCGGCTGATCGAAGACGGCCTGCTCACGGCGCGGGACTGCCGCGATGACGTGTTTGCGGATGGCGACGTCGATTTTTCCGCCGTGGTCGCACACCGCCGCGAGCTCTGGCCGCTCGTGCTTGATCGCTTCGACCAGGCCCCCGCTGCAGTGCGCGATCGTTTCGAACAATTCTGCAGGAGAAACGCAGGCTGGCTGAACGACTATGCGCTCTTCATGGCCGTCAAGGGGACGCACGATGATACCGGCTGGACGACGTGGAACCCGGACATCGCGCAGCGTGAGCCGGCGGCGGTCGGACGATGGACGGCCCGCTGTCGACGCGAGATACGGCTACACCAGTTGATCCAGTTCCTGTTCTTCGAGCAGTGGCAGCGCGTACGCGACGCCTGTCACTCGCGGCGCATCACCATCATGGGCGATTTGCCTATTTTCGTCGCGCACGACAGCGCCGATGTCTGGGCCCGTCGGGATCTCTTCCGGCTCGATCCGGACGGAACTCCAACGGTGGTCGCCGGCGTTCCGCCCGATTACTTCAGCGCCACCGGACAACTCTGGGGAAATCCGCACTACCGATGGGACCGTATCGGCCGGAGCGGCTATGCCTGGTGGATTGAGCGCTGCCGTTCTCTTCTCGATCAGGTCGATCGCGTGCGCATCGATCACTTCCGCGGGTTCGAGGCGTCATGGGAAATCCCCCGCGACGCGACCACGGCGATGGTAGGAGAGTGGGTGAAGGGGCCGGGCGCGCAGCTGTTCGAGGTGATGCAAGGCGCGCTCGGTGTTGACCAATTGCCGTTCGTGGCCGAGAACCTCGGGGTCATCACGCAGCAAGTCGAGTCGTTGCGCGGACACTTCGACTTTCCTGGGATGGCGATCCTTCAGTTTGCTTTCGGCACCGACCCGCAGGCGCCCGACTTCAAACCCCACAACTACCCGAGGAACCGCGTAGTCTACACAGGCACTCACGACAACGACACCACGATGGGATGGTGGACGGGTGACGCGGGACACAGCACGCGCTCGGAGAAGGATATCGAGAACGAACGCGAGCACGCCCGCCGGTATCTCGGTCTCAACGGTCAAGACGTGCATTGGGCGTTCATCCGCGCAGCGCTTGCATCGGTCGCCGATACGGCGATTGTTCCGGTACAGGACCTGCTGGGTCTGGGAAGCGAGGCGCGCATGAATCGCCCCGGTACATTGACTGGCAATTGGCGGTGGCGGCTCCGGCCCGGGCAGTTGACGGCGGACGTCGCGCAGAGGCTGGCGGAGATAGCCGCAACATACGATCGGATTTGAACAGGACGGTCCAACTGAGAGAAGAGGTGTCACCATGCCGGAACCGTCTGCTGTTCTCTTTGTGGTAATCGGCCTGGCCGCCGGTCTGTTGTCCGGTGTCTTCGGAATCGGGGGAGGCGTCGTGATAGTGCCGGCGCTGATCTACTGGGCCGGCTTTTCCCAGCATCGCGCGACCGGTACGAGTTTGGCGGTGTTGCTGCCGCCGATCGGGTTCGCCGCGATGTGGGAGTACTACCGTCACGACAACGTCAACGTGCGAGCGGCGATGATCATTGCCGGGGCGGTGTTTGTTGGAGGCTGGCTGGGGGCGGTGATTGCGAACCGAGTCTCAGGCCCATACCTACGCCTCGCGTTCGGGGTGTTCGTCGTCGTGCTCGGGATGTACTTGATGGTCGGTGCTTTTCGGCGGCTGGGGTGGATGTGATCTGAGGCGCAGCGTTTTAGTACTCTGCTCTGGTATCTCCCGCCCGTGGCCTCGAAACCGATACGTCGCGGCGAGCCAGCGGAGCCGCTACTTCTCCGGAGGATTCATCGACTGCCGCACATCGATGAGGGCCTGCTGGCTTACGGTCAGGGTGCCTTCCTGCGGGCGATCGAGATCTGCAATCAGCGCGATGACTGCGGAAAAAGTGACGGCCACGACAATGATTGCGAGCGACCGGCTCGTGCCTACCAGCCCCGCGTGATAGCCCATCGCGGCGAGTGACAGCGCGGCGATCGTCAGAAGGACCACCCAGATGGCGCCCGGGATGCGGTTCCGCAGGCCCGCGGTCACTCGTTTCGCGTGAAGGTCAATCACCTCATTGAGCGACTCGACGAAGAGGCCTACGACAATCGAATCAGGGTGTTGCAGTCCGACGGCGGTTGCGGCCGACCACAACTGGCCCTGTATGTCTTCCGACCGCAGAATCTGCGCCGCTACCCGGCCAGACCGCACTGCTTCAAGACGAACATCCACGTAGGACCGGAGAAGGCTGCGAATCTCATCGCGTCGTTCCGGTAAAATTGCCGTGCGCAGGTAGGTCGTACCGATGGCGTTGGCTTCATCGAGCACCAATTGTTTCCGGTTATCGAATCGCGACGCTGCCATCCCGAACGTGAACGCCAGCATGAACGCCAGCAGCCCCAGCATGGCTCCAACCATCGCACCGACAGGCGCCTCTTTCTCGCGACCCGATTGCCGGCTCCGGTAACTTCCCAGCCGATAGCCGCCCTCGATAGCAGCCAGAACGAGCACAACGACAGTGAGGAACAAGCCCCACAGCGGGAGTACGTCGAGGAGGGTCGTGTATTGCGTCACCATGGTGCGCGGATGTTATACCTGATCCGGACGACGGCGTCTGGTCGCGTTCTGGATGGCCGGACGGGGCGTTCTTCCAGAGTTCGGTGGTCACAGTCATTGACAGCACTCCTTGAAGCAGTTCCCTGACGCCATGGGGTCATTGGCACACCTGCGCACACATGACGGATCCGGGTTAGCGGTCGGAGGGGCAACTGTCTGGTCAATACTGAACACGATGGGCTCGGATTCGATGGAGTTCCGATGAGCGACGAAGTTAATAACCCTGACCCGACGCACTCACCCCGGCTCGCCCGCCGCGTGTTGATTGTCGGCGGTGTGGCCGGAGGCGCGTCATGTGCCGCGCGACTCCGGCGCCTGGACGAGTCGGTTGAGATCATGGTCTGGGATCGCGGGCCCTACGTGGCCTTCGCGAACTGTGGACTACCGTACTACGTCGGCAACGTCATTGCCGATGAGCGAACGTTGTTGGTCGCGTCGCCCGAGATGTTCCGCGAACGGTTCAATATCGGGGTCCACACGAACACCGACGTCATTGGCATCGATCGCGCGGCGCGTACGATTGTGGTGCGCGATCTCCGCACCGGCAACAGCCGCAGTGAGCGGTACGACGCGTTGGTCCTGTCACCGGGCGCGGCGCCGATCCGGCCACAGCTGCCGGGAGTGGACCTGCCTGGGGTCTTTGCAGTGCGCAACATTCCGGACTCGCGCCGAATTCGTTCCTGGATTGCCGATCGCCGCGCAAGCACCGCAGTCGTCGTCGGCGGCGGCTTTATCGGATTGGAGATGGTCGAGAACCTGATCCATCGCGGACTGGCCGTGACCGTACTGGAAAAGCTGCCGCAGGTCATGCCTCCGCTCGATCCGGAGGTCGCGGTCCCTCTCACGGAACACCTGATCGCGAAAGGCGTGCAACTCCATCTCGGTGATGGGCTGGCCCGCATCGACGAGGGGGCCGACGGAGGTTTGATCGTGGTTGCGGAAAGCGGCGCCAGTTTTCCAGCCGATCTCGTC
>Ga0105340_1001500_pt1 | contig 10421 bp, 2 predicted proteins | sample EasRivMeERMLT700_FD_89676 | JGI IMG/M metagenome (GOLD analysis project Ga0105340, IMG submission 89676) | Soil microbial communities from meander-bound floodplain in the East River, Colorado, USA - East River MetaG ERMLT700 | ecosystem: Environmental > Terrestrial > Soil > Floodplain | place... | reverse complement strand
GCCAAGACGGCGCTGCTGGCCGGTGGCGTCGGCGAGGGTCTGCTGGCCGGCGGCTCGACGTCCGAGGCCGTGCGCGCCGAAATGGCGGCGCTGCCACAGGAGGTCTGGGAACAGAGCGACAGCTACAAGGCACTGATCGCCGAGGGCATGACGCCAGAAGACGCCAAGGCGACGATCACCAATGATTCGGCGGCGCAGGCCGGACTGATCGCCGGCGTCACCACCGGCATGGTCGGCGGCCGCGGCGACAAGATCCTGACCGACATCCTGTCCAAAGGTCTCAGCGGCGGCGTCAAGAAGCGCATCCTCAAGGGCGCGGCCAAGGAAGCCGTCGGCGAGGCGCTCGAGGAGACCGTTCAGAGTGGCTCCGAGCAGGTCGCCACCAATATCGGCGTCGGCAATGTCGATCCGAACCGCGAGCTGACGGAGGGCGTCGCCAACGCCGCGCTCGGCGGCGCGGTGACCGGCGGCATCATGGGCGGCGGTATCGGCGGCGCGGCCGGTGCGGTGAGTTCGGACGAAGCCGCGGCACCCACGCCTCCCGCTGACGAGACAGCAGAACCACCACCGGCGGCTGGCGCGCAAACACCCCCTGCCGGTGGACCCCCGGGCGGCGTGGTCACATCGCCTGCAGAGCGCGCCGGCATGGTCGCCGGCGCCAATCTCCCGACCCGTCCAAAAGGGGCTTTGGAGAGCGCCCTTGACCACGGTGAGACGGAAGCCCAGCGCCAGGTAACTCAACAGGCGGTCGCCAACGGAGCGGCGCCGCCCGGAACAAGGGTGACGATCCAGATCCCCGGCGTCGACGGGCCGGAGGGGATGACTACCGGCGTCATCGAGAGCTACGATCCAAACGGCGATCCGAACGTCAAGTTTGATGACGGCGAGGTCGGCACCGTGCCGATCGCGCAGGTCTCGCCGCTCGCCGCCCCGGCTGAAGAAACACCCCCGACGGCCGGGGCGGACGTGACAGGGATGCCCGCAGGCGCGACCGCGTCGCCAACCGCGGGTGGCGAGGCCGCACCGACCGAGGTCGGTGCGGCCGAGCAACTGACGCCGGAGCAGCAGGAGGTCGTCGATCTCCTGAAATGGGGCGGCGTCAATCGCGACGATTTCGACGCGATGTCCGACGCGGAAGCTGCCGCGACGTTGCAGAAGCTGGCCCGCCAGCGTACCGTCGCAGGGTCTCAGGCACGTCCGGCGTCACCCGTGACGACTGGGGCAAAGCCGGCGGCCGCGCCCACTGCGGCCCCGGCTGCGCCCCCTGCAAAAAAGTCGACGACTTCCTTGCAGCGCGACGTTCCGGTTCGCGACGGCGAGCTGAAGCCGACCACGTTCCCCGACGCCGGCCACGCCACGCTGTACGATCTCGGTGCGGCGCGCTCGTCGGTGGCTCCCAAGCAGCGTGGCGAAGTCGATCGCGTCACGCAGCAGGCGATCGCCGACAAGATGAACATCTCCTTCGAGAGCGCCGGCGCGTTGGTCGACGACTATTTCTCGCGCGCCAGGCAGGCGGCCGATCTCGGCAAGGTCGTGCATCGGGTGCGGCCGGACGTGGTCAAGCGCATGCAGGCCGAGCACGCCAAGGAGAAGGCCAAGCCGGCTAAGCAAACCGGAGAACCCGCGGCGTCAGTTCCTTCCGCTGCGGCGAAGCCCGCCGCCGGCGTACCGCCAAAGGCGCCGGCGGCGGCGTCGGAGCCAGTCACTCCGCTGACCGCCAAACAGGTGCGCGAGGCGTCCGAAAAGAAGGGCATCAGCTTCGAGGAACTCAGGAAGCAGGTCGGCGCGACCGAGCTGTTCTACGGCCAGTGGACGGACGAAGAGAAGCAGATGGCTGCGGTCATCCTGTCGGACAAGCCGCAGGCCAAGGGCCAGCCGCTGGTGGTTGGCACTATCGATCCCAAGTTCCCGTTCTTCCGGCGCGGCGGCCGCATCATCACGATGGTCGATATCGGCGGCGTCCAGGTGCCGTTCTACATTTCGACCGGGGCCGGCGGCAAAGAGAAGGTAGCGACCGGCAAGTGGTATCCGTTCTTTGGCGTCGGCAAGGACGACGGCTGGTTCAACAAGGGCGCACAGGACCAGATCGTCGACTATTACAACCACCCGCTGCTGCGCGACGCGGCTCAGAAGCTCGACAAGCAGTGGGGCGACATCCGAGGGCGCATCAAAGAGGCGCCTCCCGGCTCCGACCTGGCCCGTTTTGGCGACAAGATGGCGAAGGCTTTCCCCGGCCAGCTGGTGATCGACACCGGGCCGCTGTTCGCGCATCTGCCCAACGCCGACAACGACGGCACCGCGGCCAAGAAGATCGGCGCGTTCATCGACAGCCTGCCGCGTGGAAAGGCACCGGCGACCGAGACGACCGAGATCCCCGGCCCGCCGGCCAAGCTCCGCAAGAAGCGCGCCCGGACCCCAGAGGAGCAGCTGTCGGACAAGCTGCTGGAGATCTTCGCCTCTACACCAGAGGAGGAGGAGGCGGCCGGCAACGAGATCGCCGACATCCTGATGAAGGGCCGCGTCGAAGGGGGGCTGATCAGCTACGACCCGGAAAAGGACAATTTTCACTACGGTACGAAAGAGGGCGACTGGGTTTTTCCGACGCCGAAAAAGACCATCGACCCGGCCAAGGGCCACGCGACGATCGGCGAGGACGAGGCGCGCGCCCGCGTCGACGATTGGAAGGCGACCGCCAAGGCGATCGGCGCGAAGGTCGACAATTCGAAGCGGGTGATCATCTCGCTGTTCGATTCCTCGGGGTCCTGGTCGAAGCCGTTCCGCGACGCCGGCTACCACGTCGTTCAGATCGACTTCGACCACGGCATCGACATCTTCGAGGAATCGCCGGCCGTCATTCAGAGCGACATCGAGGAGGCGCTTGGCAAGGATTACACCGTCGTGGGGGTGCTCAGCGCCTGCCCCTGCACCACCTTCGCCGGGTCCGGCGCGCAGCACTGGCCAACCCTGCACGACAAGCCGAATCCGGTCGAGGTGCTGAAGCGGTTCGGACCAAAGGCGGCGATGCACTTCGACACACCGCTCGCCGCCAATGCCTGGATGGTCCACATGACGGGCGCCTACGTGGACCTGTTCAAGCCGCAGTTCCACGTCCTCGAAAACCCGCGCGGCCGCATCTCGGAAATGACCGGATTGCCGAAGCCGCTGATGGTGTTCGATCCGACCGATTTCGGTGACAGCTACACCAAGGAGACGCGGCTGTGGGGGTCGTTCTCCACCGACCTGCCGATCGCCCCGGTCGAGCCTGTGCAAGGCTCCAAGATGCAGTCCAAGCTGCGCGGCGACAATCCTTACGACAAGGCCGAGCGGTCGCTGACGCCGGAGGGATTCGCCTACGCCTTCTTCATGGCGCAGGACCCGACTGCGCGTGCGTCGATGTCCGAGAACCAGGACCGTGCGGCGGCGACCGTGCAGACGAAGCCGCCGGTCGCGGCAGGCTTCACGCGCACGATCGCGCGCAACAACGGGCCGGACAGCATTCCGAACCGCTATGTCGACCACGGCATCGACATCACGCTCGACGGCCAGAAGGGCGACACCGCCAAGGATTTGGTGATCACCCGCGGCAAGGCCAACAAGAACGAGAACATGGTCATCGTCGACGCCAACGGCGATGTCGTCGGCAACGGCGAAGGCAAGAAAAGCTCGGTCAGCCTGTCGCCGCGGATCTGGCGGATCCTGACCAATGCTACGGAACAGGTGGTCATCCACCACAACCATCCGATCGGCGTGTCGCTGAGCGAGGCCGACGTTTCCGTCGCCGCGTTGCCCGGCGTTACGGCGATCTACGCGCACCTACACAACGGCGCGACCTCGTTCCGCATGGCGGCGACGGCGGCCGGTCGCGCCTTCCTGATCAAGGGCGCCAAGCTCGGCTACCACGAAACCGACCACACATCGCGCGTGAAGCGGTATCTGGACGACGCCACCAAGCCGATCATCCGCGCCATGCAGCAGGCGATCATGGACGGCGTGACCACGGTCGAGGACGCCAGCCCCGAATTCCACCACCTCTCCAACCTGGCCCTGCAGGAGGCAGGCATTGTCGACTATGACGTCGTCGGCCGCATTGCCGGCTCGCCTATGTTGGCGATCCCTGGTATCAAGGAAGCCTATGACAAAGTCGTCGCCAAACACCGCAAAGCCCTCGGCGGAACCGCCGATGCTGATCGACCAGCCGGACCCGTTCGCCACACCGCAGATCTTGCGGTCCTTCAGGGACGAGATGGCGGCGCTACCACCCGGCCGTCAGCGAAACGAGATGCTGGCGTCGGCGCAAAGCCGGCTGCGGGACCGGCTAAACCTGGACAAAAAGCTGGCGGCGAAGCGGCAGTAAAGCCGAAGAAGCCGACCAAGGCCGAGCGTGAGCGCGCCGAATTCATGGCGCGGGTCTCCGAATATTACACGCCGGGAAATATCGTGAAGAGCTATGGCGGCACCCACGACAGGGTGATCGCCTTCGAGCCTGACGAGCACGGCCGCTGGGCCGTGGTGGTGCAGCACACCATCAAGAAGGGCGACCAGTGGGTCGACGACCCCCACGACACGCGCAAGCGCGTGCATGGCTCGATCCCGACCGAGAAGGAGCTGCTCAAGGGTCCGGTGCAGCGCGCCGCACCGGCGGTCGAGGCGCGTCCGGTGAGCTTCACGCAGGACAATCCGGCGGTGAAGGGCTACTCGGGCGGCGAGGAATGGCTGGCCCGCAAGCAGGCCAACGCCGAGGAGGACATGGCCAACGCCACTCGTCCTGGCCCGGCGAAGAGCGGCACCTACGGCGCCACCACCGCCACCGCCGGCCAGAAATCCGATCTCTACCTGCCGGTCGACGAGCTGCTGAAGCTGCCCGGCATCATGGACGAGCACGGCAAGCGCGCCGAGGGTGAGTTCCAGTACGACAACCTGCTGAAGAAGGTGAAGGAGAGCGGCTACACCAACGAGAACCCGGTCTTCGTGATGGTCAATCACAAGGGCCAGGCATTTATGAACGAGGGCAACACCCGCATCCGCGTCGCCAAGGCGGTCGGCATCGAGCGGGTCAAGGCGTGGGTCAACTGGAAGAACGGCGGCGAGATGGTCGACGGCCCGTGGTCGCCGGCCGCCGTCGCCGAGATGGAGCAGGGGCCGTCGCTCGAGGCCAGCATGCCGCCGTTCAAGGACCGCGAGGTTCCGACCTCGTCTGTTCAGAAGGACGGCGACAGCCCGGTTCGGATCTCGACGCGCTTCCCCGATCTGGTGTCGAAGACCGAGGACCCGCTCGTCGAGCGGCTCACCGTCGACACCGCCTCGATGAAGGCCGAGCCGAACAAGGGCGCCTTCCAGCACAACATGCGGGTGGTCGCCCAGTACGTGAACATGCCGCGCGGCATCGCTACCCGGAATTCCGATCACATCGCCCGCGTGTTCAAGGACATGGTCAAGGCCAATCTGCGCTGGCTCTACGATCAGATCCCGCCCGCGCAGCGCAACCGCACCAAGCTCTGGTACGACGGAGCGCGCAAGATCACCGACGACTGGATGGTCCGCTACAAGCTGCCCGACCATGTCATCGCCGGGGCGCTGGCGGCGCTGTCGCCGCAGAAGGACTGGTATCAGAACGTCAGCCTGGCCGAGCGCGTGCTCGACATTATGACGTTCCGCTCGAAGGCGCCGTGGACCAACATGATGGGCGAGAACGGCTACGTGCTGTTCGGCACCAAGCCCGACAAGGTCGCCATGCTCGACCTGATCCGCGGCAAGACGCTCGACCAGATCGACGAGCAGTACAAGGGCACCAAGCACGTCTACGCCATGCAGGCGATGTGGGTCAGGATCTACGACCAGACCTACCACGACCCGCGTCACCGGCAGGTCAGCTCGGAGGGTAACTTCGTCGGCGACCTGGTCGACAACGTCGCATGGGGATCGCTGTCGGAGATCGGCAAGGCGGTCGCGGTGATCCGCGACCCGTCCTATGAGAACGTCTCCAAGCGGATGGGCAAGAAGCACAAGGTCCGCAACTTCTTCAACAACATCCTCGCGCCCAAGGCCAAGAAGGGCGACGTTACGATCGACACCCACGCCGTCGCGGCGGCGTTGCTGCGCGCGCTGTCGGGCGGCTCCTATGAGGTCAACCACAATTTCGGAACCTCGCCGCCGCTCGAGGACCAGGACCGCAACTGGCGGTCGATGAAGAATGTCGGCATCTCAGGCACCAGTGGATCTTACGGCCTGATCGCCGATGCTCATCGTGAACTTGCGGCTGAACTTGGTATCTTGCCGCGCGAGCTGCAGTCTATTACGTGGGAGGCAGTACGCGGCCTGTTCACTGCCACATTCAAGGCGCAGGCTGCCAATGTCGAGATGATCGACGCCGTGTGGAGGCGGGTGCGAAATGGCGAAATCACCGCAGAAGCCGCGAGATCTGAGATCCTCCGTCTCGCCGGAGGAATTGAATCTCCAAGCTGGTATCGACCCGGTGCTCGGGATGATGGTGGAGCTGAACCTTCCACTTACGAGAGAACAATATCTGGAGTCGGCATACGGTCTGGACCTGCCCGCCAATTGGAGCGCGGAGCTGGAAGCGGAGCTGCCGGAGATGTTCCAGAACTAGAAGCGGCCGACGTTTCCGATCGGCTGCGCACGCCGCAATTCGAGCGGTGGTTCAAGGGCAGCAAGGTGGTCGACGCCGACGGCAACCCGCTGCGCGTCTATCACGGCACCACCGCCGACTTCTCGCGCTTCGACCCCAACGAGAGCGGCACCAACACCGGCCACTCCACGGCGAACCTCGGGTTCTGGTTCTCGGCCGACACCGGCATCGCCAACATGTTCGCCGGCGAGATCCCCGACGAGACGACCTGGCCGCGCAAATTCACCCATAAGGCCGGCGCCAACCTCATGCCGGTCTACCTGAAGATCAAGAACCCCTACGTGATGTCGGCGGTCGAGTTCATCGACATGGTCAACGGCCTCGGCGACTGGGCCTATCTGCAGGACTATGACGCCGACGGCCGCGCCGAGGAGATGGAGCGCATCCAGCAACGCTACATCAAGCAGGGCTACGATGGCGTCCACATCGTCGGCGACAAGCTTTTGTCCGAACGCTACGGCGCGGATGAGTACGAAGCCGACGCCTAGGTGGCGTTCCGTCCGAACCAGATCAAGTCGACCGCCAACCGCGGCACCTTCGACCCCGACAGCGAGCACGTCCTCGAGGCCAGCGTCATCAACGAGCTGCTGGCCGACGTCCGCGGCGCCGTCGGCGGCGCCGCCTCGACGCTGCGCCAGCCCGGCAAGTGGCAGCTCAAGGACCGCATCAGGAGCCTGTGGACCGGCGCCACGCCGGCCATGCTTGGCGCGGTCTACCTCAACTACATGCCGGACCTGTCGCCGAAATCGGTGAAGGCGTTCGTCGAACGCTACATCGACCAGAAGCGCGCGATGGACACCATGCGCAACGTCCTCCACCACGCCGCCGACAACATCGTGCAGGACTGGCGCAGGTACGGGCGAGCCGGCAAGGACAAGATGCAGGCGCTGGCGTCGCTGATGCACGACGCCACCAAGGCCGGCGTCGACCCCGACGATCTCAACGACATGCTCGAGCCGGATTACGCGGCGCTGAAGACGCGCTTCGACGCGATGCCGGACGCCGGGCGCGACCTCTACCGCAAGGTCCGCGACGCCTACAAGGAGCAGTCACAGGCGATGGACCAGCTGCTGCTCGACAACGTCACCAAGGCGCAGGAGATCGCCCGCCGTGCCGCCGAGCGCGAGCGCGCCCGCAAGGAGGCCGAGATCCAGGCCGACCCGCGCAAGACCGCCGCTGAGAAGACGGCCGAGATCACCCGGCTCAACGCCGCTGCGGCCGCCGCCGAGGCGCGCGGTCACTGGTCGGCGCGCTTCCGCGTCAACCGGCTGCGCTCGATGCTCGAGACCCGCAAGGTCAAGGCGCCGTATTTCCCGCTCGGCCGGTTCGGCAGCTATTATGTCGCGATCCGCGACGACACCGGCAAGCTGGTGTATTTCGGGATGGCCGAGAGCGCCTTCCAGGCCAAGCAGATGAAGGCCGCGGCGCGGACGCACTTGCAGGCCGGCGACACCATCAAGTCGGGCAAGATGCCGTCGAAGCTGAACCACATGACGGAGGTCATCAAGCCGACCTTCATCGCCGAGATCGAGGCGATGCTGGACGGCATCCCCAACGCCAACGACCCCGGAATGCGGGCGATCCGCGACAACATCCTCGACCAGATCTGGCAGCGCCATCTGCAGTCGATGCCGGACCTGTCGGTCAGGAGCCGCGCCATCCACCGCAGCATGGTCGCGGGGCACAGCGACGACGCGCTGCGCGTCTTCGCCAACCACATGTTCCACGCCGCCCACCAGATGGCCAAGCTCAAGCACGCCCCTGATATGCAGGACACCATCGACGAGATGGGCCTGGCCGCCAAGGACGCGCCGGAGGCCGAGCAGATCCAGGCGACCAACATCTTCGACGAGATGGTGCAGCGCAACAATTGGGTGATGAACCCGACCGGCAAGGCGTGGGCGCAGTGGGCCGCGACCTCCGCGTTCGGATACTATCTCGGAGCCTCGCCAGCGGCCGCGGCGGTCAACCTGGCGCAGACGCCGATGGTCGGCATCCCGATCATGGCTGGCCGGTTCGGCAGCATGTCGAAGGCTGCGTCGGCGGTGGCGCGCGCCTCGCGCAACGCGATCTCCAATCGCGGCATGTCGGCGACCGAAGAGCGGGCGCTGAACGACATGGTCGACGCCGGCGTCATCGACAACACGCAGAGCTACGACATCCAAGGCGTCGGCGAGCAGGGCGCGGGCTACAATCCGATCAGGACGCGCGTCATGGGCGCGCTGACGATCATGTTTCACAAGGCCGAGGTGATCAATCGCAGGGTCACCGGACTGGCCGCCTACCGGCTGGCCATCGAGGCCGGTGAAAACCACGCCACGGCCGTCAAGACCGCCAGCAACATCGTCTGGAAGACCCACTTCGACTACGCGAACTCGTCGCGGCCGCGGCACCTGACGACGCCCGGCATGAAGACGATCATGGCGATGCGCTCCTACCAGATCAACATGCTCTACCGGCTCGGCCGCGACCTCTATGTGTCGTTCCTCAAGCCGATCAAGGGGCTGACCGGGGCCGACCTGGTCGAGGCCAAGCAGCTGCGCCGCGAGGCCCGCTACCAGCTCGCCGGCATCCTCGGCATGCAGGCGCTGGTCGCCGGCGGCACCGCGGTGGCCGGCTACAACACGGCGTTCTTCCTGTACGGCATCGCCTCGACGATCATGGCGACGATCTTTGGCGGCGGCGACGAGGGCGACGACCCTTTCACGGCGCAGGAAAACTTCGAGGCGGCGATCAAAGATATATTCGGCCCGGTGCTGTCCAACGTCCTGCTGCACGGCCCGATCGGAACGCTGACCGGCGTCGACCTGACATCCCGCGTCGGCATGCCGGACCTGTGGTTCCGCTCGCCCAACCAGGACATCGAGACCGGCAAGGACATGTACAGCTACATGCTGTCGCAGTGGGTCGGCGCCCCGGCCGGCATCATCGACCAGGTCATGCGCGGCTACGATCTGTTCGCCGAAGGCAATGCGTGGCGCGGCACCGAAACCATCCTGCCCAAGGCGGCCAAGGACGTGCTGAAGAGCTATCGCTACCTGACCGAGGGCGTCACCACCAAGACGGGCGAGACGATCATTTCGCAGGACGACACCGGCTGGTGGTCGGTGATCGCGCAGGCGACCGGATTCACTCCGGCCCACATCGCCGAAAAGTGGGACGAGACCTCGCGCCTGAAGGGCGCCGAGCAGCGCATCAAGGTGACCCGGCAAGCCTACATCAACGGCTATGCCATGGCGGTGAAGCTCGGTGACGACGCCGGGCGCCGCGACGCGATCGCCAAGATCCGCGAGTGGAACAAGTCGACCTACGGCCGCACCATGCCGATCAGGTCGACGTCGATCGCCTCGTCGCTGCGTCACAGCGCAGTGGCGGCCGGCAAGCGCGAGCGCGGCGACGGCATCCTGATCCAGAACGAGGCGCTGCGGAGGGCACTGCAGGCCGAACCCGTCGACTGAGGAGAGAACCATGCCACCCAAATCGGAAGCGCAGCGCAGGGCCATGTTTGCGGCCGCAAGAGGCAAGTCGACGATTGGGATTCCGAAGAAGGTCGGCAAGGAGTTCGCCAAGTCCGACAAGGGCGGCAAGCTGCCCCAGAAGGTGAACAAGAAAGACCGCGGCAGGCGATGACCGAACTGAAAACATGGGTCCGAGACAACTCGACGCTGGTGTACTTCCTGATCGCGCAGGCCATCGCGATCGGCGCCGGTGGCGCCAGCGTGCTGGCCTACATGGTCAAGCTGGAGACCCGGGTGTCGATCATGGAGACGCGCGG
>Ga0105340_1001499_pt1 | contig 10424 bp, 10 predicted proteins | sample EasRivMeERMLT700_FD_89676 | JGI IMG/M metagenome (GOLD analysis project Ga0105340, IMG submission 89676) | Soil microbial communities from meander-bound floodplain in the East River, Colorado, USA - East River MetaG ERMLT700 | ecosystem: Environmental > Terrestrial > Soil > Floodplain | place... | reverse complement strand
GGGTTTGGCACAACAGTATAGACAACACGTACGCCATTGGCATCGCCCGTCACACTGGCATAAACATCCTCCAACTCACCGGTCGAAAAGAGATTCACCAGATGTCGTCTCACATCACCCATCGAACGGGTACTGTCGCGCGCCTTGTTCCACAAGGCCAGCCAGAGCGAGTCGGTGTTCCAGACACCTGCCTGTTCCACCGTCACCGATGAGAACACAATGTCCAGACCTTCGTTTGCTGCAAGGGTGGAATCATACAGGAATCGGAACCGTGAAACAATGTGTTCTGTGGCTTCCTCTCCTTCTCTGATGACCGAGTCCAACCCCGTGAAGTCCGATGGAAGATGCCTTCCCAGATCAGGGGTCAGCACAATATCGGCAAGACCGATCTGTTCCTTATTGACGAACTGCATCATGATGCCCATGATTTGATCGGCCGTTTGCCACGGAGCATCCAGCTCCTCCACGCGTCGCATACCGCTCGTTGTATTCACGGCAATGACGAGGTCGCAGTTCTCTTCGCGGGCAACGTCGACCGGGATGTTTGACACGAGACCGCCGTCAACCAGGCGGAGGGTGTCTCTCTCAACGGGATTGAAGAGCAGGGGAACCGTTGAGCTGGCACGAAGAGCCTCCGCGAGTGAACCATCCTTCATCACGACACGATGCCCGGTGATCAGGTCGGTGGAAACTGCACGAAAAGGAACGCGGAGGTCATCGAAGGTTGAATCACTATGATAGACTGCCTGCAGGTCGAGGAAGCTCAGGAAATCCGTCAACCGTTGGCCGCTTGACACCGCAGCCGGAAGAACCGGCTCAAACCCCTCGAAGCGCAATGAGAAAAATGTCCGGTCACTTTCCTTTTTTTGCTCTACGAACTGGTCTGACCGGCGGGTGTCACCGGTGAGTGAAAGCACCTCATCCCAATCGGTCCAGACAGCCAGACTCTCAAGCTCGGTCGCGCTATAGCCGGCAGCGTACAGGCCACCGACAACGGCACCCAGACTAGTTGCGACAATGAAATCGATCGGAATGTTGTGCTTTTCGAGGGCCTTGAGCACACCGATCTGGGCTATGCCACGAGCGCCCCCTCCGCTCAACACCAGGGCAACGCGGGGACGGTCGACCTCACGGTACTCAAAGCCGAACCAGTCTGCACGCACGGTGCGCATCGGAGGACGAATGACCTCCGGTTCCTGCGACAATGCCACAAGGGGAGCAATAAGAAGAAGGGTGAGAAGAAGAAGTGACAACAACAGGTGGGATCGGGTCAAGAGGATCGTACCATCAGCTCCATACTTGGGGAAAAAAGTAGGAGTTTTTGCAGGTTTTTGCAAATATCGTTCCTAAGTTCTTCCACTATAATTCACTGAGTCATCTCCATGCAGGAAGAAAGTACAAAATTTTTCCAATTGTTGTTTGCGTGTATATTCCCAGTTTGTATTTTCACTTAACTGACCTGCCCCCAAAGAGTGATCCAATTCATGTCTTAGGTTTTGGATCAAGGTACTGCACCCCATCGTTGGTCCAGTTTCAGTGTTAGTTTTTTGGTTGTTTTTATGCTGCACTTGCTTCTTCATTGATTGCATTTGGCTCACATTGGACGGGTGAGCGGTAACCCAGAGAGCTGTGTGGTCTCTCGGTGTTGTAGTCCAGTTGCCACGCGGAGAGCTTCGAACGTGCATCGTCGATGGACATGAACCAGTGTTGGTTCAGACACTCTTGACGGAACCGCGAGTTGAATGATTCAACGAGAGCGTTGTCCGATGGTTTGCCAGGCCGGCTGAAATCAAGCTCAACATGGTTCCAGTATGCCCAGCGATCGAGATCCTTGGAGATGAACTCTGGTCCATTGTCCACTTTGATCCGTTTTGGAAAACCATGTGTGGTTGTGATGCGTTCCAGTGTTGCAACAACGTCGATGCCACGGATCCTCGGGCTTACATCCAGAGCCAGACACTCCCGCGTGTGGTTCTCGAGGATCACTAACACCCGGAGACGTCGATCATCAAACAGTTGATCGGAGACGAAGTCCATACTCCAGCAATCGTTCTTGGTCAGTGCTGCGGGCCGGATCTCTCGCTTGACACACGCAACCCGGCGCCGGGGCGTTTTCTTGCGCATTATCAGGCCTTCTGAGCGATACAAGCGGTAGACCCGTTTGTGGTTCACCTGCCATCCTTCACGTCTGAGGAGAACATGGAGTCGGCGATAGCCGTAGGCAATCCGGATGCCAGCCAACTCGCGCAAGCGCAATCGGAGTGGAAGCTGTGGATCTGCCACGCCTGTGTCTCGATGTGTGGACCGCGGCCACCGGAACACCCGAAGGGCCCGCCGTTCGCTTGCCCGGTAGACGGCTTGCATCTCCCGGATGAGTTCCCGACGAAGGGCAGGCCTCAGAGCTTTTTTGACAACACATCCTGGAGCATCTGTTTGTCCAGCGTGAGATCAGCAACGAGACGCTTCAGACGGCGGTTCTCTTCCTCCAGTTGTCGGAGCTGCCGGATCTCGGAGACACCCATACCGACGTATTGCTTCTTCCAACGGTAAAAAGTCTGTTCGGTGACTCCCATCTTCCGGGTGATCTCAGCAACCGATGTGCCGCTGACAGCCTGACGAAGAGCAAAGGCGATCTGGGCTTCCGTGTAACGCGTCTTCATGAGGTGGTCCTCCTTCGGATTTTGTCAATCTACTAAAAAAACTAACATCCGAAATGGACCACGAAACGGGGAGCAGACCCTCAACAGAAGGGGTAGATGGCATGATGGGGAAGAAGCGACACACGGTAGAGGAGATCATCACAACGCTACGTGAGGGAGAGGTTCTCCAGGCGAAAGGTCAGAGCGTTCTCGAGGATCACTTTTCGGACTTGGCTGGAACCTGTTTGGGTGAAGTTTCAGGCCCAAGCAAAACCGCCAGCCATCGTGTGTCCTCGTTTACTTCACAGACGAGCTTTAGGGCCATGGTGAGTGGTACACACAGGAGTGCTCCGACAAGACCGAGCAGGTTTCCCCAAAAAATCAAAGAGAGAAAAACCACCAGTGTCGACATCCTGAACTGGCGTCCCATGACCCGTGGTTCAAGGAAGTTACCGACTATTGAGCCGATTGCCACATATCCGGCGGCAACAAGCGCAGCGGAACCACTTCCAAGTTGGATGAGGGCAAGAAGAACGACTGGAACAGCGGCGACAACGGATCCGATGCTTGGAATAAAGGTGAGGAGAAATGCCAGAAACCCCCACAGGACAGGGAAATTAACACCGAGGAAAGAAAGCCAGGTCGCTATCAGAATACCTGCAATCGCGTTAATCAAGGTTTTGATCACGATATAGCGTTTGATATCATTGGCAAACCTCGTGAACTGAGGAAAAGAGGCCTTGGGATCATCGTACAGAACGCGAAGCTTGGCCGAAAGGCTTGGGGCTTCGAGCAGAACGAAAGTCACCGTGAAAAGAATCAGGACAATATTGGAGAGCACCGAGCTCAACAGCGCAAACAGGCCCGCAGTCAAATCCATCACCATCCCCGGGTTGATGTAGTCAAGCAGAACCTTGTCGGTGATCATGATGCCCTTCGTTGCCAACAACGCCTTGAGTCCAAGGAGCATGTCATCCATGCGGGCCTGATAGAGGGGCAATGCATTGGAGAAGTCGTTGAGCGATGCGCCTACGACCACCGCGAGGCCAAGCAGAAGAGTAACCATGGCTGCCACCACAATCAACACGGCGGCAATAGAAGGAATGCGTTTCCGCTCCAACCAGACTACTGGCACCCTTCCGACAATGGCGAGAAAGGCAGAGATCAGGCACAAAACCAAAACCGACTGCGCCTGATTGATACCCCAAATGATTATCACGAAAGTTGCCGCAACAATGAGAAGGCGCGTTGCGCGATAGGACGTGCTTTGATCAGTCATGAGAAGCCTTCCTTCTTCGTTCAAAACCCGACAACATCTCCCACCCCGCTGCGAAGTGCGAACCACGTAAATCCAAAGAATGGGTCATCCCGTGTGCGTACATATTTCACCATCCCGATCTTCATCGAACCCGACTCATCCGGCACATTAGTACCCCGGATCTTGAACGTGTTGGCCATGATCGAGGCTATGCCATCGACAAAGCCTCCTTCGCTTCCCGTCTGCTTGTTGATAACTGCAAGAGTCAAGTCCCTGTAAAGCGCCCGCACGGTACCACTGGCGCGTCCCGAAACAACATTGATCTCGAATGTTGCCGACTGTAGAACCCCGGATTTGAGGCGAGTCTGGTCGGAAGGCTCCAGCCAGGCATTGAGTTTGAGCAGATTCATTCTGCTTAACGAACCGGTGCATTGCATGGAGAACTCCGAAGACGAGACCGGCATCGACATACGGACAGACATCTTCGCAGATCCTACAAATTCACCCTGTGCATGAATCACAATTGTGTCACTGTCAGCGTTTTGGTTGGCAATTCCCGTTATCGCGACCTGCATGCTGTCAAAGGTCAGCACAGCCGGTTTCGAGCCGACTGTGAATCTTTCGCTATAGTCCAGTTTTCCGTTACGGAGGTTCAGGCTGTCGATCCGGATCGATTCGGCTATCGAAGACAACAGTTCGGTCGGCATGCGAGGACGTGCTGTATCCCTGGCAGCAGGTTTGTCCTTATTGATCAACACATCAATGAATGCTTCGCTTATGTGAGCGGAACGGGCGTGGTACATCCTCCCCTGCAGCATTTCGAGACACGCCAGACCAACTACCCTCGCATCGGAGACAACGGCCCGGAAACGGGTTTTTCTGAACCTGCTCGCTGCAAAGAATTGCTCATCGTCGCCCGAAGGATGAATCCTCAGGGTGTCAATCACAATCTCCGAATCCGGCACCGATATATGCAGAAGTCCGCACCGAAGTTCATATTGTTCCCGCGTAAAGTTTACCACAATCCCACGCGCATCAAGAACGGTACCGGTAAATCCATTAAGAACAAGGCCTCTTGCCCAGAAAAGCTCCAACCAGCCAATTCCACTGATAGAGTATGCATCAATGGTGCCGGACAAGGTGGAATCCACAGTCATCAAGGATACAGAATCGAACCCAACGCGGTTCTCCCGGATATCGTAATGCATGGTGCCAATTTGAACGGAGTATGCCGGATAAGCATCACGAAAAGCCTCAGTGATCCGGCCTTTGAGGAATGTGTTGATAAAGGCGTCCGGGTTGAGAAGGAATATGACCAAAGACGCGAGCATGATCGCCCCGACAGACAGGGACGCATAGAGTGCCAGCTTCCATCGCCTCATCATCAGTGCAGTCTTCGTTCCAGGGTGCGTAGGAGTCGCAACCCACCTGCAGTGATGGCATCGCCATTTTTGCCAACCAAGCCCGTTATGCCAAGTTGGAGAACAGCGCCAAAGATCTTCCTCAGTGACCCTGATTGAGAGGGGATAAGCAATTTCCTGGAAATGAAGCCCAGACCTATTGCTATCAGCGCATTGAGCATGGAATGCTGACCGTCGGGAGGACCGGCAAGATCCCTGAAGATGTTTTTGATGATGTTTGATGGCTTAAGGTTGTCATAGAGCAGACTGAACCGATTGGCCAGTTCCTGCTCTTGCTCCCGCCGCCGTTTCTCCAGAACGACAATGGCTTCTTGAAGGGCAACCACTGATGTTATGCCTTGCATTCCGGTTTACTCCAGTACTTTGGTGATGACGAGTCGTGCCACAGGGTCCTTTACCCACTTGCTGCGCTGGAAATAGACAAGAATGCCGGCAATTGCGAAAACAGCCGTCACGATGAAGAATCCGTAGGAGTATCGTCCGAGCCATTCTCCAAGGAGAAAACCTGCCGAAATACTCAGCAGCAGGACAGTCCTGGAAGCGATTAGATACACTGCCACATGTTCGGCGGTCGAAGAGACCAATTCTGAAGCTTTGGCCACTGCCGTCAGCTTGAGAAGTTCTCCTCTTGTGCTGGCATACTCAACCACCTGCCTGGACAGCGATTCGAGTACGTTGAGTTTCTCATCTGACGCCATGGGCCACCTCGCTTGTGGAGTTGCTTCTTGTGCTGCTGTTGGTGTTCGACTTCATCGCGGCGAAGTGTAGCCCCGGGGGGCGGACACTCCGCTTCGCGGTTGCAATGATGAGCTACCCGGAATCCGGATACTTGTCCGTCTTCCTTTGGCGGCCCTGAACAAGTGAAGTTCCTGACCTGAAAATTACTATGCCCGCTTTTTCTGGGGTTCATTGCCCGCCAGAGAATCTACTGTCCCCTTCGCTCTTGCAGTAAAGTCGACCGCAGTTTCTCTGATGCTATCAAGGTTCTCTTCCAGGATATCCACATATTCGTTGGCAGTCTCCTTGAGGTCGTCCGTGTACTGAGTACCTTGCTTCGATATCTTTCTCCGGGTTGTGGACCCTTTGTCCGGAGCGAATAACACTCCGAGAGCTGCACCTGTGGCCATTCCAATCATTGCCCCGAGCAAAATTTTTCCTGCACTCATTGTCGAATTCCTTTCCGTTTTTTGTTCCCATCTGTTGGGTCCCAGATTTCCTTAACAAACCTGAAATCTTTTTCTGTCCTGACCGATCTATAACGACTTCAAGTATTCAGCCAGGTCAGTCTTCTCCTCCGTGCTGAGTTTCAAATCGAGGAAGCTGTCGTAATGCTCAATAACATCAAGCAAGGTTGCATATCGTCCGTCATGGTAGAAGCCACCTTTCTGGTGCGACCAGAGTCCCGACAGCGGTGCAGTTCGATACTTATGCGTCGGTGACCGGTCAGCTTGGAAGGAGTCAACTCCAATCTCGGCGGGTGTGTGGAGGTTATTCCCTGGTTCAGTAAACAGCGGCGGGACGTGGCATGTGCCGCACTTTGCCTTGGCGTCAAAAGACTCTTTTCCACGCCCAGCGGCTGCTTTGTCGAAGCTGCCCTCCGGCGGTTTCGGCGCTGGAATGGCAAGCTGATAGAAATGAAGCGCTGCAAGTTTGGCGGTGACCATATCCGGGGTTGAACGCGTATTACCCGAACCGCTCTTTGCGGCAACCGGATACTGCTTCTTGTCGCTGAAGCGCGCATCAAAGAAGGTGCCTCTTCCGTGCATCTCTGTTGAAGCAACATAGGCGTTCCAATACGTGACAGATCCGAATCCTGTCCATGTACTCAAGTTGACCCCGGCGAGCCCAAAAGCGGGTGGTATCAGAGTCCCAGCCTGCCCCCCATCCGGCCGGAACGCCTTGCCATCTTTGTCCAGTTCTGCATCGAAACGTCCAGGTCCCCAACTATGGAGCACCTTCTTTACTGTTGTCTCATCAACGCCAAGAAGATCGGTGAAAGGCTTAAGATTAGGAGCAAGGGAAACGATGGCGCCAACATTGAGATCCCTGTTGGCCCAACCGTCCAATCGTTTTCCGATGCCTGGGCCAAAGGAGTCATCAACAGTGGAATGGCAGAATGCACATTGGAGGCCCATCGAGCGAATAGTCCCTTTGTCGTCGAATAGCCCGGTCACACCGACGACCGCATTGATTTTCAACAAGGCAACCGTTGTTGCAGGGTCGTCCAGATCAACCTTGCCGGCCTTGAGCTGATCCTTCAATTCCTGGGGCAATGCATCTGCATCCACTTTGAGCCCGACGGCAAGGGCCGTTTTGGGGCTCACGCCGGTTCCAACACCACCGTTCTTTTCACCTGCAATGGCTTTGTGCAATTCCAATGCGTCACCCCAGAAGCCCTCACTCCCAAAGGTGTCGAAACGGAAAGCTCGCCTGCCTTCTCCGATCATCTGTTGTGCGTGGGTTCCAATCAGCTGATCATTGTCGGACAGAGCTTCCTTGTCGGCTTGTCCCGGCGGTTTGTCCTGCTCTCCTGAGGTACATCCGAATCCTGTGAGAAGAACAAACAGGACCTGAAGAGAGGCAGACAGAGCGAACAGAGACTTGTTTTTCATATGGTACTCCTTTTGAATCGGGATTGTTGAATCGGGATTTTCGCATAGCGTGAAACGATTTCAAGGAACAGTTGGGCCGACCTGAACCATGAGGAAGAGGGGCCAAAGCCTCTCCGGGCTGCTTGTTAAACCCAGGGCGGTGCTTTGAAGGATGGAGAAGAGGTCCATCAGTCATTCACATCAGAGACCGAAAAGGAGGCCTGCTGTAATGACGTAGAAATCGTTCTTTACTCCACTGCTCCCCGGAACATTCTCGAAGTCATAGTCCAGGAAAACGTATCGGACATCGCCAACGAGTGATAGAATTGAACCCAACGGCAGCTCCAAACCACCTCCGAAATGCCATCCAAATTGTTGTTTTGTCTCACTGGTGAAAATTGTTGGACCTCCAAGAAACCCCGGAGGGGGTGTGTATTCGATTGTTGTATTATACCATCCAACCCCGATGGCTCCATAGACGACCGGGATTGGGTAAATTAGTCCCGTCACCATTACAGGCCAACCCGTTGCACTCACGAACCCGTCGGCGTACTCCTCTTCCCGATAGCTGATCGACCCTTCAACGCCGAGCACGTCAGAAAATTTTACTCGCAACGCAACCCCACCGATTACGTTAACGCCATCAGAATCTTCTGTCCTGTTATAAATGCCAATCTGAGGGCCTAACCCTATGCCGCCCTCAGCAGCCAGCGGTGCAACAGCAAGAATGATCAGAACCAATGTCAAAATCGAACGTGTTATCATGCTTCTCCCGGAGACTAATTTGCGCTGTGCAGAGGCAGGTATCACTGTTGAGCCTTATGGTGGCGGGAATGTTCGTCGGCACCCTAACCCACCGAAGTCTCTGACCCTCTTCAAGATAGGAGAAGGCGCCTGCAAGGAAATCGACCAAAGGGATGAAAGGATAGTTAATCCTTTTTGATCGAGAGAGGGCGATGCGGGCCTGGTGCACGAACAGACGGTTTCGTCAAACCGTTGGTGGAGCCAGAGGGCCGTGGAGTCGATTCGTAGAATACATCGTAGATTGATTCGTGGGAGCCATCGACCAAAAGATGGCAGATTCCGAAAGTCAGCTGTTCCTGATTCGCCCCGAACTCAAAACTACTTTGACGCTGGCTCAGAAATCTCTGAGCTGGAAGCTTGTGACCTCTCCCTCCAGCAACCCCAGCCTGAGTGGTTTTGTTTGTCCTTTGACCGCCCGAATCGTGCCGGCCGGTAGAATACATCCACCCCATCGTCCATCGTCGGTAACACGTAAGCAGGAAGGTCGAAACAATCGCAGTGCTCGAACATGGTCATGGAGGCTTGTGGCTCTGCTTTCAAGGCGGTCAACGTAAGGTCATAGGGACCGCGAGCTGATCGTAGAAATTCCTGCGCGCGGTCCACATCGTAGACCACGACGCTTACTGCCGTTTGGATATCCCCGGTCAGCCGGTCAAATGCCTGATGAGCGAATCTTGCTGCAAATGCGGGCATATCTCCATTTCGTAAACCCTGGTCCAATCGCTCAAGAGAGCCGAGGTCGAAGTAAGACAAGTGAAGGTTGTCTGGAGAGGCAATGATGTATCGCGCAAACGATCCAAGCGTTCCCACTGTGTAGGGTGTGCCGCCAAAACACGTGGAGAGTACCATGAGGTCGAACCTTGCCGAGTCACCCGCAAAGCCTTTCAGGCCTGCCGCGAGGTCAGAAACATTAAACGTCCGATCGGGATACGAGTGATCATAGCCTGTACCAGCGAATTCTTGAATTTCGTGACCTGAATAAAGAAACAAGGTCGTCATCGCGCGCTGATTGTCCGCATGGAAACGCGCATACAGCCCTACTTCTGTGCCGAAGCGTGACTGTTCACTATCGCGCCAGTACAATTTATTAGAGACAAGCCGTCCGTTCCGGTAATAGTAGAACTCTCCATCGTGAAGAGGGAGGAATAAGAAGTTTCGCCTGGGTCTTTGGTGAAAGATAAATACTTCGGCTTGGGGGTTTAGCAGCGCGACCCTTTTCGCTCCCGCCACAGCCTCCTCATCCGCCCCGTATTCGTTACCGCTGGTATCGTGGTAGAGGTAATCACCGTCACCATGAATGACGAAAACGATTGAATACCACACCGCAAGCTCCCCCAACTCTACCTGTCGACCTTCACGCTGAACGGGAAGGCTGGTGCTGCACGAAGACACTACGACGGTGAGTGCTGCGCAACAAAGGCTCACAAAACGCATCGGGTGCGTCGCTCTCGTGAAGTCCCGTTCTTGCATATCGAATGCCAATGCTCGCGTTGAAATCCTTTCAGAGCAGCAGGATAATGATGATGATGATCAAGAGCAGAGTGACAACACTGATGGTTACTACCTCGTCAGCCTGTTCCATATCCTGCACGATATAGTCCGAGAATGCATTGAGTTGCCCATCAGGGACGCGAACGAAGCCATTGCTGCCTTCAAGTTCGTCCTGTTTCTCCCTGAGCATGCCTTTGAATCGATTCAGACCTGCTTCCTC
>Ga0105340_1001497_pt1 | contig 10431 bp, 10 predicted proteins | sample EasRivMeERMLT700_FD_89676 | JGI IMG/M metagenome (GOLD analysis project Ga0105340, IMG submission 89676) | Soil microbial communities from meander-bound floodplain in the East River, Colorado, USA - East River MetaG ERMLT700 | ecosystem: Environmental > Terrestrial > Soil > Floodplain | place... | reverse complement strand
CGCTCAGGAGCACGAGGTAATCTCCCGCGACCGCCGCCCGGCCCCGGAAGAGCGCCCCGAGATCCCCCTTCCCCATGACGAGCGCTACGCCCAGGGATGCGAGCCCGATCCCGGCCGCGCGCTTGAGCCCGATCTTTTCGCCAAGCACCGCGCGGCCGAGGAGCGCCATGAACACCGGGATCGAGGCCACGATCCAGGCGGTGGTGGAGGCCTGCGCGGTCTTGAGCCCGGTCGCCTGCAACCACTGGTGGAAAGTGATGCCGAGGAAACCGAGCAGGGTGAACTCGGCCAGATCGCGCCCGCGCACCCAACCTAGCTCCCCTCGGGCGCGCGCCGTGGCGGCCAGGATCGGCAGGCCCATCGCGAACCGCACCCAGATCAGCGTGGGAGGCGAAAGCTCGGCCAACGCCACCTTGGTGGCGATGAACGAGGCGCCCCAGACGACGACGGCGAACAGGGCCTTCAGGAGCGCCATCGGATGGAATCGCTCGCTCGCGGGCGGGATACGGAGATCGGACGCACGCGCGCGGGGCGGAATGGGCGGCTGAGGGGAAGATGGCGGGGCCGACGAGACTCGAACTCGCGACCTCCGGCGTGACAGGCCGGCGTTCTAACCAACTGAACTACGACCCCGCCCCTGACGAGAGGAAGCAGTCTACCGAGCCCCCGGGCCGGCTGTCAACGGGCCTCGGTTCGGCGCTGCGCGCGGCGACGGCGGCCATGGCGGCCATTCGGTCTCACCCGGCTCGGCGGTCCACCTGGCCGCGCGCGATCTCGCCGATGAAGGGCAACGGATAGAGCTCGTGGTGGAGAGCCTTCCAGATCACCAACAACCAAGCGAGGACAAATCCAAGCGCGGCAACCCGGAAGAGGAAGGGGCCGATCAGCGGCACCGCCGACACCGCCACTCCGACCACCATCAGCGCGGCGGTGAGGAGAATCGATTGCAAGGCGTGGAAGCGCACGAACCGATCGCGCGGCTCGAAGACATAGAAGAAGAGGATCCCGGTCATCGCCCAGCCGACGTAGGAGAGCGCGGCCGCCAGGTTGGGCTCGAGACCGGTCGCGGACCCGGCGGGCCAGGATTCTGCGCCCGATGGCGGGGGGCGAAGGCTCGCGCCGGGAGCGCTCGCGCCCGCCTCGGGTCCCGCCGGGCGTTCGCTCGCGGTAGCCTCGGAGGAGTTTTCCCGCGCGGTTGAAGCACCTGATCGCCCATCTCCGGCTTCGGATGGGCCAGCTCCCGAACCCGGCGGTGCGTCGCTCGGCGGCGCGCCCACCGAACGCGCCGCCTGCCTCAAATCGGAAACCGCCGCATTCAGCTCCGCCCCCACTTCCTTTCCCATCTCGCGGAGTGCAATGCCGGCCCGCGCGGCGGCCGTGCGCAATGCGCGCTCGGCCTCGGCGAGCGCGCGCTGCGCTTCGGTCGACGGCGGGAGCTCGCGCGGTCCCACCGGAGGCTCGGGAGGCAATGAATCCGCCGCCGGCGGTGGCGCGTCCGGAGTTGCTTTCTCGTTCTCGCTCATTGCGGCGGCGAGTGTAACAGAATGGCCATGAGCAGGCCCCATCCCCTAACGGATCCCGCTTCGCGTCTCGATAAGAGGAACAGACCCGGATGGACGGCCGTCCAGGCGGCGCGAACCCGCGGTTCCTGCTGCTGATCAGAACTGCTCTTCGACTCCACTCACCACGAGGCGCACCCCGGATGCCCCGCACCGCACATCGAGCGACGTCTCCCACGCAACCGCTGCGCGCGTTCTCCCCGGCCGGCGGGGCGGCGGTCGATCTGGCTTTGAAGACCACGCTCTCGAGCTCCTATCGAGAGCTGCCCAGGTTGCGCGATTGGATCGACCACTTCGCCGAGTACGCCGGCATGTCTCCTGCCGATCGGTTCGTGCTCCGCCTGGCGGCCATGGAGATCTTCATGCACGTGGTCGAGGAAGCCTACGACGGCGAGGAGAGCGGGATCGTGAAAGCGACGATGCTCTTGCGCGGTTCGGAGGTGAGACTCGTGCTCCGGGATTTCGGCCGCCGGCCGTTTCAGCTGGCCGAAGAGCGCACCGGAGTGCCGCACGCGCGCGGCTCGCAGCTGTTCCTGATCCGGCGCCTGGTGGACGAAGTCAAGTTCCACACGTCGCTCGCCCGCGGCAAGGCGATCGAGATCATGAAGCGCTGGACGCCGGTGACGGCCCCGGAGGGACCAGCGCCGACCCCGGCGGCCCACGGCACGCAGGCCGGCCCGACACCACCGCCTGCGGAGCCTTCGAGCTCCCGGACCCCGCGCCCGCGGCGCACCCGAGTGACCCGCCCGACGCACCCCGAGACGTAGCACCCTGCTAGAGCCTTCTCAGCCCTCCGGCCGGAAGACGTGCCGGCAAACGGGGCACGTGACGAGGAGATAGCTCTCGGCCTGCGCTTCGGGGAGGGAGTAGCTCAGGACGGACCCTTCGGCCTGGCATTGCGGGCAAGCGACAGTTCGAACCCCCAGATGGAGACGGGAGCTCTCGAGCCGCAGCGATCCTTCGGGCGTCACCTCGTAGAGTCGACTGCAGTCGACACAGGCTGCGAACAGCCGTTCGGTCTCCGCTTCCAACTCGAGGCGTAGCGCGACTTCGAGACCAGAATCACCCGCACACAACGGGCAGGGCACGGCCGCTAGCTCGCGAGCCGATTCCATCGGCACTCTTCCTTGAGTTTGATGGTTCTGGGCGAACACCGGTGGAGACAAAGCCGGACCCAAGAGGATGGGTCGATGCTTTTCCGATGACACGTGCAACGTAGCACATGGGTCGCCCAAACGGCCACCGAATTGGGGGCGGCCCGAGATTTCAGCGGTCGAGAGCCTGCGACAGCCGGGGCTCGCGGAGCCGCTCGAGGGCGATGCCGGGGTAGTAGTGGCCGAGGATGGCCGGATAATCCCGGCCCTCCGCCGCCATTTCGAGCGCCCCGGCCTGGCACATGCCGACCCCGTGGCCATTGCCGCGGCCATCGACCACGATCCCCGTCAAGATCGGCCCGGCGCTTGCCCCTTGGGCCCGCTCGAGGGTGAGATCGAAGCTCGTCGAGCGCAGGATGCGGCCGCCGGGGCGCCTGAGCACCCATCGGATGCGATCGCCATGGACCACGTAGTCCTGGCCTCCCATCCGGATCCGGAGCTCCTTCACGCGCCCCGATGTGTTGCGGGTGAGGATCGCCAGGTCCTCGAGCGCACCCGTGGGGGCGGCCCCAGGCACCTCCGCGCTCAGGTGGGTCCGGATCGTCGCCGCGAGGTCCCTAGCCGACCATCGCTCCTGCCAGCGGTAGTGACGCGAGTTCCGGCAGAAATCCGGCCCTTGGTCCCGATCCGGACGGGCTTCGAGGTACGGCGCCGGAGGAAAGGCCCACGTCTCCTCGACCGCGGCGGACGTCCCGCCGCAGGCGGCAGCGTAGTAGGCCCCGATGAGGGCTCCGCCATAGGTCGCCACCACCCCCTGGGTTTCCCTGACCGCTCGGGCCGCGAGCGGGGTCTCGACCGATGCGCCGCCATAGACCTGGTCCCGCTCGTCCCCGTAGAGATCGAAACCGAAGGTGCTCCAGCGGCCCAGGTGGGAGATCGCATACGTCCGTGCCGCCACCGCCTGAGCCTCCACGGCGGCATAGCTCGGGGTCGGCGGCGAGCCAATCTCGAGCGGGACGACCCCGACCAGATAGTCCTCGAGATCCACTCCGTTCACCGCGACCAGCCCGCCGTCGGCAGCGACAAACGTCTCTATCTCACCGCGATACGCTTTTCCGTTGAGCTCGAGCATGAGCCCGGCCGCCGGGGCCAGGGTGAGCGTGTCGGAGAGGCTGCGCGCTTCTTGGCCCGCGGGCGCAATTCGGAGCTCGCGCCCCGCCGGCGTGAGCCCGAGCGAGCGGAAGCGGCCGATCGTCACCCCGCGAACCGTGAGGGTGATGGGCTCCGGGCTCTGGATGGCGAGCTCCGCGGCGCCCAGCTGGATCGCCACCTTGAGCGGGCGGCCGGGATGAATGGGAGCGGCCGGAGCCAGCACGGGTGGGCCCTGAGAAACTCGCCGGCCGGCGCAGCCCGTGACTCCGAGAACGAGGACGATGGCGAGGAGGACCATCCGGGGGCACGCTCCTCGGCCTCTCGGTCGACCCCCTCGTCGGCCACCCAGCCTGCGCCTCAACGGGTCTCGAGAGGGGCGCCCGATCACGGCCGGCCGCCGGGGACGTGACATCCGGGGACGTGACATCCCAGGATGGTCGGATGGCACGCTCCGGTCACGCTCGGGAGACCGGCGGCCTCTCCCGCCAGATGCTGGGTGGCCAGGATGGCGAATGCGATCGCCTCCTTGGCGTCAGGGTCGATGCCGTAGGCCGCCGTGGTGACGATCTCGATCCCGGGGAGGGCACCACGGAGCCCGTCCATGAGGGCCGCGTTATGGATCCCGCCCCCCGATGCCACCACCCGCCCGACCCCGCTCCCGCGAATGGCGGCGCCCACGGTCTCGACCGTGAGCGCGAGCGCGGTGGCGAGGAGATCGTCGGCGCCGAGACCCAGCGCCTCTCCGCGCGCGCACAGGTCCGCCGCGTAGCGCTCGCCGAACAAGTCTGCGCCGGTCGACTTGGGGGGCGGGGCCGTGAAGTAGGGATGGGCGCGGAGCTCGGCGAGGAGCGGCCGAGACACGCGCCCCCGGCGCGCGCGCTCGCCGTCCCGGTCAGCGCGCTCGGCGCCGCTGGTCACGCGCGCGACCAGACCGTCGAGCACCATGTTGGCCGGGCCGATGTCCCAGGCGCGAACCGGCTCTCCGCCCGCGGGCAGGACCGTGATGTTGGCGATGCCACCCAGGTTGAGTGCCGCCACCGCGTGCTCGGGGGCCGAGAACAGCAAGCGATCCACGGCCGGAACGAGCGGGGCCCCCTGTCCCCCCGCGGCCAGATCCCGCGCGCGGAAATCGGCCACCACGGGCAACCCGGTGCGCTCGGCGATCACCGCCGGACATCCGAGCTGGACGCTCACTCCCCTGGCCGGCGCATGAGCAACGGTCTGGCCGTGGGAGCCGATCACTTCCACGCGCGCGCCGCGAGCAGCGGGGCGGGCAAGGAGCAGGCGGGCGACTTGGGCGAAGGCTTCGCCGACCTCGACATGGAGCGCGCCGAGATCCTCGGCCGATAAGGGATCGCCGGCCGCCGCGCGCCGGAGCCGGGCGAGGAGCGCCGGGGCGTAGGGCGGGCTCACGAAGTCGAGGGTCTCGACTTCGAGTCCCCGCCCGCGGGCGGTGATCCGGGCGAGGACCGCGTCCACGCCGTCCATCGACGTCCCGGACATGAGGCCGATCGCATCCATGGGCGGTCGGCCCTGGACCTACTTCTTGGTTTGGGGCCGGAAGCTCACGACCCCCAGCTGCTTCCCGGAGTAGAAGGCGTACCCCTCGCCCTTCGTCCAGTAGAAGAGGGCATCCATCTTGCCGCCGCCGGAATCGTAGGTTCGCGCTTCCTCCGGATTCCCGTTCTTCTTGACCACTTGGCCGATGTCCGAACCCGCGTCGTACTTCGCGGCGGCGAAATGCGCGTCCCAGTTGTCGACGGGCTTGCCCTTGGCCATCGCGCTGTAGATCACGACATAGGGTTGCGTCTTGGCGGCATCTCCGGCTTGCGTGAGCACGTTCGCCTTCATGCTGTAGCTCCCCGCATCCTTCGGGTCGAGGGCCAAGATCAGGTCGGCGTACTCATTGGCCTTGTCGGTGTGACCGGCCGAGCTCTCCAGCCGCACCAGGGGATAGAGAGCCGCAACACTGTCCTCTCCGTTGGGCGCCTTGGCCAGGAATTGGGACAGGTGCTTGCGAGCCGACTCCGAGCGGGTGGAATCGCCTTCTAGGACCAGCTGATACTCGGCGGTCCCGATCTCGTACAGAGCATTGGCATCGTCGGGCACGATCTGAAGCGCCTCCTCGTACCACTTGATGGCGCCCGTCAAGGCGGTCTTGTCCTTCTCCTTGGACTTGATCCCCTGGTCGTAGAGGGTCTTTCCCTGCCCATAGAGGGAATTGAAGAGATTGGTCTGGAGCCGCGGATCCTCGGGACATAGCTCGCGCGCCGCCTTGAAGGTGGCGACCGCTTCCTCGTGCCGGCCGAGCTCACCGAGGGCCACCCCCTTCACCGCGTAGGCCTTGCAGCTGTCGGGGATCAGCGCGATCGCATTCGAGGCCTGGACGATGCTCTGCTCATGGGCCTTTTCGCGTAGAAGTGTCTGCGCCTGGTTGTAGCTGTCGACCCAGTAGTGCCCGGCATTGTTGGCCACCTTTTCCTTGTCCTTGGGATTGGTGGCGTTCTTCAGGGCAGTGGCGTAATAGCAGCCCGCCTCTTTGAACATGCCGATCTCGGAGGCGAACATGCCGGCGAACATGTTCCACTCCCATTGCTCCGGTTCGCCGCACAACGCCATGTGCGCTTGCTCGAGTCCCTTCCGGAGCACGGTCGAATCCGGCGGCTCACCCTTGTTGGCCCAATAGGACTTGACCGACCGGGCGTGCATCTTTGGATCTTCCACCTGCACGCCGGCGCAATCCTGGCAATGATCAGCCAGCGCCGCGCCGAACCATAGGACCCCGGCGACCACGATCAGGAATCGAACCACCCACTGCTTCATCGACCTGCCATCCCCCTCGCGCGCCGCGGCCGGTCTAACGACCTGCGCCGGCCATGATGCCGCGAACGATTTGACGTTGGAACACGAGGAACACTCCGATGACGGGCAAGGCCGCCAAAGCCGAGCCGGCCATCAAGTGGCCCCAATCGACTGAATGCTCACCCTGCGAAATCAACGCCAAGCCGACCGGCAGGGTACGCATCTCATCGGATGTTGTCAATACAAGCGGATAGAGGAAGGAGTTCCAGCTCGACAGGAACGTGTTGATCGTCATCACGGCAAGTGCAGGTTTCACAAGCGGTAAGGACACCGTGTAAAAGATCCGCAAGTCGGCCGCCCCATCCACCCGCGCTTGATCCTCGAGCTCGACCGGCACGCCGAGGAACGCTTGTCGCATGAGGAAGACATTGAACCCGTCGGCGAGAAACGGAACGATGAGGGCGGCGTACGTGTCCACCCAGCCGAGCTTCGCCACGGTCAGGTAGAGCGGGATCATGAGCATCTGGCGCGGAACCATGAGCGTCGTGAGGACCGCGCCGAGGAGCAGCCCGCGCCCCCGGAAACGCCCCCGCGCGAGCGCATGGCCGGCCAGGGCGGCGAAGAGCACGTTCCCGAGCACCACCGCCAAGGCGACCACCGCCGAGTTGACCAGATACCGGCCGAAGAGCCCCTCCCGCCAGACCGCGGCATAGTGGGCGAGCGGCCCGCCTTCCCCACCGCTCACCGATAGTCGGAACATGAGCCAAAGCGGATAGAGCATGGTGACGAGCGCTGGCAGCAAGATCAGGTACGCGAGGGGCCCGGACCGGCGCTCGGCTCGACTCGTCATGCGAGGGTCCGCTGCTCGCTCCGGAGCCATTTGAGCTCGAGGAGCGAGAACACGGCCAGGATGGCGAACAGGAGATAGGCGACCGCGCTCGCATAGCCCATGCGGAACTGATGGAAGGCGGCGTCGTAGAGGTAGAGGACGACGGTCTCCGTCGCGTGCATCGGGCCGCCGCCGGTCATCACGAACACTTCCACGAAGATCTGAAAGCTCCGCATGGTGTTGACCACCAGGATGAAGAGGGTCATGGGCTTCAAGGCCGGCCAGGTGATGTGCCGGAGGCGGGCCCAGAAGCCGGCCCCGTCGAGGCTCGCGGCTTCGTAGAGCTCGGCCGGAATCGTCTCGAGCCCCGCCAGATAGAGCACCATGTAGTAGCCGACGCTCGCCCAGACATCCATCGCCATCACGGCCGGCAGCGCCAGCTCGGGATCCAGGAGCCAGCGCTGAGGCGGGATGCCGAGCCAGCCCAAGAGCGCGTTCATCCCTCCGAACGGCGCGTACAGGTGCTTCCAGATGAGCGAGATGACCACCATCGACACCACGCTCGGGACGAAGAAGCCGGCTCGGAACAAGGTCCGGAGCTTGAGCGGAAGCCGCACCAGGAGGGCGAGCCCGAGCGCGAGGGTGGTGGTGAGCGGAATCGTCCCGGCGACGAAGAAGAACGTGTTCCGGAGCGCTCCCCAGAAGCGCGGCTCATGGAGCGCGCGCGCGTAGTGGCCGAAGCCCACCCAGCCCGCCTGTTCCGGGTTCAACGGCGACCAGTCGAGGAACGAGAGGAGGATCGAGAGGGCGAGCGGAAGCAGGCTGAAGAGCGTGAAGACGGCGAGGAACGGAGTCAGGAAGGCGAAGGCACTTCGCGCCTTCACCGACGATCCTCCGCCAAGAGCGCGTCGATCGCGGACCCCGCGTCCCGGACCGCCGCGGCGGGTGTCTTCCGGCCATAGAGTGCCCCCTCGATCTCGTGGTCGAGGGCCTCTTCCATCTCCCCCCAGCGCGGATGCGGTGGCGGTGCGACGGCGGTCGCGAGCTGCTCGACGAACAACCGATCCTTGGGTTGCGAGCGATAGTAGGGATCGTCCTCGGCTCCCATCGCCGCCGGCTGCACGCTGCGCGCCGCCCGACAGAGAGCCACCGCCGCGTCCCGTCCGATGAGATAGCGCGCGAGTCGGGTGGCGGCGTCAACCGCCTGCGATCGCGCGAAAACCACCAAGTACTCCCCGCCCGCGAAGGAGGCGTGGCGTCCGCGTTTCGGGGCCGGACGCGGGATGAGCGCGACATCGAACTCGAGGCCGGGGGCTTGCTCGGCGAACACCCGGAGGTTCCAGGCGCCCGAGATCATCATCCCGACCTGGCTGTCCATGAAGGCGCGGTCGATCACGTCCTGCTTCTCGATCAGCGATTGCTTTGCGAGCTGGACGTAGAACGCGAGGGCGGCGGCATTGGCGGGCGAGTCGAACGCCGCTCGCTGCCCGTCCGGGGTCAGGATCTCTCCCCCGTTCCCCCAGGCGAAGGGCATGAACTTCTTGAAGAGCACGTAGCGCTCACCCGCGTTGAGCCCGAACCCCTTGACCCCCGGCCGGGCCGAGAGCCGGGTCGCCGCTTGCAGGAGCTCTTCCCAGGTGGCGGGCGCGCGCGTCGTGTCGAGTCCGGCGGCCCGGAAGAGCGCCCGATTCCAAAACAAGGCCCGAGTCCCCACCACCCACGGCAGGCCGTAGACCCGCCCCCCCTGCATCGCCGGTTCCCAATGTCCGATTTCGCCGCGGAGCGAGTCGGCGATGGGAGTCACATCCATGAGCGCGCCGGAAGCGGCGAAGCGCGGCAGCCAAGTGGATCCGAGCTCACACAGGTCCGGGGCTTGGCCGGCGGCGATCGCGGCCTGGATCTTCTCCTGGCCGGCCTGCCAGGTCAGCTGCTCGTCGACCACGTGGATATCGGGATTTCGGCGCTCGAATTCGGTGATGAGCGGCGTGATCCACTCCTGCCGCCAGAAATGCCAGAACGTGACCTCCTGCTGGCCGGAAGCCTGGTCGTTACCGCCCTTGCGCCCGCAACCCGCGCCGGCGACGAGCCCGGCGAGGGCGAGGAGGGCGAGGATCGGACCGAAAGGCGTGCCTCGCATCCCACCGCGGAGCGCGCCCCTCACTCGCGATCGGCTTCGTCTCACCCGGCGACCTCGAGCGCCTTCCGAACCTGTCCTCCGGCCGCTTCGAGCCGCGCTTCGGCTTCGGCGGGCTCGACATGGAGCCGGGCCATCAGGATCGCGACCTTCACTCGCCCGCCGGCCGCTTGCAAAAGCTCGGCCGCTCGTTCGTAATCGCTGCCTGTCGTCATCATCACGAGCCGCTTGGCCCGCTCGGCGAGCTTCCGAGAGGTGGCGCGCAGATCCACCATCAAGTTGCCGTAGACCTTCCCCAACTGGACCATGCTGGCGGTCGAAATCATGTTGAGCACGAGCTTCTGCGCGGTACCCGATTTCATCCGGGTGGAGCCCATGATGGCCTCGGGCCCGACTTGGGGGCAGATCGCGACATCCACGTCCTCGGCCGTGATTCCCTGACCTCCGGCCGCCGCCGCTTTGGGGAGGACGTTGGTCGAGATCAGCACCGTGCCTGCGCCCACCTGGCGGGCGAACCGGAGCCCGGCCACCACGAATGGAGTGCGCCGGCTGGCCGCAATGCCCACCACCACGTCCTGGGGATTGAGGCCCGCGCGGGCCAGGGCAGCCGCTCCCGCCTCCTGGTTGTCTTCGGCGCCTTCGACCGCGCCCTCAAGCGCGGCCGGTCCGCCGGCTAGGATGCCGCGAACGAGCCCGGGGTCGGTCCCGAAGGTGGGAGGACATTCGGCCGCATCGAGGACACCCAGGCGCCCCGAGGTGCCGGCGCCCAAGTAGATCAAGCGACCGCCCTGCCGGAAGCGCGCCACCACGAGCTCGACCGCGCGGGCAATCGCTTCCAGCTCCGCGCGCACCGCCATCGGG
>Ga0105340_1001496_pt1 | contig 10431 bp, 9 predicted proteins | sample EasRivMeERMLT700_FD_89676 | JGI IMG/M metagenome (GOLD analysis project Ga0105340, IMG submission 89676) | Soil microbial communities from meander-bound floodplain in the East River, Colorado, USA - East River MetaG ERMLT700 | ecosystem: Environmental > Terrestrial > Soil > Floodplain | place... | reverse complement strand
GCAAGCGTCGGCGCTTTTATTTTGGCGTACTCGTGCTTCTCGGCATAAGTGCCTTCGATCATCGAGTAGATCGTTCGCGCCATCTTCTCCCCCCATGTTCGCATAATCCATCGGCGCCCGCCGTCCGGTGATTCGCTTTCCTCTTTGGTGGGCAAAAGCTCCGGCACACGCCGTGCAGGGGTTTGAACCGGAGGTTTTCGGGAACTCTCGAATGGTCATAGGCGGAATCAAAATAGATGAGTTTGATGACGCGCTCGGGATGCACCACGGCAAACCGGGTCAATTCGTCTCCGGCAAACGAGTGGCCAGCGAGAACGGCACGCTGAATTTTCAGCGCGTCGAGGAATTGTCGAACGTCCTCAACTAACGTAGCGGCGTCGTAGCCGGTCTCTGGCATTTCAGATTCGCCGTGGCCGCGCCGGGTGAGTCCGAGCACGCGAAACTGATTGGTGAACCTGGGCGCGAAGTCGTCATAATGATGCGCCGTGCCGCCCATGCCATGGAGAAACAGAAGGGCCTCCCCCGTCCCACCCCAATCCAGATAATGGAGCTTCACACCGTTGACGGTGATGAATGCGCTCTTATGCGGTGACTTGTCCGTCGAATCGTCCTGCGCGGTCACCACAACAACCGCTGCCAGCCACAGCGCAACTGCCAGGAAAGTTCGCGTCTTCATATGGAACTCGACCCTTTATGGCAGTGCGCGTTCGGGGATGGCAATACCTTTGGCCTTGAACAACTGCTCGACTTCGCGGCGGTGAGCTTCGGCGAGATACCAGCGGGCGTAACCTCCTCCGACCCCTCCGAGATCGCGCGGCTTTTCCGCTGAAGGGGCCGGCCCAAGGTCCTTCATGCCTTCCGCATAAGCCAGGCGCGCTTCCTCAAGACGATCCAGGCGAGCCAATGGAAGGGCGCTCCTGAATCCAATGAACGCCGCTTTGAAGGAATCCGATCCCGTGCGGCGCGTGGGCCTGGGCGTGCCTGGAGCCGCCAATTCCGAACGTTTCGCCCAAAGCGCCGCCGCTTCAACCAGCTGTCCTTTGCGAAATTGCATCAATTCGCGGCTGCTCACTTCCTTATCTTTCGGGAAATCCTTTATCTCTCCGAGCCGATCGAGCAACTCGCCGGCCACCTGGACCACCACTTCATCCTGCGGTGCGGCAAGGAGTATGTTCGCGATGTTCAATGCGTTGATGCCCTCCGCGCCAGCCGTAAATCGCGTGAGCGCGATCGCACAAAGCCAGCGATAGTTCTCCATCTCCCCGGAACCGATGGCGACCATCGCAGCGGCTGCGCAATCGTACACCATGCCCATGGAATTCGTCGCGACCGACATCAGGATGGGCAGCGCTTCCGTGGCGTTGCCGGACCGGGCGAGCACCTCGCCAATTTGTCTCTCGATCGCGAGCAGCGCGCCTGGAGGGCAGTCCCCCCGCGCGGACAGCTCATCCTTCTGGTCTCGGAGTAAGAACTCGGCCTCGGCGAAACGTTTCTGCCGACAGAGTGCGTCCGCGAGCGTCGAAAGGAGCTCAACCTGGAGATAGGCCAGGTCAGGCGTCACGCTCTCCGGCGGCAGCAAGCCTTCGCGCGCGACTTTCTCCGCTTCGGCGGCTGCGCCGCGATCGGCGAGCGCCCCGGCAAGGGTCATGCGAGTGACATACAAGTAAAATGGAGCGGCATCGGCGGGCATCAGGCGCAACGCCTCGTTCAGTTTTGTCTCTGCAGTGGCGGGGTCGCCTTTATGCAGGTGGAAGCCGCCCTCGCCGATCAGGCACAAGGCGATGGAACGCTCAGCCGGCGGCGTTCGCCGGCGGAATTCCTCTTTGAGTGCCTGGAGATCGGCCAGCCCTCGTTCAGTCTCACCGGTCCAGAGGGAGGCCAGGGCTGCGCGGATGCGGTACTCGTCGCGTGGAGCGGGCCGTTTGTCCTCGGGGACGTTTGCCAGCAATACAGTGATTCCCAGTTGCTCCGCAGGCACGCTTGGCAGCAGTTCGGTGATTCGCTTCATCTGCTGGTAAGCGGCGGGAGAATCCAGATGGCCGGTGAGGTCGGTCATATATAAGGCGGCCATCAGATCGCGCAACTGAAGCTCTGCCGCGGGCGCATTGGACAATCCTGTCGAAGCAAGTTCGTCCACAGCTTTGAGCAACTCGCGGATCGGTCGTTGATGCCCCTGCCGGAGCAAATCGGGCGCGGTGCTCGCCAGCAAGTGCTTCATAAATTCCGCCACGGCGTCAGCCCTCACGGTCTCACCCTGCTTTGCTTTCTCGGCGGCCGCTGGCCTTAGCTAAGACAAACGTGCGCGCACCAAAGCCTCACGTGCGCGCACCACAGCCTCACGTTCGCGCACCAAAGCAAATGTCGCGAAGGCGAGGCCGAGCACCACCGCGACCACGACGGCGCTCGCAGCGGCGACCGCGCGCTTGTGACGGCGCACAAATTTCTGAAACCGATACACTGTGCTGGGGGGCCGGGCGACCACGGGTTCGCTGGTCAAATAGCGCTTCAAATCAGCCGAAACGCCGCTGGCTGTCTCGTAGCGGCGCGCGCGATCCTTCTCCAGGCACTTCATGACAATCCAATCGAGATCACCACGGACGGAGTGCAGCAGTTTCGGTGGCTCTGCGCCACGGTGTTTGGCGGTCGCCGTCAGTTCTTCGTCCGTAAACCCGCTCAGCCGCGTGCTGGGTCGCAACGGTTCCTGTTCGCGGATCACTCGGCGCATCTCATCGAGGCCGGAAATCAGAAGTTCCCTGCCGTCGAACGGCGTCCTGCCAACCAGCAGTTCATAGAGCACCACGCCGAGACTATAAATGTCGCTGCGCGTGTCCATATCCAGCCCGCTCATCTCCGCCTGTTCCGGGCTGATGTATGCCGGCGTGCCGATGAACTGCTGGAATTGCGTGTAAACCGTCTTGTCGGTCAGTTCACCGTGCGTGGCCTTGGCAATCCCGAAATCAATCACCTTCGGCACCGCCACCCCGTCGTGAAGCGTCACGAGGATGTTGGAAGGTTTGATGTCGCGATGAATGATGCCCTTCTGATGCGCGTGCTGGATGGCCTGACAGACGGTCATGAAAAGCTCCAGGCGCCCGGTCGTCGACAGCTTGTTCTCGTCGCAATACCTGGTAATGGGCACGCCGCGGACCAGTTCCATTACGAAATAAGGCCGCCCGGTTTCCGTCGCGCCAGCGTCAAAGACTTTCGCAATGTTCGGATGGTCCATCATGGCGAGCGCTTGCCGCTCGGCTTCGAACCGCGCGATCACTTGCTTCGTGTCCATGCCGAGCTTGATGATCTTGAGGGCGACGCGCCGCTTCACGGGTTCCTTCTGCTCCGCGACGTAAACGGCGCCAAACCCGCCCTCTCCCAGCTTTTCCAGGAGTTTGTAACGGCCAATCACCGTGCCGGGCCCTTCGGAAATTGGCACGACCACCGTTTTCGGATTTTCGGCAGCGGGTTGGCTCATGAAACTGTCCTGCTGAAAATGCTTTGCCAGCAACTCCTCTACTCGTTGCCGGAGCAACGGATCCTTGCCACAAGCTCCGTCCAGGTAAGCGGCGCGTTCCGCAGGCGTGGCCTTCTCTATGGCCTCGACAAAAATTTCCTTTTCCGACCGACGGTTGGTTGTCTCTGGTTCACTCATAAAATGCCCTTTCAACATTCAATGGCGCAACTCGTTGGCAAAACACGCCACGGCATTGACCGCCGCTGGATGGGGTTTTCATTCAAGGAAAACGAATGACTGCATTTTCTGTCGGTATCTCTATGCGTCGCTTGTCACTCTTTACATTCGGCGGCGGCTTCCACGCCTCGCCCAGTGCCGGCACAACGCCTTGGACCTCGAACGACTCGAAGACATACGGCACGCTTTCCGCGCCCCAGAGAGAATTACCATTCACGACGTGCAAGTGTAAGTGCGGAGTGACAGAATGGCCGGAATTGCCGAGTAACCCGAGAACCTGGCCTCGACGCACCTTTTGGCCGACCCGCACGCGAATGCTTTTCGGCTGGAGGTGGGCATAAAAGGCGAAATTACTCTTCCCCAAATCGAGCATCACGTAATTACCGCCGCCGACATCAAGGGTAAAGGGCACGGCCCATTTGCCAGTACCCCCTTCGTTCTCCGGTATGCCGTCCTTCACATCGGCTACCACAGCATTGGCCCCGGCGAGCACCTCCGCGCCATACGAATACCAGTTCGCGTTATTTGTGCGGTCGCCGTGAACCAATCTCCCGTCCGCATCAATTCGCGTCCAATCGATAGCAAACCGTGCCGGGATTCGCGCCTTGCCGCCCGTCACGATGATCAGTCGACGATGGTGATTGTCGTTGGACAGCCCCTCGGTTGCCACCCAGCCTTCGCCGCGCAATGGCGCACTTAACACGAGCGGCGCCTGGCGATTAACAGTGACTCGCGCGCCTTCAACAACAACCTCTTTTGCGTTCTTGGCCGCGGAGTGGCTTTTGAAGAAAAGACGATGGTGTAACGCAGCGGGAATGTCGGCCTCTCGTTGCACGATCATCAGCATATACATCACCGCTCGATTCCCGCGGCCAATCACCTGAGGCTCCTGCTCATCAGATGAAGATTCGATGCGAAATTCCTCAGCGCCTACCGTCCATAGCATTCCCGGCTTCAATCGGCGTTTGAGTTCTTCATCGGTGTAGGTGGCCATCGGCCTCTTTGCTCGGTCCCTCAAAACTTCAACGCGCACCAACTCAAGATTGTTGGGCCCGAGATTGGTCACGTTCAGCTCGTACACGAGATACCATTTACCATCAGCCTTGACCGGAGTCGGCGGCATCGGAACTTGAAGGTCAACGGCAAACGGCAAGGCGGGTTTGAAGCGGGTGCGATTGGGTTGGAGCCAGGAATGCGCGCATTTCGCGAAGGACTTCAGCCTCGCGATCGATGAAGCAGTGATGGTCCGCATTCGGGAGTATGACGAGCCGGCTGTTTGGAATTGCTTTGTGAAAGATCTCGATTTCCTTCTTTTTCATTTGGTGAGCCTCAGTTAAAAAATCGGCCACTGCTTTGCGTCTCTCCTCGGTGAGATTCTTAAGCTGCTTGACTGCGTGCGCACCGGGATTGATCACGGTAATCATCAGGGCTGGCGCTTTGATTTTGGTGTGATCGGGACGTGCTTCGGTTTGGAACATCAAAGTCAGCGCTCTGTTCCGCTTTTCCGGGTTCGAGATGGTTGAATTCACGCGCAGGGTCGTTTCCCACGCGTCCGACCAGCCTTGATTCATCCGCTTGTACCAACCGCGTATACTGTCCAGCGATTCGTTATCGGCTGGGGCCGGGAAAAACTCGGGCAACTCTCTGAGCATGCGCTCGAATAGTTCGAGCTGTCCGTCCATGTAGAAGGCGGCGTCAAGGTAAACGAGCCTGGTCGCTCGTTCCGGGTGGGCGATAGCGAAAAGGCTAAGTTCATTTCCCGCCGCGGAATGGCCGACCAGAATGGCGCGCGGAATCTTCAAGACATTCAGGAATTGCCGAATGTCTTCCACACGCGTCGCCGTATCGTACCCATCGTCTGGTATTTCGGATTCACCATGTCCGCGCCGGGTGAGCCCGAGCACACGAAACTGATTCGTGAACTTCGGCGCGAGGACGTCGTAGATGTGAGGCGTATCGCCAAGCCCGTGCAGAAACAGCATCGCCTCTCCCTTTCCGCCCCAATCCAGATAGTGAAGCCTGACACCATTGACTTTAATGAACTCAGTCTTGTGCGGCGACTTATCTGCCCAGTTGTCCTGTGCCCTCGCGACAACTCCTAACGCAAGCGACAACATAAGTCCCGAAAACGTTGATGCCTTCATACTGAAAGCCGCACGGATCGCCTGGGAAATATATTTCTTTGCCGAACGGCGGTTGCCAGTGCCCCTACGGAAGTAGTCTGGTTCACTCATAAGCCTCGTCCCACCATCAATGGCGCAGTCCCGTGGTAAAACACGCCATCGGTCTTAAATCTTAATTTGACTCCCTCTGCCCCTCAATCGCCTGCTTCAGCCACGCCCGGGCGAAGGCCCAATGTCGATCGGCCGTCCGCGGCGCGAGCCCTAACGCATCGGCGATTTCCGGGATCGTCATTCCAACGAAATAGCGCAGCTTCACCACTTCGGCCGCCATGCGGTCTTCAGCCGCGAGCGCATCCAGCGCATCGTGGACGGCGAGGATTTCAGCGGATGGCGCGCGCAGTTCGATTCTTGATTCGTGAAGCTCTTCCGCGGGTTGATTGCCACCGCGCTTGTGGCTTGCTTTGCGGCGAGCCTTGTCGATCAGGATGCGCCGCATGGCCTCGGCCGCTGCACCAAAGAAATGCGCTCGGCCACGCCACTGCTGCCGGTCCGAGCCAGCCAGCTTCAACCATGCTTCGTGGACCAGTGCCGTTGCCTGCAACGTTTGTCCGGGCGCTTCGTGGGCCATGCGGGACGCGGCAAGCTTGCGCAGCTCATCATAAACCAGGGGTAACAATTGCTCGGCCGCTTGAGGATTGCCTTCTTCGATTGAATGAAGAATGCGCGTCACGTCGCTCATTTGCTTTGCAGCATAACGCTGCGCTCACGTCAGGACAACCTGTGCTTCGACAGCACCAGACACGCCCAAATCCTCATTTGCCGCGCAATCGTTCGAGCACTTGATGTCCAACCCGGATCTAAACGCCGCATTCGACCGCATGGCATGCCTTAAGGTGGAAGCGTCAACTGGGAAAGGAGCTTGCTGATCCCGGCGAACCGTCACTGCTGGTCGTAGCCAGCCTTCAGGGGGTTGCCAGGAATGCGCGCATTTCACGAACCACGTCATCCCCTCTGTCGATGAAGCAGTGGTGATCCGCGTTGGTGAGCACAACGACGCGAGCGCTCGGAAGCTCTTTGCGAAAACGCTCGGTCTGCTGCCGCTGAAATTCCTTTGTTTTGCCCAAAGCATCTTGCGCCGTTGCTCGTGTCGCGTCGGGCAGCGTCTCAACAAAGTCCGAAAGCCTGGAACTGAAGCCAAGAACGGCAATGTTGAGGGCCTGCGATCTGATTTTGGTGTAGTCGGGCCGCGAATCTACTGTGCCCTGCATGAGCAACCGAGAGACTTTGCCCGGCTTTACCTCTCTGAGAATTTTGCCGTCTGACGAGAAGACCATCATCTCGCGCAAATTGGCCTCCCACGCGTCGGACCAGAAGCTCATCCGGCTGACCCACTGTCGAAAGCCATCCAGCGATTCCATATCCGTTTTGGTTGGGGACAACTCCGGCGGGCGCTGCTTCATGATTTCCGGCAGACCTGCGCGGTCGTACGCGGCATCCAGGTAAACAAGTTTGATAACCCGGTCCGGATGCACGCCTGCAAAGCGGGTCAACTCATCTCCGGCCATTGAGTGGCCGACCAAAACAGCGCGCTGAATCGTCAGCGCGTCGAGGAATTGCCGAATATCCTCTACCAGCGTCGCTGTGTCGTAGCCGGTCTCGGGCTTGTCGGATTGGCCGTGACCGCGCCGCGTGAGACCGAGCACACGAAACTGATTGGTGAACTTTGGCGCGAGTTCGTCGTAGATATGCGGCGTGTCGCCCATTCCATGCAGAAACAGCATCGTCTCTCCCTTCCCGCCCCAATCCAGATAATGGAGCTTCACGTTATTGACCGTGACGAATCCGCTCTTATGCGGCGACTTGTCCACCCAATCGGATTGCGCGCCGAGAGAGAGCGCGAACATCATCGGCACCACTACCGACCAGATTCTTGTTCGCGGTGCGCTCATACGACTTGGCCCCATACCCGATGCTCACTTGCGTACCGCTCGGAGGTCTTTACCACCCTGGCGCAGGATCACTTCGGTGACCATGCCCGAAGCGTTCGTTCTGAATGACAGTGACAAACCCGGACCGTAAAGCTGATCCCGTCCCACGGGAAAAATCTCCAAATTTGGCTCATCGTTTGCCCGGACGTACATGTCATACTTCTCCCGTGAAACCGTGAGGGCGAAGGTCGGCGTCACCTCATAAGTCCCCACGTAGCGTTCCAGCGTGCTTTCATCCGGCTGGCCTTGCGGATCCAGCAGGCGCATGCCGATATTATCACTGGAATGGGAGCAATTTGAAAAGATCACCACGGCACGATTGCGCTTTCTGTTCACCCCCATGAAGCTGTGAAACCCGCTGACCAGGCCGCTGTGCGTGATGGTTTCGTCTGACACAGTCCTGAAATGCCAGCCCCACGCCACTTCCACACCGGCGACACCTATATTCGTCCGCACAGCTTGCGATGCTTTGACGGCTTTCGAAACCCGGTCGTCCCCCGGGTTCAAAACGACGGCGAGGAATTTGACAAAATCATTCGGCGTGGTTCGAAGGCCTCCCGCGCCTGCGAGGCTAAGACGTTCAAAACCCTTCGCAGGCTTCAGATCGTATTCATGCCCGGTGGGAAATCGGTTCTGCATTTCCTCGGAAAGCTTTAAGCGCGTGTCATTCATCCCGAGTGGTTTGCAGATGCGATCCAACACGAGTTGTTCGTAGCTAGCGCCTGCTCGCCGGGCGAGCGAATCCCCCAGCAGGCCCATGCCGAGATTGGAATATTCGTAAGCGCTCCCAGGGTCCCGCGGCAGTTCGTAACCGGAGAGAAACTCAAACACCATCTCCGGGCCATAAGCCGGGGAGGGTTTGTTCTCGCCTGGCGGGCGATTTCCGAGCTCTCGCGGCAACCCGGAGCGATGGCTGGCCAGGTGCGCCAGAGTAATGACCTGGCCGTTACGGCTGGGCATCTTCACTGTCGGAGGCAAATACTTCGTCGCGGGATCGTTAGGTTGCACTTCGCCACGGTTCGCCATGTCCGCGAGCAGCGTGCCGGTAAAGACTTTCGTGATCGACCCGATCTCAAACACGGTGTCCCCGTCCACTGGCCGGCTGCTCGTCAGGCTCATTGTGCCCGCGGCAACTACACTGCGGTTCGTTCCCTGGAGTCGCCCGACTACAAGACCGACCGCCTTTTTCGCTTTGATACGCTCCTGCAGGATTTGCCGGAGCGCGGCATCCGTAAGAACGGGCTCCGGTTCAGTCGCCGCCACACTGGAGCAAACCAAGCACGCAACGAAACCAAAAGGGACGACGCGATGAATCAATCGCATGGGAAACCTTTCAAGATCGAATAACCGATTTCTGAGGTTCACATTGTCGCATCCTATGGATTTCGGGTAGAGCGTCAACGAGAAGCGCTCCTTCGCCACCTCGGAGAAATCAGACTCACCTCCGAGCGTAAATACCCGGACCAACCCTTTCGGGTAGGGCGCGCTGTCCCCAGCGCGCCGCGACTCCGATGGGGTTCCTATTAACCTGGTGTCGCCCTCAGCGTGACGGCGTAAAAGCCAGTCGCGCTCACGCGATCAACGAAGACGGTCGCGGTGGCACCTGTGCCGGTAAGAACCGTACTGGCAGCCGCACCATTGGCCGTGGTGGCAAATGGTGTAATCGCCCACGCAGCCCCGATCGAATCACGAAAGCGCACCTGATATCCCGCGCCTTGCAAAGTGGGGAAGCGCAATTGCAACCTCGGGCCGGCTCCGGTCTGGACGGCCAAACTGGTGATCGAATATCCCAGGCCCGGGAGTTGGATGCGCAGGCTGTTCGCACCGTCAAACGTGTTGGTATAGCGCGAGAGAGACGCAAGGGCCGGCCCGCCCACCACCGTTCCATCGATGGCATACCTTGAGCCGTGGCAAGGACAGACGCTCGCTCCTGCGGCCGTGCTAAAGGGCGGCACCACGCAGCCCTGATGAGTGCATCGAGTGCTCACTGCAAAAAACTGATTTCCGGTTCCGCGATTGACCAGAAGGGGATAAAATACGCCGGTGTTGCTGGTCACCGAAAGGCGCACGGAACCATTGGCATTCTGCAAAGCGGGGAAATCGCTGATGTTAACGTGAAGCACACCGGTGCCGCCGGCAGCCGCCGGGGATGGAGCCGCCACGGCAGCCGCAAGCCAGGGCTTGCCGAACAGCGAAGAAGACGCAGCCCCGAACCAAAAAATTTTCACAAAATCACGTCGCGTGATCCTGGAATTCGGGCAAGCGAACCATTCGCTCGACAGATCGTGCAGTGACGAATCGCCCATACAGCATTTATACGAACAATCGTGAGAGCCACCAAGTGCGATTTATGTTCCAGAACGGCTTTGGACGGCGGGGGATGGACGAAGGCTTTCCCCTCTCCCTCGGGCTGCGGAGACGAAGTCTCTCGGGCGCAGCAATCATTCAAAACTCGGTCAGGGTGAGGGACAAACTGGTAATTATTCGGGCCACTGTTATGAGCCTTGATCCCATTTATATCCGCCATTGACCCGGCGAAGTGCGCTCACGAATATGCGTCAAAGGAAACATGCCAGCGAAGAAGACCATTTTTCAAAAAATCAGCGATGACGCCGTCCGGGCCAAAACGGACAGG
>Ga0105340_1001494_pt1 | contig 10449 bp, 10 predicted proteins | sample EasRivMeERMLT700_FD_89676 | JGI IMG/M metagenome (GOLD analysis project Ga0105340, IMG submission 89676) | Soil microbial communities from meander-bound floodplain in the East River, Colorado, USA - East River MetaG ERMLT700 | ecosystem: Environmental > Terrestrial > Soil > Floodplain | place... | reverse complement strand
TTGGACGCGTCGAATTGGCGAGCATCCACAGCGGCGAGTTATACGAACCTCTCCAATGCGTTTTGGACGGCCCCAATGTCGTAGGCCGATATTGCGATTGATAGCCCTCCCAAGGAACGAATAGGCTGCCTTAGCCATTGACTAGCAGCGATGACGGTAGCGAAAGCTTAGTCGTCCGGCGGCAAGGCCGAGCGCGATCACCGCCAGAAAAAACGATAGCGCGGAAATTTGCGCCATCATCGCCGGCTCGATACCGGTAACCGCCACCAATTGTTCGGCGCGAACCGGCGCTTGTCCGGGGGCCTCTGCGACGGCATTCACGCGATACTCCGCGCCATCGGGATAGTGAAACTTCAAGTCGAACTCACTCGCCACCGCCACCCTGTCGACGGCGAACATGGTCTTGCGCTTTTCCAGATGAATGATCGTTAGCGACAGTTGGCGGTTGACCACTGGCGTATCGGTTGGACGCCAGCGCAGAGTGGTTAACATACCGACGGCCGCGCCATCGATTTCCAGCGCGCTCTGCGGGTTCGAAACAGCTTGTGTCGGCGACGGCGGGTCATGTCCGTCGACACTGCCAACGACGGCAAGGGAGAGCGCCAGCAACGCCGCTTTCATTCCGCCCCGAGCCGGTGTGGTAAATATCCTCCCGGCGATAAAACCAATTAGAAACAATCCAGCGCAAAAGAGGCCGAGCCAAAGCCACTTCTGGCGCTTTTCCAGCACAGAAATTGGAAAATCCTTGAACGTCCCTTGACCATCGGCAGCGACGAAATTGACCGACAGCCGATAGGTGCCGCGGATCGGAAAAAGGTATTTCCACTCGGCTCGTCCCCGGCGCAGCGGTAAGACCAACTCGAGCAAGCGGCTGCCTTCGACCAGAGGAAAGTCGGTGGACATAAAGTTCCCGGGCTTCGGCGCGTCAATGACGATCGCGACCTTGCCCTGGGCCACCGGCCGCCCGTCCGCACGGGTCACCAGCAGAGAGAGAGTCGCCGGGTCGGCAAACGGCCGCAGCAGTTCTATTCTAGGCGTAGTCTTAAGAAAAATATTGAATTCTTCAGCGCCGGCAACAACGCCAGAGAGTAAGGCGAAGAGGAACCCGGCGGATGCCGCAAGCGCTTTTAGTGACAAGGAACTACGGCGAGGGCATGGCGGACATTGTGCAAGGTGTCGTGCACCGCTGGATAGCTCGACGCCAAGGCGACAAACAGCGTGGCGCCGCAGATCGACAGAAATACGCCCGACTTGATCAGGAACGAGAGCCGTTCCGATAACGAAAAACCCAACCAGGTAACTAGAGTTCTTTCCATCAGTCCGCTCCACGATTTAATCTAAACATTCTCCGCAGCTTGCTGCAGCAACCATCGAATGGAAATGGCCTGTCGATTTGATCGCATCATCGTCCCAATCGCCCTTAACTGTCAAGCATCGGAGCGCTACTTTTCTATTGCCTTTCGGCGCGCCCTTGCATATGGCTAGGCGATTCGCCGCACAGGAGGTTTCTATGCCCGTCATTCACATCTACATGTTTCCCGGCAAGACCAAGGAACAGAAAAACGAGCTGGTCAAACGTATCTCCAAAGACTTCGCCGAAGTCGCCAACATTGGACCCGAGTCGCTGAATATTCTATTCCATGACACTCCGAAAGAAGATTGGGGCGTGCGCGGCTCGCTGGCCTCGGAACAGTAGGAAGCGTATTGACCGCCATATAACCGTAGAGGCTTAAGATTTTACGCCCTGAACCTTGGAGCACCCATGTCCCAAACCATATCAATGAAAATCGGCTTCCTCGGCTCCAGCGCACCGTCAAGCGCGCACCACGCGAGCTTCAAGAAGTTCATCCCGGCGGACATCGACTTCACCTTCATGCAGGACTCCGGCACCCATACTTCACTCTACGATGCCCAGGGCAAGGTCGATGCCTTGATCGAGCAGTCGCGGGAGCTAGTCGCGAGCAACGGTTGGCGCGGTCTGATTATCAGCGGCGCGCCCAAGGAAGCGCTCAACCCCGGCATGTGGGAGCAAGTCACAACGGCGTTGAACGTGCCGGTCGCCTTGGCGTTACGCTCATCGGTAGCGGCGCTGAAGGCCTTTTCCGCGCGGAAAATCCTGCTCATGACACCGGTGGACGACCGGTTGAAGAAAATGTACTACGACTACCTCGCGGCATTCGAAATTGAGTCGTTCTATCCACCGCAAATCCTGCGCGCCCACACCGACGCGCAAAAGCTCACGTCGAGGGATGTCGAAGAGATGACGCGAAAAGCGCTGAGCGAATACCCAAATGTCGACGCCATTTACTTTCAAGGCGCCCTGCTCGATCCGATACCGATTCTTGAAAAACTTGAACACGAATTAAAACTGCCCATCGTCGCCAGCAACCCGGCGATGCTCTGGCTGGTGCTTTCCAAGCTCGGGCTACGGTACAACATCGCGAGCTACGGCAAACTGTTAGCCTCCTGGCCGGCCGTGCCAGCCGGTCCGTTTTAGGAATACTCGCGCACGGCGTCGAAAGAAAATATTTCCCGCAAAGACGCCGAGCTCGGAATCGTTGTCATTTCGACCCTTGGGAGAAATCTCTCTTAGATCCCTCGTGGTCCCTCGGGATGACGGGCATCGCCCGTCACTTTGCGCGCTTTGCGCCTTTGCGGGAGCTGCTAACTTTTTGGATTTTGAGTAGAACTAAGAGCCCATGCGCACCATCCGCCTCGCCTATCGCGACCACGACCGCACGCCGGTGATTTACTGCATCAAAGCCCTGGCCGAACGCCACTACGGCGTCCATGTCGACGTGCTGCACATCGAACCGCAACGCGAGTTCGAAGCGGCGTTGTTCGATCACGGCTGCGACGTGATTATCGAGCATATCGAGTATCTTCACACCGAAGCGGCCAAAGGTAAAAAGATCACGCTGTTCTGCGCGCCGCAAATTCAGCGCGGCCTGCAATTGGTCGTGCCGCAGTCCTTTAACTCCCTCGACGATCTCGACGGCAAAGCTATAGCCGTGCGCGATCTCGGCCGGCCGCACCGCATCACACTGTGGCTGCGTAAGGTAGGACTGGAGAAATCCGTCAGGACCATCATCGTGCCTGACAAAGAAGTCGGCCGCTGGCAGCAGTGGCGCAAGGTCGCCAGCGGCGAATGCGCCGCCTGCTTCATGGCGCCGATTTATCTGCCCGCCGCCATCGCTGCCGGGCTCAAAACCTTTCCCGCCAGCGAAGCGGAAATCGTCAGCCTGTTCGCTCAGGCGTGTCTTGCCGAGTTCGGCAGAAACAACTCGGCGTTGATGAAGGATTACCTCAAAGCCGTGATCCACGCGCTCGCGCTGTTGATTTACCGGCGCGACGAAGCCATGGAAATTATCGCTGAGGAACCGATGCGCCTAATGCAGCTCACCGACCGTTACGAACTGCGCCGCCAGGTCGACTCCATCGCCGCACTATTGCAAGTCAAACCCTATCCGACCATCGAAGCGATCGTGAACACCGACGAAATCGCCGCCCAGGAATACGGCCCGACGCTGGAAAATCCGCTGACGCTGTGGGACCTGCACTGGTTAAAAGAACTCGACGACCAAGGTTTCATCGATAATCTCATCGCGAGCCTTTCTAATGGCAAGGCACGCCTTGCTTCTACGAACAATGGCGATCAATGAGGGCGGGTTTCAAACCGGCCCCTTGTATACTTTTCGGAAATTCTTTTTGCGTTATTTGCGTTCTTTGCGGCCAACACTCCGAATCCGATTCTGCATGCTATGTGAACTTTGTGCCCATTGTGGTTAAATCCCTGCGAATGAAAAAACTTCTCATCGTCTTTCACTCCATGACCAGCGGCACGTTCCAAATGGCCCAAGCCGCCGCCAGCGGCGCCCAGAGCGAACCGGACGTGGCGGTGAATCTCATCCACGCCGGCGAAGCCGGCCCAAGCGAGCTGCTCCAAGCCGACGGCTACATCTTCGCCACGCCGGAGAACCTCGCGATGATGTCGGGGGTTATGAAAGACTTCTTCGACCGCACCTACTATCCGGCCTTCGACCGCATCGTCGGCCGCCCCTACGCGACAATGATATGCGCTGGCAGCGACGGTGAGAACGCCGCCCGGCAGATTCGGCGCATCGCCGTCGGCTGGCGCTTAAAACCCATCGCCGAGCCAATAATCGTCTGCACCTACGCGCAAACGCCCGACGAGATCTTGGCGAAGAAGCAAATCGGCGAGTTCGATCTCCAACGCTGCGAAGAAATCGGCGCCACGCTAGCAGCGGGATTGGCCCTGGGCATTTACTGAGGTCGTAACCCAGCATGAAATTCGGCTTGACACGAACACACCCCGTTGGTACAGCTCGCCCCGGAACAAGTGCTGGAACAATTGCAACGACTGGAACCCCTGGAACCTTTTGGACGGCTTGAACGGCTTGAAAGTTTTGAACCCACTTAACACTTGGACTTGGAGGGACTTACAATGAACATCGTCGAACCCCGCGGAGCGGTCCACTGGATCGATCACTTTGTCGTCGGCACCAACAACATGAGCGCCTGGGTCGATTGGGCGGTGAACTCCACTGGCATCACCCGGCAACCGATTATTGGCCTCACCACCGCCGCGCGCAAACGAAATATCAAAATCACCAGCTTCCTTTGGTGGGACGGCGGCTCCTGCCGCATCGGCGCGTTTCTCCAGCCCGAGTTTTATCCGCCGGCAAAGGAGCTCGGCAAGGATCTGCCGCGCTGCGGCTTTTACATCCGGCCCGAGGACATCGACAAACACTTGCGCCGGCTCGACCGACACAAGGTTGCGCACACCGATGCGATCCATACCGCCGCCGATGGCGACGACGGCAGGGTGATCTATTTTGCCGACCCGGACGGTAATCAATACGAATTCTGGGCGCCGGTAGAAATGCCCGAGGGCGCAATGGACATCGCAACGGAAGAAGGTGTCGGGCGCATCAGCCACGCCGTCTTCGGCGCGCGCGACTTGGCTAAGAATGCCGCGTTCTTTGCCAAATACTGCGGCATCGAACCGGAACAAAACTCCAAGACCGCCGAAGGCACGTTGGTCCTGCGTCTGCGCGCCGGCGGCCGCCTGGTTTACAAGTTGGTGGACAAAGTCGACGAGCGCGTCTCCGGCCACGGCACTTGGTGGGACATGCACACCGCGCTGACGGTGCGCCAGGAAGAGTTCCTGCCCGACTACCGGCGCATGTGGGAGAGTATTCCCGAAGAGAAAGCTTACAAAGCCGATCTCAATCTTAGCCTCGAAGAACAAGAAGCCCTACCCGCGCGCACCGGTCTGCATCGCAGCCCGGTGGGAATCCGCTGGAAAGAAATCTGCAGCCGCGGCGATGAATTCTACGACTGGGACTGCCATTCATTTCATTTCATCGGCGGCAAGCCGCTGGCGCCTGACAATTCGATGGCGCGATACGAAGCGATCGAACAGGAAGATTATCTGCTAGAACTAGCCCAGTCGTTGAACAAGGACGACCAGCCCGACTTGATGAAGGGGTTGGGCAAGGACAATCCATTCAATGTCTAGTACCGGTCTGTTTCTGCTGATTTCGAACGACTGGAACGGCTGGAACGTTTTGAACGATTGGAACGAAAAAGATTTATCATTGAAGCAGTAGTCGAAGCTATCAACAGCGTGTCGATTCAGACAAGTTAAGGAAAAGTTTTTATGGCCCGACATATTCACGGACCGCTTTACTTTGAACGGATGGGACGCACCGGACCGGTGATCGCCTTCGTTCATCCCAACCCGATGGATCAGTCCTGCTGGATTTATCAGATGGCGCACCTTTCGACTTGGTACCGCTGCATCGCCATCGATATTCCGGGATATGGCCGTTCGCCCAAGGCCGACGCCGGGCTGACCATGGACGATATGGCGCAGGCCTGCTGGGAAGCGATCGACGAGGTCGCACCCGGCGAGAAAGCGATCCTGGCGGGCTGCTCGGTGGGATCGTCGATCGCGCCGTTCATGTACCACCAGCGACCGGACAAAACCGCGGCGCTCGTGCTCTGCGGCACAGGCTACAACCCGGCCAAGGAATTCACCAAGAAACGCATCGATAATTACAGCGCTGAAGGCATCGGTTATCGCTGGCGCTACACTTTCGAAGACATGAGCGCGGCGTTTCGCGTAACGCCGATGGCGCACTTCTTCGCCAACATGTTCAGCGAGCGCAACGAATATGCCGATGCCGAGACGATCATTCACCAGTTTCGCGCCCTTGCCCAGCCCTACCCCGATGGCCATCACGAGCGCATCGCCTGCCCGATGATCATCCTCACCGGCAGCGAAGACGGCAGCCATCCGAGCTCCTTCGCGCTTCAAGCCCGCGTGCCCAACTGCGAGTTGAAAGTCCTACCAGGCGCCGGCCATGCTTGTCAGATCGAACAGCCTTGGCTGTTCAACCGCTTGATGCTCGAGTTCCTCTCCAATCATGGCTTGTTCCCCGGCGCTGCGCAGCCCGCCAAATCGATCCTGTGAAAGAGTGGTGCTGATGAGTTCGCTATGCTGGCACTGTGGCAACAATAACGGTTCTTCCGGGTTCACTGTGAAGATGTCTTCACCACGAAGGCACGAAGGATACGAAGGTTCGGAAGGCAAATTTCTTCCTTCGTGTCCTTCGTGGTGAGTTGTCCCTTCCGAATTCTGCGTTCTTTGCGCGCTTTGCGGTTAGTTATCCGATTCCGAATCTTGCTTTTAGAACCGGCCTTCCTTTTCTAACCGTTTCACGATGCTGTCGTCGACCAATTCCTCGGCCTTGAGGCGGCGGATCTTTTCGTTGCCGGCGCCGAGCAGCCGGATGACGTTGCGCACGCCGTCGACGCTGGGATAGATTTTTCTTTCGTAGATGGTGAGCATGTTTTGATAGCCTTCGTCGGCGTCTTCGATGCGTTTGAGCCTCAGACCTTTTGCCAAACTCTTGATGACCTGCGGCTTATTCTCCGGATTGCGAATGAAGGCGACGCCGTCGAGCAGTCCTTTGATGACGTTTTCAACCGCCGTAGACGACGATGCGATGGCGCTGCGTCTCGTGATCAAGCCGGTGCCCTGATAGGCGATAGGCAGTTTCTCCAAATCGGCAAGCACACGAAAGCCCTTGTTCTGGACGATCTTGGCATAGGTGTAGCTAAGATAAGCGCCATCCACATTACCCGCTAGAAGTGCCTGTGAGACGACGGAATTATCTCCCAGCGCGCGCACTTGGATCTTGTCCCGTTCAGGGACGAGGCCCCAGTGATCGAGGGCGAGCATGGTAAAAATCCAAGTGCCGCCGCTCAAGCTGTTGACCCCGACGCTTCGCCCCTTCAACTCTGCCGGCGTCTTGATCTTTGGATTAGCCGCAAAAGCTCCGGTCAAGCGATTGATGAAGCCAGCGACGAAAACTAAGTCGGCGCCCTCGGCGATGGCGCCGAGATTCGCCGCCGACACCGAGCCCCAGTGCATTAGCGACTCGCCGGAACTGAGCGCCGCCATGCCGACCGGGCCGTTGCGCACCTGCACCAGGGTGACGTCGAGACCATACTTACGGAAGTAACCTAGGTCCTGGGCGACATACAGCGCACCTTCCCGCTCGCTCGACGAACCGGTGGTAAGGAGCACTTTTATCGGAGGCGCTGCCGCGTGGGCCTGGAAATAGTGGGCAACCAGCAATGCGAGCAAAAAAGTCAATGAGCCAGCCGGTAACAACTTCACATGAATTCTTTTCATAATGGCTTAGCGGATTTTCAATGCGTGGCAAAACAGACAACGCCGCACACGGTTGTTTTTTCCATGATCACTTGGGCGCCTCGTGGGCCAGCCGTTTATACATGCTGATAATTTCCGGCCGCCAGTCGGTGTACTGTTTCACGTCCTCGAATACTTCTTTGCCACTAAACATCTGCTCAAACGGGTTGCCTTCGAGCACCACGTCTTCCCAGTCTTTGCAAAATGCCGGATCGTTGCCGACTTTGAGCAGCGCCTCTTCCAGGATCTTGCGAATCCACTCTGGGGTTCCCGGCGGGAAGGCCATGGCGGCGCCTAACCGGTCGGTGGAATTGATCTTACGAATGATATTTTTTTGCACGTCGGTCTTGGCAAACTGCATGATCGACGGCACGCCATCGAAGATCGCATGTTTTATCGGCGGCAACTCTTCGGGAAATGTCATGGCCACCAGCGCAACCACCTCGCGCTTGGCGAACAACTCCGGACGATCGGTCATCATCGATGCCGCGTCGTTAACCCGTCCCTGAATTTCGCCTTGCTCCAAGGCGACGTAGAGCTGCAAGGTGTCATAGCCCAGGACCCAGCGAACTTTCAGGCTCAGAAGATCGGCGATCAGCCGGGCATAGAGATAACTGCGGTTGCCGACGCCCTGAGCCCCGAGCGTGACCTCGCGCTTTCTCAGCTCGTCCAGAGTTTTGATACCCGCGCGTTGATGGAGAAACAGCACGTTGCGCTGTTTACCGGTGCTGGGCGCGCCGACGTACACGAAGGCGCCCGGATCGTAGGTGGCGCCCGGCGCGCCGAAATAGGGCGCTTCCAAATAGGACGAGATCACCATCGACAGGAAACTGCCATCCGTCGCTCCCTTGCTGAGCGCCAGCATCGCCGGGATGCCCTGCCCACCGGTTTTGTTTTGAATAAGAAAGGTTGGATTACCCGGCGTATACTTCGCCAAATACTTGGTCAACATCCGCGCGATGCGATCCTGCCTGCCGCCAGCCGGGGCGCCGACCTGCAGCGTTACGGTCTTGCCTTGAAAATACGCAGTTTCAGCGGCGTCCACATTGGTTTGCGCCGACAGTAAGGCGAAAAGAAACAAGACCGGCATATAAGTCGTCCTCATGGCAGGATCACCTCACGGCTTACTTGATAAATGCGCAGCACAACTCGACTGCCTTATCGTTTAGCACACCTCAGCTTTGGCGCACCAGCAAATCATGGCTCTCGACAGATCATCCTTGGCAGCTTACACGGCGCGCAATATCGTCCTGCAAGTCGTGTTCAAATCCCTCCCCGACCGTTCGCAGGTACCCGTCGCCATCGAGACGGCAAAGACTGGCTTAAAGAATTGCCGAAACAATTCGAGCGAAGGATTCAGGAATCAAATTCAAATCTTTGACCGGGGTTATGGCTTGCTTTGTGAACAAATCACAGCAATTTGAAGCGTGTCCACGTCCCCATGCTCTGACACGCCTTGACTCCCACGCTATCGCTTCCCGAACATTGTGCCGATGAAACTGCAATTGTCGAATACTTTAAGTCAAACTATTGTTGCGCGATAAGCGGGTTGTGATGTCGTCTTGTCTCGTGCTACTGAGTCGACAAACTTCGAGTCGTCAGTGCAGATTTGCAGAACCGATCTGAATCGACCGCTGGCTGTGCAAGAGTCCAGCTGGTAGAAGGAACGCGCAACGTGCAGCGCCTTTTGCGAACTTAGAACCCGCGCGTCGACTAAGTCAACGTCGAGGACCTTGCCGACTACCGCTGCATTCATAAATTAGATAAGAGCGTTTTGTCGAGCGGATCTATATACTAAACGAACTAATTCTTTCGGGCATTCTGCATCTTGATTGTCAAGAAAAGAGAACTGACCCGAACTTCCATATGAATCGAATTGCCAACTTTTATTTCAGCGAGTGTCAAACTTAAATGAACTCAACCGAACAGTCATTTCACTGGTGGGAGCGCGGCATAGTTTACCAAATCTACCCGCGCTCGTTTATGGACAGCAACGGCGACGGCATCGGCGATTTGGCGGGGATTCGCCAGCAGCTCGATTACTTGCAATGGCTCGGCGTAGACGCCATCTGGATTTCGCCTATTTATCCCTCGCCCATGGCCGATTTCGGTTATGACGTGAGCGATTACACCGATATCGATGCGATTTTCGGTTCGCTGGCAGACTTCGACGCGTTGCTGGCGGAGGTGCATGGCCGCGGCATGAAGCTGTTGCTGGACTACGTTCCCAATCATACTTCGGATCGCCATCCCTGGTTCATCGATTCGAAATCGTCGCGCTCCAGCGCGAAACGCGACTGGTATATTTGGCGTGATGCCGCACCGGAGGGGAGGCCGCCGAACAACTGGCGCTCCAATTTCGGCGGCGCAGCGTGGACATGGGATAAAGCAACCGAACAATATTTTTATCACGCTTTCCTCAAAGAGCAGCCAGATCTTAACTGGCGCAATTTTGACGTGCGGCAAGCGATGCTCGACGTGTTGCGCTTTTGGCTCAACCGCGGCGTCGATGGCTTTCGTGTCGACGTCATGCACCATCTCGCGAAAGACACGCTGTACCGCGACAATCCCACCAACCCGGATTTCCGCCCAGGCATGTCCCCCTATCGCGAACTGCTCACGACACGCTCCGTGGATCTGCCGGAGGTCCATGAAATTGTCGCCCTGATGCGCGCGGTGGTCGACGAGTATGACGATCGCATGTT
>Ga0105340_1001493_pt1 | contig 10452 bp, 4 predicted proteins | sample EasRivMeERMLT700_FD_89676 | JGI IMG/M metagenome (GOLD analysis project Ga0105340, IMG submission 89676) | Soil microbial communities from meander-bound floodplain in the East River, Colorado, USA - East River MetaG ERMLT700 | ecosystem: Environmental > Terrestrial > Soil > Floodplain | place... | reverse complement strand
GGAATGTCTGGAAAAAGAACCGAAAGAACGCACGCAGTCGGCAAGTCAGGTCGCTGTTGACCTCAAGCGCTACAGACGTGAGTCGAGTCGTCAGCGGACCAGCAGGATAACAGCTGCACGTCCCATCCTTGGTCCATCCTCAATATCACGCGCCGGGGGGCAGGAAACTGCGCCTGCACAAAGAGGAAAGCCGGCCTGGGTAATCGTCGGCGCAACGGCAATCGCGATGTTTCTCCTCGGTTACCTTGCTTCCCATTTCGGTAGCCCGCCCGAAACTCCATTGCCGATGATTAAGGCATCCATCAACATGCCGAACGGGGTTCGCTATGCAGACGGACTTGGAGGAAACTCGGCCATTTCTCCCGATGGATCAATGATTGTCTTTGCCGGTTGGGATTCCCTTTCGCGCCAGAGACTCTGGTTGCGACCGCTGGGACAAGGGGTGATCAGGGCACTTGAAGGAACGGATAACGCCAGCTATCCGTTCTGGTCACCGGACAATCGGTCAATCGCCTTTTTTTCGGAAGGAAAGCTCCGGACGATGAGTATTGCCGGCGGACCGGTGCTGACCCTCGCCGATGCGCCGTTTGGCCGGGGAGGTGCCTGGAGCAAGGACGGAACTATCATCTTTTGTGCCTCGGTTACCGACCAGAATCTTACAGCCATTGCCTCCTCAGGAGGACCAACAAATGCGGTCACAGCATTTGACTCGACGATCGGGTCTGCCCCGCGGTTTCCTTCGTTCCTTCCTGATGGCCGCACATTCCTCTTCAGCATGCTCGAGCTCGGAGGCGGATCGAACAACTCTGATATTTATGTGGGTTCTCTGGACAATACTGCTACCAGGGAGGTCATGAAGGGCGTTGCCCATGCTGTTTACTCATCAGGTTACCTGCTGTTCCTTCGTCAGGGAATACTCATGGCGCAGCCGTTCGACCCCGATGACTGCCAGACGACCGGAACGCCCGTTGCGGTGCAGGCCAACATCAACTCCTGGCTTGCCCGCGCAAAGGCGGATTATTCCGTTTCCGAAACAGGGTTCCTCCTGTTCGCAGGGAGGTTTGCTGAACAGGCGAGCGAATTCATCCGGATTGACCGGGAGGGAAATGAGACGTCGCTGGAGAAGGTTCGTCCGATGATGGGCGCTGTCCTGTCGCCGGACAGCAAGCGGATTGCCTACGATGAGCATGACGGACAGAAAGCCGATGTCTGGATCTACGATCTCGAGAAAAGGGTCAAGACGCGACTCACCTTCACAGAGCAGGGGTCTCTCCGACCCTGCTGGTCAAGCGATGGATCAAGAGTATACTTCAATACCGAGGTTGGACCGAACAAGGCCAATATTTTTTGCAAGCGGGCTGATGGCGCAGGCAAGGAAGAATTGCTGGCAACGGGAGATCCCGGGGCGAATGTGGGCTTCTTTCCGGAGGCAGAATCACCGGACGGACGCTTCCTCCTCTTGACGATCGCAAACGAATCAGGAAGCGAATTTGCGACACTGGATCTGAAGAACCCTCAGCGGCCGATCCCCGTGGTGAAACTCGGGATCAAGGGACGCGACGGGGTCTTCTCTCCGGATGGGAGATGGATTCTGTATGTCTCGTCAGAATCAGGGGGAAGCACGGTGTATATCTCATCATTTGGAGGAAAATCGGGGAAATGGCAACTCCCCTTTTCCGAGGGAGCAGACCCAAAATGGACTGACGAAAGAATCATCTTCTTCAGTCCGAAGACCGATCGCTACGAGAGCGTCCAGGTCTCCGTAGCTGCAGGAACGCCTTCATTCGGACACCCTCAGCCGTTGTTCCCAGGAGGAAGATCTGTTCGTGACGTTATCTATGGTGCCCTGAAGGATCGGAAGGGATACATCGGCCTCCGGCTTGATAACTCAGGGTCATCCGGACAGCTTTCAATCATTGTCAATTGGACGAAGCTGGCCAGTCAGTGATCGGTCTCGCTCTCCAAACCAGGCGGGTCTTGACGCTGCGTTTGTAGAGCGACTCTCCTGAGTCGCATATACCGGGGTTGACCAAACAAGGAGAGAGACCGCCTTTTCTTGCGCTAAAAACGAGACAGGACTCTCGCCCTACAAATACGTTGCAGGTCGGGCGAATACCGAACCTTCACACGAAGAATTGATGTCTGATGATCGGTACTACAGTCTTACAATACGCTGTCCTTGAAAAATTGGGCGAGGTCCCAATCCGACTGGACTTCGCGAGAGACACGAAAGCGAAGTCCATTTGTCGGATTGCGGATCCCGCCATCTCCTGGCGGGAGCTGCGGGATTGAGCCATGATTGGTTCTACCATCCTACATTACGCTATCCTTGAAAAACTTGGCGAAGGCGGAATGGGCGTTGTCTACAAAGCCCATGACACCAGGCTCGACCGGATCGTTGCACTCAAGTTCCTGCCGCTTCACTTCAATGCTTCGGATGAGGACAGAGCCCGCTTCCTTCTGGAAGCAAAGGCTTCATCCGCACTCAACCACCCGAACGTCTGCACAATCTATGACATCAAAGAATTTGATGAGAAGACTTTTATTGTCATGGAATTCATCGAGGGAAAAACCCTCCGTGAAGCGAAACGTGATCTCAGTGTTGCCCGGGCTGTTGACGTAGTGGTCCAGGTGGCGGAGGGGCTTTCCGCCGCTCACGCGAAGGGGATTGTCCACCGCGACATCAAAGCCGACAACATCATGATTCGTCCGGACGGCCGTGCGCAGATCATGGATTTCGGACTGGCAAAGTTGCCCGGCGTGTCCTTCCTGACAAAGGCAGGAAGTACAATCTGCACAACTTCATACATGTCTCCCGAACAGGCACAGGGAGGGAACACCGACCACCGGACGGATATTTTCTCGCTTGGCGTTCTCCTGTATGAACTCCTTGCAGGTCAGCTTCCTTTCAGGGGCGCTCATGAAGCTGCGGTGATGTATGAGGTGATCAACATTGACCCTCAGCCCCTTTCAGTCGTAAACCCGGAAGTCCCATCCGCTCTTGAACAGATTGTCAGAAAGTGTCTCGAGAAGGACCAGGAAGGGCGGTACCAGAGCGCGAGTGAGCTTGCTGCAGATCTGAAAAATTTCATTCGTTCTCCTGAAAGCACCGCTCCTCAAATCGGCATCCCCCAGCCAAAGTCCGCGGCATTCTCCCGGCTGGGAATTGCCTCAGCTGCCGGAGCCCTTCTTCTTGCGCTGGCTCTCGCTGTCTTCCTCCTTCGCGAGGAGGGGGAGACACTCGATTCCCTGGCGGTGCTCCCCTTTGAAAATGGCGGAAGCGACGAGAGCATGGAGTACCTCAGCGACGGGATCACAGAGTCTTTGATCAATTCCCTTTCCCAGCTGCCTCAACTGAAGGTCATGTCGAGAAGCTCGGTTTTCAGGTTCAAGGGGAATGTTGCAGACCCGCAAGCTGCAGGACAGAAGCTCGGTGTGAAGGCCGTCCTCACGGGTCGTGTTGTCAGACGTGGTGATAACCTTCTCGTCAGCGCAGAGTTGATCGATGTTGCCGATAACACTCATCTCTGGGGAGAGCAGTTCAACAGAAAGCCTGATGACATTCTTGCCGTCCAGGAGGAGATCACCAGGGAGATCTCGGAGAACCTCAGGCTCCGCCTTGCCGACAAAGATACTGAACGTCTGGCGAAACGTCCCACGCGGAGCGTTGAAGCATACGAGCTCTATCTCAAAGGACGTTATCACTGGAACAAACGCTCTGTCGAAGGGATCCAGCGATCCATTGAATACTTCCGGCAGGCGGTTGACGAAGATCCGAAGTTCGCCCTTGCGTACTCCGGCATGGCGGATGCATACGGCGTGCTCGGTTGGTTTGAATATGGGGTGACATCACCGCTGAACACGTATCCCAGGGCGATGGAGGCGGCGCGGAAAGCACTGGAAATCGATCCGGAGCGGGCGGAGTCGTATGCCTCGCTCGCTTTCGCGATGCTCGTCTATGCCTATGATCGTTCTTCCGTCGATGAGAACTCCAGGCGTTCGCTTGAGCTAAATCCTTTGTATGCAACAGGACACCAGTGGTATGCCGAATACCTCACAAGTGAAGGGGAGTTGGACAAGGGTGTTGAAGTGATGAAGCATGCCCTCACGCTTGATCCGCTCTCTCTGATCATTACCCGCGATGTGGGATGGATGCTCTACTTCGCCCGCCGGTATGATGAAGCGAATGAGTATTTTCACAAAGCGCTTGAACTTGACCCAAATTTCATGAGAGGTCACCTCATTCTTGGTCAAAGCTACTTTCATCAGGGCCTGCTTGAGAAGGCGGAAACGGAATTCGAAACTGCAGCGCGACTATCACAGGCCCCCGTCAGCACTATCATGCTTGCCTGCTGTCATGCCAGGGCAGGCAGGACTGGTGAGGCTCGAAGTATCCTCGACAGCCTGCTCGCCGTTTCAACAACGACCTACGTCCCTCCGGGCGGTCTTGCAATCCTCTATGAAACACTTGGAGAGAGGGACAGGGCATTCGAATGGTTAAACAGAGCGGTCGATGAACATTCAGGGATATTCATGTTCATCAAGGTGGATCCGTTCTTTGATGGTATGAGGAGCGACCCTCGATTCAAGAACCTGCTGGGAAGAGTCGGACTGTCAGAATGATTGAATGGAAACGCGGAACGCGGAACGCGAAACGCGGAAGTATGGGAGAACAAGTAGTGGACTTCAGACTACTGACTTATTTTCCTGTATAGACTGAACAGACTGGCTCTTTTTTTCATCAATCCAAAAAGATTCGTTAATTGGGAGGAAGAGGAAAGCAGAGGGTAGAAGATAGAAGGTAGAAATCAGAAATCTGAAATCTGAAATCAAAAAAACCACAAGGAGGACCGTATGAAACGCTTTGCTATTGTTTTGATTATTCTCACGTGCACTGCCGCTGCTTCATCGTTTGCGCAAATCCCGAACGCAGGCTTTGAGACATGGGTATCGGGAAATCCCAGCGACTGGAGTACCAGCAATATCCCGGGCACTCTAATTAACATTACGCAGTCCGGAGTTTCCCATTCCGGATCATCGGCTGTGAGCGGAGTTGTAGCGGACTTTTCGGGATTTTCCTATTCGCCGTTGATTTTCTCAGGTTCAACCGGGGAAGGGTTTCCCGTCGGTGCCAGGCACGAGGCAGTACACGGATGGTATCAGTGCGACTTGCTCGGCATGGACATCCTCTTAGTCTTTGTGGTTATGGTGCAGGGAGATTCTGCGATAGGGGGAGGGACGGCCACAATCACCCAATCGACATCAGTTTATACAGAGCTGGTTGCCAATATTATCTACTTCTCTCCACTGGTTCCCGACACATGTATCATCTACGCGTCGATATCAAGCTCAGGCGGGCAGCCCGAGATCGGTTCTTCCTTCCTGCTTGATGATTTGTCTTTCGGACCTTTGAGCGCAGTAGAAGAGCCCACAAGCGCTGTCCCCGAGGTCTACTCCCTTGACCAGAATTTTCCCAACCCCTTCAACCCAGTCACAACAATCCAATATTCCATTCCGCGGTCAGGCAGAGTAACTCTTGGTGTCTATGACCTTCTCGGAAGAGAGGTCTCACGGCTGGTAGACGAAGTGCAGGCAGCAGGTGTCTACAAGATCAGCTTCGATGCCGCTGGCCTGGCGAGCGGTGTTTACCTCTATCGCTTGCACGCAGATGGTTATTCTGACGTGAAGAGCCTGATCCTTCTTAAATAGGTGACAGATCCAGTCAGCTTCACATAGGTGAAAGTGCCATGATTGGCCAAACCATCTCCCACTACAAAATTCTCGAGAAGCTGGGAGAGGGTGGTATGGGCGTTGTGTACAAAGCGAGGGATATGAAACTGGAGAGGACTGTTGCACTCAAGTTCCTCCCACCGGCTCTTGCCTCTTCCCCCGATGATATCGCGCGATTTGAACACGAGGCCAGGGCGATTTCTGCCCGCAATCATCCCGCCATCGCGACGATTCATGACATTGGCGAGGCTGACGGCAGCACTTTTATTGTCCTGGAGTTCATTTCCGGCGGCACCTTGAAATCCACGGTCCAGAGAGCGAGGAGTGAGAGCGCGGATCTCCCCCTTGCTGACGTGGTCAAGTTTGGAATTCAAATCGCTGAAGGACTGGCAAGCGCTCACCGCGCAGGCATTATCCACCGGGATGTAAAGTCCGACAACGCGATGCTGACGGCGGAGGGAAACGTGAAGCTCGCGGACTTTGGACTGGCAAAGCTGCAGAATGCCATTCAGGTGACCCGGGCAGGAAGCACAGTCGGCACCGCCGCGTACATGTCGCCGGAACAAATGAGAGGGGAGGATGTTGATGTACGAACAGATATCTTCTCCCTCGGCGTTGTACTGTATGAATTGACCACGAAGCACTTGCCGTTTCGCGGCGAGCATGACGCGGCCCTTGCCTATTCGATCGTGAATGAAGAACCCCGCCCTGCGGCTACGCTCAGGGCGGACACGCCCGACGGGCTTTGGAGGGTTATTGAACGATGCCTCTCGAAAGAACTCACGAAACGCTATCAAACAGCCGATGAAGTTGTACATGACTTGCGAAACCTGGCTCTTGGTGCCGGAGGTGTTGCGAAAACCTTCCCGGCGAGCCGGTCGAGACTCGTGTGGATCATTGCCCCCCTGATCTTGTTGCTTGGGGCGACTGGCGTTTATCTGTTCAAGGGGGTTTCTCCACCTCCCGGGCCGGACAGAAAGACCATTGCTGTACTGCCCTTCGTCAACATGAGTTCCGACCCTGATCAGGAATACTTTTCCGATGGACTCTCGGAAGAGCTTCTGAATGTGCTGGCAAAGAATCCTGGGCTGCGTGTTACCTCCCGAACCTCCTCGTTCTCATTCAAGGCAACCGATACCGACATCAAGACCATCGCGGCAAAACTCAACGTGCAACACATTCTTGAGGGGAGCGTCCGTAAGTCCGGCAATGCACTGCGTGTCACCGCACAGCTGATTGATGTGGAAACGGATGCCCACCTGTGGTCGGAGACGTACGATGGAACAGTGGATAATATTTTTGCCCTGCAGGATACCATTTCACATGCAGTCGCTGAAGTGCTGAAGATCGTTCTTCTGACGAAAGAGACCGGAACACGCCAACGGGGAACCGACCCGGAGGCATATAACGCCTACCTTCTGGGAAAGCATTTGTATGATCTTCAGGAAGATTGGAAGCAGGCAGCACGCTATTTCCGGCAGGCTTTGTCGATTGATTCCAGCTATGCCCCCGCCTGGGTGGGGTTGTCCCGGACTCACAGTTCGCAGGCCAACGATGGTTCCGTACCCCTTCATGAGGGGTACCAGGATGCACGTCTGGAGGCGGAAGAGGCGCTTGCGCTGGATCCTGACTTTGCCGAAGCCCATGCACAGATTGGATGGATAAAGCGAAGGTACGATTGGGACTGGATTGGGGCAGACGCGTCCTTCCAAAGGGCATTGGAGCTTGATCCGGGAAACGCGGAGGTTCTCAGGGGGGCCGCCGGCTTGGCGCGCACGCTTGGGCGATTCGACCAGGCGATCGCACTCATGCGTCGTGCAATTGAACTCGATCCGGTCTCTCCTTCGTTGTACGGTGGCCTCGGTTTGTATTGCTGGTACGCAGGCATGCTGGATGAGTCACTGGCCGCCCACGAGAGGAGCCTTCAATTGAATCCGCAGTTTACCGGCGGCCATGCGTCTGCCGGCCTTGTTTTTCTTCAACAAGAGAAACTGGATTTGGCCCGGGCGGAAGTGTTGAAGGAAGCCGAACCTGACTGGCGATTGTATGGACTTGCGCTGGTTTATCACGCCCTTGGAATGAAACCTGAATCGGACAGCGCGCTGGCTGAATTGATCAGAGGGTTTCAGGACGAAGACGCGTACCAGATTGCCGAGATCTATGCCTATCGTGATGAAGCAGACAAAGCTTTCGAATGGCTGGAGCGCGCGTACCGTCAGCGCGATGGCGGCCTTCCCTCAATAAAAGGCAATCCGCTTCTGCGGAGTATTGAGAAAGATCATCGATACGCTGCATTCATGAAACAAATGAGACTACCGCTATGAGGATGAAAACTGCAGTTCCGGGCATTCAGATGCCAGGTGTTGTCAAAAGGATATGGGAATCTATGATCGGTACAACTATCTCCCACTATAAGATTCTCGAGAAACTTGGCGAGGGTGGACCTGTCCGCCGGAGCATCATAAGAAAAATTGGTCTCCAATGATTGGTACTACTATCTCACATTACACAATCCTTGAGAAGCTTGGCGAAGGCGGAATGGGCATCGTCTACAAAGCCCTCGACACCAAGCTTGAGCGCGATGTTGCCCTAAAATTCCTTCCCACACATCTGTCTGCTTCAGAAGCGGACAAGGCACGCTTCATACAGGAAGCGAAAGCAGCGGCGACCCTGAACCACCCGAACATCTGCACGGTGTATGCGATCGATGAGCATGACGGCAGACTGTTCATTGCGATGCAGTATGTGGACGGCCAGCTGCTCAGAGACCGGATGAGCGGGCTGAACCAAAAACAGGCCCTTGAGATCGGAATCCAGGTGGCAGAAGGATTGGCAGCCGCCCATGAGAAGGGGGTTGTGCACCGTGATATCAAACCTGAAAATATCATGGTGCGGAAAGATGGGATTGCACAGATCATGGACTTCGGGCTTGCGAAGCTGAAGGGTGTATCCCGGCTGACGAAGGAAGGGAGCACGGTTGGAACGGCGGGGTACATGTCGCCTGAACAGATCCAGGGACAGGATGCGGACCATCGGTCGGACATCTTCTCGCTGGGAGTATTGCTTTACGAGATGTTGACAGGCCAGCTTCCGTTCAAGGGAGTGCATGAGACAGCTATCGCCTACGAGATCGTCAACGTGGACGCGACGCCGATGGCAGCGGTGAAGCCTGATACAAATCCAGACCTGGATCGGATCGTTCTCGAATGTCTGGAGAAAGATCCGACAGAACGATTTCAATCCGCTGCGGAGATTGCCAAGGAACTCAAACGCTACAAACGGGAGTCGAGCCGGCAGCGGACGACGCGAACCATCGAAGCAAGACAGTTCCAAAAGCCATCCGGTGACGGTCGGCAGGGTCCTGCCCGGCCAGAAGATCGGGTGAAGCGCGTTCTGTGGCCAGTTGTCTCGGGGTTTCTAGGCCTCGCCCTTGTTTTCATGATCATTACCCGACCGGCCCCGGGACCGCCGGAACTTCCCGTCATGAGATTTCCCATCAACCTGGTCAAATGGTCTCCGTTCGAGCTTGCAGCCGCAACGCTCGCTATCTCGCCTGACGGCAGGAATATTGCATATCTCGCATCGGTTCAGGGTGCGGGCGCGGGTATAACCGGTCTTTCTTCAGTCCTCCACCTGAGGCCATTGGATGATTTCTCGGCAAAGCCAATGCCCGGAACTGAACAGGCGTCTGACCCTTTCTTCTCGGCAGATGGTCAATGGGTTGCCTTCTTCACTTCTGGCTCACTAAAGAAAGTGTCAATCTTCGGTGGGGCGCCTCAGGAAATCTGCACTGTGCCGGGATACATGCGCGGTGGATGGTGGTCGACTGACAACACAATATGGTACGGCCATCTCAACAGTTCCATTCACCGGGTCCCTGCAGCGGGAGGTGTACCCGAACCAGTCACGGTTGTCGACACCTCCAGGGGCGAAATCAGTCACAGGTTCCCCCAGATGCTTCCGGGAAATGAATGGTTGATTTTTACGGTGAAGTTCAACAACATCACTTCGTTCGATGATGCAGCGATTGTCGCCGAAAACGTAAACACCCATGAACGGAAGGAGCTGGTGAGTGGGGGATCCTATGCGCGTTACGTTCCCACCGGCCATATCATGTATGCCCGCAATAACTCAATCTACGCTGTCCCCTTCGACGTGGAATCAGTGGAAGTCACAGGGCCACCGTTGCCTGTGCTTGAAGGTGGAATGCTCAACCCGATGTCGGGTACCGCGAATTTCGAAATGTCCCGGAATGGGATTCTGATCTATGCGCCCGCCGGACCCCAGTCAGGACTGATCAACACACTGGCGTGGATGGATCGGGAGGGGAAAGTGACTCCTTTGCCGACAACGCGAGGGCCGTATGACGATGCGCGCTTGTCCCCCGATAATAATTACATCGCGCTGACAATACGTGCTGCGAATGATGATATTTGGGTGTACGACATGCCGAGGGGAACGCTGACACGCCTCACGTTCGGCGGAGGGAACAGCGGGCTGCCTGATTGGACACCGGACGGAAAGAGGGTATTGTTTCTCTCGGAGAGGGGCCGCGAGACGGGGTTCTTCTGGAAGCCGGGGGATGGCAGCGGAACAATTGAGAGATTGGGTAAGGAGAGGAAGCCATCCGGAGTGTTCCGTTCCGCCTTTGCGAGGGGGGGAAAGAGTCTCATTTACAGTGTCGGTGGGGATCTCTGGGAGATGTCGCTCGACGGTGACCGC
>Ga0105340_1001490_pt1 | contig 10470 bp, 10 predicted proteins | sample EasRivMeERMLT700_FD_89676 | JGI IMG/M metagenome (GOLD analysis project Ga0105340, IMG submission 89676) | Soil microbial communities from meander-bound floodplain in the East River, Colorado, USA - East River MetaG ERMLT700 | ecosystem: Environmental > Terrestrial > Soil > Floodplain | place... | reverse complement strand
GCGGGTGGGGCAAGAAACGCCTCCTTATTGCACAGAATCCGTGCAAATCGGGAAGATCGAAAGGCCTGGAAGATGAATGGCCTTAGCCCAAATCTATTTACATTAATTTTGAAGCCTCTTAGAAAAATAAACCAATTCTTAATCAAATAGTTTATGGCAAAAGTTGCGCTAATTACAGGGGTAACCGGACAGGACGGAGCCTATCTTAGTGATCTGTTATTGAAAAAAGGTTATGAAGTGCATGGTATTAAACGTCGGAGTTCTCTTTTCAATACCGACCGTATTGATAATCTTTACCAGGATCCACACGAAAAGGGAGTTCATTTTAAGTTGCATTATGGTGATCTCACCGATTCAACCAACCTGATCCGTATCATACAGGAAGTACAGCCCGATGAAATTTATAACCTGGCAGCAATGAGCCATGTGCATGTGAGTTTTGAAACTCCGGAATATACCGCTAATGCTGATGGAATCGGAACATTGCGTATCCTGGAAGCAGTGCGCTTGCTGGGATTGATAAAAAAAACAAAAGTATACCAGGCTTCTACTTCTGAATTGTATGGATTGGTACAAGCTGTTCCGCAAAGTGAAACAACTCCTTTTTATCCCCGCAGTCCCTATGCAGTTGCCAAAATATATGGATACTGGATCACGGTAAATTACCGGGAAGCTTACCAGATGTTTGCGGCGAACGGAATTCTTTTCAATCACGAATCTCCACTCAGGGGTGAAACTTTTGTAACCCGTAAAATTACCCGGGCCGTTGCTAAAATTGCATTGGGAATGCAGGATAAAATGTATCTCGGTAATCTTGATGCAAAACGCGATTGGGGTCATGCAAAAGATTATGTAGAAGCCATGTGGCTGATCCTGCAGCAACCGGTGGCGGAAGATTATGTAATTGCAACGGGCATTACTACCACTGTGCGTGATTTTGTAAAGAAATCATTTTTAGAAATTGGAGTTGAATTGGAATTCACCGGATCGGGTGAAAAGGAAGTAGGAACCGTGATAAAAAGCAATAATCCCGAGTATCCTGTTGCTATTGGTAAACAGGTAGTGTCAGTGGATCCTCATTATTATCGCCCCACAGAAGTGGATTTGTTGATTGGTGATCCTTCTAAAGCAAATAATAAATTAGGATGGAAACCGAAATACAACCTGGATATGTTGGTGGCAGAGATGGTAGCATCGGACGTGGAATTATTTAAAAGAGAAAAATTATTAAAGGATTCTGGTTATACCATAAAGAATCAATTTGAATAAGCGCTATGAATAATTCGGAAAAGATATATATAGCAGGACATAATGGAATGGTGGGATCCTCTATTCGCAGAAAACTGGAAAGTGAAGGGTTTAATAACCTATTGCTCCGGGATTCTAAGCAACTGGATCTTCGTAATCAGCAGATGGTAAATGATTTTTTTGCAGCAGAAAAACCTGATTATGTTTTCCTGGCTGCCGCCAAAGTGGGGGGTATTATGGCGAATAATATATACCGTGCCGAATTCATTTATGATAATATGATGATCCAGTCGAATATCATACACGCTTCTTATGTGAATAAAGTAAAAAAGTTGATGTTCCTGGGGTCTTCATGTATCTATCCCAAAATGGCACCACAACCATTGAAGGAAGAGTATATGCTTACCGGTTTGTTGGAAGATACCAATGAACCCTATGCAATTGCTAAGATCGCGGGAATTAAGATGTGCGATGCTTATCGCAGTCAATACGGATGCAATTTCATTTCCGCCATGCCTACCAACCTCTATGGCCCCAATGATAATTATGATTTGCAGAAATCGCATGTATTACCTGCATTAATCCGGAAGTTTCATGAAGCAAAACAGAATAAAGAAGCAAGTGTTATCATTTGGGGAACGGGTAAGCCTCGCAGGGAATTCCTGCATACCGATGATTTAGCCGATGCATGTTTTTTCCTGATGCAGAATTATAACAGTGAAGGATTGGTCAATATTGGAATCGGGGAAGATATTGAAATCGGAGAACTTGCTCTGCTGGTTAAAGATATTGTTGGCTTTAATGGTTCAATTAAGTTTGATACTTCCAAACCAGATGGAACCCCACGTAAGCTGATGGATGTAAGTAAAATAAATGCAATGGGATGGAATGCGCGGATTCATTTGCGTGCCGGTATTGAATCTGTATATAAAGATTTCAAAGAAAAATACCAACCTGCTTAAAATTTAGAATTTTTTTTTGTCGGGAAGTCGGTAAGACGGTAACTAAATGAAGAATACAAAATCAGTACTTACCGTCTTACCGACTTCCCGGCGAGATTTTTTTGAATTTATTATTAATTATGTTTTCGATATTTAAAAGAAAGCATCCGGTCGCAAACGATTTCAGTGGTTTGAATACTGATATGCATTCTCATTTGTTGCCGGGAATCGATGACGGATCAACAGACCCCGGCAATTCCATACAATTGATAAAGGGGTTACAGGATATTGGTTACTCGAAATTCATTACTACTCCGCATATTTTGTGGGATATGTTTAGAAACAATCCCACTACAATAAACGCGGCGCATCAAATACTGAAATCAGAAATAAGTAACTCAGGCATGACTACCACCGTACATGCCGCGGCGGAATATTATATGGACGATCATTTTGATGAGTTGTTAGAATCGAATGATCCATTGCTCACTATAAAAGATAAAATGGTGTTGGTGGAGTTTTCATTTGTTAGCACACCTATCAATTATAAAAATCAATTTTTTCAATTGCAGATCGGCGGCTATCAACCCATACTGGCCCACCCCGAGCGTTATCTATACCTTGGAGGTAATAAAAAAGTATTCGACGATCTCAAAAGTGCAGGCTGCCTTTTCCAGGTTAATATTTTATCTCTTGCTGGTTATTATGGCAAACCCACCCAGGATCTGGCTCAATATCTTTTGAAAAAAAATTATATTGATTTGCTAGGTACCGATCTTCATCATTTGCGACATTTGGAGGCACTTCGTTCTTCTCCCCATATTATGCCTGCTGTTCAATCTCTTCTTCAATCGGGCCAATTACTTAACCCCGGCCTTTAACCTCTTCCCTTTTTGCAAATAATTGTTTTTCTTCCGGTCTTCCGGACTTTCCCACTTTCTGACTTCTCTCTTAACTAAACAATTTTTGATTACGGTTGTAATTAAAACATGAACTCGTTTACTATAAAGGACCTGGAAAGTCTTTCTGGTATAAAGGCCCATACTATACGTATCTGGGAGCAACGGTATTCTTTTTTGAAACCGCAACGTACGGATACCAATATAAGAGTTTATAGCTGCGATGAATTAAAGATCTTACTGAACGTAGCGTTGTTAAATAAGTACGGGTTCAAAATATCCCATATCGATAAAATGAATGATGATGAGATCAACCAGAAACTGTTTTCTTTAACCGACGTGCAAGCGCAGCAGGAAAAAATGGTAAACGACCTGATCGGAAACATGATTGATATGTATATCGATTTATTTGAAGCAACACTTGATAAATACATCCGCGCAAAAGGAATTGAGCGTGCCATTCATTACCTGATTTTTCCTTTTCTTGAACGAATTGGTATCCTATGGCAAACCAATCATATCAATCCGGCACAGGAACATCTTGTTTCGAATGTTATCAGGCAAAAACTAATCGTTGGGATTGATAATGCAACTCCAATGATCGCCACCAATAAAACAATCTTACTTTTTTTACCGGAAGGGGAACATCATGAACTCGGTCTTCTTTATATGTATTATATATTGAAGGGAAAAGGGGCCCGTATCCTCTATCTTGGCGCCAATGTTCCTGGTAAAGACGTGGTGTATGTTGCTCAAACAAAAAGACCTCAATATTTATACTCTCATATTACCTGTGTTCCCGGCAACTTAAAGATTGAAAAATACCTAAATCAACTAAGGGAACAAATACCTAATACCCCCATTATTGTTTCGGGACAATTGGCCCAAAATCAGCAAAAACATCTCTCCAATGGTATCCAATTAAAGCGTTCGATGTCGGAAGTTTTGGAATTTGCCGCAAATATCTGACCAATCTACCATCCAAGTTATTGATTTATAATGAATTAGAAATTGTTTAACATTTTAAGAAAATATTTAAACAATAATTTTTTCATGTTGCAATCTGTGTTTAATTTTATGACGTTAATAATTAAACATGTCAACGTTAGAGTTCAATCAACTATTGGTTAATAATGCGGAATTTCTGAAACCGTTTGCGATAACACTTACACGTGATACCGAAGCAGCGAAAGATTTGTTCCAGGAAACTTTATATAGGGCCATCTCCAATAAAGACAAGTATAATGTTGGTACCAATATTAAAGCATGGTTGTATACCATCATGCGTAATATTTTTATTAATAATTATCGTCGTAGGGCCAAACAAAATACCATCTTCGATTCATCTCCGAATGAATTTCTGCTGAATAGCAGCCCATCCGTTGTTATTAATAATTCAGCGGAAAGCAATCTGCGTATGAAAGATATTCAGTTTGCTGTTCACCAGTTGCCGGAGATATTCCGAAATCCTTTTCTATTATACTTTGATGGATATAAGTATCATGAGATTGCCGATATGCTCCACGAACCTTTGGGAACAATCAAAAGCCGTATCCATTTTGCCCGTAAATTGCTAAAGGAACAGATCGAACGTAATTAGTCAAAATTTACTGTTGCAAAAAAAACTGGTTGTTATTGGTAGCGGTTTTGCAGGTTTGTCTGCCGCAAGCTTTATGGCAAAAGCGGGCTGGAATGTAACAGTTCTGGAAAAGCAATTAACACCCGGAGGCAGGGCAAGGCAATTAAAAGAAGATGGGTTTAGTTTTGATATGGGCCCATCCTGGTATTGGATGCCAGATGTGTTTGAACGTTATTTCGGTCAGTTTGGAAAAAAGTCCAGTGATTATTATAAATTAAATCGATTAAATCCTTCTTATCGTATATACTGGCAGGAAGAATACACAGACATTCCGGCAAACCTTAACGAGTTTAAGAAATTATTAGATCGATGGGAGCCCGGGGCGGGAGATAAGTTAGATAAATTTTTGAAAGAAGCTGAATATAAGTACAAGCTAGGCATTCAGAAACTGGTATTAAAACCGGGGCTTTCTATTACAGAGTTTTTAGATTGGGAAGTGCTGAAAGGCGTTTTTCGTCTGGATGTTTTTACTTCTATAAAGAATCACATTCACAAATATTTTAAGCATTCACGCATTCGGCAGATGCTGGAATTTCCTGTATTATTCCTGGGGGCCTTACCCGAAAGCACACCAGCTTTATACAGTCTTATGAATTATGCGGATATCGTTGGAGGAACCTGGTATCCAGAGGGAGGCATGTATAGCGTGGTACAAGGGATGTATAAATTGGCAATGGAAACAGGAGTGACGTTCCGATTTGGGGAAGAAGTAAATCGAATAGAGATACAATCCGGTGCAGCGAAAAAAGTGTATACCACGGAAAATAGTTACGAAGCCGATGTTGTAATTGGGGGTGCCGATTATCAGTTCATTGAAAGTAGGTTATTGCCTTCCACTCATCGCAGCTACACAGATCAATATTGGGAAGAACGCAGGATGGCTCCTTCCTGTCTATTATTTTATGTAGGACTGAACAAGCGGTTGACCAATATATCGCACCATATGTTGTTTTTTGATGTGCCTTTTGAACAACACGCGCAGGAAATTTATACGAGTAAGGAATGGCCTTCCAATCCATTATTTTATGTAAGCGCGTCATCTATAACCGATTCCGCAGCTGCCCCTGCGGGTTATGAAAATCTTGTTTTCCTGATTCCGGTGGCAGCGGGACTAAGTGACGATACCGAAGCGATAAGAGAAAAGTATTTTCAATTAATTCTTGATCGTTTTGAAAAACATACAAGTCAAACGATAAAAGAAGCCATTGTTTACAAAAAGTCCTATGCTTATTCCGAATTTGTGAGTGATTACAATTCGTACAAAGGGAATGCGTATGGGCTAGCGAATACCTTACTGCAAACTGCGATTTTCCGGCCCCGTTGCAGAAGTAAAAAAGTGAGTAACCTTTTCTTTACCGGCCAGCTTACTGTTCCCGGTCCGGGCGTGCCTCCGAGCTTAATCAGTGGTGAAGTAGTTGCAAGGGAAGTATTGAAAGTATTTAGTTGAGATAAATTTTATTACGCCTGCGCGGCCAATTCATTCAACAAACGGTCATAAATAATTTTCAAAAGCCCCTGTTAATAAAGTAAATTGAATAGTATGATTTCATTGTTTCATAAGGTTAGTCAACTGTGTAGCCGCATTACAACCGAAGAATACAGTACTTCTTTTGCTTCCGCCATTCGGTTATTGCATAAAGATCTCCGGAAACCTATTTATAACATCTATGGATTTGTGCGTTTTGCCGATGAAATTGTGGATACTTTTCATGATTTTGATAAGGAAAGCTTACTTAAGCAATTCAGAATAGAAACGAATGAGGCGATCGAGAGGAAAATCAGCCTTAACCCCATACTTCATAGTTTTCAATTAACCGTCAATCAATATAAAATTTCTCCCGAATTAGTAGACGCTTTTTTCAATAGCATGGAAATGGACCTGCATAAACAGCAGTATGATATTAATTGTTACCGAAATTATATTTATGGTAGTGCTGAGGTGGTGGGATTGATGTGTCTCTGCGTTTTTTGCGATGGGGAAAAAGAACAATATGAAAAACTGAAACCTCATGCCCAATCATTAGGAGCAGCTTTTCAAAAAGTAAATTTTTTGCGCGATATAAAAGCTGATTTTAACCAGCTTAACAGAACCTATTTTCCCGGGGTTGATTTTTCAAATTTTTCACATTGTTCAAAACTGCAGATTGAAGAAGATATTGCGAAGGATTTTAAACACGCGTATGAAGGTATTCTGCAATTGCCCTGGAAAGCGCGATTTGGAGTATATGTAGCATATAAATATTATCTTTCCCTTTTTAAAAGAATCCGCAAAACACAAGCATCGCGGATACTGGAATCCCGTATTCGATTACCTAACTACCGGAAAGCAATGATCCTGGTTAGAGCAGGAGTGAAAAACCAGTTGAAATTAATTTAGCACCCCCTTACACACACATGAGCAATTCAGGCGAGGTAATACTAGTAAATGAATTGGATGAACCGATAGGTTCAATGGAAAAAATTGAAGCGCATCGTAAAGCGTTATTGCATCGGGCATTTAGTGTTTTCATCTTTAATAACAAAGGAGAAATGTTATTGCAGCAAAGAGCGCTTAATAAATATCATAGCGGTGGCTTATGGACCAATGCCTGTTGCAGTCACCCCAGCCCGGGTGAAAAAACAGATGAAGCCGCCAATCGTCGGTTGCAGGAAGAGATGGGATTCTCCGCAGATCTGGAGAATATCTTTTCCTTTACTTACAGAACTGTTTTTGATAATGGACTAACAGAACATGAATTTGATCATGTATTTGCTGCCGTGTACGAAGGAGTGATTAATCCAGATCCAGATGAAGTGAGGGATTTTTGTTACAAAAACCTCGACGACATACAAACATCGCTAACTTCACATCCGGATAAATATACGAGCTGGTTTCATATTGCTTTTCCTAAAGTGAGACAATGGGCTGTGAAAAATCAAATCGAAAAGGCTCCGGCCTGATATTATATTAAAGCAATTCATGCATTGGTTATTATATATAGCGATTATAGCGGGCACTTTTTTGCTGATGGAAGCAATTACCTGGGCCACCCATAAATTTGTTATGCATGGACTCCTTTGGTACCTGCATGAGGACCACCATAAAACAAGGCCCGGTTTTTTCGAAAAGAACGATGCTTTTTTTATCATCTTCGCGGTGCCCAGTTTTTTATGTATTCTTTTCGGCACATTGGATAAGCTGTATTGGTTGCAGGCCATTGGTTTTGGTATCATGGCGTATGGCTTCGCTTATTTTATGGTGCACGATGTAATCATTCATCAACGCTTTAAATGGTTCACCCGCTCAAGGAGCACCTATGTGCGTGCTATTCGTTGGGCGCATAAAATGCATCACAAACATCTCGACAAACACGAAGGGGAATCCTTCGGAATGTTGTATGTACATAAAAAGTACTGGGAAAAAGTTAGAAAGGATAAAGCGCTTATGAAAGCGCAAACTGTTGATTACGCCCCAGCCGAACAGGTTTGATTACAAATGCCCCATTACGATTATATATTTGCCGGTGCCGGTGCTGCGGGTCTTAGCCTGCTCACCCGCATGATTGCTTCCGGTAAATTTTCCGACAAAAAAATTCTATTAATTGATAAAGCACCTAAAACTTCTAATGACCGCACCTGGTGCTTTTGGGAAAAAGAGAATAGTTTTTTTGAAGAAATAGTTTACAGGAAATGGGATCACTTACTGTTTGAGAGCAATACTTTTTCAGCACCCCTTGACATTGCTCCTTATCAATACAAGATGATCCGCGGTATTGATTTCTATAATTTCTGCTTTCATTTAATAAAACAACAAGCCAATATTGAGATCGTTTATGGGGAGATTCGGTTTGAGCGACTCAACGAAAACAAGACATCTCTCTATATCGACGATTTAGAATTAAATACAGAAAAGTCGATTGTTTTTAATTCCATTCCATTTGCTTCACCATCCCACAAAAAAACACTGCATTTATTGCAACACTTTAAAGGATGGATAATCGAAACCAATGAGAAAAAATTTGATCCAGGTTTCGCTACCCTGATGGATTTCCGGGTTCAACAAAATCACGGCGCCACTTTTGTTTATGTATTACCTCTTGATGCCAACCGGGTTTTAGTAGAATATACCTTATTTACTGAAAAATTGCTGTCAACTGAATCCTATGATAAAGAATTGCACAATTATATTTCCCAATTTATGCAACTGCGGGAATATACAGTTAAGGAGGAAGAATTTGGTATTATCCCAATGACTAACGCTCGTTTTCCTTTTTATCAGAATGGAATCTATCATATTGGTACAGCCGGTGGTCAAACCAAAGCTTCCACTGGTTATACCTTTCAATTCATCCAAAAACAAAGTCGTCACATCGTTGAGCGACTCGAGAGCAATCAATCGCTCAACGATATTACCAGCACGCCAGCTCGTTTTCGTTTTTATGACAGTGTATTACTTCAGTTATTGTTTGATAAAATTCCGGAGGGTCATGAAATTTTTACCCGCTTGTTTCGTTGCAACAAAGCAAGTGCCATTTTTAAATTTCTGGATAATGAAACTACATTACGCGAGGAATTACGAATTATCAGTTCTTTGCAGTTCGCTCCATTCTTAAAAGCCGCGATTAAACAATTAATCTGAATAAGTTTCAAAAATTAATAAGGTAACGATGGGTCTTTGGCAAAATAATTGCTCGTTGCAATAGTTTAACCTAGATCCAATTCAATGAGAACTTATCAAAAGCCAATTCTTTTATTGCTTCTTTCAATAGCACTTCATTGTAGTTTTAAAACTACAAAAGCACAGATTTCATATACTGCCAACGATGCAGGTAGCGTGCCTGCATATAACGGTACTTTTCTATATGGTAATAATATGGGTTATTACGGACCCACCTGGGATAATATTACACTCTCCAATATTGCTGCTGGTAACCCATTGATCAACGTAGCGGGCGTAGGATCCAAATCCTTTCGCATTCAATTACCCGAAGAGTTTGTGGACTTTTGGGGATACGATATTTCGATCGCACAATACAATCATTATGCTACGCTAGGGATGAGAGATCATACGCTGTTTGTGAGCTCTCCTTCAGCGGCACACAGAGATAATAACTATTATGGTGGTTGTAGTCAACCCTCAGTATTATGGGCAAATATGTTTACTCCAATTTGGGATGGTGGTGCCAATGGTACACCAGTAAATGACAATAATTATTACGCGCTCTATATTTATAAGTTAGCAATACGCTACAAATCATATAATAAGTTCTGGGAAATACTGAATGAACCCGATTATGATTTCAGTGGAAACTCATGGAAACTCCCGGGTCAACCCGGTAACTGGTGGGAGAACAATCCTTCTCCCTGTGACCTGATAAACATGAGGGCACCAATTTTTCACTATGTGCGATTGCTTCGCATCAGTTATGAAGTAATTAAATCAGTGGATAGTACGGCCTATGTTACAGTGGGTGGTATTGGCTACAATTCTTTTTTGGATGCTATCCTGCGCAATACCGATAATCCCGTGGATGGATCGGTTACCGCGGAGTATCCGTTGAAAGGAGGCGCTTATTTTGATGTATTAAGCTTTCATAATTATCCTATGTATAATTTACGATACTGGGATAATAGCATTAATAATTTTACCTATATACGTCATTCTGATGCCGCAGCTCAGGAATTTATCAATGTAAAAACACAAATGGCAAATTTGTTGGGCACCTATGGTTATAATAATACAGTCTATCCAGCCAAGCATTTC
>Ga0105340_1001487_pt1 | contig 10484 bp, 10 predicted proteins | sample EasRivMeERMLT700_FD_89676 | JGI IMG/M metagenome (GOLD analysis project Ga0105340, IMG submission 89676) | Soil microbial communities from meander-bound floodplain in the East River, Colorado, USA - East River MetaG ERMLT700 | ecosystem: Environmental > Terrestrial > Soil > Floodplain | place... | reverse complement strand
CTCTTCGCGCGAAAGCAGGTTCTCGCGCCCAAGCAACCGCGCGACGAGACTGATGCGCGCGAAGTGCTCGATCGTCTCCATCTTGAAGTGGGCACTGAGCACGCTGTTGCCACAGGTCACGGCACCGTGGTTCGCCAGCAGCATGCCGTCGTGCGCCTTGATGTACTTCCGCACGGCTTCAGGAAGCTCCGCTGTCGACGGTGTGCCGTACTCCGCGATCGGAATGCTGCCCAAGGTCGTGACCACCTCCGCAAGCACGGCGCGCGTGAGCGGGATGCCGGCAACCGCGAAGCCGGTGGCGATCGGGGGGTGGGCGTGCACCACCGCGTTGACGTCGGGCCGGTTGCGATAGATCTCGAGGTGCATCGGCAGTTCGGACGACGCGTCCCGATCGCCGGAAATCTTGTTCCCGCCATAGTCGACGACCACCATCATGTCGGGGCTCATGAAGCCTTTGGACACGCTCTTGGGCGTGGTGATCAGCCGCTGGTCGTCGAGGCGCGCGCTGATGTTGCCGTCGTTGCTGGCGACAAACCCCCGCGCGTACAGGCGGCGGCCGACTTCGACGATGTCGGCACGAATCTGTTCTTCTGTGCGTGTACTCACCCGCAGCAGCCTTCACCGAGACGAGCCACGGAGACACGGAGGCACGGAGAACGTCTTGGAAGTTGGATGTTGGGAGTTGGGAGTTTCACGCTCCGTGTCTCCGTGACTCTGTGGCCCGTGATCGCGACCGATACTCGTCGCGGCATTTTTCCGAGCAGAAGTAATTCTTGCCATCGGCGATGGCCAGGCCGGGCGACACGTAGGTGCCGCACACCGGATCGCGAACAAGTTTCACCGCGCGCGGTTCGCCGGTGGCGGTGGTCCGCCTCGCGCCCGCCGAGACAGTGAAGAGATTCGCGAGTACCTTCCACACGGCGCGGAGGACCAGCAGCAGGACGATGATCTCGATGATCCTGCCGACCACATCTCACCCGCCGGCGCCGGGAGCGGGCGTCCCGCCACGGCCGGTGGCTGCGGCAATGCCCTGCAGCCCTTGCCTGGCCGCCTGCGCCTCGGGGCTGTTCGGCGCGAGCTTCACGACCTTCTCCCACGCGTCGGTCGCACCCTTCAGGTCGCGCTTGCCGAACGCGAGCACGATCCCCTGGTTGAGGAGTGTTTTGGCGTGCGTGGGATTCAGCTTCAGCGAGTAATCGAACTGCTTCAGCGCTTCGTCGGTCCTGCTCGAGTAGTAGTAGCTGACACCGAGATCGGTGCTCGCATCGACGTCTTTCGGGTCGAGCTTCAAGCCTTCTTCGTACCACTTGATTGCGTCGGCATAGCGCTCTGCATCGAAGTACGCATTGCCAAGCTGCACGTGGGCGCCCGCGTTCTTGGGATCGCTCTTGATGATGGTCATCAGCCCCTGCACCTTGGCTTCGTCGAGCGCAGGGGGTTGCCGCGTGCCGGCCTGCTGGTTCGCGCCCTGCTGCGGTTCAGACTGCGTCTGGCCGACCGTCCCCAGCCGCCTGGTGGCCTGCTGGGTGCCGATCACCCAGCCGAGGATGATGCCGAAACACATACCGGCGATGGCGAAGACGATGGAATCCGATCTCATGCAGGAACCTACAGTCTACCGTCTCCGGTCTACGGTCCAAACCCCAGTGTCCGCTGGAACCATTCGATGAGGGCTCGAACGGTGTCTCCGTCGCGCGCGAGGAGCGCGGTCCCGTGGGCGGTGATATCCGAGAATCGCGTCTCGCGCGGGCCGGGGGCATCCTTGGCCAATTCCCGCACAGAGCGGGCCGCATACGGGTCGTGGGTACTGGCGATGAGCAGCGCAGGCCGGCCGCCAAACTGCTTCATCGAGGCCTCGATACGCAGGCCGCGGTAGTCGAGAGCCGGGGAAATCAGCGCGAGGGACCGAACCGACGGATCGCCTGCCGCCGCAATGGCGCCAAGGCTGGCGCCAAGCGACGCGCCCGCGATACCTATGGCGCCGGGCCGGACGTCGGGGCGCGAGGACAGATAGGCGACGGCAGCACGCACGTCGCCGCTCCATCCCGTCAATACCTTGGAATCACCGGGATCCGAGAGGCCCGCGAGATCGATCGCCAGCGCGAAAATGTTTGCATCCGCGAGCCGCTGGCCCAGGGCGTCCCAGTCTTCCTTCGGTCGTCCGAGCATCGGAACGAGGACCACGGCGGGAGAAGGGCGTTGAGACGGCTCGAAGGCGAGCGCGGTGACGGTCCGGCCGTCTGCAGAGCGAAACGTTACTCCTCGGCCCGCCGCATGGACTGGCGGCGCCAGGATACCAAGCGCCACGACAACTCCCAGGATCGCGGACCTTAAAGGTCCGCGCCGCACCGCGTAAAGTCCGCGCCACACCGCTGAAGGTCCGCGCCGCGACCTGCCGCGTTGGGAGTTGGCTCCTTGGGAGTTGGGAATTGACAGACGAGTCTCCTTACTAAGCGACGTCACACAGCGAGCACATCAAGATATTCGCGAACGCTCTGGGCGAGGCCGACAAACAGCGAGTAGCTCACCAGCGCGTGACCAATCGACACTTCGTCGAGATGAGGCAGACGGCGAAACAGCACGAGGTTATCCAGGTCGAGGTCGTGGCCGGCGTTGACGCCGAGACCGAGCGACTTCGCGAGCTCCGCCGCGCGCGTGTAGGTCGCAAACGATTCGCGCGCCGGAGGCTCGCCGCGCTCGAACGCCCGGGCGAAAGGCTCGGTGTACAGTTCGACACGATCCGCGCCCATATCGGCGGCCCAGCGGATCGGAGCGTCCCGCGGATCGACGAACAGGCTGACCCTCACTCTATCTGAACGCAGATCCGAGACAACCCGCCGTATTGCGTCTCGCGGCGTGTCGGCCGACCATCCTGCCTGGCTGGTGATCTCACCCGGGTGGACCGGAACAAGGGTGCACTGATCGGGCTTCACTGCGTGAACCAGCTCCAGCAGGTCAGGCCTCGGATCGCCTTCGATGTTGAACTCGATGCGCCCCTTCAATGGGGCGAGGTACTCGGCGATCTCACGGACATCGGCTGCCGTGATGTGGCGGCCATCGGCGCGCGGGTGCACCGTGATCCCCGGAGCGCCGGCGTTCACACACACCTTCACGGCCTCGAGCACGGACGGGATCGCTCCGCCGCGCGAATTCCGAACGGTCGCGACTTTGTTGACGTTAACGGAGAGCTTGGTCAAGACAAATCCCAAATCCCAAATCCCAAGATCCAAATCCCAGGTTCGGATCCAAACCACAAGCCCGAAGACCCAAGCCCCAACGTCGCCGTGGTTTGGGATTTGGGATTTTGGGTCTTGGGATTTACACAACAGCCACCAGATGCTGCCTGACCGCGTCCGCGATCTCCTGCGCCCATTGAGCAATCTCTTTCTGATCGCGTCCTTCGATCATGATGCGCAGCAGCGGCTCGGTGCCTGAATACCTGATCAGCAGACGGCCGTTGCCGGCAAGGCGTGACTCTACCGCCGCCATCACGGCGGCAATGCCAGGGACCGTTTGCAAGTCGACTTTGCGCTCGACGCGCACGTTGACGAGCACCTGGGGATAAGCGGTCAGCTCGGAGGCCAGGTCCGACAGCGTCCGCCCGGTCGCCCCCATCGTCCGAAGGACATTGAGCGAGGTGGCAAGGCCGTCTCCAGTGAAGAGATATTCGGAAAAGATCACGTGGCCCGACTGTTCGCCGCCGAGCGACAGGCCGCGGCGCGTCATCTCCTCCATGACGTACTTGTCTCCGACCGCGCACCGCACGATCTCGATGCCGTCGTCGCGGAGCGCAATCTCGAGGCCGATGTTGCTCATCACGGTCGCAACGATCGCGTTGCCCTTGAGGCGTCCCTCGCGCTTCATGTGCTTCGCGCACATCAGCATCACGGCGTCGCCGTCTACGATGCTCCCCGTCTCGTCGACGAAAATCGCGCGGTCGCCATCGCCGTCGTAGGCGATGCCGAGCGGATAACCGCCGTCGACCACCGTCTTCGCAAGCTGCTGTGGCGCCGTGGAGCCGCAACGCAGGTTGATATTTCGCCCATCCGGCTCGCACCCGATGCAGCGCGTCTCGAAGCCGAGCTCCTGGAACAACCGCGGCGCAATCGTGGTCGTGGCGCCGTTGGCGCAGTCGATCGCCACGCGCATGCCGCGCAACGTCTCCGCATTCGGCAGGATCGCACGCAGGTGTGCGACGTATTCCGAGCGATAGTCCACCTGCTCGACCGGCGATGCGTCACCGTCCGGCACCTGCCACGATGCATCCGCGATGATCGCTTCCACGTGATCTTCGAGCGCCTCGGTGAACTTTTCGCCTGCGCCCGAGAACACCTTGATGCCGTTGTCTTCGAATGGATTGTGCGACGCAGAGATCACCACTCCGGCCGTGTACCCCATGCGCGGCGTCAGATACGCTATCGCCGGCGTCGGGATGATGCCCGCGCCAGTCAGGGATGCTCCCTGGCTCTTCATGCCAAAGGCAAGCTCGCGTTCGATCCAGCCGCCCGATTCACGCGTGTCGCGGCCGGAGAGAAATCGCACGCTGACGTCCTCGTGACGCAAAGCGCGGGCAAGTGCAGCGCCGACCCGCCGTACAGTCGGCACATCAAGTGGGTACTCTCCTGCCTTGCCGCGAACGCCATCCGTCCCGAACAACCGACCCATGTATCCCCTTGATGAGACGAGCCACGGAGGAACGGAACATGAAACTCACATGCTGCGTGTCTCCGTGGCCCGGGTCTCTAACGTCTAACGTACTCGAACTTTCACTTCAGCGGGCTCGAGGCGCACGACGCCAACGCGGGCCGGGGCGACGATGCTGACCGGTAGTTGAAACTGGCCAGGCTTGAGGCCCTCGACGTCCACCGTCGCATCGAACATTCCGCCGTCGCTCGTCATCGCTTCCCGTGGACCGCGCACCCAGGCCGTAATCTCCGCCGGCAGCACTTGCACCTGGCCGCGTGCGTTACGTGCCTTGACCGCGATTGCGCTCACCGACCACTCGACGGGCGCCGGTCCGACGACGACGCCTACCCTGGTCGTTTGTGGTGTCCGCAGGCGTGCCGCGGAATCGGCGACGCCGATGTTCACGGTCTCCGTCAGCGGCGCCGATGCTCCGGTGACCGTCACAGGTTCTGTCATCGCTTGCGTCAATCGAGCAAGAACGCTGACCGGCCCGAGCACCTCGACCGTCGACGGCTGTGCAGTTACCGTGCCGACGACAAAGCCGTCCGCAGGGTCGCCCTCGACCGTTGGGACAATCGGCACGGTCTTGCTTCCCGAAGGCTCGAACGCCATCGACACCGTAGACGGGTTGACCTGGACGACATCAACGCCGAACGGCGTGCGAACGTCAGCGCCACCGAGATGAAACAGCCGTCGCCCCGTACGCGCGGATCGCAGGTCGAGCACCGCCACAAGCTCGCCGCCGGCTATGCGATTCAACGCACCTGACGACCCGCGAACGCGGACGTCGACAACGGCTGGGGCATCTCCAACGACTTCGAGCTGCGCGGGGAGATTGGTGAACTCGAGCGGGATGCGCAGCGCGCGCTCGACCGTCTGCTCACCGGCGACAGCAACCCACAGCAGCGCCGCAAGCGCAATGGATACGAATTTGAGCCCGAGGTGATGGCGGAAACCGATGTAGGCCATCAGGCGAGCGAGCTCCGTGCCTCCTCGGCCCGGCGCATCCGGCGGCGGCGATGGCCGAGCAGCGTGTGCAGCCGCGTCCGCAAACCGTCGGCGGACAGGTGGCGCTCGAGATCGCCGCCCATCGCGAGGGAGATCGCGCCTGTCTCCTCGGATACCACGACGGCAATCGCATCGTTCTCCTCGGTGAGGCCGAGGGCCGCGCGGTGCCGCGTGCCGAGATCGCGGCTGACGCGCGGATTCACCGACAGCGGAAGGAAGCAGGCGGCCGCCGCAATGCGATCGCCCTGGACAATGACGGCGCCGTCGTGCAGCGGTGAGGCGGGCTGGAAGATGCTCGCGAGGAGATCGTAGGTGAACATCGCGTCGAGCGGAATGCCCCCCTCGATGTAGTTGCGAAGTCCGATCTGCCGCTCGAGCACGACGATCGCGCCGATGTGTCGCGTCGACAGCGTGCTCGCGGCGACGACAATCTCCTCGATCGTTTCGTCGGCCTGCTCCGCGCGCTCGAAGTACCGGAAGAACGGGGCGCGGCCGAAATGGGCAAGCGCGCGCCTGATGTCGGACTGGAACAGCACAATAATCGCGAAAACGACATACGCGGCCAGGTTGCGAATGACCCAGTTGACCGTCTCGAGCTGCAGCCACTGCGACAGGAAGTAGAGCGCGAGCAGGAAACCGCCGCTTAACGCCATCTGCACCGCGCGCGTGCCGCGAATGAGCAGCAGCAGCTCGTAGAGCAGGAACGAGACGATGGCGATATCGAGAACGTCCGACCAGGCGATTGCGGGACGCCGGAGGAGCTCCGTCAGCCAGTTCATGAGTCGACGCGATGATACCGCCGAATCTCGTCGGCAACGCGCGTCACCTGAAGCATTTCCTCGATCGCATGGACCCGCACGATATGTGCGCCGGCGAGCACGGCGGCCGTGACCGCCGCCGCCGTCGCCCAGTCACGTTCAGACGCCGCCACCCGTGCACCCAGCGCGCGGGCGAGAAACGATTTCCTTGACGGACCCACGACAATGGGCCGTCCAAGCTCGCTGAATTCGTCGAGGCGCGCGAGGGCCTCGAAGCTGTGAGGTGCTTCCTTCGCGAATCCGAGCCCCGGATCGACGAGGATGCGATCCTTCGCCACACCGGCACCGGTCGCGAACGCCATGCTTTCGCGCAACTCGTCCAGCACCTCGCTGACGACATCGCCGTACGACGCCTGCTGATACATGTCGCGCGACCGGCCGCGCGTGTGCATCAATACGATTGCGGCACCTCGCCGGGCCACGACATCGGCCAGCTCCGCCTCGTAGCGCAAGCCGCTGATGTCGTTGACCAGGGACGCGCCCGCGGCAAGCGCTGCGTCGGCCGTCGCGGCCTTGTACGTGTCCACGGAAATCGGCACCGTGACGCGACCGGCCAATCCCTCGATGACCGGGATCACGCGCCGCCGCTCTTCCGCCTCGTCGACGATCGCCGCGCCAGGCCGGGTCGACTCACCGCCGACGTCGATGATGCCGGCGCCCTGTTCCGCCATCCGCACGCCCGCCTCGATCGCCGTGGCGGGATCGAAAAGCTCTCCGCCATCTGAGAAGGAATCAGGTGTCACGTTCACCACGCCCATGACGACGGTCTGGTCGGCGAGAACAAGATTTCGACCGCCGGGGAGGGGGACCGTGAATCGTCGGCGCGGTTGCATATGAAAAAGGCCGACCTGAAGGTCGGCCTCTACGTAGTGTAGGGGCGGGTCTTCAGACCCGCCCTTCCATTATTCCTGTGTCACCGTTCGCGGCGGCAGTGGCGGAACGATGGAGGCCGCGGGCCGTTCCTTGGCCTTCGGCTCGCGTGTCACGGCCGGCGCCGTGGGCGGGGCGGCCGGTGGGGCCACATCATCCAGCGCTTCGCCGGCGACGACGCGGCGGACCTGCTCGGCGTCGAGCGTCTCGCGCTGCAGCAGGGCCTCCGCCATTTCCATCAGACGCCCCTTGTGCTGCATGAGGATGGCCTGCGCACGAGAGTAGGCGTCGGTCACGAAGCGCTTCACCTCGTGGTCGATCTTGAGCGCGGTGTCCTCGCTGTAGTCCTGGTGCTGTGCGATCTCGCGGCCGAGGAAGATCTGCTCTTCCTTCTTGCCGAAGGTCAGCGGCCCCATCGAATCGCTCATGCCCCATTCGCAAACCATCTTGCGGGCAAGATCGGTCGCACGCTCGAGATCGTTGCCCGCGCCGGTCGTGATGCTGCCCAGCGTGATCTCTTCGGCAATGCGTCCGCCGAGGAGAATGCAGATCTGATCCCGCAGGTAATCGCGTGAGTAGTTGTGCTTCTCGTCGATCGGCAGCATCGTCGTCAGGCCGAGCGCCATGCCACGAGGAATGATCGTCACCTTGTGGATCGGATCGGCGTGCGGAAGCATGACGGCCAGCAGCGCGTGACCAGACTCGTGAATCGCGGTGATGCGCTTCTCGTTCTCGCTGATGATCATCGAGCGCCGCTCGGCGCCCATGAGCACCTTGTCCTTCGCGTACTCGAAGTCCGCCATCCGGACGACCTTCTGGTTGTAGCGCGCCGCGTTGAGCGCCGCCTCGTTCACCAGGTTCGCCAGGTCGGCTCCCGAGAAGCCGGATGTGCCGCGCGCGAGCACCGCCACATCGACGTCGTCGGAGAGCGGGATCTTCTTCGTGTGAACCGCGAGGATGCCCTCGCGCCCCTTCACGTCGGGACGATTCACGACGATGCGGCGATCGAAACGCCCCGGACGAAGCAGCGCCGGGTCGAGCACGTCGGGACGATTGGTAGCCGCGACGAGGATGACACCCTCGTTCGACTCGAAGCCGTCCATCTCGACGAGCAGCTGATTCAGCGTCTGCTCGCGCTCGTCGTGACCGCCGCCCAAGCCGGCGCCGCGGTGACGACCGACCGCGTCGATTTCATCGATGAAGACGATGCAGGGGGCGTTTTTCTTGCCCTGCTCGAACAGATCGCGGACGCGTGACGCGCCAACGCCGACGAACATCTCGACGAAGTCAGAGCCACTGATCGAGAAGAAGGGAACGTTGGCTTCGCCGGCGACAGCACGCGCCAGCAGCGTCTTGCCGGTTCCGGGAGGTCCCATGAGGAGGACGCCCTTCGGAATGCGGCCGCCGAGCTTCTGGAACTTCTGGGGCTCGCGCAGGAATTCGATGATCTCCTGCAGTTCGTCCTTGGCCTCGTCAACGCCCGCGACGTCCTTGAACGTGACTTTCTTCGACGCGCTCGAGGAGAGCTTCGCCTTGCTCTTGCCGAACGAGAGCGCCTTGTTGCCCCCGCTCTGCATCTGGCGCATGAAGAAGATCCAGAAGCCGATCATCAGCAGGATGGGCGCCCATGAATACAGGAGCGCGGCCCAGGGGCTCGTCGTCGGTTCGCGCGCGGCGACGATGACGTTCCGCTCGAGGAGCTTGTTCGCCAGCCCCTCGTACTGGGGGGGGGCGTAGGTGCGGAAGTTATCCCCGCTTTTGGAGGTGTAGGTGATCTCGTTGCCGGTGATCGTGACCTTCTGGACCTGCGCCGCATCGACCTTCGACATGAACTCGCTGAAGGTTTCCGGCTTGTTGGCGGTCTGGAAGCGGGCAGAGAAGTTCCAGACCAGTCCCCCAATGAGGACCAGGACGACCCAGAACACCAGACTCTTCAGGGTTGAGTTCAACAATTGCCTCCCAACAAACGGGTTATCAAGAATATCACTTCGACGCGGGCTTCTGCTGTACTAAGACCAGCTTTCCGCGCCGAAGTTCCACGCGTCCCCCCGGAACATCGGCCCCGCGGCAGGCTCCCCCAAGGACAGCCATTACCGCCTCCACATGATCCAGGGCAATTTCGCGATCTCCCGCCCCGGCCCGCAGCGCGCGCAGCAGGACCCGCCTCCGGATGGCAAGCGGCTCCGCCGCAATTTCTGATGCATCAAGCGTGACCCCATCGGGACCAACCGCCGCCAACGCCCGGTATCGCTCTTCCGCCAACTCATCGAGCCACAGCCCGTCCTCGCGCATAAGGCCCGCCGCCCGGGCGATCGCCGGCCGGGTCGGTCCGCCAGCCGCGGCATCGAGCTCCGCCAGTACCACGTGGCGGATCCGGTTCCGTGGGTTTTCGAGATCAGCGTTCGTTTCGTCCTCGATCCAGCGCTCGCCGTGTTCCGACAGGTGGCGGCGAAGGTCCGCGCGCGATACGTCCAGCAGCGGGCGAATCACTCGGCCGCGTCGCGGATAAATGCCCGCCAGTCCAGTCAATCCTGCGCCCCGCATCAACTTCAGCAGGAAGGTTTCCGCCTGATCATCCTGCGTATGGCCCACCGCGATGTGGTCGGCGCCCAGGGCGTCGGCCGAGCTCTCCAGGAAGTTGTATCGGATCCTGCGGCCTGCATCTTCTACCGACAGATTTCGACTGCGGGCATATCCTTTGACGTCAGCGCTTTCCACGACGATTCGAAGGTGAAGGCGTTCCGCCAATTCACGGCAAAACGCCTCGTCTCCCCCTGCCGAAGGACGGAGCTGGTGGTTGAGATGGGCGACCCCGGCAATACTGAACCCGCCGTTTTCGGCGAGCTCGCGGAGCAGGAAGACGAGGGCCACCGAGTCCGAGCCGCCGGAGAGCCCGATCAGCACACTGCTGCCGGAAGGGCAGAGCTCGTGCCGGTCGATGGTCTTTCTGACTCGCTGGAGCAGAGCTTTCATTAAATCCCAAAGCCCAAATCCCAAGGTCCAAATCCCAAGTCATCCCGATGTCCCCGTTTAACCTGCATTGGGGTTTGGGATTTGGGATTTGGGACTTGGGATTTTCTGATTGGTGCCGGAGGGCAGACT
>Ga0105340_1001486_pt1 | contig 10487 bp, 10 predicted proteins | sample EasRivMeERMLT700_FD_89676 | JGI IMG/M metagenome (GOLD analysis project Ga0105340, IMG submission 89676) | Soil microbial communities from meander-bound floodplain in the East River, Colorado, USA - East River MetaG ERMLT700 | ecosystem: Environmental > Terrestrial > Soil > Floodplain | place... | reverse complement strand
TCCAGGATCGAAAGAAGGAGGGGGATCTCAGAATTCTTTTGCTTCATTGTTGCACCTTAAAGTAATTCGTAAGAAACTCTACACACGCGATCGGTGAATCCGCCTCCAGAAAATGACGGGTTGCATTCTTGCGACCCTCTTTGACAAGTTCTGCACTGACGAGTGAAATCACACTATGCCAGAAGTCCCCGAGGAAGACGACCGGACGACTGCTCAGGATCTCCTTGTTTATCATTTCCCATACGGCCGCGAATTCAAGCAGTGTTCCTGTCCCACCCGGGAGGATGACATACCCATCTCCCTCATGAACAAGTCTGAGGAGCCGATCGATAGGCGTCGCAGTTTCAAGAACCTCGCTGAGCCATTTGTTGGGAGATTGCCCGGCATAGAAACCAGTGGTGACGCCGAGGCTGAACCCACCGGCATCACTTGTTCCCCTGGCCGAGGCTTCCATGACCCCGCCATACCCGCCGTTGCAAACAACAAACCCCGCCCTGGCAAGCTGAAGTCCGAGGTCATACGCAGTTTCATATTCCCGTGTTCCGCTTGCCGGAAGGGAACTGCCGAAAATAGTTATGATGTGTTTTCCGTGGCGCATCAATCAAGAAACTGCCAGGATATCCCGAAGCGAACGGTCCGATCACGAACCGGATAGTACGGGGTTGCAAAGTATTCCGACTCCGTGAGATTCTCCCAGACGAAATGCACGTACGCATCGCCGATCCGGCCGACAAGGACAAAATCCACGACGCCCCCACCGGCGATTGGAGTGGCCGGGTTCTGAACGTAAGCAAGGAGCTCAGGATTGAACGCTGTTCCCGTTTGGCCGGACTGAAAACGTGCCCTGAATCCGACTTTCAGGTGCAGATGGTCCTCAATCAACTTCTCCCAAAAATACAATCCGGCGGTTCCCGAGAACTCCGGGTATTCGTTGGCTGCAGGGGAATCGGAGTTGCGAACAATGTATAGGCCGTTTCCTTCAGCATAGATGTGCCATATGCGAAACCAGAAACGAAGGTCAATCCCCTGGTTGATGACTTCATCCCCGTTTGTAAATGAGGCTCCGGGGAAAACAAAATCGCCGAAGGGAAGAAGAAGAATCGGATTCACTACACGACGGTTGAAATATGCGGCCCGCACCATTCCGATATCACTGCTTCCGATTTCGGCGCCGACTTCAACGTGCCGGTGCTCTTCTTCCTGAATGTCTCCCTGTCTGGTAACAGTGCTGTCGACCCAGTACAGTTCCTGATATGTCGGCAACCTCCACGAAAACGAACCCCCGCCAAAAATGGAGATGCCGGGTGTGAATGTTATCCTCGCATCCGTCCCGAACCCGGTGTAGTCCTTGTTCAGGTAGCGGTCATATCTCCCATACGCTGCAACCGTAACGATGCCGCCCAGGGTGATCTCTTCCTTGGCGTCGACGCTCCCAATGACATTTCTCCTCCGGCCGATATTTGGACTTCCCTCAATTTGCCTGAGTTCAAGGTTCGATCGGAACGAAAACTGATGAATCCCCCCGGTCAGTGTTTGAGTGAGGAGCGCTCCCATCCAGGACGAAGTATGGTCCGATTGCAGGTAGATGGCATTCGGAATGAACCCTCCATCTTCGTCCCGGTATTCTCTGAAGTTGTTTGAGTAGTACAGCGTAAGCCTCGTTGGGCTCGTGGAATCATCGATGAAGAAGCCGGCAACCGACAGCTCCACATCATTACGGGTCAGCTTCTCGTAGGAGTCTTCGTTCGTTACAGTCGCCTGAATCGGGAAAAATGCATTTGCCAGGCTGGCCGGATCGGAGGAAAGCCCTCCGCTTAGCTGGGTCTTTGTGCTGGTCAGATAGTGCGAAAGAATAAGCGAGAGCCGTTCCCCGATCCTGTAGCGGATCCTCTCCCTGCTGTTCCATCCTTCGTGGGCACTGTTGGCATAGCGTCCGTCGACGATCTGCCGTTGCAGACCGATCACGGCATTCATCTCTTCGGTCACATTCTGACTGATTGATGCATCGAAATACCCGGACCCCGCGCCTCCTTCCCAGTAATTGATTTTCGACATGGGCCTGTTGTTGTCAAAATGCTTTGTGAGGAAGTTGATGGAGGCACCGGGTGCATTGAGTCCGTAAAGGAATGAACGGGGTCCCGGAATGACTTCCGTCTTCTCAACAAAATCAAGGGGGAAGTGATAGGGATTATAGACGCCGGACGCAGGATCATTGAGCAGTCGACCATCGGAAGTTACCGCTACTCCTCTCCAATCGACCCCCCTGAAGTTTAGCTCAAGGTATTGTCCCAGACTTGCTGGGTCGCGCAAGTAGGCCCCGGGAATCAACCCGATCATATCGCCGTGAGAGTTTGGGACAACCCATGGGAGGTCGCCACCCTGGACAATGTTGCTGGTGTCGCGTGTCTGCTCAAAAGCGAGAATCAGCGGGATGCCCGGCTTGACCGAAAGTGAATCTGTACTGTCGGCAATGACTGTCGCCACGGAGTCACTCCGTGTAGTGTCCGGAACTTGTTCGGATTGTGCCGCGGCTGAAGAAGCTGTCAGAAAGACCAACGCAGAAAGGAAGAACGAGAACAACGGCGGGCGGGTAATCCGCAAAGGACTCCGATGAAAATAATTTCCTGCAAATATAGACAGATGACGTGCGATAATCAAGGAACCGATAGGACCGTTTCAGAAGGAATCTGAAATCCTGCAGGCGTGTAGAAGGTGCTGATGCGATTGGATCTCAGTTGGAGAGCCGCCTGCATAGCTGAAGTGTTTTCTGCGAACAAGCCATAGACAGATGATCCGCTTCCTGAAAGAGACGCGCAAACGGCTCCCGCTTCAAGCAGGGAGTGCTTGAGCTTGCCAAGCTTGGGGTACTGACGGAAAACCGGCTCCTCAAAATCGTTGTGAACTACATCGCATCGAGAGCGGAGATCAGTCAATGCGTGCTGAAGCCGTTCCCTCAGCTTGCCCGCTTCCCGTTCTTCAAACTTCATGATCTGTCCATAAGCCCACGGAGTTGAGACGTGAATGCCAGGGAAACAGACAACGATGGCATAAGAAAGAGGAAGGCGAAAAGGCTCGAGAACATCACCACGACCCCTTCCGTGAGCGGATGTTGCACCAAGGAAGAATGAGACGTCTGATCCGAGCCGGGCTGCGCAGTCAGCGAGATCACTGTCAGACACAGAGATATTCCACAGCCGTGGGAGGAGACGGAGAACCGTTGCGGCGTCCGCGCTTCCGCCTCCCAACCCAGCTCCGGCCGGAATATTCTTCTTCAATTTCACTCTCACCCCGTGCTTTGTTCCATGCATTTGGTTGAGAAGTGTGACTGCCTTCCAGCAGAGGTTTGATTCATCGGAAGGGATGTCATCGGAATCAGTCTCGATAGACACCTTGTCCTGAGATTCAAGGCGGATTTCATCATACAGGTCGATGTGATGAAACACCGTCTCGATCTCATGGTATCCATCATTCCTCTTGCCGTGAATCAGGAGGCCGAGATTGATCTTTGCATATGCGCGCGCACTGAGGACCATAGAGTTGTGCTCCACGGTACAAATTCCGGAGATGAAATTCCAAAGATCGGGTATAGGAATATGATGGAACTTTGTTTTTTGTCTCTGTCGGGGGTGAATATATTCAACCCCGACAGGATCTGTTCTTGTTCTGATTAATCAAACCCCGACGGCCTCCCGTCTGCCTCTTTCATTGTTTTGGTTTTTTCCCTATCATAAGACTCGAAAACGGCCATGATTCGGTATCCTTCCCTCAACCTGCTCCTGTTGGCTCCAACCGATACTTGCTTTCCGGTTTTTCTGGTCGGAATGAAGGAGATCTCCTTTCGATGATTGTCAATGTTGGCACGATCCAGATCGGTCAGGGAAAGCCTCTTACCCTGATTGCAGGACCCTGTGTCGTCGAAAGTCGGGACCTGGTTTTCCGCACGGCTGAAGCAGTTTTGCGCTCGGCCACGAAGAACGGCATCCCTGTGATCTTCAAATCGTCATACCGGAAGGCAAACAGGACCTCCGTTAAAGGATTCTCCGGAATTGGAATTGATGATGCGCTGACGATTCTTGCAGACGTGAAGAAACAGTTCAATCTCCCGATTCTTACCGACATCCATCTACCCGGCGAAGCTGCTCTCGCTGCGGAGGTTGCCGATGTTCTCCAGATTCCGGCTTTTCTGTGCCGCCAGACTGATCTCCTTCAGGCGGCGGGTGAAACCGGACGGGCAGTGAACATCAAGAAAGGGCAATTCGTTGCTCCCGGGGACATGAAGTTTGCAGCGGAGAAAGTCCTCCAGACGGGGAACAAGTCTGTGATGCTGACAGAACGGGGAACTTCGTTCGGCTACCACAATCTCGTGGTTGACATGCGATCTTTTCCTTTGATGCGGGAGCTTGGATTTCCTGTGATTTTTGATGCGACTCATTCGGTCCAACTCCCCTCTCAGGATACGTCGTCGGAAATGTCTTCGGGAAATCCTGAGTTCATCCTTCCGCTTTCCCGGGCTGCGGTTGCGGCAGGGTGTGATGGGTTGTTCCTCGAAGTCCATCCCGATCCACGGTCTGCTCTCAGCGACGCTGCTTCCCAGCTCCATTTGGATAGGTTAGACGGGGTGTTGGCTGAAGTTACCGCAATTCATCGCCTTCTTGTGAAATCCAATTGAAACACCAGGCGAACACAGGAACATCCAACGGCCACTACCCCCGGAACCTTCAACCGGTGGAACGTCTGCTCATCGAGAGTGTTCTCCCGGTGGATCGACCCGGCTATCGCGCATACCGGGAATCTATCGCTGATATGGTAGTGCTTGCGCAGGGAGTAAGAGGGAATGGACACCTGGTTCTCGGCAGGTCAGGCTCGAAAGTCGATGTCGGGTCTCCTCTCTCGGGAGTGATTGCACACGGTGCTGTTGAAACAGATCGTGGAGAAATTGTTATTGCTGTGCGTGAGGAAACAGAGAAACAGGTGAATGTCGAACTCATGATGAGATCCGCGGACGAATTGCCCGTATCGTTTCATGAACTTCGCCGCTGGACGTACTCATCGTGGTTGCCGGGGGAGCCTTCCCCACAATCAACTGCCCCCGTCCGGGAGGTGATGATCACGCACGATTGCACTCTTGTGCTGGCTCCGGCTGATAAGCGAATATGGCTTTATGACTCCGTGTCGGGAATGAACCGACTCGTCCCGATCACCACATTGTACGGAGAACTGATGGCGGTTGAGAAAATCCGCGATCCTGAAATCTCACTTCGGCCCGGGAGATTCTTTGAGGACTTAGCGAACTACAGTGAAGAAAGTTTACGAAGGGCATTTCAACTCTATAATACGATCCATCCCATGATCAGTGAAGCCCTTCAGGCCGGAGTTCTCCGGCCGGCACACAAGAGAGGGATATTCGCATTTCTGAAGTCAGGCCTGCGCCATGAGTGATCATCAGGAAGCCATCCGCCGGGGTCGCGAGGTTGTCCGTATGGAAGCGGAAGCGGTTGCTGACCTTGAACAACGGATAGGTGAGAGTTTTGGAGAAGCTGTAGGGATCATCTTTTCCTGCACGGGAAGAGTTGTTGTGACGGGGGTAGGAAAATCCGGCAACATCGCACGCAAGATTGTCGGTACACTGAACTCAACCGGCACACCGGCAATGTTCCTGCATCCCAACGACGCAGTCCACGGCGATCTTGGAATGGTACGAAAAGAAGATGTGGTTGTGTGTATCTCCAAGAGTGGGGATACACCCGAGTTGGGAATCCTTCTTCCAATGTTCAAACGGCTTGAGGTTCCAATCATCTCTTTGGTTGGCCGACTCAATTCACGCCTTGCAAAGGATTCAACTGTGGTGCTCGATGCCTCCGTGAAAGAGGAGGCCTGTCCTCACGATCTCGCACCGACTTCATCGACGACCGCCACTCTCGTTCTTGGCGATGCGCTGGCAATGGCCCTCCTCGACAAGCGCCGTTTCAGCAAGGAAGATTTTGCCTTTTTCCATCCCGGCGGAATTCTGGGAAGGCGCCTGTTGCTTCGGGTTGACGAGCTCATGGTTCGCGGTGATGCCGTGCCCCGGGTGAAGTCCTCGGTCCCCCTGAGAGATGCGATCATGGAGATGACGGTGAAACGTCTTGGATGCACGAGTGTGGTGAGAGACGACGGAACTCTGGAGGGAATTGTCACGGATGGCGATTTGCGGAGACTCTTGCAGCAGCAGAAGGATATCCGGAATGTTACTGCGGGAATGGCAATGACGAAAGACCCCAAGAGAATCCGTGTGGGGACGCAGGCAGTCGTTGCTCTACAGGAAATGGAATCGTACAATATCACCCAGATCATGGTTGTGGACCAGGGAGATCACGTTGTCGGTGTTGTTCACCTGCACGATCTCGTGAAGGCCGGTCTTGGAGGCGAGGAACCCGCTTGAGGTTGTTGGCCATCGCCGCGGTTGGACTTGTTGTCTTTGCTGTTGGATGCGAGGGGAAACTTCAACCATCTGTCGTCCCATTCGAAGGACAGGGAGTTCCATCTCAGGAGAGCTGGAAGAGCACGATCACGTTCTCTGATTCAGCGCGGATCACTGCCCTTCTGTGGGCAGGATACATCGCGGTTTACACAGATCGGGAATATACCCTGTTGGGCGACAGTATCCACGTTGACTTCTTCAACCTTCAGGGGCAGCATACGTCTGACCTGACTGCGAGACGCGGACGGGTGAACGACCGAACCAGAGACTTTGCCGCTTATGACCACGTCGTTGTCATATCAGACAGCGGATCGGTGCTCAAGACAGACAGCCTGTTCTGGAACAGCCAAACACAGAAAATCGAGACAGACGCCTTTGTGGAGATCATCTCTCCGCACGAGCATATCCGCGGCCAGGGGCTTGTCAGCGATCAAAGTCTCAAGGACTATCGAATTTTCAAAGTGACTGGTGAAGCGGTTGTCGAGGAGGAATGACGACCCGGTCTCCCGGCTGATTGGTCGGGCGGGAAGAATCCTGCTCACCATGCTTGCTTTATCGCCGGTTCTCTCTGCTCAGGGGCACAAGAATGTTTTTCTCGAGCATGCTGATAGTCTTGTCGGGAAGATCATCAACGGGCAGGAAGCCCGGGAGCTGATCGGCAATGTGAGGATGACCCAGGATCAGGTCCGGGTGACGTGTGACAGCGCGACTCAGTTTCTGCAATCCGGTAAGGTATTTCTCGCGGGAAATGTTGTCGTCAAGGACGACAGTGTCACCATGCGGGCGCCACGCGGGATCTATGATCCCAATCTCAGGAAAGCCGAAGGCCGTAATGGCGTTTCATTGGACGATGGGAGAGTTCTCCTTGTCGCCCGCGAGGGTGAGTACTACGTGAGCGAACGGAGAGCGTTCTTTCGCAAGGACGTCCTTGTCCGCGAAAAGAACTCCACGATTCTGTCGGATTCGCTGACGTATTATCGGACGGAAACTCGGTCAGTTGCGCAGGGAAATGTCAGAGTTCGCGACAGCGCCGAAGACCTGGTGATTACCGGAAGTCGGCTCGAGAACTGGTCCGCCAGGGATTTCAGCAGAATGACGGGGAAGCCTGCACTGATTCAGTTTGACACAACGGCGGACGGGCAGATCGATACGTTGCTCGTTCGCAGCCACGTCATGGAATCATACCGTTCCGGATCGCGGAAAATGATCGCCATCGATTCGGTTCGCATTGTGCGGAGCGATCTCTCGGCTCTGGCAGGACTTGCAACGTTTTATCCGGACGGGGACAGCATCATCCTGCGAACGGAGCCCGTTGTCTGGTACGAAGACACCCAGGTGAACGGAGATTCAATTGATGTCTACCTCCGGAAGCAGCAACTGGAACTCGTTGATGTCGAAGGAAACGCTTTTGCTGTATCCCGGATCGACACCCTGGGGTTGACCAGGTTCGATCAACTCGCAGGAGATGTCATGCAGATGTTTTTTGTCGCAAAAAAACTTGACAAGGTAACTCTGGATCGAAGGGCGACGAGCGTTTATCATTTGTTCGAAGATTCACTTGCGAATGGCCTGAACAGAACGAGCGGAGACCGGATCGTTATGGAATTTGACAGCGGCAAGGTTGAGACCATCACCGTCATCGGGGGTGTTGAGGGGGAATATGTTCCCGAAAACATTCTTAAAGGGAACGAAGCGTCATACCAGCTTCCAGGATTTCTCTGGCGCGATGACCGACCTTCCATCAAATCACCTGATCGTGTTGAGATCAAGAGTGTTGCAGCGGAATGGGAGTGATGGCCCAAAACATGATTCTCCGCTCAGAGCACCTTGTGAAGAAGTACAAAAAACGGACGGTCGTGATGGACGTCAGTGTCAATGTCAGCCAGGGAGAAGTCGTTGGCCTTCTTGGCCCCAATGGGGCGGGCAAAACGACAACCTTCTACATGATCGTCGGGATGATTGCACCGAATGACGGCCAGGTATTCCTCGATGACAGGGAGATCACATCTGTTCCAATGTACAAGAGGGCACGAATGGGGATTGGTTACCTTCCTCAGGAGGCCTCGATCTTCAGAAAGATGACGGTCGAGGAAAACATCGTGGCGGTTCTTCAACTCCTTGACCTTTCTTCGGATGAGCTAAACGCCAGATGCCAGAGACTCATGGAGGAGTTCAGCATCGGCCACCTCGCAAGGAACAAGGGCTATACGCTTTCGGGTGGTGAACGCCGGCGCACGGAAATAGCCCGGGCCCTGGCCAGTGAGCCAAAGTTCATCCTCCTCGATGAGCCCTTTGCAGGAATTGACCCGATTGCTGTTGAAGAGATCATGAAAATTGTGGCAGGGCTCAAACAACGGGGGATTGGCGTTCTTGTGACCGATCACAATGTCCATGAGACATTGTCGATCACCGACCGCGCATATCTCCTCTTTGAAGGGCAGATTCTGAAGGCGGGTACAGCTGAGTACCTTGCCAATGATCCGGAAGCAAAAAAGTTGTATCTTGGTGAGACGTTCCGGCTCGATCGCTATCAGTAAACCAGATAACCTCAGAAATGCTCAAACCATATCAAAGGAGGACCATACAATGATGAAGTCCATAGCAATACTCATGCTTTCAATCGCGTTTACTCTCCCCGGACAGGCGCAGGATGATGAAGACACCGGGAAGGTCGAATTGAAAGGCTATGTCGTCGATGCCATGTGCGCGAAGGGAATGGCGACGAAGGAAAAACCGATGGAGGCAGCTGCAAAGCACACCAAGGAATGTGCGCTTGAGGAAGGCTGTGCCGCTAGCGGGTTTGGAGTGTTTTCGGATGGGAAATGGTACAAGTTTGATGAAAAAGGAGACGCTCTTGCCCTCGAGCTGATCAAGAACAGCAAGACGGAAAAAGGAATGGTGATTGAAGCTGAAGGTGAGATGAAGGAAAACATTTTTGTAGTGGCCGAAATCGAAGAAGAGCCGATGATGAAGGAAGAAAAGCAGTAGCCTTCCACATCTGTACAGAAAAAAGCCCTCCGGCATTCATTGCCACAGGGCTTTTTCTTTGAAGTGGATTTCAACTTTCCGTCGCAGGCGAAGCTATCAGTGCTTCTTCACCTCAAGGGCATGAAGACCGCTTAGCGCAAGCGGGATCAGCACAACGAGCAACGGAACCCACAGCCGTATCTCAATGATATTCCCGAACGCATAGTGGGCAATGAAGTATGGCGGGATGATCCATGACGTAAGCCTGAGGAAGAGCGGATGGTCGCGAAACCGGAATGCACCAGCCACCAGGAAGGGTCCGAGCATGAGAGCCAGGCGGAGGTTTGAGACGAACGCATGAGACGTCGTCGTGAGCGAAAGGAACGGGATGTTTCCCGCCAGTGCATCGGTTGTCCACCAGAGCGGTTTTGGACTCTCGATCATGAGACGGAGAATCGAGTACGGAATAATAACTGCAGCAACAGAGCAAAGGACCCAGGTCGGCTTACGTGATGCGGCTGCGATCAGAGGCAACAACAGCCACGATGTCTCCCGGTTGAAGGTGCCGACAAAGAGGACAAAGAGCAGGGGGAGGTATCGCCCATCATTGGCCAGGTACAACACCAGTGCGAAGGTGAGGATGTTCAGGATCTCCGCTGTTTCGCTTGGCCATTGCCCGGCGCCGGTCGATAAGCTGGCCATGATGAACAGGTCAAGAACGAAGACCCCCAGGAAAGACTCCATTCTCCCGAAAAACATCCTGAGATAAAGCCAGAAAATCCATTGACAGGCTGCGAGGGTCAGAACCTTGAGGAAAAAATCAATGGTGAGTGGAGAGATGGATGTTTGTTGTACTAACCACCATTCCACGTACGGAACCAGGACCCTGTATGCGAAGGGACCGTCCACATTCTCTTCAGCGAAGGAAACGAGGACTGATTCAAATGCAGTCTCTGCCCCGGCGGGGTCCATGTGTATCGGCGCGCGGTCTGTCAGGCAGAGTGTAACGGATAGCGCCGTGAAAAAGAGGGCAACGAAAAGAAGCTCGGTAGATGCTCTT
>Ga0105340_1001485_pt1 | contig 10494 bp, 11 predicted proteins | sample EasRivMeERMLT700_FD_89676 | JGI IMG/M metagenome (GOLD analysis project Ga0105340, IMG submission 89676) | Soil microbial communities from meander-bound floodplain in the East River, Colorado, USA - East River MetaG ERMLT700 | ecosystem: Environmental > Terrestrial > Soil > Floodplain | place... | reverse complement strand
CGTCGTCATCGGCGGCGGCCCGGCGGGGACGACGGCGGCGCTTCTGTTGGTTCGCGCCGGTTGGTCCGTTGCGCTGCTCGAACGCAAGGAATTCCCACGCCGAAAAGTGTGCGGCGAATATCTGTCCGCGACGAACTTGCCGCTGCTCGATCACCTCGGCATCGGCGAGGTTTTTCGCGATATGGCGGGCACGCCGGTGCGGCATGTCGGATTGTTCGCAGGCAACACCATGGCGCGCGCCATGCTCCCGTCGTTGTCCCGCGACCGTGAAGAATGGGGGCGCGCGCTAGCCCGTGAACACCTCGATACCTGGTTGTTGAACCAGACGCGCGCAGAAGGCGTGAGTATTTATCAACCATTCAACGTCGTTGAAATGACCGAGAATGCCGGCATGTATCACTGCCTGGCGCAGTCGGCTTCGACGGAAGGTTCAATGACCTTGAGCGCTCCGGTTGTGATTGCGGCGCACGGTTCATGGGAGCCGGGAAATTTACCGACGCAAGTTCCACGTGCGTCCGCGCATGCCGCGGATTTGCTGGCATTCAAGGCGCATTTTCGCAATAGCGCGTTGCCCGATGGGCTGATGCCGCTGCTGGCATTTCCCGGTGTATATGGCGGCATGGTGAATTGCGACGGCGGCCGCGTCAGTCTGTCGTGCTGCATTCGACGCGATCAGTTGACGCACCTCCGCGCGGCCGAAACCGGCGCTGCCGGCGACGCGGTGTTCGCGCACATACGGAAATCGTGTCTCGGAGTGCGAGTGGCGCTCGCCAATGCCGTCCAGGACGGCGCCTGGCTGGCGGCGGGACCGATTCGCCCCGGCATCCGGCTCCGCGATCCGCGCGGCATCTTCCCGGTTGGCAACGCCGCGGGGGAGTCGCATCCCATCATTGCGGAGGGCATCAGCATGGCCATGCAATCGGCGTGGCTGCTTTGCCGGTTGCTCATCGACTGGCGTCGAGATTCAGGCAAGCCGCCGGATCTCGCCCTGGTTGGCCGACGCTATTCCTCAGCGTGGCGGCACGCCTTTGCCGGGCGGCTGCACGCCTCGCGCCTTCTGGCCGAATGGGCCATGCGTCCGACGCTCGTCGCGGGTGCCATGCCCCTGGTGTCGTGTTTCCCCGGTATCATGACGTGGATCGCTCGCGTGTCCGGCAAGGCCACGCCGATCGCCGGCATCTGACCATGGAGAATCGTCATGAGCCTCGCCATCCTGGGCGTTGGAACGGCCGTTCCGTCGAAGGCGATCGATCAAGGCACCGCCGGTCGCCTGGCGGAGATTCTTTGTTGCCGCACCGCCGAGCAAATGACGTGGCTGCCGACCATGTATGGCAACACGGGAATCAAGAAACGCCACATGGTGTTGGCTGGCGAGCTGGTTGATGACGTGCTGAATCAGACGCGCCATTCGCAATCGGTCTTCCTTCCGAGCGATCCACCGGGCGACGGCCCATCGACGGCCGAACGCATGCGCGTTTATGTCGAAATGGCGGGTCCCATGGCGCTGCAAGCCGCCAAGCAGGCGCTCGAACAAGCCAGGGTCAAGTCGCGCGATCTGACTCATCTGGTGACCGTTTCTTGCACGGGATTCAACGCTCCGGGAGTCGATTTCGAATTGATTCAGGGACTCGCTTTACCGCCGACCATCCAGCGAACGCATGTCGGTTTCATGGGATGTCATGGCGCGCTGAACGCGTTGCGGGTGGCGAAGGCATTCGCCGAGGCGGACCGCAATTCATGCGTGCTGGTGTGCGCGACGGAATTGTGCAGCTTGCATTATTACTATGGTTGGGACCCGCAGAAGATGGTCGCCAACGCCCTGTTTGGCGACGGTTCTGCCGCCGTCGTCGGCGCCGCTGGTTCTCCCGGAGCGACCGCCTGGAAAATGGCTGCTTCCGGTTCGTGCTTGTTCCCCGACAGCGCCGACGCCATGACCTGGTCGATCGCCGATCAAGGTTTTGAAATGACCCTGTCCAAGAAGGTGCCGACACTCATCGCTGAGCACCTGCGCCCCTGGCTGGAAGGCTGGCTGAGCGAACAGGGACTGGCCCTCGGCGACGTCGCCTCCTGGGCAATCCATCCCGGCGGTCCGCGCATCCTCAGCGCTGTGGAAGAATCGCTCGGCCTGCCGCGCGGCAGCGCGTGGGCTTCCTATGAGGTTTTCCAAGAATACGGCAACATGTCGTCGCCGACGGTGCTTTTCATCATCGAGCGTCTGCGTCGCGCCGATGCGGCTCGCCCGTGTGTCGCACTCGGCTTCGGCCCGGGTTTGGTTGTCGAGGCCGCGTTATTTGAATGATGGGCCGACATCTCGTAAGCTTCCAAGTTTGTAGCGACTGCACCGCAATAAAACTTGACCGCGTCACAGGCGAACAGGCGTTTGGTAATGGCTTTGTAACGCGTAGCCGTTTACAATAAGGGAATAACCACTCAATTGCCGGGGATGCACTCGGTCATGACACAAGCAACCAAGCTCGAAGATTGCCTTGGTTTGAAAACTCCGCCCATTGCCGTCTCGTTTCTGGCAAATGCTCCCGCTGGCGTCGTGCGTGTAAGCACTGTGGAGCCATCGAGTTGCGGATACTGGAGGCGCGCGGCCGAGGGACAGACCTTTTACACCGAAGCGGCGGACCAGTTGAATTGCCCGATCGGCGCCTATACCCATGGCGTCGATTTGCCGCCAGGAGCCCAGGAGGAGCTGCAAGGCGTCGTCACCACGATGGTCGGTCTCGGCTATCTTCGCATGGCTGAGGTGCCGAACATTCCGAAGCGGGACAAACCATTTGGCGTGGCGGTATACGCACCGTTCAAGAAGGCGACGACTACGCCGGATCTGGTTCTGATCTGCGGCAACGCTCGGCAGATCATGTTGCTGGACGAGGCCGCGAACGCCGCGGGAGTCGGTGGAGGCGCGGCATTGATGGGCCGGCCGACGTGCGCCGCGTTGCCTGCTGCCATGCAATCGGAGCGCGGCGTCGCCAGCCTGGGCTGCGTTGGCAACCGCGTCTATACCGAATTAGCCGATGACGAGTTGTATTACGCTCTCCCCGGCAAGCACGTGGCCGCCGTCGTGGAGAAGTTGGCCGAAATCGTGAACGCGAACCTTGAGCTGGAGAAGTATCATCGGGCGCGTGTTTCGGCACTTGTTTGAGAAACCAAAAACTGGTCGCCGCTTGCGGCTTCGCGTTCGCGCGGCGCCACGCGAACGCGAAGCCGCAAGCGGCAACTCCTGAGGAACTCTCCAATGCCAAGCAAACGATGCGTCGCCGCGATTGTGTTCCTGCTGACGGCGTTGCCGGCCCAGGCCCAGATCATCAAAGGAGTGATGGCCATCAAAGGGGCGGAAATGTCCTGATGAGGGGGAATGGCGCGTGACGCCATATCACGTCAGTATGACGTGGAGCGCAATTCGATGATCCTGACCTGTGCGGAAGGAAAGGGGGGCTATCGCCCCGGAGTCATTTCCTTCGAGCCAAAAAAAGGTCGATCTCTCGACCTGACCAAAATCCGCGAATCGATCACGGCCACGCGTCTTTCGGGCAGCACCGGCATGAGCGTGGACTATTTCGAAATCACGGCGCTCGGCGCCGTGGAGATGCGCGACAAGAGGCCGCTGTTAACCGTCGCTGGAACGGGACAGCAATTCAGCCTGATCGAATTGCCCAGTTCCAAGGGCCAGTTGCAAAAGTTGCAGGCCGCTCTCGGGCGCGGCGAGAAGGTGACGAGCGTCACCGGCCAGATTCAAGGTTGGACCGGCGTTTTCCCCGTGGTACTGCGGGAGCTGGCAAAAGAACCGCCGATCCAGACGTTGATGTTGATTGACTTTGAGACTGCGAAGAAATGAACCTGTCGTAGGGACAAGCGGCTCGCTTGTCCCCGCACACGCTGACGCTGATGAGGCAAAGACAAGCGAGCCCCTGGTCTCTACGAAGCTGAAATGAAAGACATTCTGCGAAGCCTGATGAGCGGCGTTTTCGCGGCGGCCGGAGCGGCGCCCACCTGAACCGCTGCCGGCATCATTTCCCTGCTCGGGTTAGCGGGGCCCGCGGTGGCATTGATGGTCGCAGACTGGGTGTTGCCCGTGTTGATCGTCCTGTCGCTCCTGCTCATGGGCCGCTCGTTTTACATCCTTTACGTAATTGGGCGCGGCACACGCGTCAGTACCGTCATCACCTGGCTGACCGCCCTATTTGTGATTGGCTATTGGACGTGGCGGCTGCTCGGCGGCGAGTGGTTCGTGGAGTGCGTTTCGTAGTCAAGGAGAACACGGTGACGAACTACTCGCGGCTCCTGTTGACACTGACCCAAAGCGTAAGCGAGGTGCGGTACGCATTCCCTCGCTTACGCTTCGGGTTCGTGTGTTTGTTGTTGTCAACCTTTGCCGCAGTCAGTGTTGCCCAGGAAGGCGACAAGGTCATCACCAATTCCATCGGCATGAAACTGGCGCCGATCCCGGCCGGCAAGTTCGTGATGGGATCGCCCGCTGCCGAGACCGAGCGCGATCCCGAGGAATTGCAGCACGAGGTGACGATCAGCAAGGCGTTCTACATGGGCGTCTATGAAGTGACTCAAAAGCAATACGAAAAGGTCATGGCCAAGAACCCTTCCTTTTTCAAGAGGGTAGACTCGGACATGCCCGTCGATCAGGCACGCTGGTCGGAGGCGGCGGATTTCTGTAACCGGCTGTCGGATTTTGGCGACGAAAAGAAGGCAGGCCGTATCTATCGCCTGCCGACCGAAGCCGAGTGGGAATATGCGTGTCGAGCCGGGACCAAGACGATTTTCCATTTCGGCGACACGCTGTCGTCCAAGCAAGCGAACTTCGATGGCCGATTCCCCTACGGCGACGCCGCCAAGGGGCCGAACCTGCAGAAGCCGGCGAAAGTCGGCTCGTACGAACCGAATGCATGGGGCCTTTACGACATGCACGGCAACGTCGCGGAATGGTGCTCGGACTGGTATGATCCCAATTACTACAAGAACAGCGCCAAAGTCGATCCGAAGGGCCCGGAAAAAGGCGTCATGAGCACCAACTTCGCCAAGGATTTCTTCCGCGTCCTGCGCGGCGGCTGCTGGCTCGATGAAGGCCGCGCTTGCCGGGCCGCACATCGCTTTCGGCTGCAACCCGTCGAAGGCTACCGATGGGCAGGCTTTCGCGTGGTGTGCGAAGTGGGGAAAACGAGTGGCTAATTGCCGCTTGCGGCTTCGCGCTCGCAAGGCGCCACGCGAACGCTAAACTGCAAGCGGCCGGAGGGAACCTATGAACTTGCGCGACCCCGGAGCCATCCTGCTGATCTCGTGCTACGAATTGGGCCATCAACCTCTCGCGGTGGCGTCGCCCGCTGGATTTCTCAAGCGAGCTGGATTCTCGCCCGACGTCCTGGACATCGCCGTCGATCCCTTCGACGCGGCCAAGGTCACGCGCGCCCAATTCGTCGGCGTCTCCGTTCCGATGCACACCGCTTTACGCCTCGGCATGCGCGTCGCCGAGCGCGTCCGCGAAATCAATCCCAATGCGATCGTTTGCCTTTACGGCCTCTACGCCGCGCTGAATGCCGACTATTTGCTCGAGCACGGCGTTGATTACTGCATCGGCGGCGAATGCGAAACGCCGCTGGTGGCTTTGGCAGAAGCGCTTTCTCAAGACAAGGAGACAAGGAGACAAGGAGACAAGGAGACAAGGAGACAAGGAGACAAGGAGACAAGGAGACAAGGAGACAAGGAGACAAGCGGCACAAGCCCGGTCTCCTTGTCTCCCGGTCTCCTTGTCTCCTTGTCTAGCATTCCTGGCGTCATCGCTCGCGGTCAGCCAGCACAGCCCAACCTGGAACGACTGCGGTTCGCGTTGCCGGTGCGCGATGCGTTGCCGACGCTTGACAAATATGCGTGGATCGAGCACCAGGGAGGCCGTCGCGCGGTCGGCTACGTCGAGGCGAGCCGGGGCTGTTTGCACCTGTGCACGCATTGTCCGATTCCGCCGGTTTATGACGGCCGATTCTTTATCATCCCGGAAGTCGTCGTGCTCGAGGACATTCGCGGCCAGGTGCGCGCCGGCGCCACGCACATCACCTTCGGCGATCCGGATTTCTTGAATGGGCCGGGCCACGCGCTGAGTGTCGTGCGGGCCATGCACGCGGAGTTTCCGGCGGTCACCTTCGACATCACCACGAAGGTCGAGCACATCCTGAAACGCGGCGCCGTTCTACCCGAGCTGGGAAAGCTGGGATGTCTGTTTCTGATCTCGGCCGTCGAGTCGGTCAGCAACACGGTGCTGGATATTCTGGAGAAGAATCACACGAAAGCCGACATGGAACAGGCCGTCAAGGTGGTTCGCGCCGCCGGCATCGCGCCGCGGCCGACGTGGGTGGCGTTCACGCCGTGGACCACGCTGGGCGATTACCTCGATATGCTGGAGTTCATCGAGGCCAACAAGCTGATCGACAATGTGGACACGGTGCAGTACACGATTCGCCTGTTGATTCCGCCGGGCTCCTATATCCTCAATCGGCCCGAGATGAAGCCGCACCTGGGCGCCCTGAATCAGGCTTCGTTCAGTTATACTTGGGTGCATCCCGACCCGCGCATGGATCGCTTGCACAAGGAAGTCAACGCGCTCGTCGAGAAAGACGTGCACGCCCTGGAAGATCCGATGATCACGTTCCAGCGTGTCTGGTCCCTGGCCTCGGGAAAAACGCCGTCCGTCATGGTGCGGCCGGCGCCGGATCGCGAGCGTGCCCCGCGCTTGAGCGAACCGTGGTTTTGCTGAGCGGAGCCGACCGAGGGTCAGTTGGACCCATTGCAAAGTAACAAGGCGAAAGCGATGTTGCCGATCGTGTGAGCCGCTTGCGGCTTCGCGCTCGCATGGCGCCGCGCGAGCGCGTAGCCGCAAGCGGCAGGAGAGATCCATGTACCAGGCATTACGTAACTCGATGTCCACGGTTGTGACGGTGCTTGCCTCGCTGCCGTGGTGATGAATTGTCGTCTATGTTTTTTCCCTGCTCGGGTTAGCGGGGTCCGCTACGGCTACCATGCTTACTGACGTGACGTGGTGGCTTTCCCCGCTCCTGCTCTGCGCATCGATTCTGCTGATGGCTCGGTCGTTCTATGTCATTTACATTCGCAAGACCGCGACCCGCGCCACGGCGATCGTCGCCTGGTTTTCGCTGGTGTTCATGATCGGCTTCTGGACCTGGTATCTCGTCTCGGGCGGTCTGTGGCCGGATGAGATGGGGCAAGCGCGGTTTCTGCCGTGATTCCAAGACCTCGTGTCAGGTGGCAACTTATGCTCAAACGATTTGCTCCATGTTTCATGCTCGGCGGCGTCTTGATCCTCGCGGCAAGTTGCACCACCAGGAACGAGCCGAAAGTCGATTCGCCGGAAAAGGGCACGCCGGTCGTCAAGGAGGCGCCGCCGGCCAAGCCCGATCCGCGCGAAATCACGGTGCACGTCGATGGGATGAGCGAACAGCTCAAGCTCATATGAAACACCTGACCGAACAAGGTCAAAGAGGCCCTGTATGGGCTTCCGGGTGTCAATCAGATCGAAGTGGACGTGACGAAAGATTGGCTCGTCATCGAATATGACGCGAGCAAGGTGACCGCCGAGGTCATGCTGCAAACGATCGAGAAACACAAATTCAAGGGCAAGATCATCAAGACGCCTTGAAATCACTTAGGCGAGCCGAGCCGCGTAAGCGGCCGGTTGAGCGTGCAATTAGCGGGCGCGTCAACCGGCTCCTTACGGAGCTCGGCTCGCCAAGACCATCCGAGGGTCCCATGCGCTCTCTCTTGAAATCGATCCTGGCGTTCTTCACCTTGGGACTGGGCGCCGCTGCGTGCACCAGGACGGACGCGCCGCCGCCGCCGCCGACCGACGTGACGCTGCACGTTCCCGGCATGTTCTGATCGAGCGGCTGACCGGACCGGGTGCGCAAAGCACTCGCGACTCTACCGTGGGTAGAGCAAGAGACCGTTCAGACCGATGTGCCGACGCGCGAGGTGCGTTTCAACGTCAAGGACAAAGCCGCATGGAGCGAGGTCGAAGTCAAGAAGGCGCTCAATGATCAGCGCTTTCCCGTCGTCACCGTGAGGGCGGCGCCCCAGTGAAACGCGGCGAGTGGTCAACCGGAGAAACCATGGCTCAAACCTGTGCCAACGACGCGGCCTCGGCGAATGCTCAATGTCTCCCCTCGCCCTCTGGGAGAAAGGTGGAAGCGCCGGTTGCGGTGCTGCGCGAAATCGTCCGCCGTTACGGCACGCCCACCTATGCGTATGACATCAACCGCATTCGCGCTCAGGTCGCCAAGCTGCGGACGCATTTCCCGGCAGCCGTCGAGATTCTTTACTCGCTGAAAGCCAACGCTTCGCTCGGCCTATGCGGCGTCCTTGCCGAATGCGGTCTCGGCGCCGACGTGGCATCCGCCGGCGAGATGGCGATCGCATTGGCCGCTGGATTTTCCGCGGATCGGATATTCTTGACCGGCCCCGATCGATCACTCGCCGTGCTGGTGCATCTACGGAATCTTCCGGAGGTTGTCGTCTCCGTGGATTCCGTCAGCGAATTGAGATTGCTGGCATCGGAGGGGCTGGAAAATCGCGTCATCGTGCGTTTGCGGCCGGACTTCACGTCCTATGCCACTTGCTCGGCCGGTCCGGACTCGCGATTCGGATTGACCTGGGACGACTTATCTTCATGCCGGGAGGTATTGAGGAAGGCGGCCATCAACGTGATCGGCTTTCACGTTTTCTCCGGCTCGCAGATCTTGTCCGCCGAAGGAATCATCCATCACGTCCGCGGCGGCGTGAACCTGGCCCTCCGCGCGGCCGAGGCGCTGGGCATGGCGCCGAAGTTCATCGATCTGGGCGGCGGCCTCGGCATTCCGTATGCGCCTGGGGATCGCGAGGTCGATCTGGACATTATCGGCGCCGAGTTGCGCTCACTGTCACAGCGGGTGGCGCCCGCACGGCTGGTGCTCGAACTGGGCCGCTATCCCGTCGCCCAGGCCGGCTGGTATTTGACGAGCGTGCTCGCCCAGCAAACGCACCGTGGCCGACCGGCGGTCGTCGTTGACGGCGGCACGCATCAGCGCGGCGACCTGTGCGGCTTGGGACTGCGTGTCAAGGGGTTCGCGCCGGTCGTGATCTCTCGCACATCCGCGGCGGCCGAGGCGAATTGGATGCCGACCGACATCCTTGGTTGCCTCAGTCTTCCAGGCGATGTGCCCGCCGAGAATCGACTCATGCCGCCGTTGGAGCCGGGCGACGTGCTCGCATTCCCGAACGCCGGAGCGTATGGCCTGGCAGCGTCGCCGTGGTTGTTCCATTCGCATCCGGCGCCTGCCGAAGTGGCCTTCGAAGGAACGTCGATTCATACGTTGCGGTCTCGACGACCGCCGGAATCCGTCCTTGATGACCAGTCCCTTCTTGCGAACGCCGAACCGCAAGCGATAAGAGGACACTCACCAGGTTTCGGCGGGCAACGGTAGGAATCCTTGACAGAAAACTTGGAACGCAGCAAAATCTTTGAAGTTGCAATCAGTTTTGAGCGACTCTAAAATCAGTTTTCATGCACCTCTCAGCGGTCCGTCCTTCTGTGGCCACCGCACCGACCATCGTGGATGTGTTGCGCATTCGCGCGACGACGGATCCCGATGCATTGGCATTTTCGTTCTTGATCGACGGCGAAGCCGAAGGGCCGCGCCTGACGTATCGGGAACTTGACATGAAGGCGCGGGTGGTTGCCGTGAGTCTGGCGGCGATTGCCGGCGCGGGGGATCGAGTCCTTTTGATGTACGGTCCTGGCCTTGAGTTTATCGTTGCTTTTTTTGGCTGTCTTTACGCCGGCGTCGTGCCCGTCCCGGCTTATCCGCCGCGGCTCGATCGGTTGACGCAGAGTTGGGACGCACTCGCGAATGTAATCAAGGACTGCGCGCCAAGCGTTTTGTTGACAACGCGCGATCTCGCGGCGCTCGTGCCCGATGCCGCAGTGACGCACGCGGCGGTGCGGGCGATCTGGACGGACCAACTGGACGCGGGCACCGCGACGGACTGGCACGAGCAAGCCATTGATCCGGATTCGCTGGCGCTTGTGCAATACACGTCGGGATCGACCGCGTCGCCCAAAGGCGTGATGATCACGCATCGCAACCTGATGCATAATCAATGCGTCATGCAGTCGCACACCGGGCCGGCCGGGCCGGGATTGGGCGTTTGCTGGGTGCCGCTTTACCATGACCTCGGCCTCATGGGAGGCGTCATGCAGCCTCTTTATTGCGGCACCCCTTGCGTGATGATGTCGCCGATGGGCTTTCTGCAAAAGCCGGTCCGCTGGCTGCGGGCCATCACGCGCTATCGAGCGCAGGTCAGCGGAGCGCCGAATTTTGCCTACCAACTTTGCGTCGATCGGGTGACGGACGAGGAAAAATCGGGACTTGATCTGAGGAGTTGGAATATGGCACTGGTCGGCGGTGAACCCGTCAGCGCGCGGACGCTGCG
>Ga0105340_1001484_pt1 | contig 10501 bp, 9 predicted proteins | sample EasRivMeERMLT700_FD_89676 | JGI IMG/M metagenome (GOLD analysis project Ga0105340, IMG submission 89676) | Soil microbial communities from meander-bound floodplain in the East River, Colorado, USA - East River MetaG ERMLT700 | ecosystem: Environmental > Terrestrial > Soil > Floodplain | place... | reverse complement strand
GGGCTACCCGAAGACCCCGGGCGAGGACGATCCGCGCGCCAGCTTCCGTACCGTCTCGCCGGGATTCTTCAAGTCGCTCGGCGTGCCGATCATCGCCGGCCGCGACTTCAACGCCGACGATCGTTCCGATACCGAGAAGGTCGTGATCATCAGCGAGACCGTCGCGCGCCGCATGTTCAACAGCCAGGATGCGGTGAACCGCAAGTTGATGTGGACCGATCCGGTGATGAAGTTCATCGGCATCTCCACCGGCGGGCGGCGCATCGTCGGCATCGCCGCCGACCTGGACGACGAGAACATCGTGCCCGGACCGAAGATGACGATCTATCACCCGATGGAGCAGGAATTCGGTGGCGGGCGACTCTTCGTGCACGCCAAGGTCGATCCCTACACGCTGGTGACGCCGATCACGAAGATCATTCGCGACATCTCGGCCGAGCAACCGGTCGAGCGCGCCGCGACACTCGAGGACGTGCGCGCCGAAGTGCTGGCGCCGAATCGCCTGAACACGATCGTGTTCGGCGGCTTCGCGCTGGTCGCGCTGACCATCGCCGTCGTCGGCGTGGCCGGCGTGCTCGCGTTCTCGGTGAGCGCGCGCATGCGCGAGTTCGGCGTGCGGCTCGCGATCGGATCGACGCCGTCGAACCTGCTGACGCGCAGCCTCGGCGAGGGCGCCGTGATCGCGGGCGCCGGCATCGTGACCGGTGTGATCGCGGGCCTGGCGCTCCTGAGATTTGCCGGCGGATTCTTCGGCAACATCGAAGTGCCCGGCGCGGTGCCGCTTGCCGGTGCGGCCGCGGTGCTGATCGCCGCGGCGGTGATCGCATCGCTGATGCCGGCAACTCGTGCGTCTCGCGTGGATGTAATGGAAGCGCTGCGATCCGAATGAGGCGTCCTGAGGTCCTGGAGCCTTTTAAGACCCTAGGACCCTAAGACCCTAAGACCTTCTTACCGTGTGATCAGCGAGTCCTCGTCCGGCACGTCCGCGAGCGCCACCCTCAGGTTGCCGGCATTGGTCGCATAGAGCAGCGCCGTGCTCTGCGCGATCGTGCCGGCGCGGACCAGCTTCTCGAGCTCGCCGTCGAAGTACTGCATGCCGTCGAGGGCGCCGTCGCGCATCGCATCGAGCAGCGACTTGCCTTCCTTCTCGCCCATCTCGATGTACTCGCGTGTGCGCATCGTCGCCTTCAGCATCTCGATGATGGCGAGGCGGCCACCGCCCTTCTTCGGGATCAGGCGCTGCGAGATGAAATACCGGAACGACGCGGCCAGCCGGCCGCGCACCGCCTGCTGATCCGACACTTCAAAGGTGCCGACGATGCGCTCGACCGTCTTCGAGGCGTCGATGGTATGGAGCGTCGAGAACACGAGGTGGCCGGTTTCCGCGGCGGTCAACGCGATTTCGATCGTCTCGCGATCGCGCATTTCGCCGACCAGGATCACCTTCGGCGCCTGGCGCAGCGCCGCGCGCAACGCGAGCGCGAACGTCGGGGTGTCGGTGTGCAGCTCGCGCTGGTGCACCGTGCCCTTCTTGTGCTGGTGCAGGAACTCGATCGGGTCCTCGATCGTGAGGATGTGATCGGCACGGTTCGTGTTGATCAGATCGATGATCGCCGCGAGCGTCGACGACTTGCCGGACCCGGTCGGGCCCGTCACGAGCACGATGCCGTTCTTCAACGTCGAGCAATCGGCAATCGCCGGCGGCAATCCGAGATCCTGAATCGAAGGAATTTTCTGCGCGATCATTCGCATGACGATCGCGAACGAGCCGCGCTGGCGGAACACGTTGACGCGGAAGCGGCAGCGATCCGGCAAGGCGTACGACAGATCCGTCGACCCCGTATCGATCAACGTCCGGAGATAGGTCTCGTGGTCGCGAATCAGATCGCGGGCAATGCCGGCGGTGTCGTCGTTGCGAAGCATCGGCAGCTCCGCTACCGAGACCGGCACCAGCTCGCCAAAGCGCTCAACCTGCGGCGGGCGGCCGGGAGAGAAGACCAGATCGCTGATGCCGTCGCCGGAATCCAGCAGCTTCTGGATCAGTGCGGCCGTCGTGATGGCGCGGGCATCGGACGTGCCAAACAGCGCCGCATTCATTTCGGCGATGGTCAAGTCGGCTGGTTTCTTCATGAGGCAAGAAAGCTTACCTCATCTCACGGGGATCGACTCCAGTTCGGCGTACAGGCGCGTGACGCGATCCGAAGGCACTTGCACGACGCGCGTAAATCGCTGGTAACCGTCGCGCTCGATCCAGATCAGATGTGAACCGGCGCGAAGATTCGTGAGGCGCAGCGGCGTGATGCCTGCGCTCTGACGGTCGAGGAACACCTCGCCGCCAGGCGACGCATCGATCGACAGAGTACCGACGTATCGAGGTGCCTGGGGTGCTTTGAGTGCTGCGAGTGCTATTGGTGCTGACGTCTTCGGCCCTTCAAATAGTGTCGGCCCTTGAAATGCGGGCGGCGGATCCGCCACTAACCCTTGCGTCGATACCGGCGCGGGCGCGGCAATCGGTGTGTCCGCGTCGGCGGTCAGATACACCCACGTGAGAGTGCCGAAACCCAGGCCGATCACGAGGCCCACGGCCGTGGCGACCGTGCGCTTGCGCGAGCGCGTTGCGCGCGGCGGTCTCGCGTCGGGCCGGCTCATCGGCTTCTTGATGTCGCCCAGTGCGCGGACTAATGTCGCCACTTCGGACTTCAGGATCGAGACCTGCTTCTTCGAATCCTCGAGTGCTCGCTCGAGTCGATCGACACGCGCGATCAGCGGGTCGACGGCCGGCGCTCGCAGCAGCCGCCGCGCATCTTCTGTCGCAGCAACGGGTTGGGTTGCGGGATCGGGCGGAGAGGCGTCTGGAGGAACGTCGCCAAGTTCGGTGGAAAACGCGAGCAGCGGATCGGAATCGTCGGCAAGTCGCGACACGGAACCCTCCCGAGGTCCCGTATCGCTGCCAATCATGTGCCAGCCCGCCTACGCCAAGGCTTCGGCGAGGCAGGGCGTTACGCTGTCTTCTTTTCTCTTTCCGCCTTCTGCTTCAACTCGTTCTGGCCCTGAAGGATCGAACACCATTGCTTGTGGTCGGCCACCGGCATACCACATTCGACGCACACCTGGACGCGCTGCTTGGGGGGTTCGCTCTTACCAAGTAATCGACTCAGAAACGACATGAAGCCTCCATTTTTCTTGATACGTTTGACGGCCGCCGATGGTTCAAGGTTGGGCCACAGAAGGCGCAGAAAGCTCAGAAAATTAATGCCTTCTGTGCTTTCTGTGGCCCTGGGATAACAACCCCTGTCTTCGGTGGCCCGTCTAACCCCCCGTAATGACCCTGCCCACCAACGACCTCAAGCTGGCCGTCCGCGGCCTCTTCCGAAGCCCGCTGTTTTCGATCGTGGCGATCCTGTCGCTCGCGCTTGGCATCGGCGCCAACACCGCGATCTTCACGTTGATCGATCAGATCCTGCTCCGGAAGCTGCCGGTGAAGAACCCTGAGGAGCTGGTGATGCTCTATCAGTCCGGGCCTCACAGCGGCAGCAACATGGGCTCGCGGATGCACTCGTATCCGATCTACCAGGAGTATCAGAAGCGCGCGGAGCCGCTTGGTGAAGTGATCGCGCGGCGGCTGGCCGATGCGTCGATCGCCGTGGACAACCAGACCGAGCGCATCGACATCGAGATGGTGTCGGGCAACTACTTCTCGATGCTCGGCGTCGCCCCGGCGGCCGGCCGCGTCTTCAGCTCGCAGGAAGACGATCAGATCTACCAGGGCCATCCCGTCGTCGTGATCAGCTACGACTACTGGAACCGCCGCTTCAATCGCGACATGGGCGCGATCGGCAAGAAGATCCTCGTCAACAACTATCCGATGACGATCGTCGGCGTGTCGGCGGCGGGATTCGCCGGCATCGATCCGGCGCGCTCGCCGCAGATGCGCGTGCCGATCCTGATGAAGGCCGTGATCGTGCCCGAGTGGAGCTGGGTGCGAATGGATGATGAGCGGACGCGGTGGGTGCAGGTGTTCGCGCGTCTCAAGCCTGGCCAGACGATCGAAAGCGCGCAGGCGCCGCTGCAGGGACTGTTCACGCAGATTCGCCAGCAGGAGCTGACACTGCCGGGCGCGAAGTATTTCTCCCAGTTCAATCGCGAGCAGTTCCTGAAGGGGCAGCTGAAGATCGAAAAGGCCGACGTCGGCTACTCGCCGCTGCGCAACGATTTCTCGACCGCGCTGCTCGTGTTGATGGCGATGGTCGGCCTCGTGCTGCTCATCGCTTGCGCCAACGTCGCCAACCTGCTGATCGCCCGCGGCTTCATGCGCCAGAGAGAGATCGCCGTGCGGTTGTCGCTCGGCGCGACCCGCGGCCAACTGGTGCGGCAGTTACTGACCGAGAGCGTGCTGCTCTCGTTGATCGGCGGCGCGCTTGGCATTGCGTTGTCGGTCGCGTTGACGCGCGGATTGATCGCGCTCATTCCGCAGCAACAGCCGCTGTTGATTCAACCAACGCCTGACCTGCGCATCCTGTCGTTCACGTTCGTGCTGACGCTCCTGACCGGTGTCGTCTTCGGGTTGCTGCCGGCATTGAAGGCCAGCAATCCCGATCAGTGGGCGACGCTCAAGGACACTGTCGGAGGGATCGCGGGCACCGGCGGATCGCTTTACCTGCGTAAGGGTCTGGTCGCCGCTCAGGTGGCGTTGAGCTTCCTGCTGCTCTTCGGCGCGGGACTGTTCGTGCGCAGCCTCCAGAATCTGCAGACCACCGACACCGGCGTGCAGATGGATAACCTCGTGACGTTCCGCCTGTCGCCGGCGCTAAGCGGATACGACAACCCGCGAACTGTGAACCTGTACAACGAGCTGCTGGATCGCCTGCGGAGCACGCCGGGGATCAAGTCGGCGGGGCATGCGGGGGTTTCGATCCTGTCCGGCGACGAATGGGACAGCACCACGTCGGTCGAGGGACATAACGCCAAGGACGGCGAGGACATGCAGGCGTTCATGAACGCGCTCTCGCCGGGCTACTTCGAGACGATGGGAATCAAGGTGCTCGACGGGCGCGACTTCCGATCGTCGGACATTGTCGAGAACCCGAGAATCGCGATCGTCAATCGCAAGTTCGCGCAGCATTTCTTCGGAGACAAGAGCGCGATCGGCAAGCGGCTGGGCCGCGGCCAGGGACCCGAGGTGAAGCTCGACGTCGAGATCATCGGTGTCGTCGAAGACTCGCTCTACGAAGGCCCGCGTGAAGGCGTCCGCCGCCAGGTGTTCTGGCCGGGATATGGCGGCAGCACGACGTTCTACGTGCGCACCACCGATGCGTCATCGTCTGCGTTCAACGTGATCAGGAGCGAAGTGAAGCGGCTCGATGCCGGCATGCCGGTGTATGACGTCAAGACCGTGCAGGGACAGCTCGACGAGACGTTGCTGACGGATCGATTGATCGCGCTGTTGTCGGCCGGCTTTGGTTTCCTGGCGACCCTGCTGGCGTCGATCGGCCTCTACGGCGTGATGGCGTTCATCGTCGCGCGCCGGCGCAAAGAGATCGGCCTTCGTCTCGCGCTCGGCGCCGAGCCGTCAGGCGTGCTGTGGATCGTGATGCGTGAAGTGCTGCTCCTGCTCACCATCGGGCTCGCCGTCGGCGTGCCCGCGGCGATCGGGCTGGGCCGCTACGTCTCGTCGCAGCTCTACGGGATTCAGCCGAACGATCCGTGGATGGCGATCGGGACCGTGCTGCTGTTGACGGTCGTGTCCGCAGCGGCAGGCCTGATTCCCGCGACGCGCGCGAGCCGCATCGATCCGATCCTCGCGCTGAGGTACGAGTGAACGTGCCAGGCACCCGCAAAATGCGTGGGTGCCTGGCACGTTCTATTCACCGACCTTGAAGTTGCGCGTGCCGACCTGGACGCCGTCGATCAACACATCGACGCTGTAATCGCCCGGCGGGAATCCACCTGAGTTCTGCAAGTGGAACTCGGTGGACTTGGGGCCGGCGTTGTAGTCGACGGACTTGGTGGGCTCGGCGACGACCTTGCTGCCGTACTTCCATCTCACCCCAATCACGCCCTTGCCCGCGCCCGTCTGAACGGCGACATAAACCGTTTCGCTCGGCTTGAACAAGGTGGTGATGCTTGCGACGCTCCCATCCTGGTTGAGCGATCGGCCGACCTGAATGTTGGCCAACTCCAGCCGGCCCGAACAAGCAGTGGCGAGCGCGATCGCCAGCGCCGCCAGCATTCCTCGAACTACGACAGCCATTACTTCTTCCCCTGTTTCTCTTGGGCGGTGCGGGCTTCGAGGCCCTTCATCGCGGTTGCCGCGAGCGCCTTGCAGCCGTGATCGACGAATGGATCAGGACTGCTCTTCTCCGCCCGCTTTTTGATCTTCTCATCGAGATTGGTTGCCGACGGATGCGTCGAGATGACGATATCGCAGGGCAGCTCGCCGAGGCGGCTGATGCTGCGGCGAAACGCGTTCACGCGTTCGGGAGAATCGGTGAACCTGAATCCATCCGCCGACACCGCGCTGATGCTGTCCGCGTAGACGATGTTCAGGCACTCCTTGCCCTCGCACGATTTCCATGTCCACGAGGTGCTGCCCGGCGTATGCCCCGGCGTGAAGTTCGCGGTGATCGACAGGTTGCCGACGCTCAGCGTCTCGCTGTCCTTGATCACCTTGACGTTCTTCACTGGCGGAAAGCCGTTGAATGCCTTGCCGAATCCATATTGAGGATCGTCGGTGGTGTTCTCACCGCGCCGCAGCGCATCGGCGCCCGACGGGCTCGCCGCGACCATCGCGCCGCTGGCGCGCTGGATGGCGGCAATGCCGCCGGCGTGATCGTAGTGGCCGTGAGAATTGACGATCAGCGTGATGTCCTGGGTCTTGAATCCGAGCTTGCGGATGTTGGCGTCGATCACCGCCGCCGATTGCTCGAGGCCGCCGTCGAGCAGGATGAGCCCGGCATTGCCAACGATCAGGATCGCCGACAGGCCGTCGGTGCCGACGAAATACGTATTGCCGAACACCTTGAACGGTTCGCGCGGCTTGTTCCACTCGTCACAGTTGTCGCACTTGTGCGGCGGATCGGATTTGAGTGTCGGAGCCTGAAACAGGGACAAAGCCAGAAGGATCGCGAGGCCGGCAATCTGCACAGCTCTATTGTGCCTTACGTTGACGAAGTCCGAATCTGTCCAGCCCGATGCGGCTAATCGGGCTAAGCTCGGTTGGTCATGGAGTTGGACCGCAAGGTCTGCGACCGGGCGCGGCGCTCGCGCGATGCGCGCTTCGACGGCAAATTCTTCATAGCCGTCACGAGCACGCGAATTTATTGCCGGCCGATCTGCCCGGCGCGCTCGCCGAAGGACGAGAACGTCCGCTACTACGCGACCGCCGCGGCCGCGGAGGCGGCCGGGTTCCGGCCCTGCCTGCGCTGCCGTCCGGAAGCCTCGCCTGGCACACCCGCATGGTCCGGAACATCAAGCGTCGTGTCTCGAGCGCTGCGACTGATCGGCGAAGGCGCGCTTGATGGCGATGGCGTCGAGAAGCTTGCCAATCGTCTTGGCGTGACCGACCGGCACCTGCGGCGGCTATTCGTGCAGCATCTCGGCGCGACGCCGATCGAGGTCGCGCTGACCAGGCGCGTGCATTTCGCGAAGAAGTTGCTGGACGAAACGCGGCTGCCGATCGCGCAGATCGCGTTCGCCGCGGGATTCGGCAGCCTGCGCCGATTCAACGGCGAGATGCGGCGCACGTTCTCTCGGACGCCAACGGAACTGCGAAAGCTCGCGCGCAGACGCGTCGACAGTCCGGAGTGCTATCGCTTCCGGCTCGCTTATCGGCCGCCTTACGACTGGCCGCAGGTGATCGGTTTTCTCGCCGCCCGCGCCACGCCCGGCGTAGAGCTCGTCGAAGACAACCGCTATCAGCGCACGATCGCGGTTGGCAGCGCCACGGGCACGATTGCGATCGGGCCGGCGGAATCGGGATCCGCCTTGATGCTCGACGTGCAGTTCGGCGATCCACGCGCCTTGCTCGCGATTGTCGAGCGGGTCCGGCGCATGTTCGATCTCGGCGCCGATCCCTCGGTGATTGCCGAACAATTGTCGGGCGACCCACTGCTGCGCCGTTCGGCGGCCGCTCACGCCGGCATTCGAACACCAGGCGCATGGGATGCCTTCGAAATCGCGGTCCGGGCGATCCTCGGCCAGCAGATCTCGGTCAAGGCGGCGACGACGATCGCCGGGAGAATCGCCGAGCGTTGGGGATCGCCACTCGACGGATCGGCGGCGCTCAATCGCCTCTTCCCAACACCCGATCAGCTCGCGGCCGCGCCGCTCGAGGAAGCCGGCATCATCTCCGCCCGCGCATCGACGTTGCGATCGCTGGTGCGCGCAGCCCGTGACGGCGGCGTCGTGTTCGACGGCGTGTCGACGATCGACGCGCTGCGCGCGATTCCCGGCATCGGCGACTGGACCGCGCAGTATGTGGCGATGCGCGCGCTCAACGAACCCGACGCGTTTCCGTCGGGCGATCTGGTGCTGCGGCGCATGGCCGGCGACTGCAGCGCGCGCGATCTCGGGCGTAGAAGCGACGCGTGGCGGCCATGGCGGGCCTACGCGGTGATGCTGCTCTGGCAGGCCGCCAAGGATCGCGAACAACAGGCTCGGAGGATTCGACATGCGCAAGTGGCTTTGCCTCGTCTCAATGTTGTCAATCGTGGTCGCGGTCCCGGCGATGTCGTCGGCGCAAGGTAAGGAGGCAGCGTTGCGGACGGTTGAAATTCGCTCCTACAACCTGAAACCAGGCACACGCGATCGCTTCCAGCAGTTGGCCATCAAGGAGGCGCTGCCGATGCTGCGCCGCTGGAAAGTCGATGTCGTTGCGCACGGCCCATCCCTGCACGACAAAGACTCGTATTTCCTGATTCGCGCATTCACGAGCGTCGAACAGCGGCAGAAGGACGAGGACGCGTTTTACGGCAGCGAGGAATGGATCAAGGGCCCGCGCGATCGAGTGCTCGCCGACATCGATTCATACACGACCATCGTCGTCCATCTCGATGAGGCGACGCTGCAGGGGCTGCGGAAAGCGGGAAGCAAGCCGACGACCAGTGCAAGCGATCTCGACGTCCTGACCAAGTTGAACGACGACTACATCCAGTCGGTGCAGCATTCGAACGTCAAGCGCTTCGAGGAAATCCTCTCCGATGATTTCCTGTGCTCGAATCCCGACGGCACGCTGATCGATCGCAAGGCGTTCCTGCAGCAGACCGCGAAGCCGGTGACGATTCGCAATCTCGCGGCGCACGACGTCAACGTCAGGTTGATGGGCGATTTCGCCATCATTCACGCGCGAACCAGTTACACGACCGCCGACGGCGCCGAAAGCGGCGGCCGTTACACCGATGTCTGGGCGCGCCGCAACGGCACGTGGGTCGCCGTGTCAGCGCACGTCACAAGAAAATGATTTGCGGTTGAGCCGCAGTAATATCGCGGTGTGCGTGTAGCCATCGTCGGCGGACCCGGTGTCGGAAAGAGCACGCTCGTCCGCCAGCTTGCCGACCTCTATCACAACGGCGCCTACGGCGAGGGCGAGAAGGGCGTGTGGGATCCGCGTGTCCTCGAGGACATCGCCGCCGGCGTCAATGCGGTGGGCGTCACCGAATACTTCGCCCGCCTCTACGACGCGAACTATCGCGACGCCGCGCTCCACGACGGCCCGCACCGCGTGATCTTTTTCGAGGGCGCGCGCATCACGCTCGAAGCGCACATGGCGGAATACGCGCCCGCGGATCACCCCGCGCTGCGGAAGATTCTGTCCATCGGCGATGCGTGGAATCCTGACAAAGTGATCGTGCTGACCTCGAGCACCGACACGATCGAAAAGCACATCCGCATGCGCAATCGCGATTTCGAAGACGTCGAGAACATGGTGCGGCGCTTTCGGTTGATCGACGGCGAGTTCCGGCGGCTGGCGCCGCTCTATCCGAACACGATCGTGATCGATCGCGACAGCAAGGAATTCCACGAGCGCGAAGGGCTGGTGAGCATGATTCGGCTCGCCGGCCTGCCGATGTTCAAGGAGATCCCGTACGGGCGCGTCTGAGGCCTTCGCGCGAGACCGCTGATTCAGGCACGAGCCACAACGCCTCGGCAAAATACTTCGCGGCCGCGGCGCGGTTGCCGGCATTCAATTCCAGGACCCCGAGGTTTTCATAGGCGGTGCTGTCGTGTGCGTCGAACGACAGCGATGTCCGGAAGGCCTGGCGCGCTCCGTCAAGGCGATTCAGCTTCGTATAGGCCGCGCCAATCAGGTCGTAGGTGGGCGCGTAATTCGGATCGATCGCGATCGCCCGTAGCGCTCGAGACACTGCCTCGTTCGCATCACCGTGAAGGAATGCCGCAACCGCGGCGTAATACGCAGTGGACGCGTCGGCCGGCGCGGCCTTGCGAAGCCCGGCGACCGTCGCATCGAGCTGCACCGTGTCACCCGCATCGGCATAGAGCGAGG
>Ga0105340_1001480_pt1 | contig 10535 bp, 9 predicted proteins | sample EasRivMeERMLT700_FD_89676 | JGI IMG/M metagenome (GOLD analysis project Ga0105340, IMG submission 89676) | Soil microbial communities from meander-bound floodplain in the East River, Colorado, USA - East River MetaG ERMLT700 | ecosystem: Environmental > Terrestrial > Soil > Floodplain | place... | reverse complement strand
GCCGATGGACAAGCCGGGCGAACAATCGGGCAACAACGGACCGCAAGCCGACGTGTGGAAGATGCCGGCCGACGGCGGCAAGGCGGAAAAGATCGTGCGCTTTCCATCGCGCGTGCATGACCTGTGCTTTCACGCAGACGGCAAGAGCCTGATCGTGGTAAGTGAACTCGGCGGCGCTTACAACGATCTCTGGCAGTTCCCATTAACAGCGAACCCGCTGGCTCAATTGAAAAAGCTGACCGCGGGCCAGGCGGACGAAGATCGCCCCTCGGTCTCGCGCGACGGCAGATGGCTCGCGTATTCCGACAATCGCGCCGGCGCGACGGCCCTCATCGTTCGCGACTTGAAGTCTGGCAAAGAACACACGGTCTCCGTTCAGCGCCTCGATTATCGCAGCCCCACTGGAACGCTGCGTGTGCGCACCAACGATCGCGACAGCAAGAAATCGGTCACCGCGCGTGTCGTCGTGCTCCAGGACAAGGGCAAGTTCTATGCCCCGCCCGGCGCCCTGTATCGCATCCTGCGTGGGACGAGCCATTTCTACTGCGATCAATCCGCGGAGCTGACGCTGCCGGCCGGCAAGTATCGCGTCCGCGCTTTCCGCGGCCCCGAATACAAACCCGCGCTTCACGAAATCACCATTGAAGCGGGCAAGACGCTCGACTTGGGCGTTGAACTCGACCGCTGGACGCACGCGGCCAAGACAGGATGGTACTCCGGCGAGAACCACATTCACGCCAACTACGGCTACGGCCAATGGTACAACACGCCGGAGACGATGTTCACGCAATGTTCCGGCGAGGATCTGAACGTTTGCAACTTCGTCGTCGCCAACTCCGACACCGACGGCATCTTCGATCGCTCGTTCTTCCGCGGCGGCCCCGATCCGCGCTCGACGTCCGAGACGATCCTCTACTGGAATCAAGAATTTCGCAGCACGCTGTGGGGCCACATGACGCTCGTCAATCTCAAGCAGGTCGTCGAGCCGATCATGACGGGCTTTCACGCCACGACCAATCCGTGGGACATTCCGACGAACAGCGACATCGCGGACCGCACGCACTGGCAAAAAGGCCACGTCAACTACACCCATCCGGTGCAGAACGCATTGAAGCCCTTCGACAATCCGTACGCCGCCAAGGGGCTGCCGATCGACGTCGCGCTCGGCAAGATCGATTCGCTCGATCTCAACAACGCCTACGTCGGCACGGTGCCGATCTGGTATCGCCTGCTCAACTGCGGCTTCCGTCTGCCGCCGTCCGCGGGGACGGATTGCTTCCTCAATCGCATCTTCAGCAACCTCCCCGGGGGAGATCGCGTTTATGTTAATGTGCCGGGGCCGTTGACGTACGAAGGCTGGATCGACAATCTCAAAAAGGGGCGATCGTTCGTGTCGAACGGCCCGATGCTCGAATTCTCGGTTGACGGCAAAGCTTTGAGTGAGGTGATCCAGCTCGACGCGCCGAAAAAGCTTCGCGTCAAGGCGTCGGCTCGCTCGCTGTATCCGCTCGCGAAGGTGGAGTTGATCCACAACGGCCAGGTCGCGGTCACGCTGCCGTTGACGAAGGACGACCTCTCCGCCAAGTTGGATCAGGAGATCGAAGTGAAGAAAAGCGGCTGGCTCGCCTTGCGCGCCAGCGGCCCCGGCCATCCCGACAGCGTCGTCCCCGCCGTCTACGCGCACACGGCGCCGATTTACATCGACGTGGCCGGCAGCCCGCTGCGTTCGCGCGACGACGCGTTGTTCTTCTTGGCGTGGATCGACGACATCGACGTGATGCTCCGCACGCGCGACCGCATTCCCGACGCGGAGTTGCGAAAGCACGTTGACAATCAACTCGAATCGGCTCGAAGAGTTTATGCGCGGATCGCCAAGGAATGACCATCGATAGACACGGCTTGGTTCACAATCAGAAACACTCTGCGTTCTCTGCGCCTCTGCGTTTCTAAAAAAGGGTATTCCACGCCATGAGTGAATGGCATCCAATTAAGAAACGCAGAGGCGCAGAGGACGCAGAGAAAAGAATCGTTGAATTGGCCATCAATAGGGAGCGCTTGTCATGGCGCCGTCAAATCGACCACCTTGATATTCTCGTGACCCAGGCGTTTTCGTTCCGCTTCTGCGAGTGCCGCGCAATTCGCCGCCGCCTTGGCATTGGGCGCCGATCCGCTGATGCGAATGGCCGAATGCAGGTTGACGCGAAATACGATGTTCGGACCTGGCACGACCTTGATGTTCGCCAGCTCCGTTAACGCGACTTCGCCGCCATTGGCCGTCTTCAGCCGCGCTTTCATGAGTGCGGCAAATTGCTCGTCGAGCTTGGCCGCTTTCATTGGCGTGATGATATCTTCGATCACCTTGGTGACATCGGCGGCCGCCACACCGTGGGCGGCACATTTGGCGCGATCCAGTTGCACGTTCAATTGATCCGCGTCCGGTCCAGGAAAAATCTCCGGATTGGCGAGCGCTTCTTTTTCCGTGATTCGTTTGAGCACGACATCCGCGAACTTCCGCATTTCGGCCTGTCCAAGTTGCCCCTGATCCACGAGCGCGATGGCGACGCGATTGTCCTCTTTCTGAACCGGCTTGACTTTTACGGTGACGCCGCTGCGCTGCACTAATTCGGGCAGCATCGGCAAGGCCAGGTTGACGCGATTCTGCACGAGCGTGGCGGCCATCGTCGGATCGGCGTTGGCCTTGAAGCGCACTGACGCGGTGTAGCTGCCGTCGCTCTTCGATTCCGATTCGATGCGAACCAGCAATTCGACGCCGTTGATTTGCTGTTCGATCGGCGCCGCGACCGTGTTCGCGACCGTTTGCGCATCGGCGCCGGGGTAAGCCGCCGTCACGAGGAGCACGGGGCCATCGGCGGCTTGCTGAGAGCATCCGCAGAGGATGATGAATAGAAGCGGTTTGATGGCGCGCATGAAAGAGCAACCACAGATGAACACAGATGGACACGGATATTACGAGAGGGTGTCGATCCCCAATCTGTGTTTATCTGTGTCCATCTGTGGTTATGAATATTACCGCGTGCTGTGGATGAAATCTTCCAGGAGGTGAATCGTCCGCTCCTGGCAATCGACCTGGAACGCGTTCAGGTCGCCGATCGAGATGATGCCGACGACTTCGCCCTCCGTGACCACGACCGGCAAATGGCGGATGCGGCGATGCTTCATGACGCTGCGCGCCTCCTCCAGATCGGTGTGCGTGCGGCAACAGACCACGTCGCGCGTCATCACCTCCGCGACGAGCGTGATGTTAGCGTCGAGCTGCTCGGCGACGATGCGCTCCAGGATGTCGCGCTCGGTGAGAATGCCGACCAGACGCCCTTCCTCCAATACTAATAGCGAGCCAATCTTTTGCTCATTCATCATGATGGCCGCGTGATAGACGGTGGCCCGGGATGAAACGGTGATCAGGTGCAATCCCTTGCCAGCCAGGATGTCGCTGACAGTCGCCATGGAAGTGCTCCGTTAGAGAGCGAGCGAAAGAAGTGTTTGTCTTCCCGTATGATTGCGCGAACCGGGCGAAACCGCAAGGGAAAAACGGCTGAAATCGCAAGAATTCGGCGGCTCCTGATTAAACCACAGATGAACACAGATCAACACAGATGGCCCCCCAGAAGTTGCCGGGGGCGAAGGTGATTCAGTAAATCCAAGCAGATGTTACGCCAATGGGAATTCAGTGATTCTTCTTATCTGTGTGGATCTGTGTTCATCTGTGGTTCTGTCCGAAGTTTGACATTTCTCCGTTTCCAACCTAGAGTTGTGCGCCAAAAATGAAAGCGGCACGGCATCGGCCAAGCCCGCCTCATCTAATACCGCGCCTTCGTGGCCCCGCTGAAGGAAACTCAGCCGATGACCCAAGTCCTTGCCAAGACTCGCGTTTCCAAGATTGCCGGTTATGAAATCCTGGGCAAGCTTCGCGCTGGCGCTCAAGGCACCGTCTTTTTGGCCCGCGATCCGCACCACGGCGGCGAAGTGGCGATCAAGGTCCTCTCGGAAAAAATGACCAACGACCCGACGCTGCGGATGCGTTTCGCTCAGGAGTGTCAGGTCGCCCGCAGCCTGGAGCATCCGAACATCGCCCGCGTCATCGATTTCGGTCTCGACGGCGACAGGGCGTATTTGGTGATGGAGTACGTGAAGGGCGAAAGCGTGGGGCGTCTCGTCGATCGCAGCGGACGTTTGCCGGAATGCGCCGTGGTGGCCGTGGCGAAACAGATCGGTCAGGCGTTGGCCCTGGTTCACGAGCGCGGCCTCATTCATCGCGACGTGACGCCCGATAACATCATCATTTCGGACGACGGCGTCGCCAAGCTGATCGACCTCGGACTGGTGAAGGACACCAACGGCGAATTCAATCTGACGCAATCCAAGAGCTCGCTCGGCACGCCCAACTTCACCGCGCCGGAACAATTTGACGACGCCAAGCGCGTCGAGCCAACCAGCGATATCTACGGTTTTGCCGCGACGCTGTACATGGCGATCACCGGGCAGTTGCCGTTCCATGCGGGCTCGACGTTCGCCATTGTCACGATTTACAAGAAAAAGCTGAGCGACGACCTCATCCCGCCGCAACAGCTGGCGCCGGACGTCAGCGACCGAGTCAGCGACGCCCTTTGCCGCGCTCTGAGGGCGGATCCGAAAAAGCGGCCGGCGACGGTGTTGAAGTTCGTGGAGACGCTGGAGGAATCGCCGTCGGAAAAAAACGGCCGCGAGCGACGCGTGAAATCGCGCTATCCCGTCAAAATGGCGATTCGCTGCAGTGCTGCTTCTCGGTTGACGTCCGATCGCTGGGAAGGGATGGCCGTGGACATGTCCGAGACCGGCTTCTGCGTCAAGCTGAGCCGCGGTTTCCAACCGGGCACGATCCTCAATGTTCGGCTGGGCAAAAAGAAGCTCCAGCGGCGTTCGCTGCTGGTGCGAGTGATGTGGGTTAAGAAAACACCGGACGGCGCCTGGAAATTGGGGTGCCAGTTCGATCGTCCTTTAAGTGAACAAGAATTGAACGAATATCGGTAAGCCGCCTGGCCGCCAGGCAGCGGGCCCGTTGTCGAGCGCTTGTTGGCTCGGCAACAACGCCCAGGGAAAGCCGCGAGAGGTTTTGCAAGCTATGAATACCGTTGCCCACAAGACGCCGAGGTCCTTTGGCCCATTCGAAGTCATCGAAAAGATTGGCCGCGGCGCCAGTGCGACCGTTTACAAGGTGCGGCTCAAATCCACGGGCGAAATCGCCGCTCTCAAGGTCGGCCCCAAATACGTGCAACTGGACTCGGCCGTGGTCCGGCGCTTCCAGCAAGAATTCACGATGATCCGCCCGTTGCAGCACGCCAACATCGTTCGGGCGCTGGCTCAGGGCGAGCACAATGAGCTGCCGTACCTGTTGATGGAGTTTGTGCCGGGCGTAAACTTGAGCGAACGCCTTCGGCAGCACGGCCCAGCCAGTGCCGCGGAAACGATCGCCGTCTTTTTACAAGTCGTGGATGGGCTCAGCTACCTGCACGCCAACAACATCTTGCACCGCGACATCAAGCCGAGCAATATCTTCCTCACTTCGGACAATCAGGCCAAGCTGGGCGACTTCGGCTTGGTCAAGAACATGATGGATGACGATTCGCATTTGACGAAATCGCGGCAAAGCCTGGGCACCATCGAATACGGCGCCCCGGAGCAATTCGAGGACGCCAAGCGCGTCGATCAACGCTGCGATTTGTACTCGCTGGGGGCCACGCTTTACACGGCGTTCACCGGCAAGTTCCCGTTCGGCAACGGCGGGCAGATGCAGATTTTGCAGCGAAAGCTGTTGAATCAATTCGTGCCGCTGCGTCTTCTGCTGCCGACGCTCGACCCGGCGATCGATCAGCTGGTCAATCGCTGCCTGAACCCGAACCCCGCCGAGCGGCCGGGCGATTGCGCGGAGTTCCGCGCCGCCTTAAAGAATTTTCGCGCCGACGCAACGACGGCGCCGGACCCCGACCTGATTCACGTTCAACCCGGCGGCGGCGCCGATCGCCGCGCGTCGGTTCGCTTCGCGGTCGATCTGACGGCGACGTTTGTGCCGTTTCATCAAAACATGCGCGGCCGCTGGGAGGCGACGATCCTCGACGTGTCGCCGATCGGCGTTCGCCTGCAGACGCCGCGGGCGATCGCGATCAATTCGGTGTTGCACTTGACGCTCGGGCAAAGCGAGCGGACGGAATTGGCGGTCGTTCGCTGGGTGAAGCCGGGCAAGGGCGACACGCAAATCGTCGGCTGCGCGTTCGTTCATCCGCTGTCGGACGAGCAGTTCAAGGCCCTGTACCTTTCCAGTGTGCGCGGTCATAACAAGTTGTAATCGTATTAGAACGACGACGGCCAACGCCTCGATGACGTTGGCCGCCTGATCCATTTCGCGAGGCCTACCTTTTTCATTTAACCTTCCAATTCAACGGCGAGCGCTCGTTAAGTCGGTGAAAAGACCGATCCAGGTCAAAATACGTAAGAGAGATGCCGCGCAATGAATCAGGTTTTCCCCGACGCGCCAAAGGTGGTCGAAGCCGATTGTGTAATGACATCCATCGGCTATGCTTAATCAGACGTCAGAACGCTCGCGTGAGGAGAGAGAAATGGTACTATGGTGTAAGCTCTGCGGCGCGTACATCGGCCTCCGTGCTCCGTTGCAGGACTGGAGGGTCGAACGCGATTCGATTTGTGCAAGGTGCGTCATCCGTCCGGAAGGATTGCCGGACGGACCGGCTAAGACGATCTCGTCGGTCGCTGAGGATGCCAAGCAGCAAGTCATTGGCGAGGCTTAGGAGTTTGCGGCCCGCATCGAAGGCGGGCTACCGGCTTCGCGCAAATTGTGGAAGTTCTCCGCGTCTCCGTGTTTCCAAATGAGGTCCACTGGAAACGCGGAGAACGCAGTGGGACCCATTTCAATACCAGCCAAATGGCGCACGTTCGAAAATCAGCAACAACAACAGCACGACCACCAGCAGCCCAACAATGCCGCTGGGGCCGTACCCCCATTGACGACTATGGTTCCAAGTCGGCAAGCCGCCCATGAGTAAAAGAATCAGAATGATCAACAATAGCAAGCCCATGACACCCTCGATTCGTTTGATTAGTTAGGTTTAACGAAGTCATCAAAATTCTTCTTGGCCTTTTCCTTCGCGTAGCCAAAGCGTTCTTGCAGGCGACTGGCTATTTGCTCATTGCTCGGACACGATCCGCAGTCCTTTGAGCTTTGTGGAAGTAGATGCATTTTGGATGCCAAACCGATTTGGAACGCGTTTCTTTGGCTCAGAAAGGAAACGAGCAATTGGTTGGCGATTCCGTTACGCAATGGTGCGCAATCCATTGCCTCAAGGGCGCGTGCTTGGATCGTATTTAGTTCGCGGCGGCGCACATCCGACGCTCAAGAAACTTGCGTTTTCAGTTCGGAATTGACGCGCGCCGGCCTGAGAAGCAATAGGTGGCCGGACCACGTTTGGCGAAAGGTGCTGTGTGGAAGGGTGTGAATGCCCTGGGCGGGGTCGCCGATCACGATGCCGTCCTTGCGAACCTCGAAAAGGGTGACGAAATGACCGCTCGTCAAGTGAGCGACGGCTGGAAGCCTGGCGTGACCAAGCTGATCCAGACCGACGCGCACTGCCGTTGCTTCAAAAAAGACCAGCCGCGCGGACTGGGCGAGGTCCGCGAGACTGGCCCCGCCCGATCGTTCGGGCGTTTGGCTCGCTACATCGGCTACCGTGATGTCCAGCCCCAATCCGTTGAGGGCCATGGCCAACGCGGTGACACCGCAGTCGTCCGGGCCACGCTGCGCGAACCAGCACCAGGGCCGGCTTCGTGGCTGGACGTTTTTGAAGGTCTGCTGACTTTCCGACGCATCCGCTCGACGCGCCCGAACGAAGTCATCCCGGTGCAGGCGCCAGCAGCGTGTCTCGGCCAGGGCGATCGCACACGGCAGCGCGCCGCGGCCCAGGAGCGCCCGTTCGGCGAAAAAATCTCCCGGGCCGAGCATGCGCGGCGGCGCGGCGCTTTCGTCGTCGTGAAGCGCGATCTCGCCTTCACGAATGAACAACCACGAATCCGCCAGGAGTCCATCCGCCTGAACCGTGCGGGCGGCGCCGAACGTGATCTCCTCGCAGCAATCCATGAGCACCAACAGTGACTGGCCCGACAGGAAGCCCAGACCCGCCTGACGTCGAAAATGATGAACCAGCGCGTGCAGACGCAGCCAATTCTTCAGCCGTTCGGTCAGATCGCGCCGGCGACGCAGCGCCGTTTGCAGGATCGCGAGCGGCAAGCGGAAAAGCTCACTGGCTTCGCAAGCGCGGCAAGTGGCCGTGTTGATGTGCGGCCGCAGCAACGCATATTCGCCGAAGACCTGGCCCGGACCGAGAAGCTCTAGCGACCGTTCCTTTTCCGCCGACGACGGGCGCGTGACACGGACGCGGCCGTCGAGCAGGGCGAAGGCGTACTTTCCCGGCGTCCCGGCCTCCATCAAGGACTCGCCGGCTTGCACGCGGATGCGCTGTCCCGCGGCCGCCCAGGCTTCCATGGCGGGCCGGCCCAGCACCGCGAACAGCGGATAGCGCATCAGGGCATCAACGGGCTCCATTGTTGCCCTCCAACCAATCCAGCTTCAGCGAAACGTTGGCCAGTCTCTCGCGCAACCAATCGACAAACACCTTTTTTCGAATGAGAAGAGCCGTGGGTTCGTCCATCTCCGCGGGCAAATGTTGTTCGATCCGATAAACGTGATAGCCGCCGTCCGCCAGGATGGGTCCGACGATGTCGCCTTCGGCCGCGGCGAAGATCGGCGCGGCGAGCGGCTCCGGCAAGTGGGCTCGGCAAAGGATGCCGATGTCGCCGCCGCGCTCGCGCGACGCGTCCAGGGAGTGGCGTCGCGCGACCTCGGCGAACGCGGCGCCCTCTTCCATCTGGTGCAGCAATTCGCGAGCGAGGCCTGCCGATGCGACGAGCAACTGCCGCACCTTGGCGCGGACCAATCGGTCGCGGTTCGCCTGAAAGTAGTTTGGCCCTTGCTCGTGAAAAAGGTGGTCGCGGAACTTCTCGACAAGCAGATCGCGCTCCAGCACGTTCTCAAGGTCAAGAACACTCAAGTGTTGTTCCGCCAGCCAGGCATTCGTGGCCCCGCCCGATTGCAAGCCCTGACGCGTGCGGAATTCATCGGCTGCCCGTTGAAGGTCGGCCGCAGCGACGACGAGGCCGGCATCCCGCGCTGCTCGTACGCAAAGCTCCTCCGCCACTGCCTCGCGCACCGAGGGCACGATTCGGCCACGCAGCCTCAGGAAATCCAACCACTCCCCCAATGATAAAGAGAGGCCCAAAGGAGCGGCGGCCAGGATCGAATTCAGGTGGTTCATGATCCGCATGCCTCGATTGGTCACGGTTGATCGTGGGGTCCTTTGAGCCAATCCGCCAGAGCGTTGCCGAGCAGAGTCGCATGGTTGCCGCTTCGGGCCGGACTCGTAGAGTCTTCCGGGTCCATTGTCGCGGTGGGTTGCGCGCCATCCGCGTCGTCGTCGGTTTCCGCCGGCGTTGCTCCGGAGACGTCGGCGAACGCTCCGGATTCGAACGCATATCGTCCTGCTTCCTGGTCCGCGTCCACGGTGGCGAATGCGATCGCGTGGGCCGCATCCACATCGTCATGCATTTGCGTCGAGTCATTCTGGTCAGGGGTAACGTTCATTTGCGTCTTTCTCCATGAAGTTGTTGATTTGGAGTGCGGGGATTTGACGCCGCCGCACCCCAGGGTGCCGTTCGAATCAACCGCCGAGCCAGCCTGGGAGCTTGATCCCAGAGCCGCCGGTAGCCTTCCTGAGCAGATTTCCGGCCGTATCGTAGACGTTCTGAGCGGTCGCGACGCCATTCTTGTAGAAGGTCTTGATCGTGCCGGTTGCGGTCTTCTCCCACGTTTGGACGAGATCGCCGCCGCTGTCCCAGATTTTCTGTCTGACGGCCGCGCCGTTCTTGAAGTAGGTCCGCATCGTGCCGGTAGCGGTCTTCTCCCATTTTTCGGCCAAGCTGCCGGCGCTGTTCCAGAGCCGCTGGACGGTGACGACACCCTTGGTGTAATAGGACCGCATGGCGCCGGTCGCGGTCTTTTCCCACTTTTCCGTCAAGTTGCCGGCGCTGTTCCAGAGCTTCTGCACCGTGACGACGCCGTTCGTGTAATACGACCGCATGGTGCCGGTCGCGGTCTTTTGCCATTTTTCGGTCATGTCTCCGGAACTGTTCCAGAGCTTCTCCATCGTGGCGACACCGCTCGTGTAGTACGTCCGCATGGTGCCGGTGGCGGTCTTTTCCCATCTTTCGGTGATCGTGCCGGCGCTATTCCAGATCTTCTGAACGGTGGTGACGCCGTTGGTGTAGTAGGATCGCATCGTGCCGGTGGCGGTCTTTTCCCATCTTTCCGCCAGATCACCGGCGCTGTTCCAAAGCTTTTGAACGGAGAGGGCGCCCTTGGTGTAGTAGGAGCGCATCGTGCCGGTTGCGGTCTTCTCCCATTTTTCGGTCAAGCT
>Ga0105340_1001479_pt1 | contig 10535 bp, 8 predicted proteins | sample EasRivMeERMLT700_FD_89676 | JGI IMG/M metagenome (GOLD analysis project Ga0105340, IMG submission 89676) | Soil microbial communities from meander-bound floodplain in the East River, Colorado, USA - East River MetaG ERMLT700 | ecosystem: Environmental > Terrestrial > Soil > Floodplain | place... | reverse complement strand
TCGTGACGGCGAGCGCGAGCGGCTCGTCGTCTTCGATCGTCCGTTCGTCATCTTCATCGACGCCCAGATGTCGCCGCAGCGACGCTTCGGCCGGCAGCCGCAAGAAACGCCGCAGCTCGTCGAGTCTCACCGTGTTCGGGCGCGATGCCGATTCGCTCGGCGTTTCAGCGATTGCGAATTCCTTGTGCAACGATTGCGCTTGCCGCGCCCATTCCGTTTCTTGAGCCGCGTCGAGCTTGAGCCGTCCTTCGCGCACGGCGGCGTGGACGGCCAGCGCGTGGTCGAGCGCCAGCGGCTGCACGAGCACGTCCTGATGCGCCGGCTGTTTGTCGGCATCGAGAAAGCGAACATCATCGGCATGCGCGGGCATCGTCGTTTGCTGGAACTCACTTTTGACGACGTGGTCGCTCAGGAATCGCCCCAGTTGCACGAGCGGGATCGCGGGCAGTAGCTCCTGGTCCTTCTGCAAATTGCGATTGTTGTACAATAGGTAAAGTTTCTGATCCGCGGACAGGACCGTCGCCAGGAAGTCGTACAGCCGCGCTTCCGCGGGGCGGATGTCGCCGGGCCGCCGTTCGGCGCCGCGCAGGTCGAACGACGACAGCGTGTTCGTACCCGGGAAGGAATCTTCCCCCAGGCCCAGGATGTAAACGACCGCGAACGGCACGGGCCGCATCGGCTGCAGCTCGGCAATCGTGACGCCGCCCACGAGATACTGACCGCGATTGCCCGGCACGCCCTGCAACTGGCTCAGCACGTATTCGCGCACCAGCGCCAACGGCAGGGCGCGCATCGGGCTCGCGGAATCGTGCAGCAAATCCCAGCGGGCGAGCTCATCGATGCCCTTGAGCAGCGCGGCGCGGACTTGCGTTTCCTCCGGCCGATCTGCGGGCACGTCGAGGAAAAACTGGGCGAGCCGGCGCAATTCGTTGGCCCAGCGCGCGCCGTTCATCTTCGCGCTGCGCAATCGCGCGAGCGCCGGCAGCAATCCTTCGACGGCCCGGCAAAAGGCGTCAAGATGTTCGCGATCGTTGCTGCTCAGGTCGGCGAACGGAATCACCTCGCCAAAGCGCGACGCCGGGGCGCCGTCGTTTTCGTCCGTGACATTCATGTATCGCCCCAGCCGCAGCCGCTCCAGGCCCAGACGCCATGAATACAGCGGCGACGCGGCGTAACCTTGCTCGGCTTTTTCCTCGGCGTCCCAACCTTGATGGATGCCGAGGCTTTCCGCCCAGTCGAGCCAGGTCATCGCTTGCCCGCGATCGACGCCGAGCCGCGCCAAAAAACACGGATTGAGCAGCACCGCGAACACCTTCGAGCGCGCGAACGATTCGAGGGCGAGATCGAGCATGCCGAGGAACGCCTGCCCAAACGTGCTGGCGCCGGCGGCGCTGAAATCGACCATGTTATATTGCAGCCGTTTCGGCGGCCGTTCGAACACCGCATTGAGTGCGGCGCGGTACTTCGCCATATCGGTGACGACGACGCCGATGTCAGTTTGTCTTAAGGACGAATCTGCGTTCAGATTGGCAAGGATGCTGTTGTACGCGGTCTCGACTTCGCGCAACACGCCGGGGCAGCCGACGATTTGCACGGAAGTGTCCTGCGGTAGCCGCGTCTTGGCAACGGAATTGCCGAGCAGATGATCGCGAAGCCGGCAGAGCACTTTGTTCTTGGCGCTTCGCGTCGTCGGCGTCGGCAAAGGCACGATGTCGAAGTCGGCGAACGGGGCGAGCAGGTCCAGACATTCCGCGCCAGCGCGGCCCCAGCGACTCAATAGTTCGCGGCCCGGATCGGTTGACGCGGGAAGTTCGCGCAACTCATTGGCCAACGCTTGCATGGAGCCGGCGTTCATCGGCTCCGTGAATCGGCTCGCGAGCACGTTCAGATGATAGACGCTAACGTTGATGGACTTTGCCAGCCAGGCAATGGTGCGGGCGTGCAGCGGACTGATCTCGGTGAAGCCGAAAAAGTGAACCGCGCGGCCCGGCGGCGGCGCCGGGGCGGCCAACATGCGTTCCATCGCGTATTGCGGGAAGGTCTTGATGTTCGACAAGCCGTCTTGATTCAAACGGGCGCGTTTGCCTTTGAATTCGTCGGTGACGCCGAGAAACACGGCGCGCTGGATGTTCTCCATCGTCTGCTGGAACTCGGTCGCGCTCGTCAGGGCCCGTTCGCGCCGCAGCCAGTGTTGGATCAACTCGTCTTGGCGAACGTACTCGTAGTTGCGAATCAACACACCGAACCGGCCCGCAAGTTCCCAGGCCCGGCGGCACGAAAGGCGCGAGAGCGCCGCGCCGTCTCGCTGCAAGTAACGCTCGACCGCCGGAGCGTGCAGATCTTTTCCTTCGAGCAGGATCGACAGCACCAGGAGGCGATAGGTGCTGTCGTCCAATTCTTGCGCATCCGCCGTCGAGTTCGGGTCCGTCTCGCGGAGAATTTCCCAAAGGCCAAGTTCGAGCGCGTTGTGGAATTCCAAATTGATCGCGACGCCGAGCTTGCGCGCCAGATGGAGATTGAGCCACTTGCGCAAGTAACGATTCGGCACAACGACGCAAGCCGGCACGAAGAAATCGCCGGCCTTGGCTTGACGGTCCAGCTCATCCGCGAGTCGATCCGCAAGCAGGCGCGGATCGCTTGCGAGGAACAATGTGCCCATGTGCGTTCATTATACGCGACGGTTGTTGCCCGGTGAGTAGGGAGTGCCGCGCCTTGGCCCCGTCGCATTGATTGACAGGCGGCGCGCGGCCGGTTAACTTAGCCGATCAGATACCGGCGATTTCAGGTAGGAGATAAACAGCATGAACCGATACTACATGTCCGTGGTTGGCTTCGCGGGCGCCGCACTCGCCGTCGTTTTCCCAGGCGCCGTCTTGCCTCAGGCGCCCGAAAAGCCGCCGGAGTTGAAGATTCTGGAAAGGTATATTGGTAAATGGAAATTCGAGATGACCTCCCGTGTGGCAGAATGGACTCCCAAAGAAATCCAGTACTCGGGGACCAGCACCAACGAATGGGTGCTGGATGGTCGGTTTCAGCAGCACAAAGTAAAGCACGATCAAGGCGTCGAAGGCATCGATATCTTGACGTATGATCCGCGCAAAAAAGCATTTCGCTTCTGGTCGTTTGATTCGTTTGGCATTTCAAACGAAATGACCGGCGTTTGGGACGAAAAAAAGCAGACGCTCACGATGAAGGGGGACGTGGCGGAAGGAATCACGGTTGTCGCGGTCATGCAATTTCGGGACGCGGACAACCGGGAAATCACCTATGTCGCCAAGGATGCGGCCGGCAAGATTTACCTGGATATTCGGGGGAAAATGACGCGCCAAAGTAAGTAGCTGGGCGCTGGCTTTTGGAAGACAACGCTCGCGCCAACGCGGGTGTGCGGATTCACTTGGCTCGCCAGCCAATTCATGAGCGAAACCCATGACCGACCGACTCCTCTGGCAAGCGCTCGTCATCGCGCTGTCGTTACTCGCCAGCGTTCTCACCGCGGCACTCGTCGCCTGGCAGTTCCCGCGCAAAAAATGCCCGGAATGCGGCGCACCGATGTCGAAGGTTCCCAAGCCTTCACGCGCCGGCGGGGCGGTCCACCGTTGCGACGAGTGTGGCTACAAGGTGGACGCCAAGGGGCGAAAGGTAAAGAAAAGCCGAGATGACGATGACGACGACGATCGTCCGTCGCGCCAGCAGAAAAAATGGTCCCTCGCCGCGCTAATGGTCTTGCTCGTCTGCGGCGTGTCGGGCACTTTGTGTCTGGTGGGGTTTTGCGTGCTTTCGGTCGCGATGAGCCTGATTGCCGATCGCAAAGGCGCGGATCAAGCGGGAGGCGACGGGCCGCAGCCGAAGATCGAAATTCTGGTGCGTCCCGAGCCGGAAGATCTGGGGCCCAAGGAAGCGCTCACCGACATCCAGGGGGGCGCGTTCGACCCGACGTTCAAGGATCAAGCGCCCGAAGGCGGACTGCTCGTCGGCATGGATGTTGGCCTGGGACAGTTCATGGACATCCAGGTGATCAAGGCCATCCAGCCAAAATACCGCACGCCGCAAGGCGAGTTCGCGGGCCGAAAATTTGGCACCGACTTTTCCAAACTCGTCACGGTGAAGGCCAAGGAAGGCTATGCCGTCGGCGCCCTCAACGTCAAGGCCGGCCTGCTCGTCAATGGTTTCTCCGTCACGTTCATGCGCGTCAAGGGCGCCAGGCTCGACGTCAAGGACGCCTACACCAGCTCCTGGATCGGCGACAAAACCGGCGGCAATGGGCCGATCGTCCTGGCGGGCGACGGCACTCCCATCATCGGCGTCATCGGCAAACGCAATGAACGCGACTGCAATGGCCTGGGGCTTTTGAAAAAACGGTAACGCGCGCACTCCGCGAGTACGCTAATTTGCCCCGAAGGGCAGCATCCCAAAGCCCAGGGTCGCGCAGCGCACGCTGGGTCAAGCACAAACGGGTGTGGGTCAATTCTGTGTTGATTTCAATTTGGCTTCCGCCTTGTGAACTTGATGGGCGATAACAGCAGTAGTAGCGGCTAGCACCACGGTGATCATCTTGCCCACGAAATGTGGGTCATCGAAGGTTTGCGGGGCGTACTGTATCACATGAAGGCCGTGGGAAAAATAGGCGACACCCAAAACGGCCATTGCTCGATAAAATCGCCAGCGCATGATCTTCGGCCTTTCAGAACATCCGATGCATAACCGCTCTTGGTGCATCAGATAATGGAAGCATGGCACGACCCGGCAAAAAACCAAAGACATTGGACATGAACCAGCTCGCCGCTCGCAGGAGTTGACCCACTACCCACAAACGCGTCAAACTACCCCGAAGGGGTTGCATCACGGACGGTAATCGCCACTTGATGCAACCCCTTCGGGGTAGTATCCTCATTGGACGAACTTACCCAGGGTGCGCTGCGCGACCCTGGGCTTTGGGATGCAACCCCTTTTGGGATAAAAAATCAAAAACACGCCTTGCCTCAAATACCGCTCGTCGGCCCAATTCAAATGGCTAGCTTGCAATGGCTGACTCCAACCCAGAAGGCCTTGATGTTCAGCACGTCGGTGAAACGACGGTCGTTCGTTTCAAAGGAAAACGCATTCTCGACGAGCAGACCGTTCATTTCATCGACCAGCAGCTTAACAACCTCGTCGATAAGCCTGGCTGCAAGAAAATGCTGCTGAATTTTCAAGACGTCGAGTACCTTTCAAGTGCCGCGTTAGGAACGCTAATCAACCTACAGAGGAAGATGATGTCGCTAGGCGGTCGCCTGTCGTTATGCAACGTCATTCCTCAGATATTCGAGGTTTTCGTAATCACCAAGTTAGATCAGGCCTTTAGAATAGAGCCATATCCGGATGAGTTTGACGTGGAGGGAGACGATCCAGAGGACAACGCGGGCGGCGTGCCGGCACGGCTGAAACCGAAGCCGCCGTCCGACGGTGGGAAAATCTCGCTACCGCGTCCTGCGAATGACGGTCCCGCCGCTTGATTTGATTCTTCAGTTGCAGGAACCCGGATGCGGTGCAACTCGCTATACCTGATCGAACCTCGCACCGAGTTGGCGCAATGGCTGGACGGGCGCGTCGATGGCGATCTTGCCGAGATTCTTCTTGAGCCGGTGATGCTTGAGAACCCAGAAGGCGGTCGCACGGTCTGGCGGGGATCGGATCATGCGCTCACGGTCAAGCTCGTGTTTGTGGCGTCATTGCGGCAGTACACGCCGCTGGACACGGACGCTGGGTTTGAGGCCGCCTTGGGATCGCGACGAATCAGCGTGGAGTTGTTTGATCGCTGGTGGACGCTCCGGCTGCTCCCTGGCTCGTATCGCACGGAGGACCTACGGCAGTTCCTGGTCAAGTACCTGGATCGTATCGAGCCGACGGGAAATGAGTTGGTGGACGACTGGTTGAAAAAGGTTCATGAACGAACTCCGTGAAACGATCGGCCTCGAGTGGCAACGTGCGGTCTTGGAATTGGAGGCAAACGCGAAACAGGAGTCTGCGCCCGCCTTGTCCACTGAGCGAAGCCATTTACTGGAAGGAACCTTGCGATGAGTTTTGTCCAACGGGTATTGAAAGCGATCCTGCCCCGGAGCTGGGGTGATTCGATGGAGGCTCAATCGCGCTCATGGATAGTGCGATGTTCCTGCGGATCCGCACGGTCCATTTGGGAATTGGGCGGTATCCGTTGGAAGGCAGCGGGCAGGCCACGCCGATACATGAAATGCCCGCAATGCGGCCAATCCTCTTGGCACACGGTCACGTACGACCCGCCGACGGCGTAGCATCCAAAACCTTGGCATGATCGGGACGCCTACTTCCACACCCGCACGCTGCCGTCTTGCCCGCTGGAAATCGCGAGCCGGCCATCGCGTGAGAAGGCGACGTGCCAGACCTGATCGCGATGCCCTTCGAGCTTGCGGATTTCCTTGCCGGTGGCGGCGTCCCACAATCGCACCACGTTGTCCGAGCCCGCGGAAAGAATGCGTCGGCCGTCGGGCGAGACCGACAGCGATTGGATGTAGCCGCCGCTGCCTTCGAATGTCGTCACCGTTTTGCCGCTTTCGAGTTCCCACAGGCGCAGCGTCTTGTCGGTGCTGCCGGTGACCGCGTGTCGGCCATCGGGCATGAAGGCGACGCAAAGCACCGTGTCCTTGTGGCCTTGCAGCACCTTGATCGTCGAGCCGTTCGCGAGGTCCCAGAGGCGAGCCGTTTTGTCGAGGCTCGCGGATAGGCCACGCTTGCCGTCGCGTGACAGGGCGACGCCCCAGACGGTGTGATCGTGGCCGGTCATCGAGCGTTCTTCCTTGCCAGTCGCGGCATTCCACAGGCGAACCGTGCGATCGTCGCCGCCGGAGAGGATCCATTTGCCGTCGCCGGAGACATCGACGGAGCGGACGTAATCCTTGTGACCGTCAAATGTCTTGACGGCCCGGCCAACGTTGAGGTCCCATAGCCGCACGGAGTTGTCGAAGCCGCCGGAGACGGCGTGTTGCCCATCGTTGGCGAACGCGACGCAGAAGACTTTGCCGGCGTGGCCTTCGAGTTGCCGCGTTTCCTTGTACGTTTTGGCGTTGAAAACACGCAACGCGCCGTCATAACCGGTGATGATGAAACGACGGGCGTCCGGCGCGAATGCACAGCCATAGATGGGGCCGAAGACGTCCACGCGCTTGAGTTCGGTCGTGATTTCGCCGATGCGATATTCCGGCGGCAAAACGTCGGCGATCTCCTTGACGCGAACATCGATCTTCGCGCGGGCGGCATCATCGGCGCCGAGGTAGGCTTCCTGATACCAGTGATAGGCACGCAGCAGTGCGTGCGTGGCCATCGTCTTGTCGAGCGTTGACTTCGACCCATAGAATCGCCACGTGTCGGCCTTGCTGAGCGGAGTTGCCTTCTCGTCCATGTCAATCTTGGCGAAGCTTTGCAGCGCATTCTTGCTGCCCTGAGCCAGGAGCGGCAACCCTCGGTCCCAATCCCCCTTGATCAGCGCGTAATACTTGCCCATTTCCAGGCTCGCCTCGGGCGCCTTCGGATTCTTGAGCAGCGCATCCGCATGCGGCTGCCAGCGGGCGAATTCCTTTTGCAACCGATCGATGTCCGCTTGCTTCTTCCGCATCGACACGACGAGCGCGACGCTCTTCATCTTGCGAGCCGCGTGCTCGGCGGCGGCGATCAAATCGATGCTGGACGGGTAATCGTCCGCATCGAGGGTGTCGTCGAGGATGACGAGAGCGCGATCGATCACCGATTGATACGCGTCCGGCGCCGCGCCTTCGACCTTGCTCGCCTTTTGCAGCATCTTGATCTTCATGCCGAAGACCGTCGCCGGCGGAATCGTGAAGCCATGCGCCAGTTCATCGGCGGCTGCGAGGGCGGTGTTGACATCGCCCGCCAGCGCCGCGAGGTTGTGAGCGTTCATCAGGAGGACATATCGGCCCGCGGCGTCGTCCTTGGTTTCCTTGCCTTCGCCGAGGAGGACTTGCGCCAGGCGGCCGCGTTCGATGGGATCGGTCTCGGCCTTCTTGAATTCGCGTTCGTAGATTTCCGCAATCAGTTTTTCAATTTTGGCTTGATCGTCCTTGTTCGGGATCGGCCATTTCTTGGGCTCCTGGCCCGCGGAGAAAGTGGCAAGAACAAGAATCAGCGCGACCGCAAATGCCCGACGAAACATGAGAGCCCCTTCAGTGGCGAGAGAGTGTCAGTTGGTTTTAAGTTCGTGGCGTTGGCGTTGAATGTCAAGCATTTTATTGGCGCTGGCGAAAGAAACACGAAGGAAACGTGTTGAGGTTTGCGATTGGCGTGGTAACATTCAGAAGGAAAAGGGCTGACACTGGAGTCGAAAAATGAGCTTTCAAGGCACGATGGTCAATGGCGTCATCGTACTCGATCCGCCGGCGCAAATTCCGGATGGGACGCGCGTGGAGGTCATTCCAACCGCGCCAAAGCCGCAAGGAGCCGATGACGAGCCGACGCTTGCGTTCATGCTGAAATATGCCGGGACCGCCAAGGATCTGCCGCCCGATTTCGCGGCGCAGCATGATCACTATATTCACGGGACGCCCAAGAAATGAAAGCCGTTTTCGCCGATTCGTTCTACTTTTTCTCGGCGGTGAACGCCAGCGATCCGGCCCATTCCAAGGCGATTGCGTTCTCGGCAAGTTTTAGAGGTCGCCTGGTCACGACGGGTTGGGTTCTTACTGAATTCGCGGACGGTTTGGCGCGTCCTGCTTCAAATCGATCGGTGTTTCAACAGATTTTGGGTGATCTTCGCGCCCGGCCAGACACATTAATCGTTCCGATGACAGATCAATTGCTTCAGCAAGGAATTGATCTTTACACGCAACGTCCCGACAAGGAATGGTCGCTCACCGACTGCATTTCTTTCGTCGTCATGACCCGCGAAGGCATCAGCGAGGCGCTCACCGGCGATCATCATTTCGAGCAGGCCGGATTTGTCGCTTTGTTGAAATAACCTCACCACCGCTTGAGCATCTCGCGCGCCGCATTGGCGCCGGCAATGCCCATGACGCCGCCGCCCGGATGCGCCGCGGCGCCGCACATGTACAGATGGCGGATCGGCGTGCGATAGTTCGCGTAGCCGAGGACGGGGCGGAACAGGAAAAGCTGATTCAGATGCATCGCACCCTGGAAGATGCTGCCGCCGGTGAGGCCGAACGTCTTCTCCAGATCGAGCGGCGAGATCATCTGGCGATCGATGACCGACGCCTTGAAGCCCGGTGCGTATTGTTCGACGATATCGAAACAGCGATCGGCAAACGCGTTCTTGGCGGCGTCGTCCCAGGTGCCGGTCCTGAGCTTGTAGGGAGCGTACTGCACGAACATCGATGCCAGATGCTTGCCGGGCGGCGCGACGGTCGGATCGAGCGAGGACGGCATCGTCATCTCGACGATCGGGTCCCTTGAAGGCAGGCCGTATTTCGCGTCGTCATAGCCGCGCTCGATGAAATCCTGATCGGGACAGAAATGCATCGTGCCGTGATGCTGCGGGCCGACGCCGCTGGAGGGCAGGGCAGTGAAGTTCGGCGGCGCGGACAACGCGACGTTGATCTTCATCGATGCGCTTTCGTAGCCGATGCGTTTGACCGCGGTCACGAACTCCGGCGGCAGGTCTTTTGGCTCGATGAATTTCTCAAACGTCCAGTGCGGATCGACGCCGCTGGCGACTTTGTTGGCGTCAAATTCTTCGCCAGTTGCAAGCACGACGCCGGTCGCCGTGCCGTTTTGCACCTTGATCTTCGCGACTTCCGCGTTGCAGCGGATCTCGACGCCCATGTCCTTAGCGGCCGCCGCAAGCGAATTGGAGATGCCGCCCATGCCGCCCTTGACATAGGCCCACACGCCCTTCTTGCCGTTGGTCTCGCCCATGACGTGATGGAACAGCACATACGCCGTGCCGGGCATCGACGGCGCCGCGAAGGCGCCGATGATCGCGTCGGTCGCCAGCGTGCCTTTCAGTTCTTCGGATTCGAACCAGCGATCGAGGATCGTGCGCGCCGGGCCGGTCAAGACTTCGACCGCCTCCGCCAACTCCGGGCCAAGCTTGCGAAACGATTGCCCAAGTTGAAACAGCGTCCACATGCCGGTGATGCCGGGGTTGAGAATGTTCGGCGGCGTCATGTTCAACGTCGGCTCGACGACCGACGCGACGCGCTCCAGCATGCGTTCGTACTTCGGATAGTTCTCCGCGTCCTTCTTCGAGAACTTGGCGATCTGCTCCAGATTCATTTTCGAATCAGGTCCCATCATCAAATGTCGGCCGTCGAGAAACGGCGTGAACGACGACGGATTGCGCTCCACCAGCGCAAAGCCATAGTCGGCCATGCGCAGGTCCTTGACGATCGTCGGGCTGAAAAGACTATTGACGTAAGCGCACGTGGAGACCTTGTAACCCGGAAAAATGTTCTCTTCGGTGACGCATGCGCCGCCGACCAAGTAACGGCGTTCCAGGACGAGCACTTTCCATTTGGCGCGGGCGAGATAGCACGCGGTCACCAGCCCATTATGGC